>Ga0208946_1000075_pt1 | contig 19638 bp, 19 predicted proteins | sample AOAMet2_C49A8_80_2_FD_188075 | JGI IMG/M metagenome (GOLD analysis project Ga0208946, IMG submission 188075) | Ammonia-oxidizing marine microbial communities from Monterey Bay, California, USA - C0912_C49A8_80 (SPAdes) | ecosystem: Environmental > Aquatic > Marine > Intertidal zone | place...
GTTACATTGCGTAACATTGTTACATTGCGTAACATTGTTACATTGCGTAACATTGTTACATTGCGTAACATTGTTACATTGCGTAACATTGTTACATTGAAACAATGTTTTTGCCCGAGTGGCCGCATAAAATAATTAATTTAATTTTCTTCTAAACAAGAGCAGGCAGAGATCTATAAATCAACATATACACACATACAGTATAGAGATCACCATAAGAAGAAGAAGAAATTTTTTTGAACGGTCACATAGAGAGATATCGGAGTTTAGTTAAAAACCAGCTGACTAATAAAACGCGAATTATCTCATTGGGTAAAAATACACAATACACATGCACGTAATGATTTAATTGGTCAATAAATACATTACACAGCAAACACAAATAGCTTGAAGGCATGTCTTCTTGGCTTACGAAAACATATGATGACGGAAACGGAGGCGAAGTGGAAAAATACGTTTATGATAAACAAACGAGGAAAACATCAAAAGAACCAGAAGGATTTGCCATTGATTTCGCTGGTAAAGATCTTTCAAGTGGAATTCATCCGCACATCGCTAACTACAAATCCAACCCACTATTGTTTTCCCTATATCCGGATAACACAAATAAACGTGATATTATACGGGAAGAATGTGTTAAGAACTGCATAACACAACAAAATCCACATCGATCATGGACATTATGGGTAGAGTTCAAAAATGACACTATGAAGCAACAAATGTTTCAGGATGTCAAGTCATATGGACTGATGGACAGCATGTGGACACGCTATCAACAGCGAAAGACCATCATGATTGGCTTCAATCACCCGTACGCTCGTGCATGGTTTATCCGAAAATACTATGAAATGATACATCCAGCGTCATTAGAATACTTCTTTAAACACCTGGACATCTTTAAATTAAAGATATGTATCTCGAAAGTAAAGGAGGAGAACGAATGGAAATACAAAGCATGGTACAATCCTAAAGTTCAAGATCACAAAGTCTACGAAAAAATGGCTACATGGTCAAAAAAGCAGACAGAAGTGAACCAAAAAAACCATAAAGCGGCATACGCAGGTGGAATGCGGGAAGAAGAAACTTGGGACATTATACAGCCTGATGACCCAGACTTCAAACCAGAGGACTATTATGATGGGACTCATGATGAATTCCGTGCATGGGTATCTTTCTGGAAAGAAAACGACATGTTCTATAAAAGAGAAGCCAAACGTGCAGGTCCAAACGGATATGTCTGGGATGAGATAAGCCCTAACTTGCAAGGTTTGTTCAATCAAGTTGGAGATGATATCGAAAAAATAAAACTTCAACTCCGAACTGCCATACAACGAGCACAGAACATAAATCCACAGAATGACTTCACTTTGACTAGTGATTTAGGGTCATCCATAATGACTGCGAATCCCACGATTGAACAGGTAGCACCACCAATACCAACAGGGGCAGATAATCTTTCTCAAAACGGTGAAGCAGACAGAGGTACACAAAATGACCGCAATGGTGACAGAGTGGTTGAAAACCAAAATCGGCAAGCCGCGAGAGAAGAAATGATTAAAAACAAAGAAGACAAGCTCATGCAAGATCAAGCAAAATTAGCGGAGATGCAACATCAATTCTCAATCGAAAAGGGTCAAAAAGAGAGAATGGAGAAACTGGATAAACAAGAAACGGAAATGCAGAGAAAATTCCGTGAGTTGAGGGGTGATAACGACAAACTATCACAAACCATGCAGGTATTGAACTCGACAAAGTTATATGAACCCAGAAAACGGGCAACATCATTCATGGTCGAAAATCTTAAACAAACTGTGGAAACCAAAGATGATAGCGGCAATGAAAGTAGATCCAGATACGCATCAGGAAATGACTTAGGAGGTAAACGATTTCCTGACAAGTACAATCAGGAAGAAAAACTGCCGATACCAAAAAAGTTCTTGATGCCTACTCCGGTATACCAACCATTCCAAGATAGCGACATTACAGAATCCTTGCATGAAGATGGCATCACAAATTATGCAGAAGGAAGTCAATATACTGAGAATGAGTTCGAAAGTTTTAGTGACATCACCAACAATAGTTTGGCATATCAAGATCTATATGGTGCACCAAACCAAAACTCCACAATGTTTGCACCAAACAGCATAAAACTGGATGTTGTAAAACAAAAAAACAACACATATGCTGGGCAGCCATCAAAGAAAAGAGGACGTCAAAACGACTCCTTGTCATCAAATGTTTCTAAAGACGCCTCCGGAATGTTTACCTTGCCTAAAGGCACACCTCCAAACAGGAAGAAAAATAGGAAAACAAACACAACCCCAAACCTTGGTGTTAGACTGCGACCAAGATCAGATGACAAGATATCAGCCAAACCGTTCCCTTTCAAAATGTCTCCCTCAAAACACAAGGGCACACCCAAGCAACCCCGAGGTAAAAAAGCCCACCGACCAAAACGCACCACTTCATGCAAGAACATCGATTTGTTGAAAGATAAAACAAATGAAATGCCCAAAAAAAGTAAGCCCGATCAAAATGAAGGCCCGACCAGCCTAAAAGATAGCTTGGACATAATCGATACCGCTCTGTTTAACGAATGTAGCGAACTAATGTCACCATGTCTAGACAAAAATATTGAGTCAACGGACATCGATGGTGAGGAAGATAAGGAAGAAGCAGATAGCGATAAAGATATAAGTACCATGCAAGCGGGTGATACAATGATAAATGGACCAATGGGAAATACCAACATAGAAGTGGTTCGGGAAATGCTTGAAGAACCAGACTGTATAATTGTATCCCACATATCGGGAGCGGAGCGAAACAGCATGCACAAGATTAGCTTGGATAATGCAGCACTAACACCAACTACCATCAAAGTCAAAACGGAACCAAATCAATGACGATTCCGGGCCAATAAGGTTTACCGGCTATACAACCAGCTTGGCAAACCGAAATCGTCTAATCCATTGTACAAAAATCAACGACTAACATACAACACGATTCATCGAACTAACAGGCAAAAAATAAGAGTCAAAAAGTATAAAGTATTACATAGTAAAATTAAGATACTCCAAATATTCAAATGGTTCATAAATGAAAACGAAACAATACCACAACGGGAAAACAGCAACACATGCACGAAAATAATCAAACAAATAATTTCGAACATTGATACAATAATAGAAGGGACCTTGCACATATTAGAAGCTGACAATAATGAGGAAGATAAGATAGAGGTTATAAATACACCAATCCATTTAATACCTAAATACAAAAATTTAAGGCGCATGTTACAAAAACTAGATGGAGAAGGCGAGATAGATGATGAAGACATCGAATCATCAAGAGGCTGGCCTACCTTTAACCCAATGCAAAAACAATGTATAGTTTGGCATAACGGGGAGAAGGTAAATAAATCCAACGAACGCGACATGCAAGAAACACAAATACAAAGTCATAAAGAACAACAACTTGTACCCAGTACTGCGAGCTGGAATAAAACGTTTCTAACAATCTTATCAATAAATATACCTCATTACAACATAAAGAGTCAGAGTTTTAATGTCATGCGTGAACTAGCAGAAAGATTTGAAGAAATCGATATATTTCTGCTTAGTGAATTATACTGGCATGAAGAATACTTGCATGTACAAAAACCACCAGGATACGAGATAATATGGAACAAGCAAGGGCGCATCAAATCAGCAGCCATAATGTACAAAACCATATTGGGCGACACAGTAAAGGATATCAGCACATGCATGATGGCAGGTATAGAGGTAAAATGGGACAAAAAACACTCCGAGAAGATGTATGCAGTATATCACACCCAAAGTAGAATATACACCGATTTATTCACTCAACATGATTGTCATGGGGTAACTGCTGCTGAACAATATAGTAAAAAAATCCTGCATGAAATATGTAGTAAATCTGAGGTGGGTAACATAATAATATCTGGCGATGTAAACTGGAATATAAATGAAACGGGTCGTGCAAAAACAAGACCATACGAAAAATTGGCCATGCAACAGATCAATGATACGAACCTATATAATGTCTGGGGTGATAAACCATCATTTCCTACGAGGAATGGCTACTCGACACTAGATGTATGTCTAACAGGAGCTACATCATCACTAAGAAATTTCGACATGCAAATGAGCGGTCTAGAAAACATTAGTGACCATTATGGGGGAATATTCGAAATACCATATAATATGGGAATTAGAAGAAGAAAATACATTACCTTCCGACAAAAAACGTTTCAATACAAAATAACTGATATAAGAGCAAACAGGATATGCAGCTATCAATATGAAGATACGGACAATCCATTCACCACAAACTACAATCAAATGCAGATTAATGCAAATGTAATCTACGAGGAAAACATAAAATATCTGGAAAATGTTGACCAGATAGAACCAGAGGATGTCCAAAACATATATGAAGCTATACAAACATTATCAGACAAAACCAACCCGATAAAAACTATATCCGTAGTTGGCAAAAAAATCCAGAAATTACGAACGCCAGAATATATCAAAATGCGAAGAGAAGCAAATGCCGAATATAAAGCCTTGCATGAGATGGGTCTAAGGCCACAAGATAGCCATAAATTGACCAGACTCAACAAGCAGCTAAAACTCGCCAATCAGAAAATGACAAGACATGCATGGAAGAATAAAATCTCGGAACGAATCATCGCAAAAAAAATGAACTGGAGTTTTGTTCAAGAATTCCGGAATAACAACACAACAATACCAGACGTGTTAGTTGAAGATGATTTCGCGCTACACTTCTTACAACTAATGTATGATTATACGCCATTAGAAAATTTACCTCAAAGAAGTGAAATCACCAAAAATGACCCCAATAAATACTCACCAATATTGCCAATATTGCCAGAAACGACGGATCCAAATACATCACTAAAAAAACATATATTTGGAATAAGTGCTTCAGAGCACTCAGCTGGACCAGATGGAATTACCCTTGCGTTCCTACGGCTGTTACCAGAAAAATACTATGTAATAATATCCAAATATATTACAAGCTTACTCATGCACGGGCTGTACCAAAAGGAATTTCGAGAAGCAAAATGTAGTGCAATCTTTAAAAGAAACGACAGAACTATCGCCAAAAATTACAGGCCAATCCAGATCGTGAGTACAATGTGTAATTTGGTCGAAAGGATATTCGCATATCAATCAACAACCTTTGCAGTGCAAAAAGGATTCCTATCTGAAGGATCATATGGCTTCCAAGCAGGGAAGTCAACCGGTATGCTAATAAGTAAAATGGGTAGGTATTTTTACTCAAAAAAATCTACGAGGAAAACCGTGCATGTCATATTGGTAACAGATCTATCAAACGCCTTTGGGTCGCCGGATGATTTGGCAATCATGCATAAATTTTCAAAATACTACAACGAAGATGCACTACGAGTTATGCGCTCATTTCTGATACAGCCAACATGCAGGGTAGAGATGAATGGAAAACAATCATGTGAATATGATGCAAGCAGAAGAGGGTTCTCACAAGGCTCCAATAAAAGTCCCTACGCGTATGTACAGCTCTTTGCAGACTGTCATGACGTATTCCGAGATAGTACGAAAATGCTATCATTCGCAGATGATGCAACAATACTGGAATCGGACGAGAACATGCAGGAATTAAAAATTAAAACGCAGGAAGCTATGGACAGATTTGATAAGTACTGTAGATCATACAACATAAAGGTGAATCCTACAAAAACTTTTGTCAAAGTTTTTGGTAGAAAAATCACAAAACAAGAGAAAGACGAATTCATTATCAAACTTGGAGAACACACATTATCTGTGGAGGAAGATGTTAACATACTTGGTGTACATTATAACAAAGCTATTAGAAGGCAACTACACATCAACAAGACCACAAATAAAATGAAAGGCTACAATGCACTCATAGGACAGTTCTCAAAATATACGGACACGAAGATGATCCGGATAATGATACAGAGTTATCATTATGGTAAATTTAACTATGCAACGTCATATATGGGTAGGTTCACATTTGAACAATACCACCAAACACAAGTTGTAATCAACAAGTTGGGAAGGAGACACTTTGTTAAACGTTCGGAATGGAAATTGCCGTTTCATTCAAGACAAAGAATCCACCAACATGAAATAATGAATCGTGCAAGATTGATGACAATAGCAAATAACCATAGAAAGAATCAAATGATGTCCTTAGGAAAGCTAGCGGAATCCTGCTTCCCAATACAAGAATTTGAAGATCTCATTTCATGCATATGTGTCAAAATTAATCGAAGACAAAAGAGTAAAAGATTCCTTCCCATAATACACAATGGATCTGGAAATAAAAACTGTAATGCAGCAAGACAGCTAGAATACTCACCATTCTGCTGGAGTGAAGAATATGAAAAACTGCCAGAACCAATTCGGTCCAACTTAGGCACTAAATTATTCAGACCAGCTATAAAAAGATATTACAGTGAAAGATGCCAGCACAATGAATATCAACAACATCAATGTCTGTCATGCATGGAAAACACCAGAATATATTCAGACCCATTATTGGTGGCCAACGTAAGGCAACAATGGTACAGAAAAAATGAACCAAACGTCGTTAGCAATTTGTTAGAACAATTTGATACATGGGCAGACGTTATAAACACCATGGAGGACTATGAATTTTACAAATACTTTCAATTAACAACAAATGAGTTCGACTTCATAACATGGGAGGACTCAATATTTCTGAAAAAGTTGCACAGTATGGGATGGTTTGATGGAGCCGGTAATCATCCAAACCATGCAAGATCAACTAATTCAGCGCACAATAAAAATGTGGGGAAAAGATTTCGATTGTTCGCGAAAAAGAACCACACGATAGCTAGACCAATATCATAAATGGGACATTAAAGGCCCTCTCAATGGAGAAATTAACAAGCGGAAAACGCACACGTCCTGGAAACGCTGTAACAAGGCCCACGACATAATTCAACTGACCTGGACTAGAAATGGCATACATTTATGATGATTAAAATAGCCGTGTGAAAAATAAAAACTTACAAACTGAAATTAATCCCAAAAAATACAACACAAACAAACAACCATAAACAAACATCAACATGCACGAGACAATTCAACATATAAAACAACAATACAAATACAAATGCAACAACATGCAAGTAACAAACACAAAAATGATGCTTGCAAAAATATTAACTCAACTAAAGTAATATTATTTTTGTTCCTTCGACAAGTTTTCGTTCTTTAATGAAAAACTAACCGTCATGCAGTGCAGATAAGAAAGTCTTGTTTACAGAAGTTGGGAAAAACTTGCATGAAAGGAATCGCCTGCCTCTATAAGGCTTAAGTGGAACGACGACGAGACTTGGATCGTTCGGTCATTGTGTTGCCTGGATCAACGACATCATCAGAGCCGCTATTGGTGGCGTCTCTAGTTGTACAGAGATTGACATCAGGCTGTGCGGCCGCATCGCCCAGAGATAACATGGGCAGATTCTCGAGATCACGAGCGACACGCCGAGCGAACTGAGAAGAGGTCTCATGGGCAATGGGAAACTTTGTATCACCAGTTGGGCGACGACAGCTCCGAGCAGTATCGAGACGTCGACGGTTGGACAGCGAAGGTTGGCCAAGCAGTGAATTGCCTGTAGCAAAGGACTTCTGTGAATTTTGTCTTTTTCGACGGTTGTTCTTTATCTTCGCTTGAACGCCAGGAGGAGCTGGCACTAAAATATTGAAATCATAAACAATAATCCCAAATAACTATATCCAGACTTACTGTAAGAAATGGTATTGGCAGTTGGTTCATGCACGGTTTCCAGTGAGTCAGCAGAAATCCCAAATGCCGATTTGATGACCTCCGCCTGAGTGTGGGCTTTTGGATTAGTAAGAAGACCTTTACCATAAGAAGTTGACGATCCGACAGTATTGCGACCAATAGTAGAATGTCTTGGAGAGATTGTTGTAGGTGCTACAATAACATCCGCCTGATCCAAAGAACGAGCATCCCAAACATCAGCATGAAGGACCTGTGACGGAGATATCCGATCAGCGGCTGGCATAACAACAGTCTTATCATCACCAGTTGTTTGAACCTTATGCTCGGTATCCGGTTTGATAGGCGACAATTGAACCATTCCGATGAAGTTGGACTTCAAATTAGCAGAATTGCGTCCATGACCATGATCACGCCGTGGATACTTACGGATGGGAGCACAGCTAACACCAGAGCTATCACTTAAAATAGCGCGCTTCATGCATGCAGAGGGATCATTAGCCATGGAAGAGGTAGCTGGATCGAGAGCCGATGGTGCTTCGGGTTCATCATGTACATATTCCGAAGTGGTCCGAGAAGGTAATCCAAGAAGCGAAGCCTCCAGGGCAGCCTCAAATTCGATTTGCTCTAAATGAGCTGTACGATAAGTGGGTAGGCGAGTTTTGTCGCTAAAATCGCTAATACGCCGCCCCACAACATGATCAACTGCAGCGCCATAGTCGCGATCGGAGTCGACTTCGACTGCGTTCCAACTCATATCTTGAGGATCGGGATGAACAGCAATACCATGCACGGACTTTTGAATGTCAAGAACAGCAGGACACCAAAGGCTGGTGAAAGTTGGAGTAAATGAGATGTTGGCGGTCCCACCGACACTTTCCACCATGTGGCGGAGAAAGGCTGACTGATCATGTTGGAGCTGACCTAAAAGACCACTGAAAGCCGACACAGGGCCTTTCTTGGAACGAACATTGGAATCCACATTAAGAGCGTCAGTGAGATACAATCCATTGTATAAACCCAATAAAAAGTTCATAAAATTCGACACAGCCTTATTCAAGTCCAGTTGAGCCTCATTGAAACGAGTAACCATACGACGATGCTCAAGCAAACCAAATGCAAACTGTCTATAATCTAAAAAAATAAGACATTACAAAACGAACATGCATGAAGGGGACTTAAAACTTACCACGACGACGAATTGTACTTTCACGCGATTGCACTATCAGCTTGCTGACAATGGGAAGTATAAACTTCAAAACAGTGGGAACAACTGGCCCCGTCAAACCATCCGCTTCGAGTTTGGTAACCAATAAAGAAACAAAAAATCTGGTCAACTCGGATTCGTGCATGGAAGTATAAGCATTACGTATATCATTCACTGGAAGGCCCAATAGATGGGAAATGTCCTGCAAGCAGAAGTGAGTCTGCTGGTAGTTCTCCCAGCTGAGACAATTCATCATATCTGCCAAACCACCTATACAAGAACAAAGACATGAAAAGAAAAGAAAAAACCAGAAGAAACTGACCTTGTATGTCTGAATTGTTTGCCATGGGGTCCTCGAACAATAAACGTGCATGAACAGCATCGGTGGGGACTTCGATTGGAACTTTATCCAACAAAGCAGGTCGAGCACGGCTGCTAACAAGATCCAAATCCAGGAAATGATCTAACCGATCTTTCCTAACCATCTCTACGCTGTCGACACCAGTAAGTCGCTGAGTACGCTCAACAGCAGCTTCACGGTTTAACATGGCACGGCTCACAGCAACAGCATACTCTTCGAGTTTAGACTTGCATGAAGTAGGCAAAAGGTCAAAAAACTGAAAAGTAAAAATAAATCAAACCGAATAATAAAAGAAAACAGCAAAATAAGCTTGGACATACCTGGTGATAACCGCCGATCAACTGCTTGGGTAGTAAACGACCAGGTTGTTGAAAATCAGCAGCCCCAAGAGGCAGTGACAGCAGACGCCCAGACTGAGTTGAATAACTAATTGAAGGATTACCACCGTGAACCTATAACAATCAGAGGTTGGTTCGAAAAATGTTGAAAGTAAAAAACTATCAAGAAGTGGACTTTTACCATTACACCATGAGTGCTGATACTTTTCTCCAAAGCTTTATGACAATTCAATTCCATGGATCGAAGTTTACATAACTCCTGCCAAGCGGAATGCTGGGAATTGAATTGGCGGACACCATTGTTGACACCTTTACGCAAAGGCTGAGGAGAGAGATCATGAATCCATGATTTCCGCATCCGGTCATCCTTAGAAAAACGCATCGAAATGTATCGATGAAAATGAGACTCTCTTTCTATAAAAATCAATTTTTAATAAAAGTGGGTAACTCTCAAAAAAACGAAAATCGTTATGAGCGGTAGAACGAGCAAACCAAGTCGACATGGAGGAAAATAGTTTATTGCTTATTGATTGGCTCAAAAATGATTCAACCAATAAAACCAGCGAATGAAAAACCTACTGGAAAACTTGCATGATGAACTATCAATTAAGATAAATAAATGAAGATAAAGCAATAAAATCAACAACGATTCTGATTAAATTCTAACATTTATTTGTTTTATTTGCTCCAAAAAGTCACATGTTTATAAACAGCTTGCATGGTGAACTTGGTATAAAATCGGTTATACAGAAGTAAAATATCAAAAAAACAATATGACTGATGCATTGATGTAGGCAAGGTGAAGATGAGATTATAATGTGTCCAAGTCTTGCATGGGTCCATAATACTCAACAGTGTCAATCTCGTCCTCAGAAGGGATGGGGGAAGACATTTGAACAGAGGTGTCGGTCCAAGCACATCTGGAACCATCGTCTGCAGATTTAGAAGCACTGTCATCCAAGCCACTGGTAGCGGAAGTTTGTGGTGAATCAAAACCAGAGACGGCAGAGGCAAAAGAGCCTAAACTACCGGTGTAGTTGGTGGTGGACGAGCAGGACATGCTATCATCATCAATGGTCAAATCAGATACGTCCGAACTCAAATTGGTAAGATCCAAAATAGTAGCAACAGGATCAACAAAATTGATCTCTGCAGAAAGATCGCTCATCGCTTCTATAGGAGTAACATAAGAAGAGGGTGGTGAAGAACTTGACGTGCATGAGGAGCCAAAAGCATTATGACAATCAAAGTACAAATGCAGGCCAACGTAGCGATGAAACTCACCATGCTCCTAAAAAATACAGAAACATCAAAATATAAGTTCATGCAGGAAACGTAGATAACTTACAGTTATTGATAAAGAGTCAGAAGAGCTGGGTTCTGATCCACACCAAAAAACATCAGGAGGGTGATAAGGACAGTCAGCATTAGTGCAGTAAACATCTGGTACCTGACTGCGCTCCTCAATTAGTCCAGAGGCGTTACGAAGTAGCTGAACTTGCATGACAGGAGCCATGGATGGACCAAAAGGGGTAATCATGGCAGGACGATTTATAGATGGATATGACAACCAATGATGAATATCAATAGCATCACCATTGATCCCAGGGATGCGGACCAATTTACTAGGTATAACCATCAGCCTGAAATAAAAATATCATATGTCTCCGTGCATGTCCCTTTTCACATCGGAAAAAGTGACTTACCGATGTAGACAAGAAATAAGCTGTATGGACATTGAGCCAACGATGCTGAAACTTGGACGAGGGCCAGATGGATTGCGACGATGATGTGATCGCCAACCGGGAAAATATCGTAACAATTGAATGCAGAGTCCAACACAAAATCTAAAAATCATACAAATTTATACCAAACTAAAGGTGATACTTGCATGAAAACTCACCTAATAATGACACGTCGCTGCTGCCCTGTGAGGATGAAATGTACCATATGACCATGGTGATGATCAATAGTGAGTTTTTGAAGAAGTCGTACCCAGCGCACTGTGCATTCCCAATCTTCGATCTATTTAAAAAAGATAAAAAGAAATAAACACAGAATCGCTGAAAGACTTACCAGAAACCAATCCGCACGTGTGCATGCATGAGTAATCGAACAAAAAAGTCTGTTCCAACTGTCATGGTATAATGATGGAAAAGTATAGAAGATCAGCCAATCCAAAATGGAATGGCCAATAGAATAACCATCCATTGCAACCTGTCGACCAAGTGCAGAGTTGAACGGGAAATAAAAATACAAATCCAACATGGCTAATTCCAACAAACGGCCAGCATGCATGACAGGGGGCTCACCATTTCGCCCAATAACCTTGAAAGGATAAAAAGTGAAGGGGCCAGTGGATAACATTTCATCGGTCAATAAAGAGCCGAAAATGAAATCTTTTGAATCTGCCAAATGATGCAATTTAATCTCTTTTGGAAAAAGATAATGAGGCTTGCTGGACATATAAAGTAACTGTGAACAAACATCTCTTCCAATAACAACACAAGAAGCACGGAATTTAAATCCAATATGACCAATCTCATTCGCAATAAAGCCCTCAACATATTCACGGTCTTGGGTACAAAAGGTGGGACGACGAAGCATAACACGCCAGCCACGACCATCAGTTGGCAGATATATATCACCCAAACCCTGCAATTCGGAAGCTGGATGACCATAAGTACCATGTCCGTTCACGGAAGAAGGATTCGTTCTAGATCCATTCATTCTGAAAATATCAAACATACCTAAAAGAAGAAAAACAAATCCTAATTTTTCTTGTCGGGACCGAGGATAGAAACAGGAAGGAAGGGTGAAAATATGGATTACATGTGAATATTGTAAGAAACGTGCATGGGGATAAAAAGATGGTTCTGCTCAGTAAGCAATGCTATACTGATCCCGCATGATTGATCGAGTGGAACAAATGGTCGCGCTGGATCGACAACGAAGATCAAAAACATCTGAATCCACCTTGCGAATAAAACCCTGTGAATAAACAGCGGACCGAAATCCAAGCTGTACAAAGGATTCTCCAGATGCTGCCATGGCAGCTAAAAATAATGATTGTAAGATTTACAAAACATAAACATCAAAATGAGTAAAACTTACCTTGATCAGGATCATAAGTGAACACAGTGAGATATCCCAGATCTACAATAATTGAATGGAGGCTGGTACAAACCGTTAAAATGTCAGTTAATGACATAGGTAAAGCTTGTAAAACATCAATTCGTAAAAATGAACGATGAACAAGCAACAATACTCCACGCATGAAAGCCATAATAGAATGTAGAACACCAATGCGAAAGAGACTAGCCTGGAACATGGCTTCACGCCCAGCCAATAAACTCTCCTTGGCCACACCGTCTAGATAAACAAGATGCCGTTGACATGCAGGAATTAACTCGTGTTCCATCAAGGCCACAACATAGCCACGATATTGAGCAAAGGGATTCTCGAAATGCCGGGAATAAACACCTGACATGAAGAAAATTCTAAAAATCCACCCATGTGAAGAAACAAAATCATAGAATTTCTCTTTTAAAGACAAATGTAAAATATTGGCTTCATGTATGACATCATGCAAGAAACCGATAAAAAGTCTGAAGATGGGGCTCAAAAACAATGACATGTGGTATTCCAGAAATGAATTGTCTCTAAAAAATACGGAATATAGATTTTGAGAAAAAAAACAGAAATCTAGAAAATCTCTCGTGGTGGTCCAACGCAAATAAAATTGAATGAAACAACGACAGAAACCGATCAAGAATAACATAACACGTGACACAAAAACCAGGAGGAAGAAAATTGAGATACCATATCTCAAAATTTTCGAACCGAACCATTTAAAGCAGACGCCATAAACGACCAGGGCAAACATGCATGAGAAACGAAAAGACCATAAAACTCACAAGAGGGCACCGTGCATGGATACCCAGAAAAATGATTTCAAACACATGTGATGGGATTGTGAAGAAGTATGAAGCTAAACAAATACATGCAAGATTGAGGAACAAAATCAAACTTACTTTGAAGTAAATATTTATGGTGCTTACTTTGAAAAAATAAAGATTGGCGACCTCAACGGTAAAAACCTAACCACAAACTCAAAAAAGCAATTGCAAATAACCACATTGACGAGAACTGGACGAATTGACAAACGTGCATGTGTAAAGTGTGAAGAAAAACAGCAGAAGCCTTTAACAGTCAAACTGATAAAAGTCCCAAAAAAATTAATTGCAAATGGTAAAACTTCAGCCAAAGATATACCAGAAAAAATGGAAATGTGGATATGGTCATGGATAGACAAATGGGAAAATAAGAAACAAGATCATGCAAGAAAAGAAAAAGTAGCACAATAGGTTTTCATTCAAACATTTATGGTGCCTACTATGGAAATTCGAATAAAATGGAATGAAAAATCATTACATTGGTGACACATGCAGGAAGAACATTACAAAATCAAAAATGCTGAGAAAATACCATATAAAAAGATGGAAACGAGCTACGATAATGTTGTGACTAAAGATCAGTACAATTCAAACGATCAATTGATACGACAGAAAACGACAGTAGATACCAGTTACATCTAACACTTTATGGTGCTCACTTGGCAAATTCCAGCAAAATCACCAAAAACAAAAAAACCAACGTGCAAGAGGAAAAATCATAAAAATGCATAGAAAAATCCCGAAAAATGCATAGATAAATACCCTAAAAATGCCATGCAAGATAAAGTCATTCTATCAACACAGTATTGTAATATACTCAAAATTTATTGTATCAATTTTATGGCAATGATGTGAACTTTCAAAAATAGAGGGTGAACGTCAGGTGTGGAGAAGGTACAAAAATGGAGAGGAATGGTATATACAAATATACCAAGGTGGTGCTGTTTATTCCAACTTGATTCGACTTGCATGGGCTTGGCGTAAATTGGGTATGTCTTGGTGCCATTGTGTGAATCCTTCATGATCGGCGAGAATGTTACGTTGAGCTCTATTGAGCATATTGGTGGAGAAGAAATCGAAACGGACAAATGCTTCGTTTATTCGATTAATTGTGTCGGAACGATTGGCCTGTGTTGAAAGATCGCCGTCAATAAAGATGATCATAAGCGTCCGAACCTCGGCGCGGAGATCCCGAAAATAGTCCAACTGGACCTGACTGAGCTGTATCTTTTTTGTAAAAAGTAGCTCGGAAAATGTGGAAACACATGGCTCTAAGACATCATGCAGGACGGATTCACGAGTGTATTCAAGGTCAACCTCGCTATATAATGGCTGAAAATCGTCGTCACAACTAATGGCTGGAAAAGGATGAAACATCTCATCAAACTCGATACGCTGCTGGCGTCCCTTAAGAGTCTGGCGCGTAGGGTTGAAATCAGAGAAGGCGCCAATTCGCATCTGATGCTGTAGACGAACGCGGTGATAACAGGCTAGATAAAAAAAGGAGTTACTCTATGACATAAGCGGAAAATCATGCATGGTCGGAAACAGAAGATGGTTGCACTTACTGTATTCTGGACGAGGATCATTAGCAGAGTTTTCGGCCAAAGTGGAATCATACCAATCTTCCATATAACCTGGACCACCAAATTGTACGGCAGTGGGCAGAGGAGTAGGCACGGGCTGAATGTCGGATAATTCATCTGAAAAATCTATGGTGAAAAAACCACTCATGCACGGAAAAACAAAATGGCTATACCTGAGTGTTGCTGAAGATCCTGGTTCAAGCTGGCTGGATCACCACTTTGCGAACCAGTAAGTGAGCTGCCAGACCGCGACATAGGAACAGCAGGTCGAACGATCACTGCCATATTCGTTTTGGCTTCCGGTGCGCCGACAGGACCAACAGTATAGTCATGCTCCAAGTCAAAATGAACTTGTAACAGTGAACTCTTACTACTGATGGATTTGGTGATGGTACCGTCAGAAGAAGAATTGATAGAACGGTCATCAAGTAAAACGGATGACATCAGAATGTCGGATGCGTCAGTATCATCATGAGTCGCAGTGGATATGGTAGATTCAGCAGCAATGGACTCAGTCATGGCATCTGATTGACAATCATCCACCACGTTCAAAGTATCTTGCATGGAGTCATCAGCAATGGATACAGAACCAATAGTAGAGGCAACCTAAAATGACAAAAATCAAATCAATACCAACATTTACCATATATAGTCATGCAGGGTGAAAAAATTTAATCAGAAAAAGACTTACACTGGAGCTAGGCTCAGATTCCTCGGGCACCAAGTCTAAAACATTGACGGGGCGAGAAGAAAATGGCACCATACGGACCGGTGCAGAACCGGGAGCATAATACGGCTGTGAAGTGGTCCGGGGTCGTCTGGCAACTCCAACTGACGGCGGGGAGGAAGATACAGAAATTCTTTGTCCACGCCCGCGACCCGCACCGCGGTTCAGACTGCGACTCGCACCACGGCTCACACCGTATGACTTAACTTTGATGTTGGATTTTTCAGCGTGCATGTTGCGTTTAAAACCATCAGCCATTTGAGGCACATACCCAGAATTAACGGAAGCTCGTTTTGATTCGCACCGGGTTCGAGATGGTACAATAGAAGGTCGGAGGAAGGTGGCTTGTTCGCGAACAAAAGTCGTGGTATAACTACCTGAGGTGGAACTGGTGTCGACACGCTCATCAGACTCAGACTTAACGTGGTCTTTAGAGTCGGGCTCAGTCTTGATCTCGGACTTTACAGCTGATGAATGCTCCGTTTTTGGTGTGGTCAAAGACTCGGTTTTTGTAGGCTCGGTTTTTACCGAAACGTTAGCTCGGCCACCGTTTTGAACATTGGATGATGCCGGAGGAGGCTCAAGAGCAACTCGGATCTTTTTCGATGCATGAATGGGATTTGGCCGGTCATGTTTGTCATCAAATGGAGCATACTGAGGTGATGGTGAAGGTGGCGAGGCATTTGGTGCAGTATCATCAACAACCATGGGCTCGACACAACCAGTTAATAAATTGATAGTGGCCGGACTTGAAGATGAACGAGTACGAACATCGGCAGCGTTGACAGCATTGCCTAAAAGATGGAATTACTCTCTTACGTTGTCCAAACAAACGATACGTAAAATGGTCCAAATAACTTAAAATGGTCCAAATAACTAATGGAAAAGCTTGCATGAATGTAACAGAAGTCATAAAACATTTTATGAAGATTTACCTGAAGTAGCCGGAAATGTAGGAATACTTCCTTCATAAATTTGTCGACATTTATAGTGAGCGGCGGAGAGCATACCGCGAAGGTCCTGTCGCGCAAAATAAGGACGAACAACATTGTGAACGCTACCCTGTATTTGGTCTGGCCAATGAGATTTGTCGACAGATGATGCGGCGTTGGTGCTGATGTTTGGGGTTGGGTTTTCGATGAAATGTTCGAAGCCCATAGCTTCGTCATGCTGATCGATGGCATCCCAATCGACAATATTATTATTGGCAGAGTTGAGTGAATTTGCTGTTCTTGCATGATTAATACCGGAGTTGGAAGAAGATGATTCCATTTTGACTTCGGTTTTAGATTTCACTTCGGTCTTCACTTCAATCTTAACTCCAGGTGGACCGGTGGCACCAGCAGATGATACAGAATGAATGTCATCATCGCCGGGAAGTACTTCTTCGTCGGACGAAATAACAATTATTTCATCATCATCGTCCTCAATGACCTATTAAAAATCGAGCGATAAATTGAATGAAACCGAGGTGGAATTAAAATAAATCCATGCACGAAAAAGTGAATAGCTGACAATGAACTTACATGAATTGGAGCATGAACCTGACTTTTGCGTGGATCAAGATTGGTTCCGGCCGAATAGCCAGGACGAATGTCGGTATAAAAATCGACAGTAGTACGGGCAACACCGGTTGGAGTACGGAAATAATTTCCGGCAGGTGATTCGTTCAAGGTGGTGGCATTGGAGGCGAAAAATGGTTGTAAACCAGATGGTACGCCTGCAAGCGGAAGAGCTTCATTGGCAGTATGAGCTGAAGGAGTAACGCCGGCAGGAAAAGAACGGGGATCTTGTAATAGAGCCCGATGTCGTAAGTCATCACGCCCGAGCTCGTAGAAATATTGAGTCAAACCTCCATGACTCCAGGTGTTTTCGCGATGAAGAAGGGAGCGGTTGTTGCTCATCATACCGGTGTGCGGGTGAAGATGAACTGGACTCATAAGACGTGGAACCATTGGATATTCGTGGAAAAAAGCAGAAAGAGGCTGGTATGGCTGATGGACGTAGTCGGGATAACGTAAAATATGTCCAGAATTCTCCACAGGATACCATGCACGAGCCTCACGAGCTATTTCATTACTGGTGTAATTTGGAATTACACGATAAGGTAACAATTGTCTGACTTGAACACCACCAGTGGTCAATATAGTATCGACTTCACCTCTAAAAACAAAAATGAAGATTCAGTGGTCAAATTCAGGCCTCTTCACTATATTACGTGCATGAAAGCGACTTACCGGTATTCGAAGATGGGAACACCCATCGGAGGTCCCATAAATCGCACTCCAAAACGAGTATAAGTAGAATGCCGTGATCGCATACCAACAGCCTCTATAGAAGGATAGCCACGTGGATGTTGAGTGGTAAATCCAAGATGTTGAAGATCGTCGGCAGTACTATAGCGATAGCACCCACCTCGGCGTGAAGAATCTGGTTGTTGCACAGCAGTGGAAGGAACCAGATACAAACGACGTGTATTTGACGTCTCATGCACTTTTGGTAAAAGGTGTGAACGTCGATAATTGTGATCGCGGCGTACAACATGCATGTTATGTTGAGACGAATTGTTGGAAGCATCATCAGGCGTGTCTAGCATTGGCAAAGCATAACCGTGATCTTCACAATAACCACAAAACTCGGCATAATCATAATCGTAAATCGCAGCGTCATTTGGGTCATAAGTGCCGGCTTCGACATCATCGTTATACGATGTGGTCACTAAAAGATAACAATAAAAATTGAAGCTCAAAAGGGAACATGCAAGACTTACGACGTAGCATGTACTCGCGGAACAACCGCTGTACACCAAGCGCAGCATTTGGATTAAATGGACAGTTGAACTCATCATAATCGGGATCACAAGCAGGATCATGATCGCGTCCGTTACAATAAACGGAGCGGTCATTACGTTGCTCAGTGAAACTAACACCATTAGGGGTAACAGCTGAAAATAAAAACGATTCAATGAGAGAACTTGCATGAAAATTAAAAACTTACATGTGAAGGGCACGAGACGAGTCCGGTCCCAAATGGTGCGGTGAGACAACACACAATGATTTGGAGTACGAACGGAAAAACGACCATCATCTATGATCCGCATTTTACGGGCGATGTCGTCATCAAGCATGTCACAGCCCTCACGTTTGCCATGAGAGGCCGCCATTGATTCACGGAAAACCGATTTTTAAAATAAGTCTAAAAACCAAAATCTTGACTAAAAGTATACTCAATCATACATGCAGGATACTACGGGAAATTACAACCTCAAGAATCTCTCATGTAACAAAGTGATGGTAAAATAAAAACCAGAATTGGTGTGAAATGGGCGAGTGTACGAAGCGGTCTGAAGAAATAAAAATCGGAAGATCTTTTCCGAGTGAAGCGTGGGCGTAAAAGATGAGACCGACCAATGAGAATTGGCAATAATGACAACAAAGAGAAAGATATCGATTGACGATGGAAAACTAGAAAGATTTATATTGCCTGCATGAAAATGAAATGAAAACATTTATAGTCGAATCAAATATAATTTAGTTGACTTTGTAAAAACTGTAAAATACAATGCATGAAATTTATTTACTAACTGCGTAAAAGACCATCTAAGTCTCCAGATGGCTCAATAAATTTACATACATACATACA
>Ga0208946_1000080_pt1 | contig 19219 bp, 9 predicted proteins | sample AOAMet2_C49A8_80_2_FD_188075 | JGI IMG/M metagenome (GOLD analysis project Ga0208946, IMG submission 188075) | Ammonia-oxidizing marine microbial communities from Monterey Bay, California, USA - C0912_C49A8_80 (SPAdes) | ecosystem: Environmental > Aquatic > Marine > Intertidal zone | place...
ATTTTACAAGCGCAAAATGGCCGATTTTTAACAATTATTTTACAAGCGCAAAATGGCCGATTTTAAATAATCATTTTACAAGCGCAAAATGGCCGATTTTTAACAATTATTTTACAAGCGCAAAATGGTCGATTTTTATTAATTATTTTACAAGCGCAAAAAATGGCCGATAGTATCTTTTTCCAATATGGCCGTTACTAAATATGGCGTATCGATCCATAATTATTTTACAAGCGCAAAAAAATGAACGATTTATATTAATTATTTTACAAGCGCAAAAAAATGGTAGTTTAATCATCTTCATTTGCAAAACATTATGCAAATGTGAATTTTAATCACATAGAATATTTTCAAATATTATAAAACACATATGTATATATTATGTAGAAAGATGTATATCATCCTACACCAAGAGACATCCGATATTGACTCTGGCAGACTTTAGTCTGATCTAGAGTCATATCTATAACAAGAGAATTTTAAGCACCTTTCAGAATACTTTAGTATTTTTTCTATAATAACATTTTTCTTCGCTAAAATACATAAACAGAGAAACTTAAGTAGTACTTAAAACCATCATAGCAACTTTGGATACTGATATTTTCAGACACTAATTAGCGGAAAATGGAAAATCAAAATAAAACAAACAGCAGCAACATCGACGAAAACCAAAATCAACGATCGTTAGAAGAACCACTCTACTTCCGTACCGGCGACATCGTGATTAATCTATCTGACCAGGATAACGAGCGATCTCAAAATTATCAAACATGGCCAATGAGGGCTTTCCAAGCCCTAACCCCAATAGTACTACTAATAGGAGAATTTCTGTTCAACAAAAATAAAAATGATCCTCAAAACGAAAAAATAAAAAATTTGGAAGAATCACTTACGAAGGCTACGGAAAAAATTGAACAATTATCGGAAATGATTATACTAAAAATCAACAATATCGAGGAACAATTGGGGAAAACCTACACACTTGTCAGGCTAGAATAAATCTTCGCCTCGGCATCTTTTCTGATGATTCTTATCAATTAAATCGTTCAAACTCAAACTAAAATTTTAACGCATAAAAAAACTTTTTTTTCTCTAAGAGGCGGGATATAGACACTGACTCTAATAGCTTTGAAAGTAGGTTTCTATTAAAAACACATAACACAAAAAATAAAAAAAATTTTTTCCACCGCCTTTATTTTAACCCCTCATCATAAAATATTTTTTTTTCATCTTAAAAACAATACACATACATTAAAACAATTTGCCAATAATACAAATCTAACCAAACCAAACCAAAATGATAAAATTGAAACAAATTTACAATAAAGTTTAGTAATTTTAGACAATAATTTTAAAATGCATCGAAGTTCAAATAACCGAAACCCATTCCAGTCAAGCGAAACCGAATCATTCTCCTCAATCGAAGAAAAAGTAGAAGAACAAACTACGACTTCAACGGAACTTCCGGATTTATCGAACAAATTAGACCAGCCAATCACAGAATGTATTCCAGCTATCGACATTAACAACATCCCCATCGAAACACACTGGTTTATTGAAGAAATTTTACCAATAATAATGGAAACATTTCTAACCATTATTTTCAGCCGATTAAACACCAGAAAAGATTCTACATTCACGATTCATTTTGACACGCTTTGCGAAAAAATCCACGAACATCTTAACAAAGCCATCCAATTTTATTCCAATAATCACAACCTATACAAATATCTTGACAAACGTAATATAGCTAAAACAATATCAAAAATTTCTAAAAGATCGAATTATTCTTTCAATAAAAATCTAATGTCAACATGCAAAAATTTTCTGGCAAATTTATTTAAATCTAACAAACAATTTTACAAAACAAAATACCAGTACAGGCATTACCTGTTCAAATATGACGGAATTGACATCAAAAAAATATCCATCACCGCGCTGGCCTTCCAAGCAATGTCCGAGAAAAGAATGGAAAAAAACCATCAATACCACTCGTGGCTAAATTCGGAACATTCTTACTTATTAGAATACATGCCGAATGATGATCAAATTCTGAATCAAATTATCAAGGCATGGATAAATACACAGAATGGAATAATATTTACCGAAAACGGAATCAGAATCGTAAAAAATTTCTCGTCATTTACTAATTTTTTGATCTGGTTAAAGCAAAATAATGGCAAAAACACTGTGCAATATATGAAACAACTAGCACGACTTATCGTCGAACAAATATCACCGATTCTATCTAATGGGGAAGTTCCACTAGATGAAATAGTTTTTTGGAAATTTTCAGCCCTTCCATTCATTATATGCAGCAACTCATTACATAAAATACAGCCTTATGACAAACGTCTTTCCATATACAGAGCATCGAATGGTATCGTAATGATAAAAAAGACAAGGAAAAATCCATAGATAAAAAAAAACCTTTTTGTTTTTCTTATCACAATTTTATACCCTTTTCTCTTGACCAAAATTTCACCCCTCAATACCTTTAAGTCTATTAACCGCCTAAACAAATATTTGACAAATTTCCCCATACTAACATAAAATTTTTAAGGATGACGGGCCAATCGAACTTCAAAAACAAAGAAATTTCAACATCATCATGGGAAGATCTCGACAACGCGATACAACATCTACACATGATACTGGACAAATTTATGGCAAAACTCACTTCTAAGAATACCTCAGAACACCGATCCGAACCAACATTTAAACAACAATCGGGGAAAGGTTCATGTACAAGAATATATGACCTAAACAAACTTCCTGAACCATCCGTCAGATCTGTCCAAATTCAAATTACCAAAACTGAACCAAAACCACAAACCAGACGAGGAATTGATGAAGCCATCCACCAAAAGAAGAAAAAGCCGCAAGGAATCTTGAAGCCGACTGCAAAAAAATTAACTAGACAGATTGTTCGCAATTACAGCAAAACCAACCAAACAACGTTTAAGACATATGCGACATGCAATAATATCTTTTGCAGAACGAAGAGACCCCACCAAACGAACTTCTGTTTCGATAACCTCTACGATGCCGATCTCGACAAAATACTATTTTGACCGCTTGTGAAACTTCCTGAATTTGGAAATTATCCGCTTCAGGCACATTTCACATCAAAAAGTCAATTTAGCCAAAAAACACCCACAGAACTTACATAAAAACAAAAAATAAAAATAAAAACTTCTATAATCTCTATAATCTCTATAATCTCTATAATTTCTGCAACTTTATACGAACAAATACAAACCTATTTTTAACAGCATCCACAAAATCTATTTTTTATTTTTAGAATAATGGACGAACCAGAATTGGCTCGTTTTTCAATCCCTCTGAAAAGCGCCAGTTTGGAACTTTTATCTATACTCACACTCACATTTACAGACGTCGATATCAATGGCAATGAGGACGAACCAACTCTTATAAAATATTTCCTAGAAGGACTAAAAAATGGAACTGTCAAATCCTTACCCAATTTCAAATCTTCTGGCAAAATTATTCTAATTACATCAACATTTGGTCTGCAATTATTAAAATGCCAACCGCAGCACATAATAAAACTCACTTCATATAGACCACAGTATCAAGAATTACCAACTATAATATTTCCAGCAGTGCCACTAGGTAGCTCTTGGCTCAAAAACAAACCAAAATCAATAACAGAGTTAAACGAAATTTTATCAAACTACATCGATCAAGGACTTCAGTCACATGAGAAAATGATGAGACCTATCATCCCAATTGAATACAAAAACCTCTTAAAACCATCGACAACACCTGACATGGAAATAGAAAATCTCTTGAAAAACAGCAAAGTCACACAAGACTTGTCCAACCAAATAATAAAAATATGGAATGAAACCAATTCTGACAGCAACCAGAAATTAGAAAAGATCAAATCATTCATACAAGTGATCGAAATTCACCGATCAATAACATCGTTGCTGGTCGACCATCTCATTGAGCAACAACGCATTGGTGACGTCCAATCACAATCATCAGTAACCAGCGAAGTACCCATCCAAATGATCGAAACTAGTGAACCACATATGGAAATCCCAAAACATCGCATCAACACTTTCCAGGAAAAAATACCAACGGCGTACATTCCAAAATTTGAGGAAAATAATATAATCCAATCTCTACAAAATCTCGAAATCATGTTACAAACCTCCAAAATACCAGCAAAATTTGTGATAAGCCATTTTTTATCAAGAGCTGGTCGTCTAGGACTCCTGTCACAAGCCTCGGAACAACAAAAATCAAATTATACGGAGTTTAAGGCCTATTTGTTAGCGCAATTGGGCAAGGACTCGCCAAGTTATCTGGCGGGTGTATTAAATTTCACCAAACAATCACTCGACCAAACATACAGTGAATTCAAAAGTTACCTAGAGTCCATTTACCGACAATTGCATAAAATACCTAACATCACGAATTTAACCGCGAACGATAAAGCCATGCTATCGCTGCATTTCACGAAAGGAATACGAAACTCGGACGTAGCTAAACAATTGCAAATTCAAAATGTCGACTATGATCAAATTGTCCAAAGAGCATACGCGATAGAATCCGCTACATCTGGTCTGGAAGCAAAACCGGATGAGTTTAACATGGTCGAAAGTTTGCAAAAAATGGAAATAAAAAACATGATTAATGAAGCACTAATTAATAAAGAAGAAAATAAATGTCAAAAATGTGGTATGAATCATGCGACCGAAAACTGTGAAGCTTCGAACAAACAAAAAGCCAAATTCCAGCAACGAATAGGCAATGGAAGGAATTTAGGCTATAACAACTTTAAAAAAGAATTTAAAATCGTACGATGGACAAATCCAGAAAACAAAAACAGGAATCGAAATTATAACAACAATGACAACACCAATAACTACAACAACAATAACTACAATAAAAGAAATTACAACAACAACAACCGCAACAATCAATACCAACAACATCACGATCGTAACAATCGGCCCCAGAATTTCCGAAATTACAACAACCACCAACAACAAAACCAACAAATTCAATATAATAACAGAAATCAAACTCAACAGAACCAATCACAATTTCAACATAATACACCGAATAACAATTATTATCAAAATAACAGAAATGATGGACGTAACAATCGAAATCATAACAACACATGGCAAGATCAACGCCAACAACAACAAAGGCACAATAACTCTCACAACCGGCGTAATGACTACAATGATCGAAGTAATAGCAATTATTCGAGACAAGATCACCACATCAATGCAATAACTTCATTGTCACATAATGAAGATGAAGAAGAATATGATATTGAAAACAATCACATTCACGAAATGCATCGAGACCCATGTGAGAATGGAGAATTCAACGAACATATTAATTCATCAAAAAACTGAATATTGTACAGAATAAAAATATCAATCAGCCAGAAAATAATCCTCATCGTATAAACAATTTAAATGACGTACGACAATTAGTGCGTATACACTTTCAATTCAAACTTCCCGACAATCAAATTATCAATCTTCTAACCCTATTGGATTCCGGGAATAGCATGGACTGCGTAATAAACAGTCGATATCTCCCCTCTAATATAAACATAAATACGGCAAACGCCAAGCGATTTCTGTGCACAAACTCCACGATAGGAAAAACCCTGGGATCCATCCAAACACAAATATTTCACGGTAAAAAATTCGTTTACAATACAACAGCTCAAATATCAAGCAACATCAATGAACAGTCCATGATGGGAATATTCTTTCTACAACAACTGCAAATACAATTGGGATACGATCACATGATGTGCACAGTCAAAGGTACACAACGACGCATAAACTACTCGCCTAAATCAATCACCAAATACTTTTGTGTCAAAAAATTGAGTCTCTATCCGGACGAAGAAGGATACCTCACGTTTACAACGAATCCTAGGTACCCTTTGTATGTCAAAAATATTGGATTTCATAATACGATTGATGGAAAATTGGTGAAAATAATAAACACGTCAAACAAAATTATACACTTTCACCCAGACAACATATCAGCCAGATGCATCGATAGTTGCGCAGCCGCTCAAGCCATCGAAGAAAAAGAAAGCGTATCCGACGATTTTCAAAAATTATTACTGTCACCCAAATTGTCACCGCAAGACAAAAATAAATTTATCAATATCCTCCGAAATTATTCCAGCATAATTAATTCCAAGCCGAGTTCTTACACAGGAGGAATTACAATGAAAGTCAAATTGAACGATCCGGCACCTTTTTCAGCTAGAATTATGAAAATACCACTTATTGCCAAAGAAGCATACAATCAATGGCTTCAGACGATGCTGAGCCAAGGCATTTTGAGGAAATCTAAGAGCAAATATCTAAGTAATTTGTTATGCGTTGCGAAAACCACCCCAAACGAATTTCGATTTGTTTTGAACGTGAATAGAGTGAATGCACTGGTAAAATTAGAACATTTCCCACTTCCTCAACTTCATGACATTCTAAAAGATCTTGCAGCACACAAATTATACGTTAAGATGGATTTAAGCAAATATTTTGACAGTTTGCCCCTTCATAAAGATTCGCAAGAATACTTTAGTTTCTGCTGCCCCATTTCAAATCAAATATACTCCTTTTGCAGCATCGCGCAAGGATATAAGAATAGCTCCTTTCATTCACAAATGATAATAAAAACTCAAGTTTTACAAGGCCTATCAAACGTATCTTCGTTCATTGATGACTGTTTCATATTTGCAAATGACATCGACCACTTGATAGATATTTTCAAAATCGTCATGGATAGATTCAAAAAATTTAACTTACACATACACCCGAACAAAACTGAGATTGGATTGTCGGAAGTAACTGCCTTCGGATTTAAGATCTCTTACGGATCTATACAGGCATGCCCGAAACGATCAGCAGCATTATTGGAAATAAAAATGCCAAACGATAAACGTAGTCTATTCCAAATCCATGGAAGCTACAATTATTTTCGCTGTGTGATACCAAAATTCGCCGAAATATCAGCGCCTATAGCTAAAATGTTAAGTAGCAAAGTAAAATTTGAATTGAACGATAAAATAATAAAATCCATAAATGACCTAAAAAACACCCTAAGAGAAAATATAACATTGTCAATACCACACAAGAATCCGATATATATATTGAATTCAGACTCTTCCACCACTGCCTACGGCGGAACTTTCATCAGCCAAAATGCGGAAAACCCAGACGATATTCGTCTACTATCAGTGATGTCAGGAGCCTACTCTCCAGTTCAATCACTTTACCATATATCTCAACTTGAAATTCTCGCGTTTTTTAAATGCGTCAAAAGATTGGAAAATATATTAATCGGCATTCACTTTAAAGCTAAAATTGATAATTCAACTGCAGTATTTTTATTAAAAAACCCTGAAAATGTAATCGTCACAAAAGCTACCCCCGTAACTCGTATCCTGCTCTACTTGCAAAATTTCAGCTTTTCTGTCGAGCTCGTATCAACAAAGGACAATTCTCACGCAATGAGTGACCTTTTAAGTAGATCGAAACTGTACAAACTCGCCGAAATTAGCGCTAAAGAGCTACTAACGCCTTCACCAATCGATGAATTCAATTCCCTACAATACTACCCTCTAATTTTATCCAAAAAGCAGATTTATGATGTAATCAAAAAATTTTACTCGGATCCAGTCATACTAAAAACAACCAAAAATAAATTCTGCAAATATGAAAAATATCATGAAATCGATAAAATCCCTTATTTAGGCAATCGAATAATAGTGCCAGAAGAAGCTACGCCACTATTAATTCATTTAACACATGCACACGGGGGCGCCAACGCTCAAAAACAGCATATTATAAACAGACAATTATATATTCAAAATTTGGAAAAACATTTAACAAAATATCATAGGAAGTGCTTAAAATGTCAACGTTTAATAATTGAACCAATACCAAAGCAATTTCCCAGCCAACCGCTTACAGCACAATATCCGTTTCAAATTCTATCTATGGATCATTTTATTCTAAACGAACTTCCAGGAGGAATTTTGATATTCACTGATTGTCATACGCAATTTATATTTGGACAGAGGTCATCACTAAAAGCTGACAACATAGCAACAGTTATAATGACACAGCTTTTAAAATATGGTATAACGGGATGTGCTTTACACGCGGATAATTTTTTTCGAAGTAAAGAAATATCAGAAATTTGCAAATTATTCCAAATTGAAATTGTTTTTAGTGCATCTCGTAACTCTAGATCGAATAGCCAAGCGGAAAGAGCCATAAAAAAGATAAAATTTTACTTTCAGCTCATGAATCCCGATCTTAATAAACTGGATGAAGTCGACCTCGCTATCGCGATGGCATGTTTATTAATAAACAGTCAATCGCACGAAAATCAACCGTTATCCAGCCTGGAAATCGTCATACCCAGCTCAAGTTACACACCTTTCAGCATACTCAATTTGGAACCCATTGCGCATAAAAATGTATCTGCTTACACAACATATATGCTAAGAAGAATGAATCGAATTTATGAGTATATGGAAAAAGACACATCCACCAACACAAATGATCTTCATCTCAAACCCCTGGAAGTTGGTACCTTTTGTCGCATTATTGCCAGCAATCAACAAATTGTGAATAAATTGAGCCCAAAGTATAATAGATTCCTATATAAAATCATCAAACGTAACGTACAATCCAACACATACCAGCTCGAAAAAATTCAACCCGCGCAACAAGGCGAAAGACGGCAGACATTTATATACCATCGGCGCTTGCTAAAATCGGTGGACAAACCATGCGAAGATATAACCAAATTTTGGCAGGCCTTTTACCAAACGAAAAATCCACTTGAATTCTGGAACGAACCAAAAAACTTTATCAAATTCAAAAAACAAAACGCCAACGACAATGCCACTGAGGCGATCTCAATCAAAACTAACAGCGAACAGAAAAAACCTAACACAAAAGAAACACCAAACTCCACAAAATCGCCAGAAATAGATACGCGAAACAAGTACAACCTGCGGAAATCCAAAAATTTAAATTATAACAACTTAACTAAAAAAGATTAAAATACCCAACTTTTAATAAATTTTTCTTTTTCTCATTTTCATATTCGAGAAAAGGAAAATGTTATGAAACAGAGGGAACCGATCAACGAAAAGATTGTTGCGGATACCCCTATCTAAATAACACCCCTCAAAATCTTTTCAATTTTATTTTTTTTCTTTCCCTTTTTCAAAATTTTTTCCCTTTTTTGATTAATTTATTTCTATATAATCTCGAAATCTAAACAGAAATAAAATGTCATGAACAAAGGAAACCAATCGTTGAAATTATCGGCGTGGCTAACTCTGATTCAACGACAAATTAATATTTTTCAACTTCTTTTTAAAAAAAACCCTTTATTACTTCTATTACATTATCCAAACAATTTCCAGAGAAAATACCATTAATTATAAAGAGAGAAAAAAACATTATTTTAATATTTCTGTACCCAAACATAAAATAATAACTGTCATACACTTTGAATAAAAATCACATTACGTGAGAGAGAAACTAAACATGAACAAATATTTTAGAATCAACAAAAATCCAGAGCGACAGATAAAAACGACGCGAAAAGAACTCCACCGACAAGGCCAGAAGTTAAGAAGCAGCGCAATCGAAAATCGACTACCATTCGAACATCATGAAAATTTCACGACTCACATGGCTGGTTTCAATTATCCAAACACGAAATACTATGACCGGAGAGGACTGGAATGAAATATACCCATATTTTAACTTGGAACACTTAGACCAAAATGCTATAAATCTCCTAACATTCTTAAACGGAAACTTGGACGAAGAAAATGCAGCTCAACCTGAGGTTCAACTCAATAGTCTAAAGCAAAGACAAAATGATACAACAATTGAAAAAACATACTACCCGGATAACAAACAGCACATGACCAAATCGAATGAAACCCTTACCCCCGTTAACTTGATGTCTAACACAGCTGCAAATTATGGAATTGACGCAGAAGCCACAATCGACCCAACAAACATAGGCATTAGCACCGAACCAACTTCGTATCCATCGTATATCGATGTGGAAGCAACTGTTCCTTTAGAACAACAATGGCCGGAGCCAACACATTTTCCGTTGAGTATCACGCCCACACCTACAACAACAGCTACTATTACAACCCGTACGGAGAAATTTGACATCACATTCACAACGGCCCCGACAACTAAAACAACAACAACAACTGGGATGCCCGATATCTTCGAAAAAATAATTATCAACGGAGAATTAAACTCACCTATAGAATTCATGGAAAGACTAATTCTCACAGCATTAAAACCCGCCAACTACAGCTCCAATGAAACAATTACCACAGCAAAACAGAATACAACAACCACGATACCCAAGACAACCACAACCACCACGACAACCACTACCACGACAACTACGACAACCTCTACCACCACAACCACCATAGCTACCACAACGACAGCCAAAACAACCGCCACCACAACAGCCAAAACAACTGACACAACAACAGCCAAAACAATAGCCGAAACAACATATAAACCGCCATTCAAAACAACAGAAATCAAAACGACACGATCAACAACTACAACAATCCAAACTTTGGAACCTGAAACGACATTGCCAGATTGCAGTAAATGTTACCATGACGAAAACTGTTCAAAATGTAATAATGTACAAGAACCTACGATCAGGATTGTTCAACCGGATCAAACTCGAAACAGTAGACGGAAATTACGGAACACTCAAAGAGTAAATAAAATTTCAAGACTAATTTTCCGTCTTCACCTGAATCACCCGAGATGCACAACAAGACCAAATCTGCCTGACAATGTAGAACGAATGTTGAGAGAAGCTGAAAACCAATACGATCTCATTACGAGTATCTTTATGAAGGAACGGCTAAAGAACATAATATGTATAACGGCGAGAAATGAAGACCATCCGAATGAAACGCGAGACTATACGACTGTCATACAAGATTTATTGAAGGAAACCAAACAAATTTACAAAAATTTCGGATTTAATCAAATTAGGAAAGACGCAATGACCTTAATTCTGGCTCATGCTCAAGATCACCTGACCATTAACTATCCAACGAAATTTTACACCACCAGATTAATTGTAAGGACGTTTATATCACATATTCCGACGGTCATGTCTCTAAGAAGACAGCTCAAAGAGAAAATTTTCGTTCTCATCACTTTTCGTACTCTAATGCGACGACTAAAATTCGAAATTTGGAACAAAAATATAGCATTAAACCGTCAAGCTGTAACGTATCTCGAAGCACAAATTGAACAAGAACTTGAAGAAAATAAAGATATGGCACGAAACAATTTTCTAAACTCACAAACAATGATATCACCCAACCAGAATGTCATGGAGCAAATCGAGCGCAGCATCGACGACATATTCGACCACAGTGACGATTCAAGCTCAAACTCGGAACAAATGGACTTTTTAATGGATTTTCTACATAACCAGTCGAAATAAGAAAAAGATGATTGAGACACAAAATCATCGAAAACGAATAACAACAACATACTACAAACTTTATCAATTATCTTTTAGAAAAAAACAAACAAAAAACCCCCCCCGAACATTTCATTTTAGCAAAATACCTTCTGTCAACACATATTTAAGATTCTTTCTATCTCTCTGTCATGAATTGATTTAACAAAATAGCATGACATGAATTACATGTAAGATATATTTATTCCACTATAATGCATTCAATGTTACAATTAACTACTCAAACTGTATACGAAGATTATTAAAACGAGAAAACAATGAAACGTAAGTAAAATAACAAACAAATTATTTTAGATACCTGACGTCATAGAAATCAACATGCAACTGCAACTAACACTGTTATGGATGGGCACGGTAATACAAAGCGATGAGGAAAACTTAAAACAGGTCATATTACAATTAAATACCGGACTTGCTTTAATACAATCGGATGTTCAAATGTACGGAGGCGAAATAGAAACGAACATTCGTTTAGATTTTCCTATGCGTTTCAACTACGAAAATTCAGAATTTGTAGAACACTCTTGCAGCAACTCAGAATTGGAAAAAGAAGCAATCTTGGAAATTCACGAATTTGGAGAAAACCAAACTCGCTTAGCTTGGGAAACAATCTTTGAGGAAATGGACTTCCTAGCAGACGGAAACCACGCTGCGAGACCAAATCGAGAAGCTGAACCAGCCAAAACAGTCCAACAATCTGTTGACAAAATTGACTATTACAAAATATACGCTGACTCCGAAGAAACTGATATTGACGATGAGAACATTTACGACGATTGGGAACCTACAAATCCAGATGTACCAACATCATTACCGTCCGAACCATCAACTGAACCAGAAGAATGGGCATCAGAACAATCGACAAAACAAACAAATGAACTAACTATTCCGCCAACTATTCCACCACCAAGCCCACCGTCAACAACAACTCCATATCTACAGCAACAACTGACAACAGTCACACAATCACAGCAATCGCCTATAGAACAAAATGCATTCGCGTCCAAAATACAATACGAGAATGTTATTAAAATATCGAACAGCTTCTTAGCGTATAACCAGTTGGATAGCGTTCTAGGAAGCGACACAACAAAACTCGGGGGAATTTATACAAACAACAATCGAATACTAATCACATCTGAAGAATTCAAACTTCTGAAAATTAAATTTTTCAACCGAAATTTAAGATATGTTCGAATATCTATTTTTAATAACAATCTTTCAACGTCAAAAACAAACCCCGTAAACGTGCAAGTCTCAGCGGTAGTATGTCGCAGTAAAACAATTTGCGGAATGCAACAGATGAAAACAGTAACAGTTAACGAAGTATTCCCTGGACTTGGGACCATTTTTCACGTAGAAACCAATGCTAATAATCCGATAATAACCCTGAGCGCTCAAGAACCGTTCAACCAACAAGTAGCAATCAGTCAAATCGAATTTTTTGGTAGTACAACACCGCAAAAACAACTTGTAATCAATGCTTTGGACATTAACAACGAACAGGTAAAAATTCAAATTAATTACGAAATCACCACGTACAAGGGAAGCGTTGCAATAACTTTGATATTAGCTGGTGACCCAAAACAACAAGTTCTATGTGCTAGAAAAAACCCGTCACTCGCGGATTGTACGTACACAATAAATATGGAAAATCAAACACTACACTCTATGAATAATGAGAATCAACTATATTTAAAGAACCAAGAAAATAATTTGATTTTATATCACGATCTGAATTCAGCCAAATCATCAACTGATCAAAAGACCCATCAAAACAGAGTCAAACGAGGATTATTGGAATTAATCAGAACCGGACACTTTTATGCATCGGAATATACCGAAAAAAACATTCAAAAAGAGGTCGATTTAAGACAAGACAGTGAAAAACTGCTTGAGCAAGAAATAATTTCGGTATCAAACATTACAACCCATATCATTAACGATATGAAAGAACAAAATTCTTTAGTTTCTGCACTAATCTGTCAAACACAAACAAAAGACGATATGCAAATCATAAAGGTAGCCATATTAGCTAAAATTCATGAAAGTATAGCGAAGGTGGAAAGAATAATTGACGGATGTTTATCCGGTTTCGTTCCATTATCAATCAAAGCAAACCACTTGCAACTAATTTGTTCACTATACATTCTTGATAAAAAATCTTGTTACAATATGAAACCGAGTCAACTAAGATCACTTTTTAGATGCTCTCAAATAAAACTACGGAAAACAGATGACAAAACAGAGTTATCTTTTAAACTGAACGCTCCAAAAGTTTACAAACAATTTACCGGTTATAAAGTCCTACACGTTCCAATCTTTGCGAACAAATCAAACAATATCGCTCATTCTTTTACTACTAATGCCAACTATATTTTTGTAAATCCAAACATGCAAATGGTACAATTTGATAGTTGCGACAAAATAGCGGATAGAATTTTTTGTGATGCAATGCAAGAAAAAACAACTGACTACACATACTGTATTCCAGCCATCTTACAAAAAAATCAAGAAAACGTTTCAAAAAATTGTGTTCTATCCAGCGAAATAACTACTTCTAGATGTTTCTCAGCGAGCACAAATGAAGGAGTTTTAATCAGCAGCAAGGATAGCATGCCATTGCATTCGGGAACTTTTATAGCGAGTGACACCGTTGCGAACGGAGTGCAATTTATCCCAACAAAAAATACCCCGCAAATAATTGTATGCAACAACGAGATAATAAAGCTAAAAAAATCCAAAATCAAATCGAATTATAATATCACAATACATCAAATGAATTTTAACATCTCAGACATTATGCGCAGCAAAGTTATCCAAAAATACGAAGTACAAAACGAGCATTTGGAACATCGTTTAAATACATCTATAAAACATCTGGAACTTGAAGACAAAACAGCCAAGCACTTGATTGACGAAAATCACGAAAAACTAAAGAAAAATACAATAAATTTTGGTTATGGAAGATCAGTACACTCATCAACATTCAGTATTTGGGGATTTATCATTCTCGGAATCATATCAGGATCAATTATCATATGTATCGCTTACTTATACTGCTCAGCAAAGATAAAATGCAAATGTTTATCGACCACACCAAACGAGGAAAGTCATAATAATATTATTAACAATATTCCAACCAACTCGAGACAAGATTATAAAAATCAAACTCTTTTATAAAACATAATTAAAATTTTTACACCGGACCTTACATCGAAATATTATAAAATCATAGATTTATAATAAAAAAATAAAGAAATGAACAAATATACAAGAATATTGATCGTCGAAAATATTGACGCAATATTGTCAAATGCATATTTGAAGCAAAAATATTTATTAATTGTCATTTACAGAATTTTAATAACAGTTTGAGTATATAAATCGGTCAATTGGAAAATATCCATAATCGATTTATACTCGTAACACATCTCCTTTAAAAATCATTTTACAAATATACTAATTACTTAACATCACTGTACAAGTTCAGAAATAAAAAATAAGGTTAAATTTTATAGGAAAAATTCAAGAGCAAAACGATCTCTTTGATTTTATGACATCCCTGGCTTCCACAAAAACTCGATGAAGTAAAGCCAGTTATGCATACAAACAATTCTCGATCGATTGCTATTATTATTCCTATATAATTCCAAACCAAAATCGCCGCTTGAAAGGCTTTTAAAATACTAACCAAAGAGAAAATTTCCATTTGTATTACTGTATCAATATATTTTCATCTGTAACAAAAAAGAATACATACTTTAAAAGGTGAACTTATGTCAAACAAATTTAATTTTAGATTTTACAAACCAGAAGAATGAGCCCTCACAAAAAAATGGCAGTTATACCAATCGGAGACGAGTCATTATATAATTTGAAAATAAAGGGTCCGAAATTCATATTTGATAAGGGAAACTATATCGATGGTCTCAACGCAGTTCAAGGACTGCCAAAACCGGACATCAAACATATTTATATTTCCTGGTTCAATCCGGATTCAATAGAAACCGATTTATGGAGCAATCAGACGGAAATCATAAAACAAACCGCCATCTCAGCCTTACGTAGCGGTGAATGTTTCATATGGATCATGCCACAAATTAAAACCGATTTAATTATATGTGAACCACGAAGAAGAATAGATGATCTAATAGAAAAAATGACAAGATTCCATTCAAGAATAGAAGAAATTCTTAATTGTGAGGATGAACGAGCAAGAATAACAATCGTTGGTAACTTACGTCAAAGCAAATATAAAAATCTGAACAGGCAATATTTATCAACAGTCGGATCGGAAAAACGCACATGGAGAATAGAACGAGAAATTATAAATCAAATCAACCATGACGCGAAAGCCGAAATGGAAAACGCAATATGCAATGAAGAAATAAGAAAAATATCAAAAAACATTTTCAGAATTCATACTGACTCATACATGACAAACAACATGATCAAAAGTTTCACGCCACTTCAAGTTGACCTTCTCCAAAAATTAATGGGTAAACCAAGTTTCAACTTAACATCATGCCCGATTTATGGAATAATAACAAACCAACAAAATCAAAGAACTCCAAGCGTTAGTGGTACAAAAGAATTCAACAATAATCCAATGACAACCAACCGTAAAAGAACTCGACATCGAATGAACAATAGTAAACCAAACTCATCAACTTCATTCCATAACAATACCCTCCAACGAACGATTTTTAATGAAATGGTCAAACCAATCATGTGGACACAAAAATCGTGCCATCGTCAATGCTTAATTCCAAATCGGACGCGACCAATTTTGCGTAATAGAAGCGATACTTTTCAAATCACAAGTGAATACCACTCCGAGGATGATAATCACTCAGAGAACAACAAAAATACACCACTCACAAAAATATACCAATCAGACGAAAAAAATGACGACATTACACTGATTAGTAGTGACTATGAGGATCTATCTCTAGATAGCCTAATTTTGAAGGAAGACGAGCTTCTCGAAAGCAATTAGATTTTAATAAAACAAACTTATTAAAAACTTATACTAAAAACAAAAAAAAACTTTTCCCAAACTATTTCTGTAAACAACAGCAATTTATATATCATGCGAAATAAAACAAAAAAGAAAATAAACAAAAAAATAATGAAAAATTTATACAAAAAATTAAAAAAAATATAAAAGAAAGTATTTCGAATTAAGAAATAAATTCTTTTTACAAAATATTTATTCATCCATCATACTCTAGGTCATATTTATCTAAGGCTCATACTTCTCTAAGGCTCATATTTTATCTAAGGATCATATCTCTAAGGCTCATATCTCTAAGGCTCATATTTCTAGGCCACAACTGAATTTAACTTCACGTTATTTTTAGGATAATGAATTACTTTGCTACACCAATCGTTATCGGCGATTCAAATGGAACCCGTTTAGCCAGAGACAATGAAGACCCATTTTTCAATGCTAGCAGGAGAATCTCGATTCCTGGTTTAAGACAAAAACAATTGTCGGATATTATTGCGTACCTTCCGTTGCCAAAAAAACCTTCGCCAGCCATAATAGCCATGACAATTGACGCAACAAACTTAGCAAAGAAACGATATTTGAGCGACGAAACAATAGACGAGTTTGCAGAACAATATGTCAAAGATTTGGCCATCTGGTCCAAATATTTTTTGCACACGACATTAATCCCTTTTCTGCCGCAGGAGTTGAAATTCTATGAAAACACAAAGAAAATATATGAGCGAGTAAGAAACTTCGCAAACGAACGAGGAAATGAAAGAATATTTATACTAGAGTGGGACAGAATTTGGAATCTGGATAACCAGACTCGTTCCCAAATGCTGGAGTTCAAAAATCAGCACAGTAGGAAAATGGATACCATACATGTTCTACCAGGTATGAGACAAGACATCCGGCAGAACATTGCGGATGAATACATACGAATAAAGCAAAACAATCAACTAAACACCAAAATAACACGAATCTACAACCAAATTAGATTAAAGAAAAGACGTGTTGACCTCAATGATTTCTACAAAAATAAATTAAAACCCGAAGAAAGAAAATTGTACAACGAATGCAAAGAAGCGGGCAGCTATTTCCACCCACATGGCAAATATAAAGATTTGGCGGAATTTGATAGATGATAACATTTATTTTTCATCACTTTATTTCGCGCAACCACAAAAAATAATATCCATACTTACCTCTAATTCCCCTATAATAACCTCTTGTTAATTCGAGCATTTAAAACAATATACAGGTTGATACGACGAAAACATTGTCGCAGCCACAATATATAACCTCCTTTTAAAGACCTTTTTCAAAAAAAACTTTCTTAAAAAAAACTGTTTCAAAAACTTCTTAAAACTTTTTCTCAAAATTTAAAAAAAAACACTTATTTTGTACAAAAACATATAACAATAATTAATTGATTTTACTTGAGGTCGATCGACGAAATGATTGTCGCGACCAAGAAAATCATTTAAGAGTTGATTTCTAGATCTCAAAAACAATCAAAACAAAAACTGAAAACATCATTACTAAAATTAGGCCTACAAAAATAGTGTCTATTCTATAAAGAATGTTACAAACAAACGACTAGAACAACAAAAAATTATATAAGAGAGAAAAAAACTAATTCACTGCAATATCATTTATATTTTCTGAACATTATAAATCAACCAAACAAAAACAAAAAATAATTTTACAAAAAAATTAAGAAAAAAATTATATTCGTGAATTTATTGAATTTATCTCGAATTCAAATAAGAAGAATCGATCAAAAACATCGAAAGTCACAAAAGGAAAATAGACACTAAACAAAAAGTAGGTTCTAAAATTCTCAAAAATAAAGATTTTTTCTCATATTCTACGATGCAAAAACTAAAATTTAGAATATACTAAAATATAAAATAATAACTTTCTTTTCTCACCTTTTTCTTTCTCTTATAACAACTTTCGTAAAAAAAAGTAAATCGGTTTACTTTCAAAAAAAATAAGTGAAATCGGTACAACTTAAACAAAATCCAAAAACAGAAATAAAAAAATATAATTTATAAATCAGAAAACATTTTTTTCAAATATATAGGAAAGAAAAGCATATTAAAATTTTAGATTTACATATTGCAGAGCATCAAAAATAATATTAGCATAACAAGCATAGCATATAGGCAGAGCATCAAAAATAATATAAAGCATACAACACAAGCAACACCCTCAATCCACCCCAATATTAAAATAAAAAATAAAAAAATGACCAATACAGTCACCAAAATCACCTATTTTTCAGGAACTCGAGCGAGGGGAATATATACTCTCGGCATATGGCGTTATGTATCCCATGGCATGTGGCGCGGATGGATAGAGCGGGATGGATAGAGCGGGCCAGAACGAACGAGAGAGCGCCGCCTCATAGAAGATATAAAACAAAAATAAGATACCGAGAGCGCAGAGCTCGGCACCATTTTTTCCAAAAATACACTTTTATATGACCAGTTTCGAGTATATAAACAATAAACTCTAAAGCGATATATACAGAGCGTTTTCCCTGAGCGAGCATTCCCACGGCAAGAGAATTAACCCAAGCCCTACCAACTAGGGCAGCCCCTCCAAAGACCTACA
>Ga0208946_1000081_pt1 | contig 18843 bp, 17 predicted proteins | sample AOAMet2_C49A8_80_2_FD_188075 | JGI IMG/M metagenome (GOLD analysis project Ga0208946, IMG submission 188075) | Ammonia-oxidizing marine microbial communities from Monterey Bay, California, USA - C0912_C49A8_80 (SPAdes) | ecosystem: Environmental > Aquatic > Marine > Intertidal zone | place...
GACATCGTGGCCATCGAACGCGACAAGGCCACCTTCTCTAACGCGGGCGACGGTTCCAGGGGCTACCGACCCAACATTCCCGCCGACCGATCGATCATCGGCCTGGACGACCCCCACCACATGCTGCGCCGAAACGTGGTGTCGCGCCGCTTCACCCCCCGGGCCGTCAGCCGCTGGGAAGACCACGTACGCGAAACCGTCACCGCTCTGATCGACGACGCCCTCGCCGATCCCACCGCGGACGGCACCTGCCGGGTGGAGGCCATCAACGAGTTAGCCGCGCCACTCCCCGCCCAGATGATCGGTCTGCTACTGGGCTTCGGACCCGAGATGTGGCCCAAGCTCCAGGAGTGGTCCGAACGCACCATCGCCCTGGGCGGCGGCCCCGGCTACCACGACGAGGCCGGCGTCGTAGCCGCCATGGAGTTCGCCGGGGCGTGTGCCGAGCTCTACGAGGCCAAGCAGCCGGCGATCATCGAAGGCTGCCCGATGGACGACGTCATGTCGGTCTGGATCGATCGGGAACGCCAGGGGCCCGAGGCCATGGGCGGCCACGCCTTCGGCCTCAACGAAATCATCCCGGACTGCCTGCTGCTGTTGGACGGCGGCGCCGAGACCACCCGGACGGTCATTGCCCGCACGCTCGTCGAGTTGGCCGGCCGCCCCGACCAGTGGGCCTTGCTAAGTGACGGTGCCGACCTGACCATTGCCGTGGAGGAGTTCATCCGATGGGTGACGCCCATCCACAACATGTGCCGGGTGGCGACCACTGACGTGGAGATGCACGGCCACAACATCCGGGCCGGCGACCAGTTGGTCCTCATGTACTCGTCGGCCAACCGCGACCCTTCTCACTTCGACGACCCGGAGACGTTCGACGTGACCCGGGATCCGAACCACCACATTGCCTTCGGCTTCGGCACCCACTTCTGTCTGGGCGCCGCTCTAGCCCGCCTGGAGATCCGCTCGTTCTTCGAAGAGTTCGTGGCCCGGGTGGCCGAGATCCGCATCGCCCCGGGTACCACTCCCGTCGAGATGCCCAACTCGTTCGTCTACGGGATGAGCGAAGCCCATCTCGAACTGATGCCCGCCTGACCCAGCTCGCGTCCGGGCAGAAGGCTCCGGCGAATCAGTCAGCCGGTCGATGGCCGCGCAAGACGTCATCACCCATCGCTGCGAGAAACGACGAGAAGTCGGGTCCGGCACGCAGGCCCTGCCCGCCGTCGACGTTGATGGCCGTGCCGGTGATCCACCGCGACTCGGGGCCGATCAGGAATCGGGCCAGGGCTCCCACATCGGACGGCTCCCCTACCCCGGTCTTCAACGTTGGGGCCAAGGGCGTGTTGCGAACGTAGGAGGCGAAGACCTCGCTGTCACGGGGTACGAAGTCCATGAGTTCGGTGGCGATGAACCCGGGCCGGATGGCGTTGCATCGCACCCCCGACGCTCCGAACTCGTCGGCCGCATTACGCATCAGCTCCTCGATCCCCGCCTTGGCTACCGGATAGGCGCCGAAATGTGGATGAGTGACGTGTCCGGCGATCGACGACATGCCAACGAACGATCCGCCCCCGGCTTCCACCATCTCGGGAACTGCGTGCTTCAGACAAAGCATGGTGCCGACCACGTTGAGTCGGAGCACGGCCTCGAAACCGTCGACTTCCTGGAGGTGGAGTGGGCGTAGTCCGCCGCCGCCCCCGGCGTTAGCCACCACGCCCCGGAGACTCCCGGCATTGGCGGCCGCAGCCGACACTGCCGCACGTACGTCATCCTCGGAGGTCACGTCGGCCACCACGTGATGGACGCTTCCCCCATGACCGGTGCGAATCTGGTCGACGGCGTCAACGAGGCGATCCTCGGTCCGCCCACAGATGGTGACGACGGCTCCATCGGCAGCCAGCGCCTCGGCACAAGCCCGCCCGATACCCGTGCCACCACCCGTGACCAGTACCCCCATGCCACGAAGCGCTCCGTCAGTCATGCGTCTTCCTCCTCGTCGGCGTCCTCGGGCGGAGCCAGCAGGTCGAGGATTCCCGGGTAGCCGGGCACCCGTCGAAGGGCCCGATCGGCCCAGAAGATGGCGACCATGCTGGCCAGCGTCCCAATCGGCCATCCCACGAGGAACCGGATCAGCACGTAGCCACTGGCCGACGTCTGGTTGAACAGCCAGATGTCCCAGGCCGACGTCAAGAACTGGTAGCAACCCAGCCCGACGGTGAGATGGCCCATGACCTGCTGGTAGCGGGGGTGGTCCCGGGTGGCCCGGTCGAAGGGCACCGCCAGATGGGCGTAGCGGACTAAGAACGGACGACCGACCACCACGGTGCCGACGAGTGCTGCCCCGACGGCTGCCTTGGTGCCGATCCCGATGCCGAAGTACACGGCGTCGGAATCCGTGGCGATGCCGACAATGGCCCGCACCGCCAGATAGCCCACGAGGATCGGCAGGTAGCGACCGACCTCCTCGCCACGACGGCGACGACCCAACACGACCTTGATGCTCCACAGCGTGGCGCCGGCCACCCCGGCAGCCAGCCCCCAGGCACGTTCCAGTCCGATGAACAGGGCAACTGGCAGGACCGAGTCGAGGACCCGGTTGCGGTCGGGCCGGGTGGGATCCGGCCGGACCGGTTCAGACGGTGAAGGCATCGCGGGCGGCGGCCGCGCCTAGCCACAGCACGCTCTCAGGCACTCGGTCGGCGATCCGCCGGACCTCGGTGTAGTGGTGGTGGTGCGATACCTCGGCGAACAGGCTCCGTCGTTCGTCGAGCTGGTCGCCGGTGGGCGCCTCGTCGAGGAACCCGAAGATCGAGAAGGCCAGCTCGAGATCACCGACCATGGGGGCACGACCGAACAGCGCGGCCCGCTTCAGCGCGACGCCCACGCAACCGACGACCACGTCAGCGGCACGCTCGCCGTAACCCAGCTGGAGGCGGGCCGTGAAGCCCCGGGCCAGACGAAGGGCGTAGCCCTGATCGGGGCCCGGGTTGCCCAGACGCTCACCACGCGGTTGACCACCCACGACCTCACCCGGTCGATCGGCGTGCCACGCACCTAGGCGACGGCGCGGTCCCGAATAGGCCCAACTGGTAGGCCGGACGACGGGCTGTGGGACGTACGAGGGTGCGGCCATGGATTCAGGCTACGGGGCCTATCCCTCCAGAGGGCCGGCCGGCAGCCACACCCAGCCGAGCGTCGCCCTCGTACCCGGAGCGTCATAGTCGTCATCGCCCTCGAAGCGGACCGGGGTGGTCGAATCGTCGAGTATCCGAACGTGTCGAACGGGTGCGTCAGTCGTGGCCGCCAGCACCTCGTCGACCGTCCGCCAAGAGGCCAAGCGTTGGAACATAGCGATCGTCGGACTGATCATCGTGAGTTCGCCCGCCTCCCAACGCTCCAGCGCGTCGGCCGGTCGGCACCACTCGGCGTGTACGGCCTCACGGCCATCGACCACTGGTCGGGACCCGGCCGGCACCCGGGCCACGAAGAACGCCGTGTCATAGCGTTTGATGCTGGGCATGGGCGTCACCCAGCGGGCGACCGGATGGATGCCCGACAGGTCCAAGTGGGCACCCGCCGCGGAGACGAGGTCGGCCAGCGACACCGCACCCGACTCCAGGTCGTGGCGGCGGGCCACCAGATCGGCAGCCACTTCCTCGTCGGCGATGCCGACGGCCACCCCGATCTCCTCGATCGTCTCGCGCACCACGGCGATCCGGTACGAGAGGGGATCGTCCATGCCTGGCAGTGCTCCCACAGCACCCGAGGACAGGTCCCCCCACCGGGCATCGTGGTCGCCGTCGTCCACCGCTCCCCCGGGGAACAACGTGTACCCGGCCACGAACGTCGAGGCGTCGGTGCGACGCAGCGCGAGCACGTGCAGGTCGGGGCGGTCGTCGAGCAGCACCACGGTGGCCGCCGATCGGATCGGCACGTCATCGGTGGGGATCTCGTCGCGGTGCGGGCCGGCTGACCCCTGCTCCGATCCTCCGCGGCCCACCCGCCGATCCTAGGGTCGGACCGATGTCCGACGACCAGACCGCCGACCGGGCCGAATCACTGGCCAAACCACCGTCGAGGCCCGTGCCGGCCGACCTGCTGGCCGGACTGAGCGTGGCCATGGTGCTGGTCCCCCAGTCCATGGCGTACGCAGAACTGGCCGGCCTGCCATCCCATCTCGGCCTGTTCGCCTCGGCTCTGCCGCCCATCCTGGCTGCCTTCTTCGCCTCGTCGCCGTACCTGCAGACCGGTCCGGTGGCCCTGACTAGCCTCTTGACCTTCGGTGCCCTGTCCGGTCTGGCCGAGGTCGGCACTCCCGACTACGTGGCCATGGCCGCCCTGCTCGCCCTGCTGGTCGGGGTATCCCGGCTACTCCTCGGAGTATTCCGACTCGGGGTGGTGACGTACCTCATGCGTGATCCCGTCGTCACCGGGTTCACCTCGGCGGCCGCCATCCTCATCCTCGCCTCGCAGCTCCCAAAGGCACTCGGGGCGGCCGCCCCCACCGGCGGCGTGCTGTGGCGGGCCGGCTGGTCGTTGGGCCACGTCGGCCAATGGGAGGTTGCCTCGGTGGTCATCGCCGCGATCACCGTGCTGCTGGTACTGGCCGGTCGGCAGGTCATCCACCGCCTGTTCCCCGGCGCCCTGCTGGCCGTCGTCGGAGGAGTGGTGATCAGCCGGATCGTCGACTACGCCGGGCCGGTGGTCGGCCAGGTGCCGACCGGGCTGCCCGACCTCTCGCTGGACCTTCCTTGGGGATCCACCGGCACCCTCCTTGTCGGCGGCGTGCTCATCGCGCTAGTCGGCTACGCCGAGCCGGCGTCCATTGCCCGGGTGTTCGCCGAAGAGGATGGACAGCGGTGGAGCGCCGATCGGGAATTCGTGAGTCAGGGCGTGGCCAACGTGGCTGCAGCGGTGTCCGGCGCCTTCCCGGTGGGCGGATCGTTCAGCCGCTCGTCGCTGAACCGCCTGACTGGGGCACAGACGAGGTGGTCGGGTCTGGTCACCGGGGCCGCCGTGCTGGCCTTCCTGCCGTTCGCCGACGTGCTCGCTCCGCTACCCCGGGCCACCCTCGGTGGAGTGGTGATCGCCGCGGTGGTGGGGCTCGTCCGACCAGTGGCCCTCGTCTCCATGGTCCGTCGATCACCGGCCGCTGCCCTGGTGGCGTGGGCCACCTTCTTCGCCACGTTGGCGTTGGCCCCTCGAGTCGAACAGGGCGTGCTGGTGGGGATCCTGCTCTCGCTCGCCGTGGGCCTACGGACCCGCCGGGCAGCCAGACGACCTGAGGTCCGATAACCAAAACCCGGGAACCGACCTCCAGCCCCGGCTACAACCACGCCTCAACGAGGGTGGCCACGTCGGTCAGCGTCGAGATGTAGGCCAATGTGTGCTCCAGTACCTGTTCGCCGTAGCCGGGCATCGTGGCCACTGACCCGTCGGCTGGGACCACCACCTGGAAGCCCTCGTTGACCAGGTCGAACACCGCGTTGGGGATGGCCACGTTGAGGCTCACTCCAACCACCACCACGGTCGTCACGCCCTCGTTTCCGAGCATGGGTGCCAACCCGGTGCCGGCCACCGGCGACAGCCCGTGGAACCGTGGCACGATCACGTCGACCCCCTCGACGAAACCGATCTCAGCAGCCGGCTCGACCGCCTCGGTGCCCACGTACTGCTGCACCTCTGCCCGACGACCAGCGGCGAACAGGCGGGAGTTCCGGTTGCCACCCCACAGGTCGGGGTGGGCGTGGAAGGTGCAGTGCACGACTCGTACCCCCGCCGATCGGGCAGCACCGGCCAGGACCGCCAGACGGGGCAGGAGCCCGGAGGCAGCCACCGCATCAGCCACCGCGGGCATGTTTGACGCCTCGCCCACCACACCGTTCTGGCACTCGACCACGCACAGGGCGGTGTGGGCGGGATCCACCAGATCCCGAAGATCCATGCCCATGACCGATCCTCCCATCCCCGGCCTCGCCGGGCTATTCGAACTTGGTGCCGGCCTCGCGCAGGACGTCCAGCCAGCGGGCACCCGCATCGGGTGCCTCCTCTCCGGGACGGTAGGTCACGCCGTCGAGCGAGCCCGTCCAGGCGAAGGTTCCGAATCGTTCCCGGATGGCCCACGAGACCGGCGACTTCCGGTCGATGCCCACGTCGATGCCCTGGAAGGGGGCCATGGCGGTCAGCACCGGAAGGTCACGGGCACCACCCACTACCTCACCGTCGACCCGCAACTCAACGTCGAGCTTCAGGTCGCCCAATGCCTCCACGGCCAGCACCACGGAGGCCGCTCCAGCAGTGAGCAATCCACCGTCTACTTCAGCCATCGAGCCGTAGCCGTTCCACGCCAACATCAGCTGGTCGTCGACCACGTAGAGGGCGTACCCGCCGCCCTGATCACCGTGGGCCACCAACGTGCCCCGGTCGCCCGTCGCAAAGTCCAACGACACCTCGACCTCGAAGGACCGGAAGTTGATGAGGGCGAGGGACCGGTACCGCTCCGTCGTCGGTCTGCCCGGCCTGAAGGTCGTCTCGACCACGGTGTCGGCGTCCCATGGGGGCCGCATCAGGTTCTTGACGTTGTTTCCCTCGTCGAGAGGAAACACCTGGTTGGCCCATGCCGCGTCCTCCCAGGCGGCCACTAGCTCGGCCAGCTTCTCGGGATGCTCGTCGGCCAGATCCCGTGACTCGGTGGGATCCTCGTCCAAGTGGTGGAGCTCCCACTGCTCGGTCGAGAACGGGGTTCGGGCCTGACGGCACGTCACCGCCGACCAGCCGTCCCGGTAGAAGCCCCGGTGCCCCATCTGCTCGTAGTACTGCTCGGGGTGGGTGCTGTCGACCCCGGGATCAGCCAGGGATCCCGCGAAACTGGAACCGGCGGCCGGCGGAACCCGTGCCCCGTGCTTCGTGGTGGGCATGGCCACCCCGACCAGGTCCAGCACGGTGGGCAGCAGGTCGGTGACGTGCTGGTACTGGCGACGGATCCCACCGGCGCCAGCCAGGCCTGCGCCCTTCGAGATGATGAACGGCACCTGGTGGCCACCCTGGTGGGTGTTGATCTTGTAGAGCCGGAACGGTGTGCCCGACACCATGGCCCAACCCGACGGGTAGTGGGCCAGGGCCTGCGGGCCACCGAGCAGGTCCATGCGGGAATGGTCCAGTTCCACCGAATCCAGGGGGTTGGGTCGGGTCTGGCCGAGGAGGGTCCGGAAGTAGGCGGACGTGCCGTTGTCTAGACCCTCCCGGCTGCCGCCGTTGTCCGACGTGAACACCACCACGGTGTTGTCCCACTCCCCCATGGCTTCCAGTCCGTCACGGAGGCGCCCGAGGTTCTGATCGACGTTGTCGACCATGGCGGCGAACACCTCCTGGTACCGGGCGAAGACCTCCTTCTCGGTGACCGTCAGATCGTCCCATGCCCGGACCGCGTAGTTCTCCTCGGTGTTTCGGGGAGGCAGCACGACGTCGTCATCGAAGATGCCCATGGCTTTTTGTCGGTCGAAGCGGAGTCGTCGCACCTCGTCCCAGCCGGCCTCGTACCGGCCTCGGTACTTCTCTAGGTCGCCGGGTCGGGCCTGCAGCGGGGCGTGAACGGCGCCGTGGGAGAAGTAGAGGAACCACGGCTTCGTGGGGTGCCCGTCGCGGACCTCGCCGACCATGTTCAGCGCCCGGTCGGTGAGATCGTCGGTGAAGTAGTAGTCGTCGGGGAAGTCGTCGACGTCCAGCGCGTGGTTGTCCTCGTAGAGGCGATGCGGCTGATGGAAGTTCGTGAACCCGTCGAGGATTCCGTAGAAGCGGTCGAACCCGGTCTGGAGCGGCCACCCGTCCTTCGGGCCGGCCTCGGTGAGTTGGCTGTCTGGGCAGAGGTGCCACTTGCCGACCATGAGACTCGACCAGCCTGCGTCGCGTAGCACCTCTCCCATGGTTACCGCATCGCTGCGGATGGACGCCGCGTACCCGGGGAAGCCGGGCTCCATGTGGCAGACCGTGCCCACTCCGGCCAGATGGTGGTTCAGCCCGGTCAGCAACGACGCCCGGGTCGGCGAGCACATCGGGTTGACGTGGAAGTTCACGTACCGAAGGCCCTCGTCGGCCAGACGGTCGACGTGCGGCGTGTCGATCTCCGAACCGAAGCAGCCGACATCGCTGAAACCGAGGTCGTCGACCAGGACCACAAGCACGTTGGGGGCACCGTCGGGGGCGTTGGGCGGTTGGGTCCACGCAGGGGTCGATGTGGACATGATGCGGCCCACCTCACCCTTGAATCCGTCGTAGGAAAATCCCTCGTAGGCCCTCGGACCTACCGGATGGTTGCTGGTCATGTCCCTCCCGAAATCAGTCATCACGGGGCATCAGGTCGGATCCGAACCTACCGGCCGACCACTGAACCGTCGGAGCCGGGCGGTCGGGACCAGCAGCGCCACACAGACCACGGCCACCAGTCCGAACGCCCCGGCGAAACCTGCTGACGAGTCGGCCACGGCACCCAGCACGAACGGTCCGGCGAACCCACCGATCTCGGCCACCGCGAACCACAGCCCGTAGGCCACCCCGGTGTTGGCCGGAGTCACCGACTCCGACTCCATGAGCCCGATCAGAATGAGCGGAACCAGTGCCGACCGCAGCCCCGCGACGGCCACCGGCAGCGGATCCAGAGATGTGGGTAAGACCAGCAGGGCCACGAGGGCGACGGCGATCAGGAGGAACATGACCGCCATGGTGTTCGGCATCCGACTCCGCTCGGTACGACGCGGCACGAGGAGCGAGGCCAGTACGCCCATCAGCCCGCCGAGGGCCGCCCAGTTGGCGGCCGCCATGGCCGAGAACCCGCTGTGCTCCCGGAGCGCTTCGGGCATCCACCCACCGAGGCCGTGACCCACGAAAAACACACCGAGACCGAGAACCAGCACAGTACGGACTTCGGGATCGGCCAGCAGAACCCGTCGACCCGCCGCAACGGCCACGTCGGCTGGGGCCACCCGGATCGGCGCCTCGGGCGCCCGGCTGGACACGACCAACCACGCGGTGGCGGCCACCACGACGACGCCCGTCTCGATCAGCACCGTGGTGCGCCACGACCCGGTGAGCGGCATGAACACCGAGTTGGAGAGCACCAGCGTGGCCATGCCGCCAATGGCCGGCATGGTGCTGTAGGTGCCGATGGCCAACCGGCGTTCTCGCTCCTCGCCGAACCACAAGCCGACCGCCTTGGGTGCACCGGCCGAGATGAGTGGACCACCAATGCCGAACAGGGCAATGGCCAGCAGGAACGTTCCCAAGCCGCCGGCCGCCGCCCGGGCCACGCCGCTGATCGCCACCACCGAGGCCCCCAGCAGCACCCCCCGGTGGACGCCCAGTCGATCTAGAAGACGCCCGCCGATCGGTGCACTCACGATGTAGACGAGCTGCCAGGCGCCCAGCGCCAGACCCATGGCGCCACGGCTCAGGTCGAGATCAGCCCGCACCTCGCCGACCAACGGCGGAATCGACATGGCTACCACCCCGAAGGCGAAGTAGACGCCGCACACTCCGCTGAACAGCACCCACCGGTAGGGATGTCGATGCCGGGAAGGATCGGAGACATCGTGCACCGGCTGATGGTCCCATGCGTTACCTCCCGGGCTCCGACTGGGCTCCGATCCCAGCGCGGACACCCGGTCACTGATCAGAGGCCGTCATCTGCGAACCTGTCCCAGTGACACCCGACCCGACCGAACTACGTTGGACGGCCGACGACCAGTTGCTCGACGAGTTGGACCGCCCGATCCTCGTGGTGGCATTCCGCGGGCTGTTCAACGCCGCCGGATCGGCTACCTCAGCCGTCGAATGGCTGATCGAACGCCTGGACAGCGCCGAAGTGGGCGACGTCGACCCCGAGACCTTCTTCGACTTCACCCAGGCGCGGCCGATCGTCGAGTTCGACGACGGCGGCGCCCGACGGGTCCGCTGGCCATCCAACCGAGTGTTGGTCGTCCGTACCCCGGAGGGCCAACGGGACCTGGTGCTGGTGGCCGGCGTCGAGCCTCACCTTCGGTGGCGGACGTTCACCGAGGCGCTCCGGGCCGCAGCGACCCGCACGGGATCCCAGCTGGTGGTCACCCTCGGATCGATGAGCGGCATGTCGCCCCACACCCGTCCCCCGGCGGTCACTGGGAGCAGCACCAACCAGGACCTGGCTGACCGCCTGGGCCTCGACCGACCCTCCTACCAGGGACCGACCGGCGTGGTCGGCGTCCTGCACGACACCCTGGACCGGGCCGGCGTGCCGGTCATCTCGCTGCGGGTGTCGGTGCCCTACTACCTCCCGGACTCACCCAACCCAAAGGCCACCCGCGCCCTACTCCGACGCTTCGAGCAGGTCAGCGGGGTGGACACCGCGTTCGCCGACCTGGACGGTCCGGCATCGGAATGGCAGGTCCGGGTCGATCAGGCGGTGGCCGGCGACGGCGAGGTCACCGCCCACGTGCGACGTCTCGAGACCCAGGTCGACCAGAGCGAGGACCTGATGCCCCGGGGCGATGACCTGGCCGCCGAGTTGGAGGCCTTCCTGCGCGACCAGGACCAACGGGTCGACCGGGAGGGTGGGTTGGCCAACGAGGCCGCAGACGAGGACGAGGCCGCGGACCCCGACGAGGACTGAACCGGTCCGATGGGCGAGACTCGGCCCATGGACCTCAACACTCTCCTGACCGCCGTCGAACGCGAAGGGCGGGCCCTGCTGGCCGCCGCCGAACGGGACCCTTCCGCCCGGATCGAACACTGCCCGGACTGGGACGCCTCGGGCCTGGTCGACCACATAGCCGGGGTGTGGAGCTTCATGGCCGCCCAGGTCGAGGCCGCCTCATCGGACAAGCCGACCCGACCCGACCCCGACGACCCCTCGACAGCCAGCGACCGGCTGAGTCACCTGGTGGCGCTGCTGGCCTCGGTCGAGCCGACTGCGCCATGCTGGAACTGGTGTCCCGAGGAGGGCCGAACCGCAAGCTGGGTGGTCCGACGCATGGCCCACGAGAACAACATTCACCGCTGGGACGCCGAGAACGCCGTGGGTGACCCTGATCCGCTTGACGCCGATCTGGCCCACGACGGCGTGGACGAGATCCTCGACGTGGCGTGGCGACACCTGCTTAGCGGCCCGGTGGGCGGCTATCCCTCTTCGACTCTGCACCTGCACCGCACCGATGGCGACGGCGAATGGCTGCTGTCGTCGGCCGGCGAGCAACTGGTGGTGGGACACGAGCACGCCAAGGGCGATGCTGCGGCACGTGGCACGGCTTCGGACCTGAACCTGCTGGTATGGGGTCGTCGTCAGCCGACGCTGGAGGTCTTCGGCGACGAGGCCGTCCTCGACGCCTGGCTGGCCCTCGCTCCCTGACCCCGGGGAATCAGTCCTTTTCGGTGCCCCAGATGCCCACGAAGGACACCATCTCGCCCGGGTAGCCCCCGAGGTTGTGCACCAGGGCCCGGCTACGGGTGTCCAACGTGGTCACACCGCGATCGGCGGGCGCCTCGCCTCGCAGCTGGAGCCACGCCTCGTAATGCATGCGAAGACCGCTGGCCCCCACCGGATGGCCGAAGCTCTTGAGCCCGCCGTCGGTGTTGACCGGTAGGTCCCCGTCGAGGGCGAACCGGCCGTCCAGCACGTCGCTCCAGCCCTCGCCTCGTTCGCTGAACCCGAGATCCTCCATGAGCACTAGTTCGGTCGGGGTGAAGCAGTCGTGCACCTCAGCCATGGCCAGATCGGTCCGCGGATCGGTGATCCCGGCCTGTGCGTAGGCGTCGTCGGCAGCCGCCACGCACTCAGGCAGCGTGGTGAAGTCGAACGCCGGATCCACGAGACCCGACCCGTCACCGGCCACCAGCGAGAGCGCCTTCACGTACAGCGGGGCATCGGTGTAGTCCGTCGCCCGCCCCGCGGGCACCACGACGGCCGCTGCCGCACCGTCGGCCACACCGGCGCAGTCAAACACTGACAGGGGGCCGGCCACCGCGGCCATCTCGCAGATCGCCTCAGCCGACATTTCCCGTCGGAACTGGGCCAGATCGTTACGGGCTCCGTTGAAGTGGTTCTTCTCGGCGATCTTGGCCACCACGTAGCGAAGCTTGTCCTCGTCGACGCCGTAACGCTCGGCGTAGGCGGGCAGCATCAGGCTGAACATGGCCGCGGCGGTGAGGGTTCGGTTGGTCCCGTCGGTGGGAATCGGGAAGGCGTTGAGGCCCTGATAGCCACCGTCCTTGACCTTCTCGCCGCCGATGGCGACGGCCACGTCGTAGGCGCCCGACGCCACGGCGTAACAAGCCTGGCGTAGGGCCTCGGACCCCGTGGCGCAGTAGTTCTCCACCCGGGTGACCGGACGGTTATCGAGGCGAAGCGGCGTGGCCAGCGAGATGCCCGAGGCCGACGACTGCGACGTGCCGTACCAGTAGGCATCGACGTCGTCCTTGACCATGCCCGCCGAGTTCAGGGCGAGGCCGTGGGCGTCGATGAGCAGGTCGTCCAGCGAGCGGTCCCAGTGTTCGCGAAACGGGGTGCACCCCATCCCGACGATGGCCACCCGATCCAAGATGCCGTGTGATGCCATGTGCGCGCTCCTCTCCGCTGCGGGTCAGCCCCGAGCGGGCTGGGCCTTCCAGAAATAGTTGTGTATTCCATCGGCCGTGAACATCCGACGGAACGTCATCTCCACCCGGTCGCCAATGGCCACCTCGGCCGGGTCGGCGTCGGTGAGTTCGATGGGCATGCGGCCGCCACCGTCGAAGTCGACCACCGCGAACACCACCGGTGGGCTCTGCGAGTAGACGAGGTGGTCCACGGTGAAGGTGGCGATGGTGCCCGTGGCATCGGCCATGGGGGCCGGGTCCATGTCGTCGACCGCTCCACCGGCGATGCCGATACGACTGGGCGGCAGGTGGGTGATTCCGGTGGTCCGGTCGGTCGCCCCGACGAAGCCGTGCTTCCAGTCGGTCCGCCTAAGGGCGGATGCCGAGGAGGGACGGTTGGGTTCGGGCCGGTTGGGGGGCTGGATCTCCAGCAAGCCGCGCCACGCCAGGTAGCGGGTGTAGGCCACGTCGGCACGGTCGTCAACCTGAGCGGCCACCGATCGGGTCGGTCGGCCGGCGGCCAGGGCATCGGTGGTCCGGAAGAACAGGACCTCGCACCCGTCGGCCAGCACCACGAGGGCCACCACGGCACTGGCTTCGGCCCCGTCCAGCGCGTCGGCCAGGAGGAGGGAGGGATGGGCGGCGCCGGCGTTGCCGATGGTGGCAGCCCGGTCGTCAGCCACGGCCACGCCGAGGCCGGACGCGGCCTTCTTGGAGGCCCGACCATGCAGCCCGGTGACCACGGCGATATCTACGTCGTCGGCGGTGAGATCGGTGGCGGCTAGGGCATCAGCCCAGGCCTGTCGTACGAGGGGCATGTAGGCCTGCTCGCCGAAACGGTCCTCCCAGGTACGCGAATAGGCGCTCCCCGGGGTGCGCCAGCGGTCGGTGAATTCACCGGTGGTCGTGGCCCCGCCGAGGTACTCGGCCAGCAGCGGACCGTCGTCCGATGATCCGGTGAGGATGGCGGTCGCTGCGTCGCCGCCCCCGCCGTCCTCGGGGCCGGTCGGCAGGCCGATCCGGATGTCGGAGGCCACCACCAGGGTCCGGCCCGGAGCGGTCAAGGCGGCACGCAGGGCGCCCACCGCGGAGCGCTGGGCGCCCCCGAAGTCCAATGCGGGGATCGTGGAGTCGAGCCGGAGGGCGGCGTGTATCACCGTGGCATTGGTCTTGTCGAGATACGCCGGAGCGACCGTCGAAAACCAGAGAGCGTCCGGCGTTGTGTTGTCAAGCGCACCCAGCGCCCGGCGGGCCGCCGCCACACCCATGGTCGTGGTGTCCTCGTCAAAGGAGGCGACGGCACGATGGCCCCTACCGCCCCCTGCTCCCATGACCGATGAGATCTCGGCCCGGTCAAGACGCCGGTACGGCACGTGGGCGCCGTAGGCAAGGATTCCTCTGGTCATGCTCATCCGTCTCCCCTCCGATACCGTACAGATCTGACGGACCGTCAGATTACCTTCCACGAGACCGGACGCCCCATGGACTTCGATTTCACCACCGAACAGGAGGCCTTCCGGGCCGAGGTCGAGGCCTTCCTCAACGCCAACGACGACCCCGACGTGTTTGACCCCACCAGGGAGAACATGGCCCAGATCGTCGACACGCCCAAACGCCGGGCCCTCATGAAGAAGATGGGCGAGCAGGGCTGGTTGGGCATCACCTGGCCGAAGGAGTACGGCGGCCAGGAGGGCGAGGGGGTCTACGAGTACATCCTTAACGAGGCCCTTGCTGGACGGGGCGGCCCCCAGATCGGCAAGGGCGTCGGAATCATCGGCAAGACCCTCATCGCCCACGGATCAGAGTTTCTCAAGGAGGAATTCCTCCCCAAGATCCTGGCCAACGAGGTGGAGTTCGCCGTCGGCTACAGCGAGCCCGAGGCCGGCTCGGACGCGGCGGCCATGAAGCTCAAGGCGGTCGAGACCACGGGAGGCTGGACCCTCAACGGTCAGAAGACCTGGACCACGTCGGCCCACTTCGCCGAGTGGTACTGGGTGGGCGCCCGCACCAACCCCGACGCCCCCAAGCACTCGGGAATCACCCTGTTCCTCGTGCCGATGGACCACCCCGGCATCACCGTCCAGGGCATCTGGACCATGGGCGACGAGCGCACCAACGACGTCTTCTTCGACGACGTGTTCGTCCCCGACGAATACGTGGTCGGTCAGCTCGACCACGGCTTCCAGTACATCTCCCAGGCCCTCGACCTCGAGCGGTTCACCATGTTCACCTTCTCGCCGATCAAGCAGCGCTTGGACCTTTTGATCGACCACGTGCGCTCGGCCCGCCGCGACGGCCAGCCACTCAAGGACGACCCGAAGGTGCGTTCGCGCATCGCCCGTCTAGCCACCACTGCCGAGGTGGCCCGGGGCATGGGCCTGCGGGTCGTCGACGCCTCGGTGAAGGCAGAGGCCAGCGGTGGTGCACCGCCGACCATCGAGTCCTCGGAGTACAAGCTGTTCACCACCGAGTTCTCCAAGATGCTCGCCGATGCGTCAATGGACCTAGGCGGTCCGGGCACCCAGCTTCGGGTCGGCACCGAGGAAGCCCCCATGGCTGGGCGAGCCGAGTCGACCTACCGGTACACCGTGCTGGACACCATTGGCGGCGGCACCTCGGAGGTGCAGAAGAACATCATCACCCGCCGCGGCCTGGGCCTCCCCAAGAACTTCTAGCCCCACCGACATCCGACCATGACGACCGACCGCCCCCTTCTCGACGGGATCACCGTGCTGAACCTCGCCTCGGTGGGGCCAGCGGTGCGCGCCGCTCGCTGGCTGGCCGACTGGGGTGCCGACATCATCAAGGTGGGGCCGGTTCCGCGTGACGCCGGCGTGGAGATCACCCCACCGGCCTACGCCTACAGCGCACACCGGGGCATGCGTCGGGCCCTGCTGGACCTCAAGTCCGACGGAGGACGCGACGCCTTCCTGCAACTGGTCGCTCACGCCGATGTGGTCATCGAGAGTTTCCGCCCCGGCGTCGTCGACCGTCTGGGCATCGGCTACGAGGCCCTCCGCGCCGTGAATCCCCGCATCGTGCTGTGCTCGACCACTGGCTTCGGCCAGACCGGCCCACGGGCCCAGTGGGCGGGCCACGACCTCAACTACCTGGCCGTGGGTGGTTACCTCCACTGCTCGGGCCGCGGTAGCGACGGCAGCCCGGCACTTCCCGGTGCGACGGTGGCCGACAGCGCTGGCGGTGGCCTGCACGCGGTGGCCGCCATCTGTGCCGCACTGACCGCCCGGGGGACCACCGGCGAGGGCACCCACCTCGACGTGTCGATCGCCGACGGCGTCCTGTCGCTCATGTCGCTGGCCGTCGACGAATACCTGGCCGACGGCACCGAGCCCGAGCCCCGCCACGGCCTGCTTACCGGCCGCTACGCCTGGTATGACCTCTACGAAGCCTCCGACGGCGGCTGGCTGGCCGTGGGCGCCATCGAGCCCCGTTTCTTCGCCAACCTGTGTCACGGCCTGGGCTGTGACCAGTGGGCCGGACAGCAGTACGACGACGACGCGGTCGATGCCATGCGGGCCGACTTCACGGGGGCTTTCGCCTCGCGCCCCCGCGACGAGTGGGTTGACCTCCTGGGACCGGCCGACACGTGCGTCACGGCGGTGCTGGACGTGCCCGAACTCCTGGCTGACGAGCAGTTCCGGGCCCGGGGCGCGTTCACCGAGGTCACCCACCCAACGGCCGGAACCATTGCCCAGGTGGCCGCCCCGCTGGCCGGGCAGGTCGATGCCGCCGGTCTACCCGTCCGCGACATGGCCCGGCCGGACACCGACGAGATCCTGGCCGCCGTCGGCGTGGGTGCCGACCGACTGGCCTCTCTGCGAGCCGAGGGAGTGATCGCATGAGCACTGAACTGGCCCCGATCACTGAAGCGGTCACCGACCGGATCGGGCTCGTCCAGTATGAGGAGGAGGGCGGCTTCCCGGTCGAGCACGGCTACATCTGGACCACGTGCGCTGCCGTCGAGAACGGCAACCCGCTGTTCTGGGACGAGACGGTGGCCGACGACCTCACCGACGGACCGATCGCCCCGCCGACCATGCTGTCGGTCTGGTTCCGCCCCCACCACTGGTCGCCGGGCCGCACCGAACCGGCGGTCCCCCTACAGGCCCACTTCGACCTGAAGGACGACCTCCACCTGCCCGAGGCCATCATCTCGTCGAACACCAACACGTTCCACGACCCGGTCCGCATCGGCGACCGGGTCCGGTCCCGCCAGATCCTCCGGTCGGTCAGCGAACCCAAAACCACCCGACTGGGCCACGGTCGCTTCTGGACCATCGACGTGGAGTACCTGAACCAGGACGACGCCCTGCTGGGCGTGGAGTCCTACACGGCCTTCGGCTACCGCCGCGCCGACGCCAAGAAAAGAGCCGACTCGTGACCCGACTGGTCCACGGTGACGTGGCGATCGGCGACACTCTGCCTGGTCTGAGCGTCGACGTGACGGCCACCACGGTCGTGCTCGGCGCACTGGCCTCACGGGACTGGCGACCCATGCACCACGACCGAGACTTCGCCATCAACCGCAACGGCACACAGGACATCTTCCTCAACACCCCGAACCAAGCCGCCTGGTTCGAGCGTTACGTGACCGACTGGACCGGGCCCGCCGGCCGGCTGGGCCGGATGACCTTCCGTATGAACACCTCCGTGTTCCCCGGCGATCACATGGTCTTCACGGCCACAGTTACTGGCACCGAGGTCGACGATGCCGGATGCGGCTGGATCGACCTGGACGTGGCCCTCATGGTGGGCGAGGTGGCCGCCACTACGTGCGCCACCCGGGTGGCCCTCCCCCTCGACGAGAACGACAACCCCTGGGCGCGCCGTGGCGATGCCTGGCGACCCTAGGAGACCCGACCGTGGACCTGGCCTTCACCGACGAACAGGAGATGCTACGAGAGGCCGTGCGCGGCCTGTGCGCCGATGCCGCTGACTCGGTCCGTGCCATGGAGAACGATCCGAAGGGCTTCGACGACGACTTCTGGCAGGGCCTGGCGGCCATGGGCCTGACCGGGCTCATGACCCCCGAAGCCCGCGGCGGCTCGGGCATGGGCCTGTTGGATGCTGTGGTGGTCTACGAGGAGCTGGGCCGCAGCCTCGTGCCCTCACCCCATCTGGTGTCGGCGGTGGTGGCCGCCGGCGTGCTGGCTACCGCCGGATCCGACGCCCAGCAGGCCGAGTGGTTGCCCGCCATGTCCGCCGGCGACGCCGTTATGTCGGTGGCGTGGTTGGAGCCCGACAACAGCTCGGGCCCCAGCGGTGTCCAACTCACCGCGCAGGCCGACCCAACCGGAGGCGACGACCGGGGATTTATCCTGACCGGCGTCAAGCGCCATGTGCCCTTCGCCTCGTCGGCCGACCGACTGGTGGTCCTGGCCCGAACCGGAGACGGAAGCGAGGTGATCGACCTGTTCCTGGTGGATCCCACGGCTGAGGGCGTCACCCTGACCCTCCAGCCGACGGTGGCCGGCGACAGCCAGTACCGGGTCGACCTAGACGGCGTCCGGGTGACGGCTGACGACCGGATCGGTGAGGCCGGTACCGGCTGGGCTACCTGGTCGACGGTCATGACCGACGCCATGGTCCTGGTGGCGGCCCAGGCGGTGGGCGCGGCCGAGGCCACCCACGCCCTGACCACGGAATACGCCAAGGAGCGACACCAGTTCGACAAGCCCATCGGCTCGTTTCAGGCCATCAGCCACTATCTGGCCGACGGCATCACGGCCATCGACGGTGCCCGGGTGCTGGTCCACCGGGCCGCCTGGACCCGCGACGAGGGGCGGGACGTGGCCTCGCTGGCCCCCATGGCCAAGCTGTTCGCCACCCAGACCTGTCGGGACGTGACCGGAGTGGCCATCCAGGTGCACGGCGGTATGGGATTCACCGTGGAGTGCGATGCCCAGCTGTACTTCCGCCGGGCAAAGTCGTGGCAGCTGAACTGGTTCGACACCGACCACCTCGAGGACCTGATCGCTGCCGCCGTCCTCGACTGACCCGTCCCCGACTGGAAGCAACGGGACGTGTGTGCCCTAACGTCCGGACCCCGTCGGGCGATCGGTCCGCGGAGGGCACCGGGGGGCACGATGGGAACGTCATGGATCATCGAGGGATCGGTCGATGACCGTTGGCCGATCAACACTCGGGGCAACGTCGGCGAGGTCTTCCCTGAGGTCCTGACCCCACTCTCGTATCGGCTGGGAGTGATCGCTGCGGAGAAGG
>Ga0208946_1000083_pt1 | contig 18481 bp, 10 predicted proteins | sample AOAMet2_C49A8_80_2_FD_188075 | JGI IMG/M metagenome (GOLD analysis project Ga0208946, IMG submission 188075) | Ammonia-oxidizing marine microbial communities from Monterey Bay, California, USA - C0912_C49A8_80 (SPAdes) | ecosystem: Environmental > Aquatic > Marine > Intertidal zone | place...
GCAATCGGCCTCGGCGACGAGGTCATCGGGTCCTGCTTCGCCGGCACCGTGAGCCGTCTGGGGGGAGTCGGCTTCGACGTGTTGGCAGCCGAGGTGGCTGAACGCCATGCCCTGGCCTTTCCAGCCAATCCGGAGGAACGGGCACACCGGACCCTGGAGGTAGGTGGCGAGTACCAGTGGCGTCGAGAGGGTGAGTACCACCTCTTCAACCCAGAAACGGTTTTCAAACTCCAGCACGCCACCCGCGAGGGTCGGTATGAGGTCTTCAAGGAGTACACGAACCTCATCGACGACCAGTCTGAACGTTTGGCCACCCTGCGAGGCCTGTTTCGGTTCCGTGACGACCTACGGCCCTGCGTCCCCATCGACGAAGTGGAGCCAGTAAGTGAGATCGTCAAACGCTTCTCCACGGGCGCCATGTCCTACGGCTCAATCAGCGCCGAGGCCCACGAGACATTGGCCATTGCCATGAACCGGTTGGGCGGCAAGTCCAACACCGGCGAAGGTGGCGAGGACCCGGACCGATTCACCCCGGAACCAAATGGCGACCTTCGTCGGTCGGCCATCAAACAGGTGGCGTCCGGCCGGTTCGGGGTAACCAGCGAGTACCTCGTTAACGCCGATGACCTCCAGATCAAGATGGCCCAGGGCGCCAAGCCCGGCGAGGGCGGGCAGTTGCCGGGGCACAAGGTGTACCCGTGGATCGCCCACACCCGCCATTCAACGCCCGGTGTGGGTCTCATCTCGCCGCCTCCCCACCACGACATCTATTCCATCGAGGATTTAGCTCAACTCATCTACGACCTCAAGAACGCCAACCCGGTGAGCCGGGTGCACGTGAAGCTGGTAGCCGAGGTAGGCGTCGGAACCGTGGCTGCCGGGGTTTCTAAGGCCCATGCCGACGTGGTCCTCATCTCCGGGCATGACGGCGGGACTGGTGCCTCGCCGTTGACCTCGATCAAGCACGCCGGCGCTCCGTGGGAGCTCGGTCTGGCCGAAACCCAGCAGACGCTGCTGCTCAATGACCTCCGGGACCGGATCGTGGTCCAGGTCGATGGCCAGCTCAAGACGGGTCGCGATGTGGTGATCGCCGCGCTGCTTGGTGGCGATGAGTTCGGATTCGCCACGGCACCTCTCGTGGTTTCTGGCTGCGTGATGATGCGGGTCTGTCACCTCGACACCTGTCCGGTAGGGGTCGCCACTCAGAACCCGGAGTTGCGTAAGAAGTTCAGCGGGCGTCCAGAGTTCGTCGTCAACTTCTTCGAGTACATCGCCGAGGAGGTTCGAGAGATCCTGGCAGAGATCGGATTTCGAACGCTGGCCGAGGCGATTGGGCAAGTCGAATGCCTCGACGTCCGTGAGGCGGTCGACCACTGGAAGGCTTCGGGTCTGAACCTGGCGCCCATCCTTCATGTACCCGAAGTGGGCAACGCCGACCGGCGAAATACCGGCGGACAGGACCACGGCCTCGACCACATCTTGGATCGCACCCTGATCACCGAGTCCGAGTCCGCCTTGTCTGACGGTCAGCCGGTACGGATCGCAGCGCCGGTGACCAACGTGGACCGTTCAGTGGGAACCATGCTGGGCTACGAGTTGACGCGTCGACATGGTGGGGGCGGCCTCCCCGACGACACCATCTCAATCGACCTCCATGGCTCGGCTGGCAATAGTTTCAGCGCGTTCGTACCCAGCGGTATCACGTTGCGCCTTACCGGCGACGCCAACGACTACGTAGGCAAGGGCCTCTCCGGCGGCCGGATCGCCATCCGCCCACCGGCCGACGCGTGCTTCGTAGCCGAGGAACAAGTCATCGCCGGCAACGTTCTGCTCTACGGAGCGACATCGGGCGAGGCCTTCATCCGTGGTCGGGTCGGGGAGCGGTTCTGTGTCCGCAACTCGGGGGCCACCGCGGTGGTCGAGGGCATCGGCGACCACGGTTGTGAATACATGACCGGTGGCCGGGCCGTGGTCATCGGACCCACCGGCCGGAATTTCGCAGCCGGAATGTCCGGCGGCATGGCCTTCGTATACGACCCGGACGGCGTGTTCCCGAACCGGGTCAACCGCGAGATGGTCCTCGTCGAGGAGCCCAACGGCGAGGACCGGTCGTGGCTCCGAGACCTTCTAGTGCGCCATCAGGCCGAGACCGGCTCAGCGGTGGCTGAGCGCCTGGTCTCCAACTGGGAGTCCGAGGCCGGACATTTCGTGAAGGTCATGCCGACCGACTACAAGCGGGTCCTTGAGGCAGCTGCTGCTGCCCGGGCCTCGGGGCATGACGAGGTGGCAGCCATCATGGCCTCCACCGGGAACTGAGCGGCCGGAAGGGCGAGGAGAGCAGTCGACCATGGGCGACCCACGGGGCTTCATCAAACATGACCGTCTCCTACCGGACCGTCGGGCGGTACCAGTGCGCCTACGTGACTGGAAGGAGGTCTACGAGCCCTTTTCTGAGGAGCACCTCCAGACCCAGGCCAGCCGCTGTATGGACTGTGGAATCCCGTTCTGCAATGAGGGCTGCCCGCTTGGCAACCTCATTCCGGACTGGAACGACCTGATCTGGCATGGTCACTGGCGCGAGGCCATCGAACGTCTGCATGCCACCAATAACTTTCCGGAGTTCACTGGTCGCCTTTGCCCGGCTCCGTGCGAGGGGGCTTGTGTTCTGGGTATCGACGAACCACCAGTGACCATCAAGCAGGTCGAAGTCTCGATCGTGGACCGGGCGTGGGACGAAGGCTGGATCACACCGCTCATTCCCACTGAGAACACCGGGCGCCGCGTGGCCGTGGTTGGTTCCGGCCCCGCCGGTCTAGCTGCGGCACAACAGCTCACCCGGGCTGGACACAGCGTCGTCGTGTTCGAGCGTGCAGACCGTATTGGGGGTCTGCTCCGGTACGGCATCCCCGAGTTCAAGATGGAGAAGCGTCATCTGGACCGGCGTCTGGCCCAGATGGAGGCCGAAGGCACCGAGTTCCGGACCAATACGTCTGTGGGCGTCGACCTGGAAGTCGGGTCCCTGACCAGCGATTTCGATGCGGTCGTTCTGGCCTGTGGATCCACCCAGTGGCGCGACCTTCCCATTCCCGGCCGGGAACTCACTGGAATCCACCAGGCCATGGAATACCTGCCTGGCTCCAACCGGGTCCAGGAGGGCGACCTAGACGCCAATCCGATCGATGCCGAGGGCCGGGACGTCATCGTGATAGGCGGAGGAGATACTGGGGCCGACTGCCTTGGGACCGCCTTGCGTCAGGGCGCCCGGTCGATCCACCAGTTCGAGATCATGCCCCGCCCGCCCGACGAACGTCCCGACGCCAACCCTTGGCCCACGTGGCCAATGGTCTATCGGGTGTCGTCGGCCCACGAGGAGGGCGGCGTTCGGGAGTTCGCCATCAACACGTCCGAGTTTGTGGGCGTCGATGGTGCCCTCACCGCCCTTCGCACCCACCGTGTGGCGCAGGTGTTCGCCGATAACCGGATGTCCTTCGAGCCGGTCGAAGGCACAGAACGAGATTTCCCGGCAGACCTCGTCTTCCTCGCCATGGGCTTCACCGGTCCGGAGCGAAGCGAACTCTTGCACGGTCTCGGCGTGGAGCTCGACGCGAGGGGTACTGTTCCCCGCGACGAGGACTTCCGCACCTCGGTGGACGACGTCTACGTGTGCGGCGACATGGGTCGGGGCCAGTCCCTGATCGTGTGGGCTATCGCCGAGGGTCGATCGTGTGCAGCCGCTGTGGATCGCGCGTTGTCGGGCTCGTCGCACCTCCCGAAATCCATCGCGCCCACCGCCGTCTCCCTTCGCTGACATGGCCGCTGGTCAGGGCCGTCGGGCCGTGGAAGGCGTCCACCTCGTCCTGGTCCACCGGAATCGCGGTGCCACCTGTCGTGGGACCCTCGACCGGTTCCTCGATCCAGCAACCAGAGGTAGCACGGGTCTTGCCGTAACCATCGTGGATAATGGCTCAGATCCCGGGGAACTTGCATTGCTACGGAAGGACCTACCCGGCTGCGTGGAGGTGATCGAGACGGGAGCCAACCTGGGCTTTGGCCCTGGTGCCAATGTCGGCCTGCAGCGTTGGCTGGAATCGGATTCCGAGATCTGTCTGGTGGCTCCTCATGACGCCCGCCCGGCCGATGGGACAGTCGAGGCCCTCGTCGCCCGGTTACGGGCTCATCCTGAGGCCGGACTGGCGTGCGCCGATGTGGGCGACGGGCAGGTGCCCCGTGTTCAACCGTGGCTTGGTCCGATCGGCGAACCAGCACCCGTGATCGACGATTCGATCGAGGTGGACCGGTATCGATGGGAGACTGCCGACTATCCCCATGGAACGCTCATGGCGCTCCGGCGAGGATGTGTAGCCCAGATCGGCCTGTTCGATGAGCGCTACTTCGCCTATTGCGAGGAGGCCGACCTCGGCCTACGGGCCCGGGCAGCCGGTTGGACGGTTGGCCTCGTGAGGGGTGCCCTGGTCGAGAACCCGGAAAGCAACACCGATGCAGCGATCATTGACCACCTGATGGTTCGCAACACGCTGCTCCTGCTGCGGGTCCACTTTGGGGTGGTCAACATGGCGTTCCGTATAGCTGTGGTGGTGGCCGAACACGTGGTTGGCTGGTGGAGGCCCGCTGTCCGGGGGCCGTACCACTCGGGCCGGGCCCGGTTCCGGGCCGTCCTGGATGCCTCCACCAGTCGATTCGGACCACCACCCGGCATCGTCTGAACCGTGTTCTCTTCTAAAGGGGCTGGGCGTCCAGGAAACTGAGGGCGGCGTCAAGGAATCCGAAGTCCTTGGGGGTGGCGAAGTGGTCCACGCCCCGAAGGTTGCATCGTGTGCCATCCGGAAGTGCATCGACCAATGGATCTGCCGGGCCAGCGAAGTCCCGGTCACCCAGGACCACCAGGACGGGCACGGTCACCCCGGCAAGCAGTTTGGGGGTGAAGGTCCGATGGTCTGGGCGGCTCATGAAGGCAGCTAGTGCGGCACGGGCATCTGGATCGACCCCGCCGGCCTCGGGCAGGTCGGCGAAATAGCGCAATTCGGGATTGTCGGCGGTACCGGTAAGCACGGCATCGGCAATGGCCTGACCCCGGGCGGCGTCACGTTCGAACAGGTTGGCCCCGACCCCGGCCACCACGATCCGGCGGAACCGTTCAGGGTGGTGGGCGGCCAGCCAGAGCACGGTCATGGCTCCCGCTGAGAAGGCCACAGCGTCCACTGGCACGCCGGGAAGGGTCGCCAATACGTGGTTCTCGAGATCCCGGTAGGCCTCCGGGTCTGTCGGCTTCGGGGCCGTGCCGTGCCCCAGGAGATCCACGCCAATGACCTCACGACCCGCATCGGCCAAAAGGTCAACCCAGCCGTTCTGGCGCCAGGTGGCGGCGAACGACGTCCCGAAGCCGTGCACCAGAAGTACGTCGGGGGACACCTGAGGGTCAGACACTGCCCTGAAACTATCGCCGGAAGGCCATACGGGCCGATGTGCTCCAAAGGAGGTCTTCAAATCGCTGTGTTGGGACTCGGTACCCTCAGGCAGATGGCGCCCCAGCGACTCCTCGTGGCCGTTGGTCTCCCACTAGGGCTCCTGATCAGCCTGCTGTCGCCGGCGTGGACTGGCTACGACGAGTTCACACACTTCGCCCGTGTCGTTGACATGGCCCACGGCAACCTGGAGCCGGGATCCGAACCGGAAGGCACCGGGTCAGTCATCCCTGTAGCCCACCGGGATGCCACTACCCAGATCGTCCTGGACCACCAAGCCGGTCGTGCACCGTGGACGGTCACCTCGATCCGCGGGTTATTGGGCCATCGGCCGGACGGCCGGGTGACGTTTATCGATACGAGGCCAACCTCCGCTTCGACCCCGGTGGCCTATCTCCCGGCTGCTCTCGGCTCCCTGCTTCCCGTGGCGTTAGATGCGCCAGGCGTCGTTGTGCTCTGGGCCGGGCGAGTGGCGTCTCTTCTGACATATCTGGCGCTCGCCTGGTGGGCCATTAGGTCCGCAGCGGCCTTCCGCTGGAGCCTGACCGCGGCGGCTCTCGTACCGCTCAATCTGGCATTGGCCGCGTCGGTCTCTCCCGATGGGTTAACAGTGGCTGCCGTGTTGATGGCCGTCTCGTTGTGGACCCGCGTGGAAGCCGACGAGACGATCTCCGTCCCGTCCCTGGTGCTGCCCATGCTTCTACTAGCGCTGGCCAAGCCTCCCTACTTTCTGATCCTGGGACTGTTCCCACTGTCGGCTGTACTGGACTGGAGCCGGATGCGAGCGCGGGCGGCGCTGATCGCAGGTGGTGCAATGGCTGTCGGCCTGGCCAACACGTTGGCTAGGTCGTCGGAGAACTATCAGGCAGCCACCACCACGATGATTCGCCAGATCGAATACCAACCATCGGTACAGCGGGACCGCCTTCTGGGAGACCTGCCGGGCTTCGTATGGGCCACTGTCGACACGTGGATATCCGAGTACCGATTTTACGTACAGGGCTGGTTCCGGCAGTTGGGGTTTTGGGAGGCTGACCTTCCCAGCGTGGTCCCGTGGTTGCTAGTCGGCCTAGTCCTGGTGTCCCTTCTCGCTCTAGACGGCGACGACCTTCGATCGTTCCGGGGTGCCCGCCGTGGTCTGATGGGCGGGGGAGTGGGCCTCCTTCTGGTGGCCATTTATGCGGCGAGTTACGTGTACTTCACTGATCTGTCGGACTACAGACACGTCGGCCTCCAGATGGCCAGGTATTCGGCACCGCTGGCCATCCTGGCGTTTGTGTCCTGGACGCCCCGAATACTTGGCCCGGTTGCCGACTCCATCGTGGGTCGGGTGGGTCGTCGGTGGGCGGTGGCTGCGGTTGCCGGCGTTCCCATGGTGGCGGTAGGCGCCTCGGTGGTCACCTGGCTCTGGACGGGTGCAAACACGCCGCTGGGATGAGACGGCCGCTCTGGGGCTTGTCAGTCCTGGTGGTCGCGCCGCTCCAGGAGGGTCTCGGCGGCGGCAGCGGCCAGGAGGAGCACGGCAACGACACCCAGCACGTGAACGTGATCGAAGAACAGCGGCCACACGAAGTCCCGGGGGTACCGGAAGCGGACCTGGTTGACGGCAATCCACGTAGTCGCCGTGCTCATGGCGACCACCCCGGCCAGGGCATTGGTGCGCTGGGGAACCATGCCCCGGAGGCTGGCCCAGGAGGCCAAAGCAATGCCGGGGGCGAACCAAAGCCACGCCGAACTGCCCGGCAGGTTCACCGCAGCGAATCCGCCTACGGCCGCTGCGGTCAACGTGGCGGTCACCATCCCAACCGACTTGGTCCGGGGACGGTGAGCCGGTAGCAACCGGGATGGCTCGAGCGAGCGGGGGCCAATGTCCCGCCGCCCGCGCCACGACACCAGAAGGCAGCCCACCGCAGCGATTAGCGAGAGACCGAGGCTGAGACGGACTAGCCGTTGGGGCGTCCACCGGAGATGCAGCCCTATTGGCTCGCTGGCACCGTGGGCCTGCGTGACCAGCCATCCGTTGGCGAAGCCGTCGATGAGAACGGGTGCGACGTCGGAATCGGCACCGTCCACCGTGGCGCCGTCCAAGGTGAGGCGCCATCCGTTGCTGTAGCTCTGCCCCAGCACCAGCCAGAACGAACGGGTCTCGCTTCCGGTCCCACCGGTCACGATGTCCATCGACGTGCGGCTCTCGCCGGTGACCTGTAGCTCGGGACCCGCGTACAAGCCGGACGCCGGTTCGTGGATTGACGGAGCAACGAGGACAAGGCGGTCTAGGTCGAAGCCCGACCCTGCGCCGGCGCGGATTCGGAGCCGATGCGATCCGGCGGCCAGAATCAGTGGACTATCACAGGCTTCTACTGTCAAAGGCTGACGGGCCCGCGCGTCAATGGTTCTTCCACTGATCCGGACCGGGACCGATCGACCGTCGAGAGTGACCAGGTCGCTCCGACACCCGGTGTCCAGTAGATCTGGTGCGTCGACCGCGGTCACGCCGTCGTCCACTTCCACGATGCCAACTGGAAGCACGTCGGGAAGGCCCGAGTACCAGTTCATGGTCCGTCGCTCGGTCACCTTGTCGATCCGGATGGTCAGAGTCCGACTAGTGAAGGGTGGGATATCCAGGGGCACCCGGATGACGCCTTCTGTCTTGTGTAGGAGCGTTCCGGGGAGGTCCACGCTCCCCACCGGGCCGTCGTCGCCCAACACGGTCACCGTTCGGGGCGCCGAGTGGAGGCCGTCAGCCCGATAGGTCAGGGCCAGGTCAACAAACCTCTGCGGGTCGGTTAGGCCCAACGTCACTGCGTGACCCTCTTGGGGGCCAATGGGTGCCTGCCATGCCGTCAGGGGGTCATCGTCGAACGCAGCGCGGGCTCGCGACGTCAGATCGCCGGCCAGACTCCCCGTGGCGGTCGCCGTACCAGAGGCAGGGTTACCGAGGACCGTATGAAAAAGGCCGTCGGGAGCGTGTGCCGAGAGGCGTGCCTCGCCGTGCAGAAGGAACGGACGGTCCCACGGCAGCACGAAGGTGCGATCCATGGACCGCTCCGGCTCGGTGCGGATGGGATCTCGCGGATCAGACCGCTGTCTGGTCAACAGTACGGCGACCTCAGCACCCGGATCGGTCAGGCCGATCCCATGGATGGCATCCGTGAGATCGGTGGGCAGTGCGATGGTCTCATCGGCCGCCACGGAACTGGCCTCCGAGGAATCGCCTGACTCGCTTCCTGGCGCACTGACCCGTACCTCGGCGAATCCCACGCCGGTCACACCTGCGTAATGGTCGAGTTGGCCAACATCGGTGGCCCGGATCTCAAGGGTGATGCGTGACACCACGCCCCTATTCGGCAGGATGATCATCTGGCCTGGGGCGGTGTGCGAGGTCGCGTCCAGATCAACTAGCAGGGCAGATTGTTCGTCCAACCCAACAGCCAACTCCGTGATCCACCGATTTTGGCCGCGGAGACGAGCTTGTTCCAGCACCAGATGGGCCACAGGGGCGGGGTCATCCAGTGTCAAAACCAGTTGTTCGCCTACAACGTGGTTGAAGGCCCCCACGGTCCAGGCCGTGTCGGAGTCGCCGTCCACCGCGTGGAACGGCCGATCGCCGGGTGTGAAGGTCACCGGGTTGCCGTACCCAGTGGCGTCGATTCGCAGGCCGTACTGGATTGCCACCGTCTGAACGCCGGGCCTCTCGTTGATGACGGTCAGGGCGTGGTCCGAAAGGTCGAGACCCATGGCACGCTCGTCAATCCGCTCGGTGTAACCGGCCGTCTCACGAATGGTGCCCCAACGGTGGCCGTCCTTCCGATTGGAGTCGGTGAGGACGATACGGGTACCCGGTCCCACCAGATCAAGTACCCGGCCAGGGTCGTCAGAGAATGAGCCGGTCAGGAAAAGAGGGCGATCAACCGCCAACAGCCCCTCACCGGCGGCGGCCACGATTCCCTCGGCATCACCCGAGACCAGAATCGGCCGGGTCGGATCCGCGGTTCGCAGGATGGCCACAGGATCGGTCACTGGCAGGACCACCACCGGTGCCGGATCCTCGGCGCCGACCGATCGACTCAGGGTGTGCTGATCTAGGAGGGGACGCTGCGGTCCGGCCACGTTCGGGACCGGGTTGCCAAACTCGATCCGGCGATCGAATCCCGGTGCGTCACGGACTCGTGCCCATAGATCGACCGGTCGGGGCGTCCGGAACCGTTCGAACTGCAGGTCAGATCGGAGCACCACATCGCCCACGCCCATCAGGCGTGCAAGGGGAGCCAGGGCGTCGGCATCGAGGCGGCCCTCCTGGATCTCGGTGTCCAGCGCCACCAGCAAGGCGGCCGATGGCGGAGATCCCTGAGGGATGAGCTCGCGCGCCACGTGCGGACGGTCAATGAGGCCGGGCAGAACAGGGTCGCCCGAGTTGCCCCAGCGGTAGGCCGCAAAGTCGCTCCCAGGAATTTCCAGCACCCGTGTGCCAGTTCCCGGAACGGATGAGTTTCGGGTCTCGAGGTGCTCTGCCGCGTCATGCCAGTAGGCGGGAATGTCCTCGGGACGTTGAACAAGTGAGCCGAGCATCTCGCCCTGCCACAGGGGAGACAGATTGGCTACCACCAGCAGACAGAGGACACCGGTCATGGCCGGTCCGACTCGGGGTCGCCAACGAGCCACGGCTCCCACCCCGGCTCCCAGGCAGATAGCTAGGCCGAGGACAGACAAGGGGAGGGCCCGTGGCGTGCTTCGCAGGGCTAGCCCGACATCGGTGAGTGTCCACTCACGGAAGATTCGGCCGAGAAATGACGGGTCGTCGTACGGGTGGGCCCCAATACCCACGAGGATCCCGACCACGATCAGGACCAAGGCGTGGCCCCGGTGCCGGAACCGCACCACGGCGGCGGCCAGGAGTGCCAGGAGGGGCAGAGCGAAAGACAAGGGCAGTGCCCACCGGGTGTAGGAGGTGGACGGTTCGATCCACGCACCGAGTCGGCCCTGGCCGTAGAAGTACCAATAGCCCAGCCCCCGAAACAACTCTGGGGCTGTTGCAGCGTCTGACACTACGCGGTAGTTCTCCGTCAGGCGCAGGGTGGGTAGGCCGTGCCCGGCTTGGACCGCCAGACCGACCATCCACCAGAGACCGGTGGACACGAAGGCCACGCCGATGCGAACCGTGGCGCTCGCAACACGTCGCCATGGCACCGAGGCCTCGAGGCCAGACCAGAGCAGCCACAGGGCTGGTCCTAGGCCAACCAGAAGTAGCGAACTGGCGTTTACCCCACCAACTGTCAGGGTCACCAGACCAAACATGGCCGCATGGCGCCAGCCGGGAGTTCGCAACGCCCGGTCAGTGAGGCCGAGCATCCAGGGTAGGCCGGCCCATGGCAAGAGGATCACCGAGTGCCGGTCCACATAGTTGAGGAGGTACGGGCTGAGCATGTAGGCCAGCGAGGCCACGAGGACGCCACCGTCCCGCCAACCCAGGGTTCGCAGCAGCCAGCGAACACCAAGGCCTGCGGCGGCCAGCACGGTTCCCATCCAGAGCCGTTGTGCCAGCCAGTCGGGTAATCCCGCTATATCGGCCAACCAGTAGAAGGGACCGATCGGCCACAGGTAGCCGATGTTCTGGTGGGTCACGGTTCCCATGGCGACCTCGGGCTGCCACATCGATGTGGCCCGCTCCATGAGACGACCGGGGTCCAGGTACAAGTACGCCTTAGTGTCGGCCGCCACCCGACCGGGATCGTTCAGCAGCAGCGGAACGTAGGCCAGCACGAAGATCACCAACCGCTCCACGGCAGATCCGGACAGCCTCCGCAAGCCAACCGGGGATCGGATCACGGAGTGTGCACCGTGGAGGCCAGGATCCGAAACGCCTCTGCGGCAGTGCGATCCCAGTTGAACCGAGTGGCCGCCGTAAGTGCCCCCGCCGAAAGTTGGTCCCAGCGAGATCCCATGGCCTCCACCAATAGTCCAGCCAGTTCGTCGTCTGTGGTGGCCAGCAGGCCAGAGCGTCCATCGACGACTGCATCACGGTGGCCGGCAATATCGGTGGCCACCGACGGGGTGGCACACGCCGCGGCCTCGGTCAAGGTCATGCCCCAGCCCTCGCTGATCGACGCGCTGGCCACGAGTCGAGCCCGGCGATAAGCGGCAACGAGCTCGTCGTCGGAGATCCGTCCCCGGAAGATCACGGCGGCATTCACGCCGAGGCTGCCGGCTAGGGCCCGAAGGGCTGCCTCCTCGGGTCCATCGCCAATGATCTCCAGACGGAGTCCAGCCATCTGTTCGCTGGCCTCGGCAAAGGCACGGATCAGAACGTCCACCCGCTTGGATGCCGTGAGGCGCCCTACCGAGACGACCAGTGGTTCGGGGTCCCGCCGGCCGGCGGGAGAGAATCTGCGATGTACGCCGGGTTCGACCACGTGGACGCCGTCGGGCCGATGACCCACCCCGGCGATCAGTCCCTCGCGCGATGACGCCGACAGCGTTACTACCGGTGTGGACCGGTACCACGGTGGAGCGAGGTGATGTTCCAGCAGCGATCCCAGCCTCGCTGGGCCCGGTGGCAGGACCAGGGGCCACATGTCGGCGTGGTCGTGGTGCTGGATGACCAGGCGGGGGCCACGGGCCCACAGTGGCGAGAGGAAGGGCACGCCGTTCCAGACTTCGACGAGGGCATCCCGCCGACCATGACGACCTAGCAGTTCGGCTAGGACGGCACGGGGGAAGACCTGGTGGCGGCCGGCCCGGCGCACCACCTCGACGCCGTCACGCATGATCGTGGTCGGTTGGCCAGGTACCTCCGAGGTCCGTATGCAGACCTCCAGGCCAGCGGCTGCCCACCGACTGGTTACTTCCTGAAGGTGGAGTTCGGACCCACCGGCTTCGGGGTCTTCGAGGTCGCGCCATGCCAGCACGTGGATGCGTCGGATCCCCGACCTGTCGATGCATTCGTCGAGATCGTCCCTGGTCTGTTCAACGTACGTCCGGTCGTCTGGCGACGGGTCAGGGGTCATGCGCTCCGGATCGTACCGGTCGGTCCGTTGGCACCCGGGCCGGTGGGGTCCAGATGGCAGACTCGGTGCGCCCATGCTGTTCCCGACGATCACCTTCGCCGTGTTCTTGCTCTTGGTGCTAGCCGTCCACACGGTGCTCCTGGAACGGCCCCAGGCATGGAAGGCCTCCATGCTTGTGGCCAGCTATGTCTTCTACGGCTGGTGGGACTGGCGGTTCCTGTCGCTCATCTGGGTATCCACACTGGTCGACTTCGTGGCTGGTCGTGCGATGCACGCTTCGGACGATCCGAGCCGACGCCGGTTCTGGTTGTGGTGCAGTCTGGCCACCAACCTTGGGATGCTGGGCTTTTTCAAGTACGCGGGGTTCTTTGTCGATTCGTTCGTGGACCTGCTGGGCAGCCTGGGCGTCCAGGCCACGGCGGGGCCGCTGGGGATCATCCTCCCAGTGGGCATCAGCTTCTACACGTTCCAGACGATGTCGTACTCGATCGACATCTACCGTCGGGACCTCGAACCGACCGACCGGTTATTGGACTTCGCTCTGTTCGTGGGCTTCTTCCCCCAACTGGTCGCCGGACCAATCGTGCGGGCCAGGGACTTCCTGTCCCAGCTGGCCACCGACGACAGGTCACCCATCGACACCGGGCGGGCCACTCGACTGGTCCTTGGTGGTTTGTTCAAGAAAATGGTTCTGGCCGACGTCCTCGGTGCCCAATTGGTCGACGGGGTGTTCGCCGACCCTGGCGGGGCGACCGGCCCGGAGACGCTGCTAGGCATCTACGGCTACGCCTTGCAGATCTACGGCGACTTCAGTGGGTATTCCGACATTGCCATCGGCATCGCCCTGCTACTGGGTTTCCGGTTCCCGGTGAATTTCGACCAGCCTTACCGGGCTCTCAGCCTCCAGGATTTCTGGCGGCGCTGGCACATCAGCCTTTCGACATGGCTCCGGGACTATCTGTACATCGGGCTGGGAGGCAGTCGACGTGGTCGGTCCCGCACGGCTCGGAACCTGATGGCCACCATGCTGTTGGGCGGCCTGTGGCATGGGGCCGGATGGACGTTCGTCTTGTGGGGTGCCATCCACGGCGTGGGGCTAGTCGCTGAACGGTCCATTCCTGGCCTACTGGGAGGGGCCGAGCCATCCCGACTGGGTCGGGTCGTCAGGACTTTGGTGACGTTTCACATCGTTTGCGTCGGTTGGGTGTTCTTCCGCGCCGTGAACGTGGACAGGGCCATGGAAGTGTTCGGAGCCCTCGGGGGGTCCTGGACGACGACTCCCGAGATCGGGTTCGGCGTGGTGCTTTTGCTCCTGGTCGGTGCTGCCACTCAACTGCTTCCCGTTGGGGTCTCTGACCGCTGGTGGGATCGGGCGACACGCCTGCCCGCAATCTTGCAGGCCGTCGGGGTCACCTCTGCCATCCTCGCCTTCGACCTCTTGAGTCCTGAGGGCGTTAAACCCTTTCTGTATTTCGCCTTCTAGAGAGCCCTTCAAGACCGGGACCGATCGCCCCCTCCGCCATCCGGCGAAATGGCTGGAGTGGGCAGCCGGGGGTGCCAGACGATGGCCACTAGGACCAATCCCGCCGGCCAGATGGCGAACACGGTGAGCGCCTCCCGGTAGCTGCCAAATAGGTCAGCTCCTAGCGAGAACGTCAGCGCACCTAGGGCGGAGTTGACCACGCTGACCACGTGCAGTAATCCCGACACCGAACCAATGTTGCGGATTCCGAACAGCGCCGGCAGGAGGGCGCCGTTGATCGCCGCCCCGCCGCCTGTACAGATCCCCAGACCAATCGAATAGGCGAACACTGTGGCAGTAGTGGAGCCCATACCGCCTAACAGGCAACTCACGGCCAGAAACAGGGCAATGGCAGCGGGCAGGAGGAACCGGCCAGGACGATCTGACGCCCAACCGAAGACCAAGCCACCGGCAATTGCCCCGATGGCTTGGGGTAGGAACATCGCCGCCGCCCGGGCATCTGAGTAGCCCAGTTCACCCAGCACGTTGGTCTGATGGAACACCATCCCGGTGATCAGGAGGCTGTTGGCTGACGCCACTGCGGCCAGCACCCAAAATGAAGGTGACCGCAACACCTCGGCTCTTGACGGCGAAGGTCCGTCGCCGTCCTTTCCGCCACCGGAGTCGGTCATCCTCCCGTCGGGGACCTGTCCGAGGTCCGAGGGTCGATCCACCATTCCGAACCGGGCAATGGCCATGACAGTGATGAGCATCACGCAAGCGGCGGCCACCCAGGTCGAGCGCCATCCCCAGGCAGTTACGCCAAGGGACAGGCCAAGGGGTACCACCGCCATGCCAGCTGCCGTCAGAGTCATCGAGACGCCCAGGGCAAATCCCCGTCGCCGCTCGAACCAGTGCACGATCGAAACCCGCGCCGCCAGCGAGAGAGCGCCCTGTCCCATCATGCGGATCCCCAAGAACCCGACGGCTAACCAGGCCACATGGCGGATCACGGACATGTGTACCAAGACCGCAGCGAATGCCACGGCGATCACCGTCATGGATCGTCGGACGCCCACCTCGTCGATCCAGCGCCCGAGACGGGGAAGCGCCGTCGACGCCCCCAGGGTGCCCACCATGTAGGCGGTCGAAACTGCGGTGTCCGACGCGTCAAGGTCGAATGCCATGGCCTCTCGAAAAACCGACACGCCAATGGACTGACCAGGAGCGGTCAGCGCGCCCACGAGGCTAGCCAGGCCCACTATCCGCCATCCATAAAATCCGGCGGGGGAACGGGGGCCCGATGCCCCGACGGCGACCATCAGCGGACGCTAGCGGTCCAGATCGGGTGTTCTGGGTGACTCCCCTTATGCCTAAAGCACCAATGAACCGATTACCAGGCCGCCGTACTGAGGGTGCCCCTGGTGTCGGTCCTGGGTTGCTCGTCAGTCAGTTAGCGCCCATTGGCATGCCGTTTACGGCCTATCGGTTCATCCCATAGTTGTGCAGTGCAGAGGTTCGACCACTGCGGTGCACCGCTTGTCAAGCGGAGCGGCGTGCTCGCGGGGAAATTCGTCCTCGTCCCGGTACTTCTTCGCCATGGCATCTAGCAGGCCCAGGGCGCCGTCGCTCTCCCACCCGACTAGGCGACCACGAACCTCCAGGTAGCGCTCGTTGTTGGCGGGATCAGTGGCCGACAGGGCGATGCGGTCATCGGCGCAGAGGTTGCGCCATTTCTGACGGCCCTCAGCGTGGGGAAAGCGGACATGCGTGCCATCGAACGTGGCCCACACCGGCGAGACATGGGGTTCGCCGTCCGGGCCGATGGTCGCTATGTGCCAGACGGCCGGCAGGTCGAACAGGTCGACGTGGGAAGCAGGAATCTCAGGGGTTGTGGGGGAGTTGTCCATGGACGGACGCTAGCCCCACAGGATGATCTCATGGCCTTCTGGGGGTCCCTCTCTGGAACGCCCGGGGTCTAGAACGGGTCCGGTTCGCCGATCACACCATCGGCTAGTAACCCGTCTATTTCAGCGTCGGTCCGACCTATAGCGCGCAGAACTTCACGGTTGTCGGCCCCCTTGTGGGATGCCGACAGGCGCATCTCGACGGTCGTTCCGGAAAACCGGGCACCCGGACGAGCGCTCCGGATCGTGCCGGCGGTGGGGTGTTCCCACGTCGTGATGGCCCCGTTGTGCAACACCTGAGGATGGTCCAACACCTCTTCCTTTTCGAGGATCGGACCACTCGGAACGTCCGCCTCCAACAAGCCAGCCAGAGCATCGGCCATTGCCATGGTGGCGAACGCATCGGCGGTCATCGTCCCGAAGTCGACCAGATTCTGCTGGTCGCGGACAAAGCCCTCGAGGCTGTAGCGGGGATCGTCACACCACTCGGGATGCCCGACGGCCCGACTCACTCCGTGGATGTGCGCCGTCGACGCACAGAAGTAGATGATCTTCCCGTCGATGCAGTCGGTCAGGCGGTACACCTCGGCCAATGTCTTGCCGGGCGAGACGCCGTCGCCCGCCAGGGTGTGGGCCACCATGCCGTCGTTCCAGAAGAACGCGAGTGTGGCGTCCAGCATCGGGACGACCACATGTTGGCCACCCGCACCCCGTTCCCTTGCCAGTAACGCTGCTGTGCTTGCCTGGGCCACGGTCAGAGCGGTTGCCTTATCGGACACGATATTGCGAACCAGATCGGGGAACGGGATATCCGGGTTCACCTGATGGGAAACCATCCCGGTCAGGCCCTGAATAACCGGATCCAGGACCGGACGCCCCGAGTACGGCCCGTCGGGCCCATAACCACTGATTGACACGTAAACGATGTCGGGATTTACTGCCCGAACGTCGTCGTAGCCGATACCCAGTCGCTCGCACGCTCCCGGTCGGAAGTTTTGAATGAACACATCGACCTCGACAGCCAGGTCTAGGAGAATCCTTCGACCTTCGTCTTGGCTTAGATCCAGCGACACCGAGCGCTTGCCCCGGTTGCCATTGATGTAGAAGGCCGAGAGACCGCCGCGGGCGAAGTTCTGGCGACGGGTCACATCCTGCCCCACCACCGGTTCAACCTTGATCACGTCTGCTCCCTGATCGGAAAGGAGCATCGTCCCGAACGGCCCACTGACGATCTGACTTAGATCCAAGATGCGGAACCCGTCAAGTGGGCCGCTCAACGGTCTGTTTCCTGTTCGCTAGTTGGAGATCGTCGGGTGGAACGCCACCTGGCGAAGACGGTCACCGTCGGCAGCGTGGCCACCACGGCGGCTCCGGCGGCCAACACAGGGAAGGTCGACACCGCCAACACGAGGCCCGCAGTGATGCCGGCCGATGCTCCGCCAGCGGTCATGCACATATCGGCCAAGCCCTGGATACCCACCGAGTTCGGACCGTCGAAGGTCCGGACCAGCAACGCCGAAGATGCCACCAGACCGCAACTCCATCCGATCCCGACGAGGAACATCCCAACGAATGCACCGACTGAGTGGTGGGCCTCATTACGAGCCGCCACCACTGCCCCCACGGTCAGCAGCAGGCTGCCAACCACGATCATGCGTTGCGGTCCGAGGCGGTCGACGAGCTTCCCGACGATGGGGGAGAAGGCGTACATACCAATGATGTGCAGGGAGATCATGTAGCCGATCACCTGAAGTTCGTGTCCACCGGCCCGCATGTGCAGGGGCAACATGGTCATGATTCCAACCATCACGATGTGCCCAACCATCATGGATCCCACTGCGAGACGACCGTCGGACGACTTGACCAGGGGCCGAAAGTAGGAGCGCAGCGGGACTCGGGACTCGGACTGACCAAGACCACCGGAGACGACCAACGGATCAGGGCGTAGGAAGGTGTGGACAGAGAGTGCCGCCACAACGAACAGCGCCGCCGACAGCAGGTAGGGCCCGGCCAGTTCGGCCAGACCAATCGAGGTGGCCAGAGAGCGGATCGGCCCAAACCCCAGAAGGGGCCCCAACACCGAACCGAACGTCGAGGCCCAGATCAGCATCCCGATGGCCGAGCCGGGTTCGTCGGCTAGGTCGGCCGAAGCGAACCGGGCGGCCATGTTGGACGCGTACCCAAGGCCAATACCCAGCATGCCCAGTACCAGCAGCGGATACCAGCCGACCTGGGCGGCGGCAAGGCAGACCAATGCGCCAACCCCGGCAATGGCGTACCCACCGGCGATGCCGGGTCTTCGTCCACGCTCAGACATGACTCGGGCCAACGGGATGGCGGTAAAGGCGGCCCCCATGGTCAGGCCAGAAGCGGCGATCCCACCCAGCAGTTCATTACCGGTCAACTCCTCACCCAGAATGGCCGCCGAGCTGTAGGCACTGCTCATGGCCGCGCCCCCCGGGATGATTCCGCCCATCAGGACCCGCAGAGCTCGCCGCTGGACAGTCGCCCGGTCGTACTGGGGCGCCCCCTCTGGGGCGATCACTGAGGTACTGATGATCTCGGGGGACGCACCGGTCGAGGGCTCGTGCATCGGGCGATCGTAGGACGCGGGGCTCCGATTAC
>Ga0208946_1000084_pt1 | contig 18341 bp, 26 predicted proteins | sample AOAMet2_C49A8_80_2_FD_188075 | JGI IMG/M metagenome (GOLD analysis project Ga0208946, IMG submission 188075) | Ammonia-oxidizing marine microbial communities from Monterey Bay, California, USA - C0912_C49A8_80 (SPAdes) | ecosystem: Environmental > Aquatic > Marine > Intertidal zone | place...
TAATCACACATTTGTTATTGTTTTGTTTGTTTACGTCGTTTTGAACGTTTAGCTTTTCGTACAATAAATGCGAAGGATAACAATTGGTTAGAATAAGTGAAACTCTTTACCAAATGTCATCCAAGTAAAATTTTAAAAAGACCAAGTAACTAGAAATTCATTTATTCAAGTTTTATCTAGTAGCAGTCCCTAAGCCCTTAAGGTAGTCGTTGAAAACCCAACCTTAAGGGCAATTAATTTAGAAAAAATAATCCAAAGGAGCCCAAATTTGAGCTGTAGCTTTACAGAAGTATATAAAAATAAAGAATTTGAAATTTGTACAAAAATAATTTCAACATCCTGTTTCTTACGGGAGAGCCAGGGGAATCATTGCATCCGCTTGGTCATCCCACATCACCGGTACCATTGCTGCCTGGGCATGACTCCAAATGAGCGAGACCTGGTGGTTAACCGTAAGGGCACAGATGTGGCCTCTCCAGAGGCCCAGCTCCACCCTATTAAAAACCAAATCTGGTTGTGGCAATCCCAGGGTGGATTGATTAACGTCTCTCCATCGCTGCAGAATATGGTTCTGCCAGTAGAATTGCATCTCTGGTTCCTCATATTCTATGGGCAAGTCCCGGTTAGAAGCTACCAGTTGCCCCAGGTAGTCCAGTGAGATGCGGACCACCCTGGCACGATCTCTAAACCAAAAGGTCAAAGTTTAAACGTAACATAACTCCTAAAACTTCTACCTTTCCATGTCGTCCGCTCCTTCCAGCCGGATTGGCTGTCTTGGTTCCACTACTGTGTCATCCAGCGGAGGCGGAGGAGGGACCAACCTTGTGGCTAGAGATTCCAGCCAAAGGTCTTCGTTCTGACATTCTTTTCGCATTTCTGCGAGCTTTTTGCCCCAGTTGTCTTCTCCGAAAACATCTGATGAGGCCGTTGAATCTGAGATCATAGCGCCGTCCTTCCTGAGGCGCTTTCGTACCAAGCTTGGGCCTGGGATTGACGCTCCACTCGAGCTGGACGAGGAGGGCGAGTTGAAAAGAGCGAACCAGCCATCCACTACTTCATTATAGTGGTCGCGGCTCATTGTTGAGTCCACCCTTGGTCGGTAGGAGAACTTTCCCCTTTTGGGCTTTTCCAGTTTCTTCCCTTCTACAGAGGAATCCGCTAAAAGAGGGGTTTTAAGCCACCTGGGTTTTAACTGCCGTGGTGGTGACTAACCTGCGGAAGCTTTCTTTTTTCCGTCTTTCTTCTTTTTCGAGCGGACAATCCGCCGAACGGTTCGGTTTTCCTGAAGGTCAAAATTGAAAAGGGCTTCCACTGTTCCTTTTCCAAAATCCTTTTCAGGACTATCAAAAAGCCCTTCTAATTCCCCCCATGTGGTTGGGGAGATGCCTGGCGAGTCCCCCAGGATTTCAATCACCAGGAACTCAGCCAGCCCTGCCGTCTCCCAGTTTGAGTGAGACCCCAGCCCCGGTAACTCATGCCACCAGTCTCGGGCCGTCGAGATGTCAACCCGGATCCACAAGAATTCCTTAAGGCCCATGGAATAAGCTAACTGGAAAACTTTTTCTCCCATTGAGAAAAAGGTGATGGTGGACGTGTCTGATTTCTTGACCACCTTGGCCAAGAAACAGCCTCTTCTGCCCGAAACATCCCTAAGGAAAAAGGCCAGTTGTTGAGCACCCGCTCCTGAATGAAGGACCAGTCCCAGATTTTCCGCTTGAGCTTCATTTGTCAGGCCAAAAGCCGACCGAATGATCCACGAGCATTGTTGAATTCGTAATTTGGCTCCAGCAATCAGTCTGCAGATTTCCCTATTTTTTACTTTTAAAGAAATGCTACCTAGGGTCCTATTACTTACTTCTGAAGTTCTTCTAGGATTTCAAGAATTCGGACAAAAACTTCTTCATTTCGCTCGATATTGAAGAAGTCAACCCCCATCAGGCCATTCGCCCTTATGGTTTTAAGGTTTCCTTGTCGCTCTGACAGAGCCCAAATTCGCTCCTCCAGGTTCACCACATCCAACTCAATCTTCTTGATGACATCTGAGTCCGGGGGGAAAGCCTTCAGGAGCTCTATAAAGGTGGCATTGTTCTTGAGGAACAGCAGACCATCTTTAATTGCTCCATAGCGCAGGTAGGTGGTGCTGGAGGGCCCTTTAGGCACGGCTGTTGTAAGGAGTTTAATAGAGGTCTCAATCTTGCTCATTTCTAAAAAATAAAAATTTTTCCCTTAAGCTACTTTGAACCAGGATATTTTACCTAGTAGCAGCAAGTTTTTTGACCACTCGAATTTCCGGGAGGCCTCTCCTTCAGGTGTCGCTCCACTCAATCCCTTGAAGATGATGTCGATTGGTCCCAAAATGAAACGCGTGAGAAACATCTGCATTTCAGCAGAGACTTCAAACGGCCAGTTTACCAAATGTCCTTCGTCATCGTTCCAACGGCTCAGGTCTGGGTAAGGTCCCTTTCCTGCCCGCGTAAAACGACCCATAGGAAATTCACTTAATAACAACCTTAGAGATGATTTTCCCTAAAGGTAAAACTAACCTTCGCAAGACCTGCCAGTCTGTGCGAGTCGCTTCCCGGTATGTAGGCGGGAGATCCAAAGATTGGTAATTTGGGGGCCCAGAGCTACCCGAGGTTATAAGCCCCGAGGTATCTGAAGCTTGGCCCCCCAAAAAAGATTCCTCTGAGGACTCTTCTGACAAGTCTCGTACCATTCTAAGACAAAAACCCAGGTTTTAGCACTTGAAAAATTTTATAAAACGTTATTATAATAATAGTACAGACCCTAAGGGACATTTATGAACTCCTAAAAGCAGTTCCCACCTCAAAGTTTTTCAACTCGAACACAGTAATTTCCTCCTTCCCCATTTTCTGTATCCAAGAGAAAATGAAATAAAGGTGTTTGCTATAGGTCACCCAGAAATCCCAAAAATGGTGGACATAGGTGATGGCTAGTGGGAAAAAATCTACGAGGTCTTCCTCTTCTTGCCATTCAAAGCCTCCCATATCACTAGTAGGCTTGGAGGAAGTGAAGCCGTTAAGAAAATCCCTTAAGGGAATGGGAACTTGATCCCAGAAAATAAGGAAGATTCTATTGTCCCTTTTAATAGTGTTAGTGATGTTGATTAACCTTTGAATGACTAAGAAAAATTGTTTAAGGTTTTGCCTATGTCCCTTAAGGGTAAGGCCCTGTTCATCATCTAAATGACAGTCTAACAGACTTCTGGCATCCATTAAGCAATCATCAATGGCTTGCAAATGCATCCATGTCTGAAGCTTAAAATTTTTCCAGGAATTTTGTTTAAGCAGATGTTTGAAAAGTTTCTTTTCATACGGGTCCCAGTTCCGGCAGTTCGCATCCGCACTTGGTGGGGCGAATTTGATTAGCGCTTCCATAAAACCTGGGGGAACCCAGATAAAAGATGGAAACCAGGATATCGGCTTCCATAAACCCCCCATTCTAGAAAGGAGGATAATGAACCAACAAAAAACTTTTATAATACTAGTGGTTTAAGGATAATTTTTTAAAACATGATTTGTTCAGGAAATTCCTTAAGGACAAGGCCCTCTACGACCGCTTGATCAATAAAATGAGTACAGGCCAGTTTGACCACCTCTACATCAGTTTCTGAATCAAACGTTGACAGAACCATGAGCCAGGCCTCAAAGAGCTCGCGTTCCGAAACAGTAGATAAAAGGCTGGTAATATAGGCTATGGCAGTAACTGACGAGGATTTAATTAAATTTATTCAGCTTCTGAATCCGAATCCTCGAAATCTTCTCCCCCAAATTCAATAATGATTTCCCCAGATCCTTCTACTTCTGGTCCCTTTGGTTCATTAATGTATTCCCCAAAGGTTGCACCTTCCGTTTCCTGGTTGTTAAAATAGAGGTTTGAGAAATATACCCACTCCGAAAGTGAACAACTTCCCCCCCAGCAGTCCCAGATAGCTAGTTTAAGCCAAACAGAGTGTGCCGTCATTCTTAAAATTAAATCCTTCACAACATATCGCAGACCTCCACGACCAATACGGCCCGGTCTTTGTAAGCTCATTAACGAGAAGAATTGAAAAACCCCGTTTATGACTTTATCCTCACCCTTAAGGGGAGGTAAGACATGTACACCAATTAAACCACTTTCACTTTTGAAAAATAAAATCATTCTATTAAAAAGAAATAAGTAGAACTGTGGTGGAATTAAAAGCTTCCCCCCTTTTTCTGTTAAAAGGAGAAAAAACTTTTTTCTAACAATTGGGCTGGGGCTGCAGAAGCATGGGTCTCTAAATTGTTGCTCCGGTAATATTGGATCATAGAGCTGTCCGATTTCCAGCGCATGTGAACTTTAACGTTAGTTTCACTAATGCCTTCTTGCAACATTCGGACTAGCATACTAACTCTGCCACTATGACCAGTAGGGATATTTTTAAAACAAAGTTGTTTTGCCACTCTTCCCAAGTGGTAGGAGGTTTTCCCCGTTGTCAACATAGGGGCTCCTGCAAAAAGTAGCCCTGCAACTCTTTTATTAGATATTTCCCTACACATATCTAATAAAGGGAAAACAAGGTCTTTAGGAAGGGGAATGATTAATTCCTCCCGTTTTGTGCAGAAAACATTAGTTTTGCTAACCCTTAAGGGACAAACTAAAAAGGTCAGGCCTTGATCATTAGTAACTTTCCGGAAGTCTTCAATATAGAGGCCCAAAGCTTCCTTCATTCTGCACCCTGACAGAAAACAAAGGGCGGCCGCTAGGGCCGTTTTTTTAGATAAAACAGAGGGTTCTCTCCACAAGGATAAGATAAGGGGCCGCATTTCCTTAAGGGTAAAAGTACAGGCCTGTTTCGGCTGTACTAGCTTTTTGGACGCCAGCGCTCTCGCCATTCCTCTGGTCCAGCTGTTGATTTTGCTCAAAAGTCCCAGCGGAGTGGGTCTTGCCGCCTTCTCATCTAGCGCTACCACGAACATTCTTGTGAAGTAACGAAAATGAATTGGTTTCGCGTTGAACCTTAAGGATCATAATAATTTTAAATAATCTCTCAGCAGGCAACTTACTTTCGCATAATTGGCTGCACAAAGGAGTTTAGGAAAGATAAAATCCTATCCCAGTCAAAATAATCCCGACAACAATTGCGTAACATAAACGCCCACCACGCGTTAGAAACTTCTTTAAGTTTCATCTAAACGGACAAACCGTCAGAGAAACTTTCATACTCATGTTGGAAAATTACCAACTCGATAATAGCTCGCTCCTTGAATTCCAATTTACGGTTTTTAACCTTGAATTTTCCCAATTTCCTCAAAGGGGTAAGATATTCTTCTTCAAGGTCTAACAACCGTAAATCTTTAATCAGCTTTCTAAGCTTATTTTTAAAAGGAGCAACCTTAAGGTCATCTAGCTTAACAGCTAAGAGTGCCAATAAGTCTTCTCTAGCCTCAAGGACGCGAGCTATAATTACCGGTCTGGGTAATGCCGACATGTAATTTCTTAACAGAAAAAACAAATATTTTCTTTAGATATAAAGTTTATAACGCGCATGTCATTCAAGGTACAGAAAAAGCATCCTAGTAAAATTCAGAAGAAAAAATAAAATTATACATTACAGTAAAACTACAGGGAAACTAAGGGAAACCATTAACCTTCAGCCTGAGATGGGGTGTTATTATTACTGAAATTTCGTCTCAAGGTCCCACCATTTTGTTGACCTTGAGGGTTACTGTTGTTGCCGCCATTTTGCCGATTTTGACGTCGGTTATTTTGGCGACCCCCATTCTGACCCCGGGTCGAACGGTTCCCTGAAGGGTTATTATTTTTGCCGCGTCGCGAATTCATCCCACTTCGCTTTCCTTTTCCCGATTTTTGGCCTTGTCGATTTTGGTCTTGTCGATTTTGGTCACCGTTGCGTTTGCCCCCTCTACTTCGGGTTTTCGAAAAACGCTGTCCCCATGTATAACGGTCCCAGTCTTCCTGGGCCTTTAATTGGTGAGGCAACTTTTTGTCTTTCTTCATTTGAAGAACCCGACGATTTCTGTGGGCCGACAGCTTCATTTCGTACAGGTCCATATCGCCTGAGAACTGCATGTTATTCAAGAGCCGGTTTACTTGTCCTTGAGTTTCCTGCGCCATGAGCGGTCGTAGCATATTTAATAATGCTACTCGGCTCATGTCCATGTCCTAAACCGTAAGGTTAGATTCTTATAACATAAAAACAACCACTGTGATAAATCTGGCAACTCAAAAGTTTTAAGAAAATGGAAAAAACAATATTCCACAAGCTTTATGTTGGTTTAGACAAGATTTTTGTTCTAAACAATTATGGTTTTTACTTCTAGGAAATTTCTCCCGAAATTTATCCTTAAGGTAATTTCATGAAACTTACCTCAGCAATATCGTCCATGACAAAACTGAAAGCTGCAAAATTTGGATGGCTTGTCGGGATTGCCTTTCGATATTTCCTCAGAAATTTCAGCATATCCTCCGAATCCAACTTCCGAATATTTTCCTAAAAACGACTTAGTTTTGAAATCATATTTCTAACAGGAGCTTACTTTGCTAAAGAAAGCTCGGAACTGAATCCCTAAGGTCTCCAAGGACTCCTGTTTTGGTTGAGGAAGATCCACTGCATGGGTGGTTTCAACATAAAAATCTTCCCCTTCCGCCACAAAACGGTTCTTCCCCGGCTTAGCTGTGTATTTCCGGAGCTGCTCACGCGCATAATCCAAGCCTTTCTGAGCCGTAACCCTAAGGTTGGTTTTGGTCGTTTTCCGGATCCTTTTGTCTGAGACCAGTTTATCAAGAGATTCTTTAGAATCTGCTCGATAGATGTTGGTTTCAGCATCATTCAAGGATCCCTCACCATCAAGTTGGACTCGTTGTGAGAGTTCCTTCCAGATGACAGCCATTTCCACCGTTTCCTGTAATTCTAGCCGAGAATCATCTTCATCTTCTCGGCAACGGACCAATTCAATTTCCGCGTCTTGTACATCCTTTTGGAGCTGATCAAAATCAGGATCCGCAGAATTTGAAGCCACGCCTCTATTGTATTGTCCTTAAGGAAAAAATGAACCAATTATGTTCAAAAACAAAATTTTAAAGAGTTAAGAAAATTATCTTCAAATTCCCTTTTCTCTCTCAAACAAGAATATTAAGATTTTTTCAACTAAACATTTATGGTGCTTACCCTAAGGTTTATCATATCTCAGATAAATATTTGGAATTCCATATGTGAAATATAGTATGACTCTAGCAATTGGTTAGAATATTAATTTCGTTAATACCAAAATTTTCTTATAACAATTTATGGTGCTTCCTTTAGAGGTTTCTAATTTCTTACCTTCATTAACGGGAATCCTTCGCACCGTTACTTCCTTAAGGGAGTTCGTTAAGGTCGCATCCGACAGCGTTGTTGTAGACAACGATTCTTTAATCGTGGAACCAAAAACCGACATACAGTCTAAGGGGTAAAGATAAGGGCCACTGTGAGCAAAGCCAAGGAGTTATGTTCATAATAACCAAAAGTTTTTGAACAGGTTTTGCTCGGAAATAGAGAAGCTGGATTCTCCTTATTTCCTAGTTCTGAAATTTTAAATCTGGCATCCTTATGGATTTCTGCCATGAAAATGGGCCAGTCTTCAAAAACATGGAAAACCAAACACCAACAATTAGTCATAGCTACAGCCTTAAGGTGTAAAAAGAAAAGGTCAACCATAGGAAAAGGAGGAAAAACATAAATTTTTTCTTCCTTAAAATCCTTAACCCCCAAGAAATCAAAAGCCCAAGCTTGGTCTTCCCTTCCTAACGAAATAAATTTTGGAAGTTTTGTGTTAAATGGTCGTGCTGCTCCATCTAAAGTAAAACAAAAACCACAAGTTTCCTCTAGTTTTCTGAAAACATCAGCCTTAAGGATTTCCTCCTTTTGGTCAATTTCTCTGGATTTTTCATCCGCAGCCTGGTCTAAGGTTGAGACCCAGTCGATAGTAACTACCATGTTATTATCCACAGCTAGTTCATTAATTTCTCTGATTATATTATTTAGAAGTGGGTTAGAAGCCCCAAATTCAAAAGTTTTCACTACTGCCATATTATCGCAAAGAAAATTAATTCGGGAATCCTTTAGGAGCGATGCATAGTGGATAAGTACCAATTTAATAGTGTAGGCCTCTTTAATGTGGATAGGTTGAAATTTAACCCAATTGTCCCATTGAAAATTTCGGTTGATACCAAAGTCTTCAATAACAATTCCTGCCGCAAAAAGGGAAGCATCTGTATATACAGAAATTTTAACACCCGCTTGACCCTTTTTAAGCCATTTTCTTTCTGTAGTAATATACTTCAAATTTAGCCACGTTTTTAATTCTTTAACAATTCTATTGTCCACATTTATAATTCTAGAGCCCTTAAGGTCAGCTTCACAAAGGGCCTCTGTAATTCTTCTAATATAAAGTCTCATATTCTGGCAAACTATCATAAAAGAACACATGCGACCACGAATTTTCTCTAAGTCCTTATATGAAACTTGTCGACTATTAATAATTTTGAGAGCTTCACAACAGAACTTTTCCCATTTATCCTCCGGGATCCTAATAGTCTGTTTTGCCGTATTTAGGACAAAACCTAAAAATTGGATTTCCTTGGAAGGGACAAATGTAGATTTTGCTCTGTTAACGAAACCCCCTAAGGTTAACATTATGGCTGTACACAGATAAGCTCCCCTTGAGGCTTTCTTTCCTTCAGATATGTCCTTAATGTCTTGATCTGAAAGGCCCCTTTCGATTATCAAGCGGTCGTCTAGATATAAAAAAGCCAACACCCCTAAGGTTCTAAGATAAGAGACTCCTATGGAGTTGATAAGTTGAAAATCCCCAGGAATTCTAGGAAAGCCAAAAACTGCCCCGATAAACCGGAAAAAATGACCTCCCCATTCAAAACAAGCTAAATTTCTACTGAATTCCGCAAGTTTAAGCTGAAAGAAACCACTTTTATCATCATATTTAACCATATGATCATCTTTTTTAATGTAAAGGAGAACTTTAGCTATCGAGTCTAATTTGCAAGGAATAGTAAATCTTTCTACCGCTTTAATTGGTCCTCCATCATAACATACCCTAAAGTTGTCCACTCCCTTAGGGACAATAACTAATCCTGAGGTTAGCATAGCACAATTTTTTACTATATTTGATCCTTCAGGTCCCAAATACTCTAGCGAGCCATTACGGATATGATCAAGGATGTGTTTTTTAATAGTTTCCTCATGATCTAAAACTTTAGCGCTATTCTTCATTCGGAAGAAACAGTCTCGAAGAACCCCTCCTTGTTTCCTCATGGGAGCAAGGACCCTGGTATGTACCTTTTTCCCAAATTTCCCTTTTTTACCATGCCAGTCCAGCCCCTTACTGGCCAGCGCTCTGTTAAAAGGGTGAGTAATGAATTTCGTATAAATACATTTTTTGCCTCTAAAGGTTCTGGGTTCTTTTCTGTCAACAATAGCCAAATTCCCAAAAAGGTCAACTCCACTATGCAATATCCTATAGGCTAATTCTTTAGTTTTCTCAGAAGGTATTGCGTTTAAAACTGGTAGCCAAGCTTGAACGTGGTCATTATAGGTGCCACATCTGAAGTTTTCCTCATTTCTAAACCTTAAGGAGCTCCAAGGTGGAACAATTCCTGTATCTAAGACTGTTTGAATGGAGTCTAGAAGTGACAAGCTATATTCTAGCCATTCAAGATCAGAATTCGGATAATCAAAAAATGAACCTTCTAAATCTACAGCTTTAACATTTGTCAAAGATTTTGGTCTAAACAAACCTTGGTCTACCCAATTTGTGACCCTAGCCCCCAACTGTCTCCAAGCCATTCTAGGCCTTAACAGAATTATATGAATTTATAAGAAAAGGGGTTCAAGAACTATCAGTTAGGGCAAGAATAAGGGATATTATTAAAGGATAATGTTCCTTTGTGCCAAAATATAGCAGGGGGAATAACTCTCATGTGTCTTTTAGAAGCTTGCTTTTCTAAATCTGGCCAACCCTCCTTTGCCAATTGAAGTAGATTGGTTAGAAAATTTCGACCTTTAACCTTAAGGTTAGGAAATTCCCAAATCAGAAAAACTACAGCTTCAGCTGTTCTTAACAACGACATTTCTCTCTCCGATCTCGAAATGTATTGGCTAAGATGACTCCAAGCCTCTCTTGCTCTTGAGGGCAACCCATCGTCAAATTTTTTCGGTAAAACTTGCGGAATAATATCTGTGACTGCTTTCCATTCCACCGCGTTTGGTCTTCCCTCTATCAACAGGAGACTTTGTAAGTTAAGAGAAGCGGTAAGCGAGTTCACCATAATACCTGCTTCTACCGAGTTATTCCAGTTTTGAATAACTGGGATTTCTTTGTCTAACACATCTAAACCCTTCAGGGCTGCTTCGTTAAGACATTTCGAAATCATATTTCTAAACAAAAAACATATTGAAATTTTTGCCAGCGAATATATTGTACACTTAAGTTTAAAGCACAGGAAATAAAAGAACTTTTTTCACAAATTCTTCGTTGAGGTTGATCGAGTCTTTCTGAACGAAGAATTTGTAGCAGGGGAGGGGGGTACTGATTCGGAGTTAATAACTGCAGAATTAACTTTGGGCTCATCCCCGTCGACTTCAATTTTTTACGGCCGAATTCAGTCTTCCAGAAGTCCATTTTTTGTTCTGAAAAACTCTCTTCGGCCTAAACCGATTGTTTCGATTCGACTTGTTCCAAGAAAGTCGGTTAACCTGATGGCGGATTGCAGACAGAGAACTCAACATTCTCCGTTCCTAAACAGAATGGTTAATTTTCCTTAAGGAATCTTAATGATTTAAATAATTAGGATTTTTTGGACTAAAATCCTATTCAAAATTCTGGGCGGTCAAAGCTATCTCTTGAATTATACCATATAAAGGATATGGGGCACGCATGAAACATGTGGCACAACTTTACTTTAGACAAGAGATACAGGCTTTGAGAGCTATATCATGCTGCAGCTTTTCAATAGCTCGCCTGTGACCTAAACCTAGGTTTTTATTTTAAGAATCCTATAAAAGGATCTTAAATAACTACAGATCTCAAAAAATAAACATAACAATTTTCAAACCAAACTTTATGGTGCCTACTTTGTAGGTTTTTACCCAATTTTTTGAAAATTTTGATTTTTTCTTAGGAAATATTTTACTTACTTTCCGTTCCTTCAGGTCTTCCTGCCAGCGATCAACTATGCCCTCTATTTTCTGCAACTTGTGATCTTCACAAATTGTTCGATCCTTAAGGACACGTGACACTCTGGAGACTGGAAAAGGTGACATACGAAACATTCTATAATAAAAAATAAACTCAGCACCCCCTCCCAAAAAATTATTAGAAGGTGGTAGCAGAGAGTTTCGATTTTAGCGCAAGAAATCTTTCCATTTTGGCTGCTGAGGAGGAGGAATTCAGATTTCTGATTTGTCTGATATTTTCTTGGAACTGATCTGGCATATCCATTTTAACCTTAAGGTCAGAGAACCAGGATGGTAAATGTTTCGGCACTACCTCCAAATTCCAAAAAAGTATTTCCAAGCCTTCCATTTTGTCCATAAGGACATCCAAAACATATGGACCCATTAATTTAATGACAGGTGATAGCCTGTCCATTTGTGAGTCAATATTCGAGAAATAATCTGGAAGTATTTTGACAATAGCCTTCATCGCTTTCGACCAAGTTACTTCTCTATTGGATAGGATTGCGATCGCATCTAAAGTAAATACCATAAATGTTTAGACGAAAAATTTTATCATAATAAAAAGTTCCCGAACCTTAAGGTCGAGAAAATTTTACCCAATACCAAACTGATATCAGATCATCTCGTCTTGAAATGACGTATTTTACTTACTATTTAATCTATCCACCATAGCAAGATTCTGGCCCAGTGTCGTGACCAGTAACTCCTTCAGGTATCGAACCTTAAGGAGGATTTCCTGGGGAGGAACTAGTTGGATAAGTAAAATGATTTCCATCAACCAACCCAACATTTTCAAAGTTTCTGCCACAAAAACAGCCGTTCGTGCATGCCCTTTCTTAGATTTGTTCCTAAAGGGTAAATAAGTGGGAGTCAGAAATTTTGAGACAGTCATCATAATTCGTTTTCAAATTAATGGGACATAAAGCTTACAAAAACTTAGGGAAATTGAATAAACTTCTTACTATATAAGGAGTATCCTTGCTCATTTCATAAGCTCATTTTGAGTAAAATTACCTCAATAAGACTTCAATTAGGAAATCAGCCGAGTCTACGACTTGCTCCTCGATTGAACCTTCAAATCTGTTCAGAAGAACTTCTGGTACACAGAAATGCCAAATCCAAACATAATTTTCTCCAAAATCTCCCTGAAGGTTGTCTGCAATAAGTTGCAAAATTTTAGGTAATTTCTCCCTGTTTGATCGCGAAACTGATTTTGCTCCATTCAACTCTTCTTTAAGCAAGATTGATGGTTTTGCCACTCCTGCGAGAGAAGTAACCAATTCTGTCAAACCCTCCAGTTTTTTAGCTAAAACCACAACATCCGCCGTTAGGACCTGGATTTGTCCTGCATTCGATTGCTCAGAATTTGACGAGATGACCGACTCATTTCCCTTAAAGTATTTCCTTAGTATTGAAATAAAAAGGGCAAAAAAGACCAATACCTTAAGGACGCCGCCATCAAAAACCAGCTGGGCATACTGTTTGTATTCTTCCAGCTTCAGTTTGCTAGTGACTGCCATGTCATCTAGCATGTCCATGAGCTCGTCAATGAGTGTCTCATCTCTGACATTCGCCCTTGCCACAAGATGGGCAACTTTTGTGCTCAACAGAACATCCCCCATTTCAAATTCTGACAAAATGTCTCCGCAAAGCAAGCCAAGGTTTTTAATTAGCCCTAGTGGGCAAGACTGAAAACCCAGTTCAACTAGGAATTCTAATTTTTCACATAGGTTTTTCTGGCCCCCAATAGATGCCATTGGGCCTAAATTTTCAACAATCTTCCTTAAGGTCGTATCAAAAATTGCTTTAGCCAGCGTAGACAAATTGTCTTCCTTATTTTTGGCTTCCGTAAAACTGTTTTCTAGGTTCCTTCTGATTTTGGGAGAGGTTTTCTGATCGTCCCAAGGAACCGATCTTTTCTTCCCTTCAGGTTCGACACTCCAGCTGGCCATTTCTTCTTCTAAAGAATGGTCCAGCTCTTCATCCGAAAAAATTTCGCCTTCTAGTGGGGACGAAAATTCTAAAACAAAAAATCAGATTTCACTTGCGTAGGTGGACAGTCTCACCTTCATTAAGTAGTGATTGGTCCCTCTCCAAAATGGCATTCTGCTCTTCTTCAAGATTTTTGAGCTCAACTACTCGCCTAAATGTATTTTGTTACTCTCGAGCGACCCAGTTTGACAATTATTTTGGAAGGATTAGCCCGCCGCCACGTAGTACCCAATTTTCATGTACATGGCTGGTATAGAGAAAATGGCTGCGCCCACACTCACACCGCTGTGTTGCAGTACCGGGTTGATCAACTTTTAATGGAAGTCTCACATCTAGGACAAACCTTATGGGCTTACCATCATGGGCCATTACCAGAAGTATTAGATGCCCAGGCCACACTCATTCATGAGGATTTGTCTACACGTATTATTTTAATGAACCGATTAAACCAGGTTATTTGGGTTCGATCCCGCCGAAACTAGGTAAGTTTTGAAAAAATAAAAAACCCAACTATCCCTCCCTCTTCCTAATTTATAAAATTTCATGAAGTTTGCGATGAAATGGCTTAATCCACCTCTCGGAAACCCCAATCATACCCTAACCCTTAACAACTTACTGCATAGCATTCTTGGCTGGAATCTTTTCCAACTTCACCTGAACCGGACTCTTCTGGCTTGGACTTTGTTTAAAATCCATAGTGAAATCCGAGGCTTTAACAATTTCCATTTTCCAATTGTATGGCCTCTTAACCTTAAGGTTTTTAAAACTCATTTGAGCAAATTCCACTTCTAACAGTTATTTTTAAACTAAACTGCTGTAATGTTCTAGAAAATATTCAATAGACGTGCAGGCCCACAAGCTCCAAAAACAACAATTTGGTTACCACTTTGTTTACAATAATAACATTTTAGCTCTTTGCAGGCCTGCAAGCAACTAATTCTGGAACATTTACTTAAACAATTTATTTACGAGAACATTTATCCATATGGCAGTATCCGAATTGGCTTGGAAATTAAAATATTTTATCCACTCTTCTCGAGAGGATTTGAAGATCTTGGAAGAAAACACGACCACCGTGTTACCTCCTGAAATCTCAGCTGGATATCTATCTGGCCCATTATTGGGTCCATATTTACCATATCAACAACTCCCAAGTGCTCCGCATGGAATCGGAAATTTCCAGCAATTCAAAGTTTACCTTAAGGAAATAGAAACCAGTTGGCAAAAAAGTGAACATTTTATTGACGAGCTTCCCATTATTCAAGCTCAAATTCCTTATCACGATAAAAACGTCATAACCGGTAAATAAACCTTTATGGCCTAATTCCAATAGCAAAAAAGAAAAAATTAACCATAAGGTCTGGTTTCCACAATCTGGAAAGTAAATTTTTTCAAATAGCACTTTATGGTGCTTACTCTGTAAAACATTTTACGCGCAAAGTAAGCACCATAAAATGTTATACAGAAATTTTTTGGAAATTTTTCTCTGAGACAGAGTTTTTTGACAAATTTTTTCCAAATTTTGAATCACCGAGAAGTGAAACATAGAGCAAAAATGCAATTTTTTAAGTTTTTCCATGCCTTCCTCGACACAATAATTATGTCACCCAGCTTCGTCGCTACCCAACATATTCGATCAATGGGGATTACCTGGAGGCTGATGAAATGTATGAAGTCTACAAACCCTTGGAAGATATTGTGAACTTTTTCCTTCACAATCCGCTTCTTCATCATTATGGCTATTTTTCTACCTTAAGGGTGGATAAACTTCAATATTTACGCCGTCTTCTAAAGACTACCCCCATAATTATGGTCGAAAAACATAATGGCATTCTGGCCCTCGACGCTTTCCACCGTTTCTTGATATCGATCAAGATTGAATTATCCGTGAGGATGGAACGTCTCCATTTCATAATGCTCAAAGAACTCGAAATTGAATTAATGTTTTACACCCATAAGGTCAAGACAGGTGGTTATTTGGATCCCTTTCATAATTTCCAACCTCGCGACTATCCCAGTTTCGACTCTGAGAAATACAGCTACGAGGCGAAAAGGCGCCGCAAGTGTTAAGAAATTCAATTAATCACTGTATCCATCTTTCATTTTATCAATAAATATATTTTTAAAGGAACTCGTAGAATAATCTGAGTTATTTATGACTTTAAAACCTTAAGGTAATGCGCATATAGCCTGCAAAAATAAAAGCAACAATTTTAACTGGCAATTTCCTTTGATATTTATTTGTACTCGGCAGTTTTTCCAAAATACTGAAAAAATTTGAAGGAGAAAAAAGCTATTTCCCTTAAGGTTGTAACGGAATGTTTTGAAGAAAAAATTCCTTAAGGAAAAATAGTCTGATTTCGGCAGTTCTTAGACTTAGAACTTTCAATTTAGTTTGAAGAAGCAAAATTGTATTTGGCCAGCAGGCCATTTTGCTCGATGCCTTAATAAGGACAATATATCTATATTAAGACATCATCATAGAACTTGAAGCATAGAAAAAACGAGAAGAAAAAATCGTTCATTTGAACGTATTTTTGTAAATAGCAGCTTCTTTATTTCGGACAAGCGCCTCGACCTTGACTGATTCTATTTCAGCCAAAACTTTACGAATCACCTTAAGGCATTCGTCTCCCGAATCAATGGTTGTCCACAGAATCTCACCATTGTCTTTGATTTTACAAAAATCTTCTGAAACGAGCGCTCCCCAGAAATGTACAAGAAACTTCTCAATTCGCTCATAATAATCTGCGAATAAGACCTGATCGTCTTCATCTAGGTCCAGTGCTGCGTTTCTTATGTCTTGTGGGACCGGCCAGTCGTTTTTCGACGAAAGTGAACCTAAAGCTCTAAAGAAATCTTCTGGCTCTTCCGAGTCCAGAATTTTTCCCTTAAGCCATTCTGCATCTCGATCGGCCCAACTTGTTTGTGACCGACATTTGAATTTCCTTAAGGAGAAAAAAAAAATTAAATAATTTCCTCGGTTTTGACGGTGTAATATGAAAACTAATTCATTTTGAAACAGAAATATTATTTCGGCTATTTTGAAAAGGGGTACCTAGAATATAATCAGACTTAAAACCAGTTTATGGTGTCTGACCAAACTTTTTAAGGAGAAATAATATTTCAGCATCAATACCGTTCTTATAATATTTAAGAACTTACTTTTTGGTGTCAAGCCAAGTCGCTAAGAAAGGCCCTTGAGGTTTTGCTGCTCTGCCCGTTTTGACACTTTCCCACGGTGGGAAAACAAATTCACCCCTAAGGGTATTTTTCCAGATGGTGAAAGGACTAACTCCCGGTTTAAGGCGAATTTCTGTGTCCGTAACCACAATATATTCGCAAGTTGACATCCAACACCAAAATTCTGATGTCCATCTGACAACTTTTACTGCATTCCGCACTTGAACTTCGCTCATTTTGAGCTCTGTTTTGTTCAAAGCTTCCTTGAGGGTTTGTGACGGTAACCATCGGTCCATGCGGATTGAACTCATCATTTTATATAATTGTTCCCGGCTTTGACAGTTTAACAACTTTCTTTGAACATCAAAGTCTTTCATAAATTCCTCCTTCCTGACAATCAACAGGTTCACCTTTTGGTTTACTGGAATTTCTTTCAATTCCCATTCTTGGTCAGCCATTGGTTTTTTCGGAATCAGTTGTTTGGTAAAAGCCTAAACCAACAATTTTTAGACGAAGTTTGTTAGTATTATAAGAGTGTAATTTGACACCTAAAGGTATCCAGAATATTTAACTTAGGTATTCTTATTACAATAATTTACCTTAGGGTTCATTCTTCTAACTTGAGCTCCTGAAGCTCCTGCTCCAGAATTTATGACCTTCGCAGCTGGTCCTTCTCGCCGATAATAAGACGTATTCGAATTTTTCCACGTGCGCTTACGCCCAGAGTTTTGCAAGAAAGAGCCAAAATTCTCAAATTCGTGAATCGAATCCCGGTAGTTAAAATCTACCTTCTGGTTATCTTTGTAGTCGAAAACGGCATCTGTGGCCATGAATTGCGACGATAAATAAACTGGGCTAATTTCCGAATACATAATTCGGATGAAAGCAACATCCTATAAATAATTCGTTAGTTTCCTTAAGGTCAAAAATTCCCATATGATCTTTTAACTGAAAAAGGGGGTCACATTACAGAAATTTGATACTAAGAAATTTGATGCAAAGTTATCATATTTCCCCTTAAGGAGTCTTATTACAAAATTTAAGTAAGCCAATCGTAATTTGGCACCAAAGAAAATTGTTTACCTCTAGAACTGTTGGAGGGAGGCGAACCGCTTCACCTTTTGAAGCCACCGGAATGTGCTTTCTCACACCATAAGTGAAATAAGACGGTTCCTTCTGGTCCATTCGGTCTGCATTCGTGTTTTGGACACCCAAGGCTCGATTATCTTGGGCATTCCAATAATTACCATCCCGATAATTGACCTTAGGGGCGCTGTTGAAATTACGCCCCCAAGTGTCTACACAACCTTTCATGGCCACAAGCCCTTTAATCAAACGAGGCGCAGCGAAAGTCGTATAACCCTGATGGTCAATGTAGAAGCCATTAGTTTGATCTGATGGCGGGAGGTCAAGAATACCATTCCACTGGTATTTGTCAATTTCATTATTCTCTCGCCAAACCTTCCGGTCAAAATCCGAATTGAACAGTTTGAATTTTGCCGGTCTTACGAACGCTTGCATTTGGACCGGATCCGCTTGAACCGGATGTAACATTTCTTTCGTCCCTTCAGGAAACAACATGGCAATATGCCAGACACGAACATCAATTTCTCCGTCAAAATTAGCGTTTGGTTCATCACCAATGTCCATGTTTAAAACCACATCTTGTCCATGTTCGCGTACCGCCGCGAAAACCATAAGGGTGGCCTTGAGATCCGGAAGATCGTGTCTGGGAATCAAGCCCCGCACTCGTCCCCTAGGATATGAATATAAGGTATGAAAACTTTTTCCCCTTAAGGAAGGAATTTTGGTTTGTAGCAAATTTTATTTAAAGTAAAATTTTTCTTCAATTTAAGCAAAGATTAAGCTATTATGAATATACAATCCAAAACACCATTTATGGTGCTTAATTTTAATTCAGCTT
>Ga0208946_1000085_pt1 | contig 18181 bp, 15 predicted proteins | sample AOAMet2_C49A8_80_2_FD_188075 | JGI IMG/M metagenome (GOLD analysis project Ga0208946, IMG submission 188075) | Ammonia-oxidizing marine microbial communities from Monterey Bay, California, USA - C0912_C49A8_80 (SPAdes) | ecosystem: Environmental > Aquatic > Marine > Intertidal zone | place...
GAGGAAAATGGAGAAGTTTTCGTGATTCATCGCGCTCCACTTTCGACTCATGAGCGATTTGTAGCATTCCTGACCGAGCACTGGATTGGCAACTTCCCGACTTGGTTGTCACCCGTGCAAGTTCAGGTGATTACGATTTCAGAAAAGCAGCGCGAGTATGCAGGGGTTGTCCGCGAGGCTTTGGCGGCTGCTGGTGTGCGGGTTCGTGTCGATGATTCAGATGCAACAATTGGCAAGAAAATCCGTATGCACCGCAAGATGCGCCCAGCTTACATGTTGATTCTTGGTGAAGAAGAGGCTGCTGGTAGTACGGTTTCTATTCGGGCACGAAATGGTGACCAAGCCAAGGGTGTTTCGCTGGACGAATTCGTTGCAAGCATCTTCGCTGAGATTACCAATCGCGAGCGAGAATTGAGTATCGTACCTTCGTGAAAATCAATTCACACTCTTCTTCGCAAGCTTTCGGAGAGTTCGTCGGCTGTACCAAGTGCGGTTAGACAGGATTGAACATCTCCGGATTCGAGGGCTTCGATCGCTTGTTTGACGGCTGCCTCGGTTGCTCTTCGGGTTTCGTCGGTTGGGCCGATACTTGTCGAATCGAGGCGGCGGCGCAACTCGGTCCATTCTGACTGGACGAAATCTAGGAGTTCCTTTGCTTCGCCGACCTCAGCATCGTAGGATTGTAAATCATTGGTGAGGGTTGTGAGTGATTTAGCCGCAGTGACCCATTTCCCACTACTTGCTGCGGCTTCGACCTCGGTTAAGCGGGCCTGCCAAGATTCGCCTGCTGGACCGGTCGGGAAGCGCGCGCTAATCTGTTTCTTTTGGCGCAGCGCGCGTTGGACCTCTTGCATGGCATCGGAGGTTTCTCGCACCTCACGAGCGAGACTATCGGCGAGTCCCTTCGCCAGAGGTGCGTCTCCCTTAGCGAATGCTTCCTTTGCATCTGCGAGTCGCCCAGCATTTGCTAGGGCTAATTCGCCCTCAGCCGCGGAAAGCGCTGCCTCGGCATCGGCGATTGCTTCCTCAGCCTCTCCAGTCGATGCTTCGAGGCTCTCCATGTGAGCTGGGATCGCGTTGGCAATGTGGAGAGCCTCAGCCGGCTCCTCAGCATCCATCGCTTCTTTGGCAGCGGCGAGGATTCCACGAACAGAATCGGTCGCCGCGCCCGATTTGTCAGCTATTGCCTTCTCAGCAGTGGCAATCGATTCAGCTGCGGCTTGCCAATTCTCTTGGATTGCCCCTGCCTTCGTCTTGGCTACTCGGTACAGCGTCTCGGCCTCACGAAGTGATCCGAGACCTGCCTCCTTGTCACCCATCTGGAAGGCTCGTCGAGGACCCTCGACGACAAGCGCAATCGCCTCGGCCTTCTCAACAGATTCCAGCGCATCGGCACGAATAGCATCGATATCCACAGCCATCGCCATTACACGCTCGGCTTCTCGCTCGGCCTCCTCTAGCAGAACCATGCCGCGCGCGGGGTCCTTCCATCCTCGATCGCGCGCCTGTTGAATCAGTGAAGCGGCCTGCTCCAGCCCAGAATTCTTTGAGCGCAGGTCGAGCATTCGAGCCTCGGCAGCCTCCAATTCGGCTCCAAACTCCTGCCTCGCCCCGTAATCCTCATCCTTGGCCAGTAAATCAGGTACTACCAGACCCAGACAGGCCACAGCGAAGGCCCCTGCTACGAGCATGTCCAAACCGAGAGAAACCACGATTGCGATTCCGAAGGCAGCCCCTACCAAGCCCGAGAATGCACGAAGCCTGCGCGTAGCGAGCGTCACACCAAGCGCATTCCGCCAATGATTCAGTAATGCTCCAGCCACCAAAATGAGAATCACGGTCGCAAGAGCGCGATCACCTGCCCCAAACGAATCGATTGCGAGCGCGACGACCATCGGCCAAGACAAGCCGGCAGCAATCGCAATCCGAGAACGCTCAACAGGGCCGTGATCAATCAAATCCATCAGCATCAAGGCAGCCACGAAGATAGCCACAACAGGCCCCATTCGTGGTAGCATCTCGACGCTGCCATCCATCGCCGGCAGAAGCCACCATCCAGCAGAGGCGATGAGAGTCAGAGTCCCAGCCAATGCCACCTTCTCGACGCGAGCGCGTTGCTGTGCAATCACCCGGTCAGCGTGGTCGGGCGGGAGCACCATACCACCGCACCCGCGTGTTCAGGTCAAGAGTCGAGCGGTCCGCTGGACTTGTGGCAGGCCTAACCAATACTTGCTTTAGATCGGCTAAATCAATCATCGGATCGCTCGGTACCCCAAAGCATCCGAGCCCCGATAGCCAGCCCAGCAATCACGAGGAAGACACCGAGAACCACTTGCAGAGGTCCGGAATCAGGATTCACAGTAATCTCGGAATCGATGGTGATTGTCGCCTCTTCATTCAGCAGACTGCTTCCCCAATCGAAGCGCAGTGGAAGCTCTCCAGCACGCTCCAAAGGAATATCCAATGTCACTCCAACCACTCCCGGACCGACCGATGTCGCCCAAGGGATGTTAGCGTGTGAAGAGCAGATATCACCGCTGCACAGCCTGCCGGTGGCGGTATAGCCACCGAAATTCTGAATCGTAACATGAACCTGCATTGTCTCGCCAACTGTCGCTGTCCCGAAGTGACTGACATTAGCGATGCGTATGTCTACACCCGGAGCGGGTTGTACCGCGAGGGAGAAAGACAGAGTGTCCATGTTCCCTTTTGAGTCCCAAGCCATGAGAATAAACCAGTGCGAACCGGCTTCCAATGGCTCGATATTGAAGGTCGAAATCGCCCCAAAACTGAGATTTTCGAACTGTGGCTCTTGGTTGAGAATGAATGTCCATTTGGTGTCATGAATCGAGTCAATATCGTCGTAGGAATTAGAGAGATTGACTAGAAGTGGGACGCCGGCGCGTGAAGGATGCTCAGCTGAGATGAGCGTGCCGTTGGCGTAGATATCTGGCAGGATTGTAGGTCCAGCACCGTCGAGGACGAGAATTGTCCATTCGTGGAAGACTGAATTGCCGGCGTCGTCGGTGACTTTGAGATTGAGGCTGTAAGTTGTGGCTGGTTTTGCCTCGTGACGATGTTCGATATCGAGATGCAAGCCGTTGACCTTTTCACCCTGCGGGAAGCGAGCTTGAGCCGTCATTTCTGACCAATCGACATGCCGCCACTCGCTTGAGCGATTACTGGTGATTTCGATTGTTGTGTCGAGTCCAGAATCATCCGATGCAACAATATTGATGTCTAGTACATCCTCGCTTCCGACCTCGATGATTCCATCGCTGATATCGATGGCAGTAGCCTCGCCGACATCTGGATTCGCTGTGAAGGAAGCCTCCCAAGTCGGTGAAATCCCATCGATGACGATATTCTCGTACCAATCAACACTCCATCCAAAGGAATCGATACACTTGACTGCCACGCTGAGGACCTCACCGTGACTGTAATTGTATTCGGAAGGGACGATCGAAACCCACGATTCCTCGCTGATGAAAACTGTGGTTCCATTACTAGTAAACTCCCACTTGATGCTCGTGTCGTCTAGATGGCTGTCAGTGCAAGTTGCTTCGTAGGTCGTCGCAGTCTCGAGAGGAATTGCTGAACTGTCACCAATTCTTTGTGCGACGATATTTGGCTGGTTATTTTTACCAACGCTGATTCTGATGTCACTTGCCACCGGAACAGCACTGCGATTGACGGTGAATTCACCCGGCGTACCCTCAATGACTTCTTCCATGGCTGAATAACGGTATTCAAATGAGCTAGGGAGAATGATGGTGAGTGGGACCTCCTCGACTGCCGCGCCGGTGCGTGGTAAGTCGATTAGGCGCGTCGAGCGACCGTCGGTTTGGCCTGCGAGCTCGACGATTTCGGTCCAACCCCATGAGCCATTGCGCATCGTCACCGGACCTGGTTCGGGCGGATTGGGAATGATTGTGGTATTAGTTGGCGAGAACGGTTCGTGGTCAAGCATACAGCATCCCGCGCGCTCGGAATCATTCCACGCGCGATTCTCTAAGTGAGGTGTGAACAGATCGATTTCACTCTGGTTGAGGAAATCATCTCCGTCACCGAGATACATGTCGATTTGCTTGCGGATGCCAATTCCCGGATGAACGAGATAACCTGTACCGAGGTAATCTGAGATTGAGATGTTGAGCGTCCAAGTCGCCGTGATATTCGAGTTGACATCGAGAATATCGTGAATTTCTAGAGTCGCGAAGCCATCGTAAGGATCGAGGTCCGAGGGAATTCCGTGTGCGTCGGCATTTGCAACGGGTATCATCGGTGTCAGAAGGACTGCCGTCAGCAAAATTGCAAGGGTTGTTCTATTCATTCATTCACTTCCATCATGGATGATTCTCGAGCCGAAGAAATCAACGGAAAGAGGAATTATTCTGTGATTGGCTCCAAGTTCGGCAGTAAGGCGTTCACGTAGGGTTGTGTCGCCGTGGACGAGGAAGAAACCCCCGCCGCCGGCGCCGAGGAGTTTAGCCCCGCTGGCGCCGAGGTTTAGGAGCCGGTCATGAAGAGCATCCAACTCCTCATTCGAGACACTCGCCGTGATACCGCGCTTGGCCTGCCAAGCGACCTCTAGGAGCTCGCCAAGACCTGAAAGATCTCCACATTCAAGGTGTGCGCGCGCCTCGTCGGCTTGCGTGCGGATCGTGCGCAATCGAGCCAATCTGTCAGACTCATCCTCGGGCGATTCGGAAAGTACCGAACTCGCCCGCCGGCTCATCCCAGTGAAAACCAAAGTGAATTCTGACTCGAGCCGCTCGACAACATCATCACCCAAATCAAGCGGCTCAACATCAACCCCTTCGCCGGTAAAAGAAATCGAATTAATTCCGCCAAATGCAGCGGCGTACTGATCCTGTCGGCCGATGGGCTGCCCGAGTACATCGATCTCAATTTGGCAAGCCTCATCAGCCAATTGAGTCGCTGAAACCTCCCTCCCAGCAAATCGGTGCAAGGCATTCAGCAAACCTACTGTAACTGTTGAAGAAGAGCCGAGGCCAGTACCACGAGACGGAATGTCGGCGATGGTTGTAATCTCAATACCAGAAGTCACTCCAGTCAGCCTCATTGCCTCCCTCACAAGTTCGTGTTCCAGTTCCTCGAAGTCATCGACAATCTCCATCTTTGAGTAAGAAACACGGACCCTATCATCGAAGCGAGCGTTGACCGTAACATGTATGTGTCGAGAGAGGGCAAAAGAGGTCACTCGGCCGCCATTCGGCTCTGACTCGGCGAACCAATCTACGTCAGTCCCACCACCGCAAAAAGACACCCGCACGGGCGTTCGCGAGATGATCATCGCACGCGGGGTGTAAGCATCCGACTTCAAGACGACGGAGCGCGGTTTCGGTCCCGAACGGTAAGGGTAAGGGCTATGAGAGGACCGCGTTGGGATTTGTCGGAGGGATGGACATGAGCGACCTGATCACCATGGACGATCTGACTAATGACGAGATCGTAGAGATACTGGATGCAGCCGATAGATTACTACCCGTTGCCAAAGGAGATGTCTATGCTCCACTCCTCCAAGGCAAGGTCCTAGGGAACTTATTCTTCGAGAATTCAACCCGTACTCGGATGTCTTTCGAATCGGCCATGAAGCGGCTTGGAGGAGAGGTAGTGAATCTAAGTTCGGTCGGCTCAAGTGTTGCCAAGGGTGAGACTCTCTATGATACGATGCAGATGGTCGATGGCTATTCTGACATCGCTGTGATTCGCCACCCGCATCAGGGTGCGGCTCAGTACAGCGCCGACGCGGTTGAAATTCCTGTACTGAACGCTGGCGACGGCGCTGGCAACCATCCGACTCAGACTATGTTGGATTTGTTTACGATTCGAGAGGCCCACGGCACACTCGAAGGATTGAACGTGGTCTTGGTCGGCGATTTGCGCTACGGGCGCACGACGCACTCCCTTTCTCACGCGCTAGTACGATTCGGTGCTAAGTTGACGCTCGTGTCGCCCGAGAGCTTGACGATGCCTGCTGAAATCGTTGGTGATTTGCAGAGGCATGGCGCCGACGTGACCGAAAGTGAAGACATGGCCTCCGCCATCTCAGAGGCGGATGTAATCTACATGACTCGCATCCAGAAAGAGCGCTTCCCAGATGAAGATGAATACACCAAGGTCGCTGGCATCTACAAGATGACAGCGGATGATTTGTCGGGTGCAAAAGGCGGAATGATCGTCATGCACCCATTGCCGCGAGTCGAGGAAATCGACCCCAGCGTCGACTCGACCAAGCACGCGCGATACTTCCAACAGGCATTCAACGGCGTGCCGACGCGCATGGCTCTACTCTGTAGAAGTCTCGGCGTCAAGGTTCCAAAGAAGGTGAAGTCATGAGTGAAATGAGGCGCGTCACCGCAATCTGCAACGGCACTGTTGTCGATCACATTCCGGCCGGCAAGGCACTGCAAGTAATGCAGATGCTGCGTGTTGATGTTGGCCGCTCGAACCCAATCAGCCTCGTGATGAATGTCCCGAGCGGCAAGGTTGGGCGCAAGGATGTACTGAAGATTGAGGACCGCGAGCTGACTCAGGTCGAACTCGACCGACTCGCTCTAATTGCTCCTCACGCCTCGGTCGCAATCATCCGTAATTACAGCGTGGCCGAGAAGCGTGAGATTGAACTCGGTGAGGAATTGGTGAATATCGCGCGCTGTTCTTTCTGGAATTGTATCACTCAGAACTCGCGCGAGCCACTGCCGCACAAGTTACGAGTTGTCGGCGAAGATCCGCTCGATGTACGCTGCGCTTACTGTGGGCGAACACAATCGATTGATGAAATGGCAAATTCCATTCTTTGAAACACAGAGGCCAGGGGGAAATTTACTCTGGTTCGTATTCAAGCTGTCTATGATGGCGGACTTCGATGCACTGCAACTCATGGGCCATCGGGCGAGACTCTAGTCACCGATGCTCCGGTTGACAACAAAGGGAAGGGTGAGTCATTCTCTCCGACCGACTTGTTGGCGACTTCGATGCTCAATTGTATGATGACAATCATTGCTATTGCTGCCGATTCTCGGGGGCTGGATGTATCTGGAATGAGTGGCTCGGTGGAGAAAATCATGGCCGGAGGGCCCCGAAGGGTGGCTCGCCTTGAGGTTGAAATTACAATGCCCGCAGCCCTGAGTTCGGAAGATCGAGAATTCCTCATCAAACGTGGAATGGCTTGCCCAGTTCACAAGTCTGTCAGTGATCATATGGAACTGGATGTCAACTTCAATTGATACCAGATTCACTGAGCCAGGTCTTCATCGTGCAAGATTGACAAACCGGGCGACTGGTAATTTCCCCACACTCCTGGCAATTTTTGACTGCGCTGGGCAGATCCCCACGCGCCTCGCGGTGTAATTCACGAATCTGCTCGAGGGCGTGCAATAGTCCGTGCCGTGCGCCGGGGCTTTGAGCCTCAAGCGCGGCCACAATCGCACGGCTCTGCTGTCGCATCGCACCCGGAGCGTGCGGACAATCTCCATGGTGAATTGGCATCTTCCTAGCAAATGCGTAGGCATGAATTTCCTGCTCAGGAATCCATCGAAGAGGGACGATACGCGGGGCAAGTCCTTCGATTGGCGTATCGGTGTGTGGAGCGAGACGAACACTTCGCTCAATCTCACCCTTCTGCAAATTCATCAAAATCGACTGCGCCATGTCATCGAGGTTGTGACCGAGTGCCATCACGTCAGCATTGACTTTCTCAGCTAGAGCGTTGAGGCTTTGGCGTCGGAAAACACCACAATAAGAACAAGGCATCAATCCCTTAGCCTCTGTGTGATTTCCGGCAATAACAGGCATCCTGCGGACTACCTCGTCCATGCGCTCGTAACCCATTTCCTCGTAGGATAAGGTGACGAACTCGATGCCGAGTGACTCTGCGAGTTCTCGTGCACACTCCAATGAGGGTGCACGGTAACCATCGATTCCTTCGTCGACGCAACCTGCGACGATATGCACGTCTCGTCGCTTAGCGATGATGTTGACGAGCATATCGAGAAGGACTGCTGAATCCTTGCCGCCAGAGATACAAGCGAGGATGGTGAAAGGGCGACCATCTTCGTGTCTTGCGTCCTTAGGGAGAACCAATTGGGTACGCAAATCCTTCGATACGCGCTTACGTATGGACTGTCCGAGGTGATAGGCACAGAAGTGTTGCCCGCTGTATTCCTGATGCAGGATTGCGGGCTTTCCACAGCGGCTGCAGCCTTGGATGCTGATGCCTTCTGCCATATCCATTCGGCAGACCTCTGCGGCTTGAACCCAACTGCAAGGGCGCGAGCATTGACCATCTACGTCAATCGGTGCATTGATGGACATAAAACGCTGCACACGGCCCATGGCTGGGGTCCGCAGTCTGCCCCGCCGCGCCACCACGCCAGGTAAGCGCACCTCTCCTTGGAAGGAGCGGATTGTCCTCATCACCTGTCTCGTGGGAGCTTGGCAGATCGGCGATGAGGTCATCGGTGCCCTCGACCCTCACATCGGTTGGTGGGCCAAGCCGGCCACTGTCATCGGCCTGAGCCTACTCGCACTCGCAGTGGCTAACCAACTGATTCTATTCATCGAAAAATTGCAAGGAATCCGCTGAGTAGTGGAATCATCCACCCTAACAAGGCACTCTCAAGACTCTGAGCGCGAGCCGCGCAGGCTGGCAATACCTGCCTCTAGCAACCCACTTACACGCTGCCAAGGCACGACATAGCGCATTCCGGCGACTGCCAGCAGGAACAATCCAGCCGAGATGACCTTTCCGTAGGTCAATTGCAATTCGAGAGACTCAGCCACCTGACCACTCCATTGACCACCTTCCATCACGGCAACGATATCGAGCATGAGCCCATCGAATTCCAAGGCCAACGCGGTGGTCAGAGCTACACCACCAATGATTCCAATCGTGTGAAGTACGTGGCTGTTGATCACATTGGTGAATTGTCTGACATATTCGGGATCGGACTTCGTTGCATCAGGCAGCATCACAGCGTATTCTAGATGCCCGATGACAGCATTCCCAGCCTCATGGAAGAGAAGCAGTAGAATCGCGATACCAAGAAGGTCGAGGGCAAGTGGCGAGATTATCCCACCGTAGAGAGTCGCCTCACCGATTTGAGCCGGTAAAGGTCTCAAGCCAATGCCCGAGACAGCATCGGTGATGCCCTCGAAAGTCAGTAAGGCATGAATTCCAATCACCATCAGGAAGAATCCAACCGACCAAGTCAGGGCTCGGCGAGAGAGACCCCAAATGCCGATGAGACCGGCGAGGATTGGAGCGAAGACTACGCCAAGGAAGAATATCTCAACAAGCAATTGCATTGGTTGGAAAAGCGAACCAATATGCTCATACGGAACATGGAATCCATAACTAGAAATTGCGCTCAACCAAGCGATGAGGAACGGAACAATGGCCCACAGTGTAACGATTCCAATTACTCCTCGTCGAGCCCAAGAGCGGAAATTATCGTTGCGGGTTTGGTAGAATATCCATGCACCAGCAAGGACGAAACACATCGCCAATGGAACCATTTGACTGGCGAATCCTATCGAATCCACACCCATCAAGAATCTAGGAATGATGAGACCATCCGAACCTGCGAGAATATTGGATTGGAAGGAGGGTTGGTCACTGGCCCACATCAGACCTCTCGTGTGCTCATACGATGGACACCACTGGTTTCCATCCTCGAGGAAACCTTCGTCACACGGCCCGTAGACCTCCGTCATACGGACTAGTAGCATCATGAGGGCAGCGGTGGCGACAATCTGTAGGAAGAGAACTTGCCACCGTCGACGAAGGCGCGGCAAGTGGAGTGTTTGACTCGGTGGTACGCTTTCCATTGCCATTCTCTCACCTCCTTTTCTTATCGCTGATTATTGATTCTAGACTGTCTTCACCTGTAGTAGCGCCTGTGATAATTCGATGTCAGGCATCCAATCGATGACTTTGGCTCCATAGCCAGAAATCGCTGTGAGGCGATTCTGGCGTTCGAGCTTGAGGACCTCGTAAGACATACGAGGGATACGGCTGACGAGGCGCTCAAGGTCGATGCTACTCGGAGAGAGGACAATGACCTCGTGACCTTTGCCTGCAAGGTTGCGGATTGCAGGTAGTGTGGTTCCGTCTCCCTCGAGGCTGCTGATGATGAATACCGGTGAGCCTCGGCTGATGCGAGAGGTCATCGCATTGGTGACCGCTTGCAGTGGCATACTGCCTTTTGCCTTGACTCCAGCAAGCATACTGAGGGTCTTGTAGTACTGTTTGTCGCCAGTCTCGGGTGGTAGGTAATTCATCCTGTCACCGAATGTAACGATCGATACAGAGTCTCGGCGTCGGATGAAATAATTCGCAATCGACGCCGCAGCAACCGTGCCCATTTCAAGTGGATTTTTCAGCACGGTTCCAATACGCGCAATGTCGCGTGTATCGAGAATAATGAAGACGTCCGTGACAGCGTCACGGGTCTTCTCGTTGACCATCAGCTCACCGGTGCGAGCGAATGCCTTCCAGTTGATCATGCGAAAAGCATCGCCTGGCATATACTCACGCAGAGAGTAGAATTCCATTCCTTGCCCGGGAGTTTTGAGCGTGGTTGCACCGGTGTACATCTTAGGAACATTCGAGCGAAGAAGAGCCTCCTCGACCTCACGCACCTGAGGGAAGACAGTGATGTCGGTGCGGTCCTTGACACGGGATTCGTTGGTGAAGAGATTGAACGCGTTTCGGTGACGGACTGAGACAGGACCAATCGTGTAATGCCCGCGTAGCGGGCAACGGACCGTGTATCGCATCGTTGCCGATTGACCCGGTCCGAGATTCATTCGCATCTGGTTGATGCCGCGACGCATTTTCATCTCGTGCGGCACATTGTCGAACACCTCGAGTAATTGTGTTCGACGATACGAGTTGTTCGTTACACTGACCTCAATAAGCACATCGTCACCTTTGTACACATTTTGAGCAGAAATGTTGCGTGTGACCTCGAGGTCCGAGTGTCCTGTGACCCAGCCATTGATGACCAAGAAGGCAACGAAAGTGAGACCGATGATCATCAATTGGAAGTGAGAAATCATCATTCCAATGAGAATCAGCGAAATGCCACTCGTTAGCATAATCGCGGCCTTGCGTGTCCACATCAGGCATCACTCTCCTCGTTGGTCTGACCCCAGGCCTTGATTCGCTTGATGATTCCAACAAGTTCGTCGGGCTTGTAACGCCGGTCTTCGAAGATGAATTGCACGAGGACGGGGTCCTCGACCATGCGTTGGAGTTCAATGGCGGGTAAGGCATCGAACTCCTCGCGCGACAACGTGTTGAGATTGCGCACCCTGCTCAATAACACCTGTCTAATCTTTGCCGGGCGCTGGTAGTATTCGTAGCGTCGCGCGTCTCCAAATCCATAGTAGATGATGCGGAAGACGTGGCGCCAGTCCTCTGGATCGTCCTTGCGGATGAGGACTGCTTCAAGCACGATGAAGAGAGTCAGGAATAGAATGAGCATCGCCATCCAATCGTTTGTGAAGTAGACGAGAACGTAGTACAGCAGGTTGTATGTGTCTCCCATCGGAGTCTCCTGCTGGTGGCGGGATTCGTCGAAGATGATGATCGCCTCTTCTCCGGCGTTGGTGCTTGTGTTTCCAAGGAGGAGAGCTTCGGCGATGATGTCGAGCGCCCACTTGCGGTTATCGTTAGTTGGCACTGAATCCTCGTAAATGCTGGATGGCCCAGCGTCGTAAAGCGAGTTGATGAGTAGCGAGCCATCACTGAGGAAGTGAACTCTTCCCGATGTTGCATCGAGACACATTCTGTCAACACAGTATCGCACATATACGGCGAACGGACCTTGCTCGTCGCCAGCGATTCCGGCCGCTTCGAAGCCGACGGTGAGATTCCCATCATCATTCGTATCTAGGTATGAATCGAGAGTGCTGGCGCTGATTGCGTAGCGATTCTCGGCCGGATTGAAAGCGCCATCTTTCTCGAAGGCGGAGGGCGAATTGGTCAGTAAATTGTAATTCTCAGAGAAATCCCACTCGCCCGATTCTTCATCCCAACGATGGGCGCATAGACCGACATTTTGTGCAGTGATGACGCCACCGACATTCGGATTATACGGCTCGTCATCGAGAAGGTCGATGATGCCGTCCATGTCTAAATCACGCAAGCACGGATGCATTGCCATCGCAACCGATCCGGACGTTGAAGTGAAATTGTAAGCGGAAGTCTCGTTGACCCAGACGAAATTGAAGTCGAGTTCACGGGCCCAGGCCTCACCATCGTAGAGGTGATGACCGGAGTAGCTGAGTCCGTATTCATCTGCGAGGCCTGCAGAATAACCGAAGTCATCCATCAGCATGAGAGTGCCTCCTGAATCAACGAAATCCTCGATTGCCTTGATTTCTGAACTCGTGTAACCGTCGGCTTCTCGGAAGTCGACTATGGTTTCATCACCGGTGAATTTTGGAAGCGATATGGTATCGCGTTCTACTCCAGAGATAACGAAAATTGATTGCTCGGGGTTATCGATCTCCGCGAGCAATAGCGGACTCGAAATAAGAGCCGTTGTCTCGACTCCGAGATTAGAAACTTCTTCGCGGAATCCACTGAGATCGTTCCAATCATCACCGTAAGCAGATTGGTGCTTCTCCCCACTAATGATGTATGTCTGGAGTATTGAAAATAGCAGGATTCCAAGCATCAACCAGAAGGCTGTAGTGACGGCGAGACGCCGAGACTGCCTCGACCTGAGACGCCTCATCCAAACTCGGAAATCCACCATGCTGCAAGCCACCGTTCCTACGGAACGTCTCACGAGCCTCAACTTCGACTTAAGACCGTTATTCACCGCTGAACGGTGCTTGCATCGACTCAGCGAGAGAGTTGGATGTTCACTCCGACCTCAGCGACCTCCTCGATGGGCACCGATAGGAGCCCCTCAATGGTCGGCCACGGCAGCATCGCTGGGTCGAGATCTGCCTCCAAAGCGACGAGCAGAGCAGTGATGCTGCCAGTCGCCATATCAATTCTGAAATCGGCGAGCACGCCGAGTTTGTCGGCGGCTTGATCGACGACATCGCGCCCGAGAATTTCCCGACCGAATGTCGTCGGCATTTCTTCACCTCAAACCGCTTCGATGCCAGTGAGCGTGTTGTGTCGGCGGCGAACCGACTCAAGGCCACTGGTGAGCATGCCTTCCATGCGGCCGTAATACTCCATCATCTCATCGGTGATGGTAGGGCGCACACGAGCGATAGCTTCCTCGAAGGCTTTCTTCGAGACCGACTTACGACCCGCACGCATAGCAATGAGCGCGGCTTCTCGGCAAACTGACTCAATATCCGCGCCGGTGAAATTTTCCATTTGTGGCGCGAGGTCATCGATAGAGAACTTGCCCAAAGGCATGTCCTTGGTGTGAATTTTGAGAATCGCCTTGCGCGAGTCAGCATCAGGTGGAGGAATATGCAGAACTCGCTCGAAGCGGCCGCTGCGAAGAAGGGCTGGGTCAATCATCTCGGGACGATTGGTTGCTGCTACGACAATTACACCCTCCATTGATTCAACTCCGTCCATGCTTGAGAGCAACTGATTGACGACGCGATTCATCACGTCCGAACCCTCGCCCGACATCGTGCGGCGTACTCCAGCGATGCTCTCAAATTCATCGAGGAAGATGATTGACGGGCTCGATTGCTTGGCCTTCTTGAATACTTCACGCACTGCGCGCTCGGATTCGCCGACCCATTTTGAGACCATCTCAGGTCCCTTAATCGAGATGAAATTCGCCTTGGCTTCGTTAGCGATGGCCTTAGCAATCAGTGTCTTACCAGTCCCCGGTGCCCCGAATAGCACTATTCCGCGCGGAGGTTTTATTCCGAAATGATCGAACATCTCAGGCTGGGTGAGTGGCCATTCGATGCTCTCCTTGAGCCGCTCTTTGACCTCTTCAAGACCGCCGACTTCTTCCCAAGAGACCTCGGGAACCTCGACATAGATCTCGCGTAGAGCACTCGGCTCAATCTCCTTGATGGCTTCGCGGAAATCAATCATCTTGACCTCCATCTTTTCGAGGACCTCAGCAGGAATCTGCTCCTCTTCGAGGTCGATTTCCGGTAAATATCGGCGCAGAGCTTTCATCGCTGCCTCGCGCACGAGTGCGGAAATATCTGCACCGACGAATCCGTAGGAATTGTCGAGCAGCCAATCAATATCAAAATCATCACTGATTGGCATGCCGCGAGTGTGGATATTGAGTATCTCCTCACGGCCATTCTTGTCTGGAACTCCGATTTCCAACTCGCGGTCGAAGCGACCTGGACGCCTCAGCGCCGGGTCGATGGCATCGCGGCGATTGGTCGCTCCGATGACAACGACGTTGTCGCGACCCTGCATTCCATCGAGCAAAGTCAGTAATTGGGCGACGACGCGTCTTTCGACCTCACCTGATACATCCTCGCGCTTGGGCGCGATAGAATCGAGTTCATCGATGAAGATGATTGCAGGCGCATTCGCAGTCGCTTCGTCGAAAATTTCACGCAATTGCTTTTCACTCTCGCCGTAATACTTGGAGATAATCTCAGGCCCATTAATCGAAGTGAAGTGGGCCTGAGTCTCAGAAGCTACCGCCTTGGCGATGAGTGTCTTTCCAGTACCGGGAGGGCCGTGGAGCAAGACACCACGAGGTGGGTCGATACCGAGTCTGCGGAATAGGACCGGGTGCTTCAGTGGAAGCTCAATCATCTCGCGAACCTTTTGCAATTGTTCGCCGATTCCTCCGATGTCCTCGTAGGTGATGCTTGAGACCTCAGCATCTTCGTCCTCGTCAACCGCTTCCTCCTTGATGATGATCTCAGTATCGGGCAGAACCTGGACAATTCCCTTTGGGCTCGTCTGCACAATCTGGAATGGAAGAGCCTCTGCGAAGAGAGTCATGCCCGGGATGAAAATTCGATCTCCGGATACGACGGGTCTCTTGTTGAGGCCACGTCGGGCGAAGCCCTCGATTCCGGGGCCGAAACGAACCTTTTGCTGCTTGGCCATTACAGGACTGAGCACGAGGCGCGTGCAGGCCTGTGCCTCGACCTTACGAACTGTGACGCGATCGCCAAGGGAGACACTCGCATTCTTACGGATAATTCCGTCAATACGAATCACGCCAAGGTTCGCGTCCTCAGGACGACATCGCCAGACGATTGCCGCGGTGGACCGCTCGCCTTCAATCTCAATGATATCTCCTGGTTTGAGATTCAATTCATTGTCGAAGGGCACTCGGGCTCTTCCGTGACCGACATCACTCGGGATGGCCTTCGCCACCCTGAGCTTCAATTCCTTATCCGATTCGTCTGCCATATCGGGCCTCCTTGCAACCTCTTGTCAACATCGGGGGTTGTTAAACCCACCAATCACACCGTGTCGAATCGACCAATCTGGTTATCAGAATAGCCGTATGCGACCTCGCGTAAGCACGACTTGAACAAAAAATCGTCATATTCGCACCAACCAACTCTTACTCCCTATGCGGTGAGTTCATCAGAGGTTTGCGATTCGCGCGCAATATGACTCACGTTCTCGAGACCGGTTTCGAAGAGATGGATGCGAATAACCCGAACGGATCACCCTCCGTACGCGGATACAATATCATCAACGGAGAACTTACTCTCGCCAGTGACGGCGCCACATTCACCAGCCACAACCCTGCATGGCTCGACGACTGCCTCGGCGAATTTCCACTCTCGACAAAATCTGATGTTCATGATGCGCTCGCAGCCGCTCGCGCAGCCTTCCCTGGCTGGGCAGCGACTCCTGCACCGACCCGTGGCCAAGTGATTGGCAACATGGGTCGACTCCTGATGGATCACAAGGACGACATTGTCCGCCTACAAGCACGTGAAATCGGTAAGACACTGAAAGAGTGCGGCGGCGAAGTCCAGGAAGCGATTGACACCTGCCTATTCTTCCAATCCGAAGGTCGTCGCCTCTACGGGCAGACGGTCAACTCCGAACTGCCCGACAAGGAACTCTTCACCTACCGCCGCCCACTTGGCGTATGCGGAATCATCAACGCCTGCAATTTCCCATCAGCAGTTCCATTCTGGAAGATGATTCCAGCAATCATGTGCGGTAATACCTGCGTGTGGAAGTCACCACAAGACGCTCCACTCCTATCATTCGCTCTGACCCGACTAATGCACGAGGCTGGACTCCCAGACGGCGTCATCAACCTCATCCACGGTAAGGGCAGTGGCGCAGGCCAGCACCTCGTCGACGCAGTCGACCTCGGTATGATCAACAAGATCTCATTCACCGGCAGCACCCCAGTCGGCAAGATGATCGGCGAGATTTGCGGGCGTAACCTAGTCAGCGCCTCACTCGAACTCGGCGGCAAGAATCCACTCGTCATAATGCCATCTGCAAACCTCGAAAACGCAGTAGAGGGAGCCTATTGGGCCGGCTTCGGAACAGCCGGCCAGCGCTGCACTAGCCTTGGCAATCTCATCATTCACGAGGATATCTACGACGAATTCGTTGAGCGCCTGATGGCCAAGGTAAAGGCGACAGCGGTCGGAGACTCAATGCGTCATGATGGAGTCCTCTATGGATCCATGCTGTCGGAAAAATACTCGACTGATTTCCTCAAGGGAATCGAAATGTGCGATGCTAGCGGAGCCACGAAACTTTGGGGCAAAGGGCGCATTACCAACGACAACAAGCCTGAGAACTTCCAAGGCGATGCTAGTGAGGGCGTATACATGTGGCCTCACGTCTACGCCGATGTCACCGAGGACATGGATTGCTTCCAAGAGGAGATTTTCGGGCCTGTCGTCACAATCGTCAAGGCAAGCGATTTCGAGCACGCGCTTCACCTCGCAAACGCAAGTCCGTATGGCCTATCGTCAGCGATTTACACCAACGACCGCCTCGAGGCTTACCGCTACAAGACTGGAATCAAGGCTGGGATGACCGGCATCAACAACTCAACCACTGGAGCCGAGGCACACCTGCCATTCGGTGGAGTGAAGGGTAGCGGGAACGGCACGCGCGAGTCTGGAATCTGGGTCATTGAGGCTTATTCCTACTGGCACGCTGTTAACGACGAGCTCTCTGGAAAGTTGCAATTAGCTCAGATGGACGTCGAAGAAATCGAGCTCGAAGAAGCCGATGCCGACTACGCCGGCCTTGCTTGAATTACTTGCTTATTCGTCATCTAAGTGAAGATATCCAGACAAGAGAAGACCAGCCGCCATTATCATAGGTGGTGCCCAGTTAACAGGATCTTCCGTGAAGCCATAACCCAAATCACCAGCTGCAAGGAACACTAGTATGAAATTGAGGATATTGCCTCCTCCAATCGTCATTGCAAGAATTGCTTGAGATCTCCCCTCAATAAATTGGCCAGAAACTAAACAAATAATTGCGATGATGAGGTAGGTAGCAGCCCACGCTTTCTCGTAGAAAGTGTCGGTAGGAGTGTAATCAGCACCCCATCCTACTTCCGCTGCGTTCATGATTTCAGCGTAAGTCAACAGCATAAAGAGTGTGAATAAGGCACCCACACCTGTCAACCACCACTTTGGTTGGAATATTGTCTTCATATCCATTTCACTCACTCTCCATTGTGGCCTCTTCGCCATTCTCAAAGAAGTTGTAGACTGGAAGAATCATCAATCCACTGATGGTCAATGCCCAGACCAGTTCGACTGGGAGATCGCGTCCTGCGAGGTCACTTAGGTTGTAGGAACTCAACCACGCGGAAAGCACGGCTATGGAAATCCCGTGGAATGGTCTGAGAGGACCTAGTTCTACCCCACCCACAGCGGTTGCCAGGAAGATCAGAAGGCCTCCAACAGCTACGGCAAATCCAGCCCATGCCAGGTTCACATTCATGTCACCGGCCTCATGGCAAGAGACCATCTCAGAACAGGCAGCTCCATTTTCTCGAAGTTCCTTTTCGTCTTGGTACATGGAATCACTATCATCATTGTACTCTCCTGAGTTGGCGATATCATATGACTCTCCGGCTCCGAACATTCCGACTACCAGGCACACGAAAAGTATGATAATCCACTTTCTGGCACCGTCAGAAATTTTCAGGCCGTGCTCCCTGAAGCTGGCGGCAGGCAACAGGATACCCATTCCACCCATGAATACGACCATCCAGAACATCCACTC
>Ga0208946_1000088_pt1 | contig 17897 bp, 20 predicted proteins | sample AOAMet2_C49A8_80_2_FD_188075 | JGI IMG/M metagenome (GOLD analysis project Ga0208946, IMG submission 188075) | Ammonia-oxidizing marine microbial communities from Monterey Bay, California, USA - C0912_C49A8_80 (SPAdes) | ecosystem: Environmental > Aquatic > Marine > Intertidal zone | place...
GGATGTTCGCGGGTTCTTCGACAACATCGACCATGATATCCTGCTCAGCCTATTGGCCCGCCGGATCGATGATCCTGTGTTCATTGATCTGATCGGGACGATGCTCAAGGCCGGGTGCATGGACGAATGGAAGTTCGAGCGGACCTATAGCGGCACTCCACAGGGCGGGGTCATCTCGCCCTTGCTTGCCAACATCTATCTTCATGAGCTTGACTTGTTCATGGAGGAAATGCGGGCTCGCTTCGACAAGGGCGTCAAACGGCGGGCCAATCCCGCATATGTTGTCCAAAGCCAGAAAATCGCCGCACTTCGCAAGGAGATCGATGCAATCCGTGCCGTTGGCGCGGATGAGGCAGAGGTCCGAACCCGTCTTGCTCGGATCGAAGCCATCAATCGGGATCGACGGAAGATATCATCCGTTGATCAAATGGACCCCAACTTCCGCCGCCTGCGCTATTGCCGTTATGCCGATGACTTCCTCGTCGGCGTGATCGGCAGCAAGGCGGATGCCGTTCGGATCATGGCCGACATACAGCACTTCCTTGCTGATCGGCTCAATCTGACGGTATCACCGGAGAAAACCGGGGTTCGCGATGCATCGAGGGGATCGCCGTTCCTTGGCTTCCACGTATGCGCCTTCACGCTGCGCTCTCCCGGAACAATGGCGGGGCGACAGGCGGTCGGCGGCGGGATGCGACGCATCCTTCGTCGGCCAACGCGGGGGAATATCAAGCTGTGGGTGCCGAGGGATCGGGTCTATGCGTTCTGCAGGCGCAAAAAGCTCGGCAACCTCGACATGAGGAATGGCCGGGTGCGTCCGCAACTCATGGAATCCAGTTTGGCGGAGATTATCGTTGCCTATAACTCAGAGTTCCGGGGCTTCGCGAACTATTATGCGATCGCCGATGGCGTGAAAGCGTCACTCGACAAGTTGGAGCTGGTCATGCTCAGGAGCCTCTTTGCGACTGTAGCATGCCGGCGACGCTCGACGAGGCGGCAGGCCGAGGAATATCTGAAGATGGGGTCGGATCACGGTGTTATCACCGTGGTTCGGGGCGAGCCGCGCGTCCATAAGGTGTGGAAACTGAAGCATCTGATCGTGAAGACGTGGGATAACCCCCTCGTCGACTCCATCACGGTAGGCTCTCGCCTTGCGCAGAGCCCGAACGATCTGGTCACGCGCCTGAGTGCCGAGCAATGCGAGGCATGCGGCGACACCGATGGTCCGTTCGAGATGCATCATCCCAATCGCCTGAAAGATAAGCGACGCGACCAACTGACGCCTTGGGTACAATCGGCACGACGGCGCAGGACAGTCGTCCTGTGCCACAAGTGTCATGTTGCGCATCACGGTGGCCGGATGCCTGTCAGAATGGAGAGCCGTGTGCATTGAAAGGTGCAAGCACGGTTCGGGGGGAGGCGCTGGGGCGTCCTCGAAAGAGGCGTCTCGCGTCTACCCTACTGAAACCCGAAGGGGTTCAGTCGGAGCGGAGCGGAGATAGAGCCGTGTCCGTAGGACCACGTCCCTTCCACGTCTCTCCTGCGGCCGATTTCCTGCGATCATTGCGGACAAGTGCGCCATGTGAGCATGTTCACACGGTACACTTGATCACACACCCTTGGTGGCCGAGCTGGACAAGGTGTTCGATCTATGGACAATGCCCTGGTTCAAGGCTTGGCCGATACCGACAAGAATCAAGATCAGTCCCGCAAACCGGATCAATCCTTCAAGGCCTCGTCGCGCTTTCATATGCGCGTAGGAGTTGAAGGTCTCCGCGCCGAACTCGTTGCGACGATAGAATGCGGCTCGTCCTACGTAAGCACGCATTGCTACGCCTACGGCCATTAGCAGAAATGGAAGGATGTCCATCATCGGCTTACTCCTACTGAGACAAGTCTAGCATTGATTGTCAGTAGAGGTAAGCCGGTGCTGTTTCCGCGTCCATGTAACCGCCGCTCCTGGGAGTCATGCAAGCGCATGTTATCATTCCCGGCCAGCACTCATGAGCGCTGTTCCTACCTGTAGCGGACTGCAACGATGATGGGCTAGCATGGTTTCAAGACGCAGCGTGTCGCTAGCGATCCCAAGATGCAATCCAACCCCCTTGCTAAATTTTAACCCCGCACCCCGCATACGGCGGAGCTGATTATGATAGCATAGGAACGCGTCAGCATGGCGCGCGAGGATGTGTGATGTGAAAATAACTCAGGCCTACCGTTGGGGTATCAAGGCCGCGCGGGCAGGTCTGCCGCCCGCATCGAACCCCTACCGCAATCCGGTGAAGCGGACAGCGTGGCAACAAGGCTATGCGAGCGAACGCCCCGGTGCTCCCTCCCCGCCAGAAGTCCTCTAGGAGAACGACACCGACGCTGGCACCGAAGCCGAGGGCTGCTTGGCCGATGGGTTTGCTCAGTCGATGGCGAGTTCGGCCACTACCTTCTTGGCGCGCGGTTTGCGCGCGGGCTTGGCAGCAGGAACGGGCTCGACGGGTTCTTTCGGCTTCCGGCCCAGACCGAGGGTCTTGGCGATAGCCCGACGCTTGTCCGAGTGGCTGGCAGCGATCATCGGATAGTCGTTGGGCAAGCCGAACGCTGCGCGGTAGCTCTCCGGCGTGTAGCCGTGCAATGTCAGGTGCCGCTTGAGCATCTTGTAGTGTTTGCCGTCGATCATGCTGACCAGGTAGTCGGGTTTGATCGAGGCGCGGACGGAAACGGCACCCTTGGGCTTTTCTTCGACCACCTCTGCGGGCGCACTGAGCTGTGCCAACGCGCCGTAAACTTTTTCAATCAGGTCACCGACACCTTCCACAGCGACGCTGTTGTTGCTGACATGCGCGCCGACAATATCGGCTGCAAGCGTGATGAGGATTTCGTTCTCGATGGCCAATTTCGGCTCCTAAATTGCGATATTGGCCCGATAGAGCAGGAAACCGCTCTGTTTGCGAGTAGAAGTCGCGATGATTGCAAGTGGCGAAAATAGCTGTCGTCAAGTTGCCACACCACATTATTGGCGCTGCCCCTCCGCAACATCGCGGAGAATAGCGCCCCAGGAAGCGATGATCAGCCCCTCATCGGCAGATGTTTCCTGGGTCGCCAGCGCATAAATCCCAAGGAGATGGGAAATCTCATCGACCGAAGTGCCGCCTTGCCGCGCCAGCAATGTTGCAAATATCGCCAGCGCGCCGCCGATCGCGCGTACCAGCGTCGGTTCAGCGGCAAGCGGAGGCACGGGGCTGGTTGTATCCACACTCTCATCCGGCAACTCGTCACCCGGTTTCATCGGAGGAATGCGTTCGGTGACATCGATTGCCATTTGCAGATGGGCGGCGGCTATGCCTTCGCCCGCTTCGTCCAGCATGGCGATAGCTTCGCGCATGAGTGCGACAGCGTGCCGCCGCAACAGAGCCGTATCGTTCATACAAGGCGCTCCCGGCGCTGTAGGGCGGGGCGATCGATCGCCGGCGTGTCAGGCTCGCCGACCCTGCCTATGACGATGCCGTTCTTGCCTGCCTGTTTGGCGCGATACATCGCCTGATCGGCCGCGTGCACCAGCTCGGCGGCGTTCCGGGACGCATGGGGCTGCGCCGCAGATGATCGGGATGTAGAGCGGAGCGAACCCCACGGCAGGCGCTACATGGTCAAGCGCCGCGATCGTCCCGGTTGCAGCAACCATCGCAAGCCAGATTTTTTCTCTCGGGAGCGCTTCAAGATACCCGGCCAGTCGGCCGACAGGCAAATGGCTGTTCATGCACGTTTTCCAACTTCGGCGAATTTCCCAACATAACAGCGGTTCGTAAAATGATACTTAAAACCCGTCGCCTTATAACCATCTTGCGGGCGATTCATGAAGGGTGAAACGCACCCATCCCGGCTGCTTACGGGCTATCGTCGCAGCAAACGTCCGCCGATACCGAAAAGCCCTTGGCGTCAGTCAGCAGGTCTTTGCCTTCGATATCGAAATGGACCGGACCTATTTTGGCGGTATCGAGCGCGGGGAACGCAATGTGTCCATCGATAATATCGAAAGAATCGCAACAGGCCTGAAAATCAGCGCGCACCTCTTGCTGTTGCAGCCCGAATGTCCGGCCACGGATGCCGATACCGTGTCGGAATGAGGAGCCGATAAGCGCCATCACTGGCATCGCATGCGCAGCCAATTTTCGAAGCTGCATGGACCTAGCGCGATGTGCCGAATGGCAGCGAGCATCCTGCGACGGACCATCCACTGAAACGCGCCCGTCATGTTGGCAATCTCTGCGTAGCTTTGTCCGCTGACCCGATGCAGCACGAAGGTTTCGCGCGCTGCCGGTGCCATCGTGACGAGAAGAAGTCGCATGACGGTCTCAGTGTCGTCGGAACAGCTAATCTCCCATTCGATCGTGCCGACCAGGCCCCGCGCGCGCATATGTTCCTCGCAATAGCCACGATAGCGCTCGCGTAGCGCCGTCTCCGCCAGGGCGATCGCGGCGTCTCCCTTGCGGTGCGCCTCTTCACCATCAAGCATGGCGCGCACCATCAGCAGGGCTTCGGCGACGAAGCATCGCACCGCCACAACCTCGATCGACAGCCGACGCGCGATATCGTCAAAGGCTAGGTCGTCGATCCGGTGAAGAAGAAACACGACGCGCGTCAATGTCGGCACGCGATCTAGCGCAGCACGGTAAGCGGTCAGCAGCACCGCATCGGGTTCAGAGGTGAGGGGCATGATCCGCCTCCGCCTGCTCGCCGGGGCCGTCGATTGCCCGATCATAGATCACGATGCCAGTGTCATAGCGGCTCGTCAGGAACAGGTTTCCGGCGGCCCGTATTCGCTCCATCTCATCCAGCGTGAAGACCGAGAGCGTGAGGCTCGCGCGTCCCTGCAGCTCGCTCGCCACGGCGCGGCGGGCGATGCCCCAGTAGCGGTTCAGTCCCTTGTAGGCGGCGTGATCGACGAATGCCCATATTTCAAGATCCGTGCGATCCCCGTCCTCCCGGTCCCGGCGATCAGGGTCGGCATATTCGCCGACCAGCATCAACCGATGGAGCGTCCCTCGCTTGGGCGCGCGATCCCGGCGATTCACAAAGTGAAAGCGCAAAAGCCGCACTGCCCGTTCGACCTCGGCCCGGCGCCTGGGGATGAGGTGCGCGACACGCGTCATGACTCGCTTGCGCAGTATCCAGAATTCCTTGGCTGTCTGGGGCGGCTCGGTGGCTCCAGCAAGGGAGCGCATCCGGGAGTTCGCTTTGCGCGGCATGTGTGTCTCCAGGCCGCATCGAAAAGGCCAAGGCGGGCAGCGGACAGATGCGGTCTAAGGGTCGCCCCGCTCGACTCACGACACCGCGCCCTCACGACAACAGCGTGAGCGACAAAATATACGATGTCGTTTATGATGTAAACGATGGCGTATATTCAAATAAACGGCGTCGTCAACTGGTTTGCCTTGGAGTTGGCAACACTGCTCGATAGCGACGGCGCAATGGGACGCCCGCCACTTGGAATGAAGCCGACGACGATCCGGCTGCCGGTAGACACTCTTCAGCGCGTTGAGGCGCTGGTAGGGAACCGGCGGATCGCCCTGTTCATTCGCGAGGCCGTAGAGAAGGAGCTGGCGCGTCGCGAAGCGCCGGCACCGTCGCAAGAATAGCTATCGCGACGGACGAGGCGTGGAGACCTCGCGCTCAGCAAAAGCCAGGTGTGCCTGGGCTTCTTTCACCGTGATCCCGAGACGCTGTGCGACCTGTTCGATCGATAGTCCATCTCGCCGATGCAGAAGGAAGGTGCGTTGGGCGATATGCGGAAAGTCGTAGACAACATCCCATATCTCTCCCGGCGCAGGACTGTCTTCCGAAGACCCCATTGCCGCTTCCAAGGCATCATACAGCATATCCGCTGCGTGATCTCTGCCCATCGCCTTCAAACCAATGAGGGCGCGCTCCATCATTTCAAACACGGCATCGAGCGAACCCGATCCAACGAGAGTAGTATCTCCGCTCATTCAATCGCCTCCATCTCATAATATGCGGGCATCATGATCGGGAAGTTTGCACTTGCGGAATCATCTTCGCAAGTGCAGCATCCTCATGCCTTTCAGGCATCCTCTCCCGACTAAGGCCGGCATGTCGCCGGCCTTTTTTTTGAAAAAAGCCGTCCTTCGGCCCAGATCAGCATCGCATCATCGAGCCGCTGATCGTAAAGCTGGGTGGTGCGGGTCGAGCTGTGGTTCGCCATCGGCGCGGCTGTTCCCAAGGTGCTGCCGCTCTTCAGATAGGTGGTGTCTCGGCGGCCCACCGGCGCACCATAGCAAACGCATTTGGCCAGGGGGCAGGGGTGGCCTAGCCGATCGACGCCATCGGCAGCGCCAGCGCGGGCGAGAACAGCGGGCTGAGGTGCTTCAGCGCGCTATTTCTTCCCAATGCGCGGCGTCGGGGCGATCCCGGGAATGGCGCGCCTCCAGTCTGGCGCGTCTCTCTTCGCCCCCATAAGCAAATGCCAGTTCGGCCGCCGCCTGCGCCAGCATACGGCGCAGCAGTTCGTCGCTCAGGTCGCGATGCAGTTCCAGATCGATGAAGTTCTTGACGATCGCCACCACCTCCTCGCACGGATCGACGAAATGGCCCTGTTCGATCCACTCCAGCAGCCAGTCAGCCTGTGCCGGGGGTAGATAGACCTCAAAGTGCAGGCCAGCGGTGCGGGCCTGCGCACGCAGCGCCCTGGCCTGGTCGCGTTCGGCATGGTTGTCGGCAAAAGCCTCGTCGTCCATCTGCAGGTCTCCCTAGAAATTACATGGATCGGTCGCCGAAGGCAGGGCAGGATCTCCGGCGCGGTTTAAACGATGCCGGCAGAGATCGAGGAAAGGTACGGATGCGCGCGGCCTTGCCGGCAATCGGTGCGGGCATCTTCTGGCAACCTGTTCATGGCCGCCCTCGGACATGGGCGGCAGGATCGATGATGGTGATGGCGTCGCGCGAGCCGTTAACGACGGCATCGGCGATCCCGAAAATCTCGACCCGGCCACCCTCATTATGGATGCGCCCCGCGACCGTCCCGTGGATGATCGCACGCGCGCCGCGCTCGATCGTCAGGTTGCCCGCGATCGTGCCGTGGAGAATGAACCGGATGCCCCGATGCACCGTCGCATCGCCGGCGATCATGCCATAAAGAGCGATATCCTCCTTGATGGCGAAACGGCCTTCGATCTTGTCATGTATCGCACGCATTATACAGCAGCCTCGGTCAGGGCGGGGAAGGGTAGAAGAACGATCGTCATTGCAGGCCGCCTGTCCGCTCGTAAAGCAAGGCCATGCCGGATGCCGCCAGTTCCGCGCCCCAAATGTCGAAGGATGGCATTCCTGGCAGATAATCGGACAAGGTCGACGCCAGTGTATCCCACTGCGGCTCGCTTTCCCCGACGATGAACGTCCGCTCGTCGGCCCCGACGACGATCTCGAACACAAGCACGGGAATACGCTGGTCGCTTGTTCGATCGATCAATGCCAGCACGGCATTGATCGTCGTTATCGTGGACCAGGGCGCCACCTCCTGGCGTCCGTCGATCTGCAAGAGCAGACCGCTATCGGCAAGGCCGACGATCTCGTTCCGCGATGTTGGTTGGCCGGCCACGTGCCCTCCGTTCGACTGCATGATGACGAATATTATCATACATAGAATGTGGCTGGAATTCCGCGGCACGATTGCGGTTTCGCCTGTGGCGCTGACCCGCCATGAAGGCTCCATGATGACATTCGGGTTTAGACGGGGATGGGGATGGCTGCTACTGGCTGCGCTGACGCTCTCCACCATCGGCGACGAAATCACGCTCATCACCCTGATGTTCCGCACCGCCAGCGATCATGCGACGCTGGCCATTCCGCTGCTGCTCATCGCGCAGCTCGTGCCCGGGTTGCTTGCCGCACCCTATATCGGTCGCCTGACCGATCGGCGCGACGCGGGAATGATCCTGATCCTCGCATCGCTGGCGCAAGCCGCGATAGTGGCTTGGCTCGCTTTCAGCGTCTCGCTCCCGGCCACGATCGTCGGCGCGTCCATCCTTGGCCTGCTGTTTGCAATCAGCGGCACGGCGACATTCGCACTGATCCCGGTCCTAGCACAGAGCCTCGGCATTACGCTTGCACGCGCCAATGCCGGTCTGGAGTTCGTTCGCAGCGCCGGGATGCTGGCGGGGCCGGTTGTCGGCGGCATTCTCGTGTCCTGGGGCGGCACCGGCAACGCGCTCCTGATCGACGCCGGCAGCTTCTCCCTGCTGGCGCTCGTGATCTGGGGAAGCGGCATCAAGCGGCAAACGCAGCCCGAAGATGATGAGCAAGCCACACCGACATTGCTCGCGGAATATCTGCCGCTGCTGCGCAATCGACGCATCGTCATCATGGTGGCGGCGCTGACCCTGGAGGTGTTCGCCACCGCCATCGCGGATGTCGCCTTCATCTTTCTCGTGACCGTTTCGCTCAGCGCGGGCGCGACCGCGCTTGGCGTCCTGACAGCATTCTGGGCGGGCGGGATGCTGCTGGGCGCAGCGCTCGCGGGCGAAATCGCCGAGCGTCATCCCGCCAGATGGGCATTTGCCACGGCCGCGCTCATGGGCGCGTCGATGCTCGCGATCGGCGTCATGCCCGTCATCGCCGTTCCCAGCCTCGCCGGCGTCGCGGTCGCCTTTGTCGTGGGTGGCGCGGCCAACAGCGTCCACAATGTCGCAGTCCGGACCATGCTGCAAAAAGAGGCTCCACCCAACGCGCATGGCAAGGTGGCGGGGATCTATGTCACCGCAACGCGCAGCGCGACGATAGCGGGCTTTCTCGCGGGCGGCCTGTTCGTCCCCGCCAGCGCGTTTACCGCCTATATCATCGGCGGTCTTCTGGGGGGCATCGCTGGCCTCCTAGGATGGAGCCTGTTTTGCTTAGGCAGTCGCCACCGGTGATGCGGAAAGCCTGATTTTAGAAAGCTGGCGCGCGCCCACGCCAAAATGCCACGACACACAGAGAGAAGAGATTGCGCGGGACGGGGTTCGATGCCCCGTCCCGCGCGCCGACATTTACGGAACTACGGTCAATGCCGCACCCGTATTCAGGTTGGCGTTGTAGTTGCAGCCGCTCCCGAAGTTCACCGAGTTGAAGAAAAACGAATTGACGTTGTTGCCGGTTTTCATGATCGTGAACGGCACATTGGCCGATGTAGAGCACGAAATCCCGCCACCAGTAATTCGCAGGCCGTGGAAAACGCCCGCTGTGGCCGAAGTGACGGACCACGTTGTCGCACCAACCGAAAGCCGATCGCAATTAGGGTTGGTGTCCCCGACGCCACCAGAAATCGACCCACCCGACGATGATGTGGTCTGTCCCTGCAAGGTCCACCCGCAAGCCCAGATATTACTGCCCTGGACCACGTTGCCGCCTCCCTTGAGGGTGAATGGGTAGCTCGTTGGTGCTACACTCGCGGCGAACGATGGGCTTGCCAGGGCAAGCGTCGCCAATGCGCCAAGCATGGCGCGAACAGCCAATTTCATGACTCTCTCCTTTTCAGGTTGTGGGGCCGGTCCTCGCGGTTACCCGGCTCCCGTTAGCGGGGTCATTGCCCGCCCCTGAAAAGTAGCGCGAAGGACCAGGCCGACGCCAATCAACTTGTTGTGATCGTTTCGTTGTCGCCGCCGCAATTGTGGCCCATATTCCAAGGGTCGGTAAGGATCACGATATGGCTTCGGCAAGAAACGCCCTGATTATTTGCGCCATCCTGTCAGCGGCTTCGCCGCTCGCAGCACAATCGCCCACGAACACGCAGCCGCGCATGGTCTATGTGCCGGGGCGCGGCACCATTCTTGTCCAACCCGTGCCAACGAACGACCCTCGTGCGGTGGCGCGCACGGTCATCGTGCCGGGCTATGGCGAAGTCTACGCCGTGCCGGTTCGGTCTAAGGATACGCGCAGCCCAAGGGAGAGGTGCGTTGATGGGGAAGTGGCGCGCGAAGGCGGTTCGCCTTCGCCGCTCGCAATGGGCGCGATCGACCTGAAATGCAGCCAGCGTTAAGCGAAGAGCCCTGGCGTTCCCGATCCTCGTCGCGGCGGGGAGGGATACCAGCAAGTCTTGAACGAATAAAGAACAGCGTCGATCCTGCGAAGGGGCCGGTGGAGCGGAGCGCTCCACCGGCCAGCACGACGGGCACCCTCGGACATTTCGCCTTCGTCCCCGGATGCCCGCAAACTCATGTGGCAGGAATCAGGTCTCGCGCCATCTCTCGACAAGATCGGCCATCGCCTCTCTATACGGCTCGCCAAAGGCATCAACATAGATCGCGCCGGGATACTGGCCCAGAAAGGCGAAGATCATTGCCATGTCGGTCGCGATTGCGCGGTCCACGCCAAACAGGTCTGCAATGGGGAAATGCCCCCAATCATCGCCGTTCCACCATGCCAGAAGGAAGTTCGCGACACGGGCGGATTGTCCGGTGTCGGACCGGGCAATGTCGATGAGACGGTCAATCGCCATCTTCACTTGCGGATCAGCGAGAATTTCAACGGTCATGTTCTTCTCCGTTCGCCAGTGTATCAGGGAATGCGCTCGATGATAGATCAGCGCCGGCACATCGGGTCATGCGCTTCAGCCAAGCCAACTGCTCGCCAATAGCCATTCCCTCCATCGGCACGGTCGCGCGCTGCGCGATGTACGGCCAGAGGGGATCGCGATAGCTGCGGCCTGCCAGGACGATCAGCGGCGCGGCGGCGTCCACAACCCGGGCCAACTCGTCCACCACGCGAACGCCCCATAGGCGGCGAGCGGGTACGCCCAGCGCGCCAAGGGTCATGTCATAGGGCTGGATGACGGCTCCGGGATCGAGCAAGCCATGCTTGGCGGAAAGGATATACCATGGCGAGCCGGTGCGCTCGACATAGGCGCGCGCCTTGCGGAACCATGGGGAGATATAGAGGTCGCGCGCCTCCGCCGCATGATCCAGCTTCGCCGCCACGCAAGCGACAAGATAGACGGGGAGCGGGGCGAGTGCCGCCTCGAGAACGGTTTCCCGGTCCATATCGCTAAGCCACGGGGTGACGGCCCATTTCGTAATCGCGCGCAGCGCCTTCGGGCCGACAGGCTTCCGGTCGGCCGCGTGGCTGATCGTGGGGCCTCCGAACAAGTCGGGCTGCTCGCCTATGACGTGGACGGGCGGGATATAGCGGGTTTCGCGGATGCAATGGCGGGCCATGGTGCAGTGCCTCTCTGCAGGGGAAGGTGCGGGGGACCGAAGCCCCCCGCAATGGATCAAGCGGCCTCGTCGATCTGGTCGTGATCGTCGTCCCCGTCCGCTTCCGGTTCCTCCTTGGCGGGGAGGGGTTCGACGGTGCCGCTCTCCATGAAGTCGGGCAGCCAGTTCACCGCCTCGGCAACATCGTCGGGATGAAGGCCAAGCAATTTGGCGTCCTGCTCGTCGCAATTCGCGATGCGGGCGCAGAAGGCGGCGGTTTCGCTGCCCTTCATGCCCTTGGCGCGATCCGCTAGGCCCCATGTGTCGAGAAGGCCAAGGCGGGCCTTGTTGGAGAAGGTGTTGAAAAACGCCTCGTCCAGCTCGACCGTATCGCGCCAGCGTCCGAAACCGGCCTCGGCCTCGATGCAGTTGGCAAGCTCGCGGACCATGCGCGGGGTGCGGCCCTCGGAACATGCCGATGTGGTGGCCAAGAGCATGTGACCGGCGATCATCGCCGCTACCTTGTTTTTCTCGGTGTCAGGCAGTTGGCGGAACAGGGTGAAACCCTCGATAGGGTCGCGCACCGTCACCCATGCGCCCGATGCGAAGCCCTCCTTGGTGATGCACCATGCAGCGCGTTCGGGGCGGCTCCCGACAAGATCGTGAATCTTAGTGGTGCCGTCCTCGTCGTGCGGAAGGTCGTTGATACCCTGCGGCTCGCCATGGAAATAGACGGTGTTCCCATAGCCCTGCGTCGGGGTGAGGATCGTGCGGGCCTGCGTGAACAGCATGAAGTCGAGCGCGAGCGACGAACCGGCGGCAGCGGACTGCATCAACTCGGCACGGATGATGTCGCGCCGGATCAGCATCATGACCTGCATGTTATCCTTCGACAGCCCGAAGCGCGCTCGCTCGACCTCTGCGGGTGTCGGCGCTGGCTTGGGACCTCGCTGCTCGGTCGCCCCCTTGGGCAGTTCCGCGCCCTTCGCCGCCCGATCCGCAAACCACAACTCTACGTCAAAGCTGCCATCATTCTCGATGGATGCGACGGCGACGACTGCGCCCTTCTTGGGCAGGATGATGGTGCGCTGCGCGTCCAGCTCGGCAATCTCGCTCGCCAGCTTCTCGTAAGCCTCTTCCTGATCGGGAAGCGGTTCGTCATCCTCATCGATCATCGCAGCGAGGCGCGTTTCCATCGACGCATAGATTTTCGCGAGGTCCTTGGTCAGGTCGCCCCGCTTCGGGTTGCGGATACGAAGCTCATGGTCGGTCGAGAGATAGCCATATTGCTTGATCTGCGGAGGGGTCGTCACCCACGAGAATTCAAGGTCGGCACGGCCCCACTTCTCGCCAAGCTTCCGGCCATTGCGCGAGATATTATGCTCGAACCGGTCTTTATCCTCGGCCATGCGCTGCTCAACTAGCTGGTAAAGCACGTCGGGATTCTGGACGATGCCAGCGCCATCCTGCGCGAACAAATCGGCCTCAAATTCGCCGCCTGCTGCGCGGTAAGCCTCGACGCCGACATAGCACATCAGCTTGGTCAGTTCGTGATTTCCGGAGTTCATCGCCTTGCGAATGGCGCTGGCATTCTTCTCGTGCGGGCGGGTCGCCTCCTTCTCCAACTGGCGATAGACGGCGATCTGTAGCGAACGATCCTCGGTCGCGGCATAAGCCTGTGCCTGGGCGTCATCGATCTCGCCCGCGCTGTAGAGGTCCATGATCTCGGGATGAAGGTTTGCAATCCGCATGATGCGCGCGGTACGGGCCACATCGTAGCCGAACATCGCGCCTAGTTCCTCAAGGGTAGCCTCGGGACGCTCGGCCCGAATGGCGGCGAAACCCATATACACATCGGGCAGGGCCATCGCTTCGCGCGCGCGGTTCTCGGCCATGCTGATTTCCGTGACCTTGCTCAAGTCATCGACCTTCATGCATGGGAAAGTCAGTGCCTTCCGGCTCGCGTCGGCCCCGGCCAACGCCGTGAGAAGGCGGCGGCGGCGATCACCGGCGATAACCTCATATCCCCCGGCCTCGCGCGGGATCACGACCATGGGTTGAATAAGACCAACCGACAGCAAGGAAGCGGAGATTTCGGCATCGCTCGCGGCGCTGGACGGCTTCTTGCGAACATTCTGCTCGCTGCGGTGAAGCTGATCGACGGTCAGGTGCAGGATGGTGGGCTTGGAAGTCTTAGCCATTGTGCTGTTTCCCTTCTTAAAATGGAGCCGAAGGCGATGGCCCCATCGACTTCTGCCAAGTGGCGAACTGGGTCCGGGGAATGGCGCAAAGATGGGCTGATCGCGGGGGAGGGGGATCACCCGGCCTGCACGGAGCGAAGCGGAGGAAGGGCGGGGAAACCCCCGCGATCACCAAGCGGAGCCGCGCAGCGGCGGAGACGGCCAGGCCCTTGCGCCAGGGGGCCGGAACAGGCCCCGGAATCCAACGAATGGCGCGGCGGCGTCGCCGCCACAACTTGGACTGAAAGAACGAAACGCCGCGGCCCGCCGCGGGCGGGTCATGTCGATCTGCCCGCGTGACGGGATGCCGGCGATCGGCGTCCTGTCACGCGCAAATGGGAGCCCTCGCAGAAATCTCGGTGATGAGATTTAGCGCCGTCACAGGCATAAACTGGAAGAAATCCGCGCTTCGTTAGGGGGTGAAATTTGAGGGGGGGCAGTTTTGACTAGGGGGTTAAAAATGGGGGGAGCAGTTTTTGCTCCTACCCCCTGCAAGTGGACTGCCTCACCAAAAGAATTCTCAGAAACATGCGAATCGGATTTGCTATGGCCGCAATTGCCTCGCGTCGCTCCGTGCTCCGGGGTCTAACAATCGGGCCGGCAGCCATGTCGGCCATCGCAACTCCTTTCGGCCCAGCGCTGGCCGCCCTTCATCGCAACTACGAAGATCGCCCCATCAAACTTGCGCGGACGAAAGAAGGACGAAACATCAGCCGCTTTCGATACCAGAATGCTGACCGCGCCTGTCAGCTCATGGAACAGCCCTTTTTTCTGGACGGGGGATATACGAGCGAAACCCTTCACCAAGCCGGCTTTGTCGCGCAGCAGGCGTTGTGCTCGTATCTCCTTGATGTTGGCTTTGCCGATGAATGGAATGCCCAGCACATCAAACAAAACATCACCAAGGCGCTGGACTATGCCAACGCCACAGGACTTGCGCACGACTGCCCAGAAATGGCGCGGCTCGCGGTCATTCTCTCGCCCTATTGGAAATGGCGCCATCATTATGATGTTTGGGATGAGGACCGGCCCGATACAGATGGTTTCCAGCCCCCTGTCATTGCAACTCTCGCCCGCTCGCTGGTCGAGCGAGTCCGCGACGTTACTGGCCATCCGCGGCCCAAGGGATGGCACCGTTACCCTCATGCTACATGGTCCTGACGGTGCCTGGCCGCAGCGCTCATCTAGGAGCCGCCTATCTGGCCGCACGGAGCCATGTGCCACCCCTATCTCGTGTTGTGCTGAAATTACATCAGCTTAAAGACCTTCCCTACCCGGAAATTGCCCACCGCCTGTCCATCAATGCTACAGTGGTGCCAGCATGTATCGCCGAAGCCCTGATCATCATTTCGGCGTCGCTTGACGGCGACTCAGTGTGCCGCATCAAACGATGCAATATTTGCACGGCTGAAAAAACCTTGCTTCACCGGTATTCGATCCACCGCGGAACGCACTTAGACGCACCTGTGACATTCGAGCAGTGGCTATGGGGTTTGGCAGCATAGCGTGACTGAGCAGCGGGGAGGAAGGACGGGAAGCCGCCGCGATCACCAAGCGCGGCGGAGACGGCCAAGCCCTTGCTCCAGGGGCTGGAACAGGCCCCGGAACCTATCGAACGACGTGGCGGCCGTGCCGCCTCGCCGCCACATGATCCATGACGCAGCGGAGCATCGACGCCGGCGCTGGCTGAATGCCTACAGGCGGCGTGCGATCGGCGACATGCTGGCGGCTATTGGATGTTAACGGAAAAGGGGCTATATAGGGATCGGCTTCATCGGCGTCGGTCGATGCACCTACCTGAGCCCGTCGCGCTGTGAACGCGGCGGGCTCAAACTTTTCGTAGTGAAAAGATGGGGTGGGAACCCTGTGAAGATCCCCACCCCGCCAGATCAGCTCTTACGCTGACCCAGCTTCACAATTGCGACCACGAGCGCGAACGCTGTGATCGTCAATTGCACGGCTTCATATGCTGTCAAATCGAATACACCTCCTTTGGACGGCAGGATTAGCGAAGGGAGCTGTGAACTTCCCAACGCTGCCGCCCACGGGGGCTATAGCCTGCTCTCTCGGTTTAGGGGGAGATTTCGACCTTGCCGATGTTCTTGCATTCAACCCCGGATATCGCGTCTATTTCCAGCAGCGCGCAAATCTCCTGATCGTGTTGCTATGTGGCGGAGACAAGGGATCGCAAGGCCGCGACATTGCCATCGCCAAAGAATGGAATGCACAAGATGAGTGAAAAACTGACCACTTACGACCCTGCGGCCGCACTCGGGGACGATGCGGAAATCGCCATTTTCATGGCGGATGCCTTTGAAACTGGCGATGCGGCCTATGTCGCCAAAGCGCTTGGCGTTGTCGCGCGGGCTAAGGGTATGACTGAAATCTCCCGCAAAACCGGGCTGTCTCGTGAACAGCTCTACCGCTCATTCAGCGAGCGCGGAAACCCGACCCTCAAGACAACCTTGGCAGTTATGCGCGCCCTTGGCGTTGACATGACTGCCAAGGCCCATCTCGCCCAATGAGCTTGCCCATATTCAGCCCTCACCTGTCGCCACTCGATCCGGGCATTACCGGAGGGAGGATCGCATCAGCGTTTTGAGGCGGTCGGAGACCGAGCCGCCAACGTAGCCCCAAGGGGCGGCGCTTTTTACCGAGGATCCTGCAACCTCTCCCCTTGCTGCTTCCGCATCAGCAGCAAGGGGAGCGCGCTGCATAGGGGGTTCCAAGCCCCATCCGTCACGGTTGCGGGCCGTTCAAGACTAAAAAAATATGCCGTCGCTTATCCCGCGTGTCAATTCCGCCTCTCCATACGCCGAGACCGCGCAGTAAGCCGGAATAAGCCGCGACTGCATCGATGTCCGTGGCCGCCATGCGGTTTCTTCCTGAAAGATATGGATGGGCGCGGGCCGATAAGTCCGCGCTCGCCATTTCTCAGTCCCGGGCATGCGGTGGTGCTGAGTACGGGGCTAGGCCGCATGCCTCCCCTGCGCCGTTGCGAAACTGGCGAACGACGGTGCCGCGGTCCCAATCGCCGCACAAGATTCCCTTGCGATTGATGCCGCCGACAGGCCGCGTTCGTGCGGCCAGGAGTCGCGCACGGCGCAAGTCTCGATCAAGGGTGCGCATTGGCGTCATGATTCATCCTCTCTACGGTGCGTGCGCCGGCATTGTCAGTTACATGGCGGCTGTGCCGTCTCGATCTCGATCGCGCGGACGATCGCCGCGCCGCCACGAGGAAGGCCGCGAGGATCCGCAACGACGATCTTTCGACCCTATTGCGTGAGGATCGTCACCCGAATGGGAGTGCGCCGTTGTGGCGCGAAGAAGAAAGGAGAGTTCGAATGAACTGAGCTTATTGGCATAGCTCATGCCTGACCGACTTACCGGTGCTGGTGATGAACCGGCTGAGATTCCGAAAGGAAAACGGGACCATAGCATGTCGGGGTACGGATCGAAGTTGGGCGCCGCAGCCTGACGGTTGACCAGCAGGCAAGGCGCGCATGGTGAAGACTTGATTGTTTGAATCCCAGTTTCCAACGACCACTAGGTAGGTGACGGTGAACGCGGCTGACACACCGTCTCGAGCGGAGCGAGGAGCACGGCCCTGCAAATCGCTGCCAGTCCGCCCGGCGTGGCCCCGGTAAGGGGATTAAGGAAACGAACGGGGCACCTAAACGCGCCGCGACTCCTCACTCGCGCAACTGCGGGATCGCCTAAACAGGACGGCTTGCCGGACCTGCATGGCGACGGAGCCGTCATAGTAGTCAAATGCCCGGTGTAATGGCCGGGACAACCGCCGAGAGGCGGACGGGACAGCGGTATAAGCGGGAGCGATCCTTGTCGAAATCCGCGCGCCCGGGCGAAGGACGGCAGTTCTGTAAACTCGATGGATCAACGGAAAGGAACTGCTGATGCAGACCGCTACTATCCTGAGACGGATCGAGAAGCTTCCGGCCCTGTCGCGGGCGGGCAAGCGGATCAATGGTCTCCACCGCCTCATGCGGTCCCGCTGCTTATATGAGCGGGCTTATGACAGGGTATCCCGAAACCGGGGTGCCATGACGCCGGGAGTAGACGGCCAGACCTTCGACGGCATGACGCTGGCGAGGCTGGATCGTCTGACCCAAGGCGTGGCGGAAGGCCGTTACCGCCCTCGTCCAGTGCGGCGGGTCTATATCCCCAAGGGTAATGGTAAAATGCGCCCATTGGGCATTCCTACGGCGGATGATCGCATCGTTCAGGAGGCGGCGAGAATGATCCTCGCGGCGATCTATGAGCCTGTGTTCTCGAAACACAGTCATGGGTTTCGCGCGGGTCGCTCCTGCCACACGGCTCTCGAAGAGATCCGCAGAACCTGGACGGGCGCGAAATGGCTGATCGAAGTGGATGTTCGCGGGTTCTTCGACAACATCGACCATGATATCCTGCTCAGCCTATTGGCCCGCCGGATCGATGATCCTGTGTTCATTGATCTGATCGGGAC
>Ga0208946_1000090_pt1 | contig 17772 bp, 17 predicted proteins | sample AOAMet2_C49A8_80_2_FD_188075 | JGI IMG/M metagenome (GOLD analysis project Ga0208946, IMG submission 188075) | Ammonia-oxidizing marine microbial communities from Monterey Bay, California, USA - C0912_C49A8_80 (SPAdes) | ecosystem: Environmental > Aquatic > Marine > Intertidal zone | place...
AGCCCGTGAGGCCGCAGCCTTACTCGGCATAGACTTACAACAAATCTCCCCCGAGGCAGGCCATTCTTAGTTACTAATCGAATACGAATCTCCATGACAATTAAATTTTTCCCCAGTGATTGTTCAAAACCGGTTGCTGCGCTTGCATTCGATTACGGAACTCAACGTATCGGTGTCTCCTTTGGACAGAGTATTTCTGCCACGGCAAAAGCCATTGCCGTTATAAAAGCAAAAGATGGAATTCCAGATTGGGATGACCCTGAATTGAACAAGCCGAACGACTCTCTACCGGCTCCTAGTGTGCTTGCCGTAATCTCAATGCTGGGTGCTGCTGCAATACTCATGCCTAGAAGGGATGCCTGATTCGGCTTGAATGTGAACTCACGCAAGTTAGTTGTAATTGCCCTTTCCGGGCTCTTCCTTCTTACCGCTTGGTCTAGTACTTGGTTTGAGATCTCAGCTGTTGGGGTTTACTCAGAAGGGCTAGAGAGGGAGCCAACTATCACTACGGAATACATTATTGATAGTAATCAAGAATCATTTGAGATTACGATAGAAAATTCAACTCCTTTGTTACTATACTGGGTTAATCGAGAGAATGTATCACCTGAAATAGATTCTGAAAACAATTCTAGTGGCTCGACAGGTGATAACTCAGAAGAGTCAACATCGGATAACCAAGCCTGCTCAGTTTCTTGTCTTGATATGACTAGAGGCTTTCTAAAATTGACAATGATAGCAATGTTCGCAGTTATTTGTCTGTCACTTATACGCCCAATTCGCTCAATCAAAATCGCTACTGTTGTTACTTGGTTAATTGGAATCTCGATTATTCTAATTGCTATTCCTTTAGCGATAGCCACAGATTTTGGGATTTCTAGTGGGAATGAAAGTGGTGGTGAATCATCAACAGGAGGATTTGACACTAATACTCAAGAAACGGTTGAAGTCAATCAATTTGCTCATTTTCAACAAGATAGTGGATTTGGAATCTCTTTGGATGGGATAAAATTCACTTACGATTCCATGGGATTTGATCTTGGCCTGCTAGATGAGGAGGATAGAGAAAATATCATTGAAAACGCTCCTGTAGAAGGTGAGTCGGGATATGAATCATTGATAGGATTCGATGGTGAACTAACTATCGGACCAGGTTCATTGATTACTTGGTGGCTGCTTATTGCACCATTGTTAATTCTGAATTTAATTGAAACTAGAGAGCTTTTCGAGGAGGAGTGACAATATGGGTAAATTCGCTGCTTTTTCAGGAGCATAGAGGTGCTTCCAAGCCTCCAAATGCTGCGCTGCGACCATGATTACTGCAAATTCATCAATTCGCCAATCATCTCCATATGAAATTGAAACCTGCTGTTCTGCTTCCAGTTGAACCGAATCTCCTCCTCCAGCAGCAGCATCGAGATCGATTGCCAAAGTTGCATTCCCAGACTCAACTATTGCTCCATCCCAAGGACCGCTGAGCAATGCTCGCCGGCCTTCACTTGGGATGATTCGGCCGCCTTCAGCGGCCCACGCAGCGGCAATTGCACGCGCTGCAGACCCGCCGCCGCGCATTCGCAAAGTGCTTCCATTTGGTTCGATGCCGATGTGGCGACATGCAGCCACAAAACCAACACCATCGGTGCTTGTTCCGGACCAAACCCCATCCTTACGCTTGAGTTGATTGATTGCATTCACGCCCTCAGGCCCACCAACTCCGAGCCGCGCTTGAGGAGAGTGTTTCAGCGGCGCGGTACAACTCAGCCAGAGGTCGCCGTCGAGCTGCTCGATATTCGCCTCAAATTCACTCATCGAGTCAGCCTCGACGAAAATACACTGAGCATCAACCCCCAGTTTCTCGCCCACAATTGTGAACAGGCGAGGGGTCAGAGAATGTGCGATGGGGTATCCTGCGATTCCCCAGTAAGCCGGACCAGACACTATGCAGCGCTCCGAATTCTCCGCAATGAAGGTTTCAAGTCGGTTGCGACGGCGCCAAAGGTGATGGACAGCGACCTCGATATCGCCCGACGAGCCACGATTCGCCCAGTCGAAGAAGTGGCGGACAAGCTCGGACTTGCTCGCAGTGACTTGATTATGCAAGGTCCTTCAATCGCTAAAATTTCTTGGGATCGACTGAAGCAAGCCAACGATGGAAAGCAAGGATTCCTTGTTCTGGTCACCAGCGTCAATCCTACGCCATTTGGCGAAGGAAAGACAGTGACGACAATCGGATTGAATCAGGGTTTGAATCGACGCGGACACAATGCGACTTGCGTGATTCGTGAGCCGTCGATGGGTCCAGTGTTCGGAATCAAGGGAGGTGCTGCTGGTGGTGGCTACTCACAGGTGCTGCCGATGGAGGAAATCAACCTCCACTTCACAGGTGACCTTCACGCTGTTACAATGGCCCACAACCTCTGCTCGGCCATGCTCGATAACCACCTCCACAGGGGCAATGATCTGGCTCTTGATTTGAAGCGGATACTTTGGCCGCGAGTCATCGATATGAATGATCGAAGCCTTCGAGAGGTTACGATTGGACTTGGTGGGAAGGCGAACGGGATTGTTCGGACTGATAGGTTCGATATTACCGCGGCCAGCGAGGTCATGGCGATTCTCGTTTTGTCGAAGGATTATGCTGACTTGCGCGCGAGGTTAGGACGGATTGCCATTGGGGTTTCGACTTCCGGCGGTCTCGTGACTGCAGATGACCTCGGTTGTGCTGGCGCTATGGCTCTACTGCTGCGCAATGCCTTGTTGCCGAATCTAGTTCAGACTCTGGAGGGCGACCCAGCCTTCATTCATGGTGGCCCCTTTGCTAATATCGCACACGGTAATTCGTCGATTATCGCTGATGCGCTTGCTTTATCGTGCGCGGATTATGTGGTTACTGAGGCTGGATTTGGTGCCGAAATGGGTGCTGAGAAGGCTTTGCAGATTAAGGCTCAAGCGGCTGGAAAGGTGCCCGATTGCGTGGTGCTGAATGTTACTGTTCGTTCGATGAAATTGCACGGCGATGGATTCTCTACCGGCGGAGGAAAGAGGCCTCCGAAGGAGGAGTTGGAAGCAGAGAACGTCGAAGCCACCCGAGCCGGTGCCGCAACTAACCTTCGAAGACACGTACGTAATTTGTCTTCAACCGAGATTCCAGTAGTTGTCTCAATCAATCGATTTGCGAGCGATACCGATGCTGAGATCGCGGCTATCCGTGAGGAGGCTGTTGCCGCAGGAGCTCGCGATGTCGTCTTGTTTGAGGGACACGCCAAGGGTGGCGTGGGTGCTGGTGAGCTAGCGGATGCCGTTGTTGCTGCTTGCGCTTCGCATGATGATGCGGGCCGCCCCTACGTGCCAATTGTTGAGCCGTGCCTGCCCGCTGACCAAACCATTCTGCGTATTGCGACCAATGTCTACGGCGCTCATACTGTGGATTTCTCCCCACAGGCTCACAAGACTCTCGATTCGTTGCGCGAGTGGGGTCTTGACACTCTGCCCATTTGCATGGCGAAGACACAGTACTCATTCAGCCACGAACCGACCGCTCTTGGCTCCCCAACAGGATTCACCATGCCGATTCGTGAGTTGCGTCTCAACTCAGGTGCTGGCTTCATCGTCGCTATTTGTGGCTCGATGATGACGATGCCCGGATTGCCGATTCGACCTGCCGCCATGGACATGGATATGGACGAAGATGGCCGCTTGACTGGCGTATTCAGCTGATGGAGAAGGGTGACACGGAACGCGAATCGTGATGGTCCGCGGCGGTCAGGGTGTGTTTGAATGCGGCAATTGAAGGCCTCGGATGAGGGTGTTAGGCTTCGAATCGATGATGCCGATGACCTCTGGACTCTAGCCCAAATTTGTCGTTCTGGAGCTAACCTTGGGATGCTCTCACACCGGCGAGACTCGACTACCGGAACACAGGATGGTGGCCGCGCGAAGTCTGCTGAGCGCAAGCCGATGTGGATTGAGATACAGGTTTCAGAGTGCGCTTTTCAGGCATTTACTGACAACTTGCGCGTGCATGGTGTAATCACCGAGGCAAAGATCGATATTGGCGCGCATCACACTCATTTGGTATCTCCAGGAGACGAGGTTGAGATTTCGTTTGAGGGCGGTTTGCCCGAGATTGACCGGGCTTTGGTGAAGTCGGCTCTTGCTGCTGGCTCTCAACCAAAATCTGGGTTGGTTGTTGTAGAGAATGATGAGGTGTTAATCTTCGAAGTAACCTCTCACGGGATTCGAGATGTTTCTTCTTTTTCGATGCGCGGCGGTGGCAAGAAGGCAGAGGATTCCACTGGAGTCCGCCGTGGTTTCTTCGAGCGTGTTGCTCGTGAGACCAAACTTGTGTTTCCTGATCGGATGCCATTGGTGATTTGCGGTCCAGGCCTAGCTCGAGAGCAATTCGAAGGAATGCTTCGCGCTCTTGGTGCTGAAAATCAGATTCTGAATGCTGCGACTTCAATCGGTGGTCGCTCAGCAGCTAACGAGGTCCTTGCTGGTGGAGCCGCCGACGCTGTGCTCGGTGAGCATGAATTGGTTCGGCAGGTTCGAGCTATCGAGGATGGCCTTGCGAGGATTTCCACTAACGGGGCCGTATCTTACGGCGCCGCTTCAATTGCTGCTGCTGCCGAGCAAGGTGCAGTCGAGAAACTGGTGATTGATGCCTCTCTTCTTCGTTCTGAGGACCGAGCGATTCGCTCTCGTTGGGAAGAGGTTGCCTCGACTGTTTCGACAAATCGCGGCGAGGTGATTCAGGCTTCTGTGGACCACGACGCGGGGCAGCAGCTCATCGGTATGGGTGGGGCTCTGGCGCTGCTGCGTTGGAAGGTCGATTGAATGGAGACGACCGTTCGTTGCGTTGGGTTTGGCAACGATGTTGTCGACTCGGTACTGGATTCTGCTGCCGGCGCTGCTACGGATCGAGTCGAAGTAGGTGATTTGGCCGATTTCAGCCATGGTGAAATTGATTGGCGAGGGCGACTCGAAGGAATTCATTGGCTGGTCTTGTCGGCCTCGACGGTATTGGCCGGTGACAGCGCGCGGAGCGCGCAGGGTGCGGGCATGACATTCGCTGAATTCGAAGGTCCACGCGTTGTGATGATTGCTGATTTGCCCGAAGACCCGGCTCGCTTGGCCGAGGCATGGGGCTTCGTCATTGAGCGCATCCGACAGATACACATCCTCTTCCTCACACCGGATGCGCTGCCGCGCATAGCATCTCTCGAAGAGTTGAGTCAAGACGACTTGCTGCGAGAGATACGTCTGCGCGGAATGGTGCCTCAAGTCATCGCTTGCGAGCCAGCACAGAACCGCGTCATAATCGAACACTCGCTCGGCTCGCACAGCGGTTCGTGTACGGCCAACTCAGCCGCTGCTTGGCTTGGCCACTACCTATGTGAATTACCGCGGCAAGGCCCAGGTTCTGATGGTGTGGCCGCCGCCGCAAAACTCAGTTGAAGGCAACTTCAACCGGCACGAATCCACTGGATTCGCTTCACTTTACCTTCCACTTTGCCACACCTCTCTCGAATACCCCTTTAGTAGGACCACCCCTTCCGCCCGACCTGCGAGGAGCGAAGCGTATGCCACTTAGACTTGGACCGGCCGGTGTTCCGCTCTCTTGTAAGGGCCGAACCATCGTCGAAGGAATGGACGACATCACGGTTCTCGGCTTGGAGACGATGGAGATTCAAACCGTCCGTCAGGTTCAGCCGCATCACTTCGATCAGTACTGGCAGGCTGGTATTCTCAGCCACAAAGCAGAGTTCGAAATGAACGTCCATGGGCCGTATTACGGCGAACTTTTGGGTAGCACACGCGATCGCAATCGAACGCTGTCGAAGATGGAGTCGAGCATGCAGGTTGGGAAGATTGTCAATGCCCGGCACATGGTATGCCATGTTGGGCCATATGCAGAATACGAACCCGGTACCAAAGCAAACGAAGAGGTCGCTAACATATTCACTGGTGTGGTCGAACGTGTCCGCTCGATATGGGGAGACGAAAAGGAAGAGGAGGAATACTCCGCCTTCCCTTGGGTGCACGAGGCGGAGCCAACCTTGGTGGGAGTTGAGACGTCGGGTCAGCAGGAACTCTGGGGCACCGTCGAAGAGGTCCTCGAGGTTGTCAACCATGTCGAAGGCACAGTTCCAGTCCTCAACATGGCTCATATCCACGCTCGAGGTCACGGTCGCCTGAAGACGTCCGAAGATTACGCAGAATTGTTTGATCAAGTTCGCGATACCATCGGTGGGAAGAAGTTCTACTGCCACTTTGCCGGAGTCGAGCATCGCATGGGTAATGCCCAACACTACACGCAGATCAAGAAGTCTGACCTCAAGTTCGAGCCCTTCGCTGAGTATTTGGCTGAGGAGGGCGATTGGATGGATATCACGATTATTTCGGATTCACCATTGCTCGAGCACGATGCCATGTACATGGTTCAGCATTACGACAAGGCTCGCCAACGTCTTCTCGAAATCCGTGCTCGCGATGAGCGCCGGATGAAGCTCGCTGCCGAGGCTGGAATCGATGTCGACGAATTGGCTCGGCGCGAGAAGGAACAGGCTGAGGCGCGTAAGAAATCACTTGAGACTGAGAAGGACAAGAAGCTCGCTGCTAAGGAGAAGAAGGCGGCTGAAGCAGAGAAGAAGGCGGCTGAAGCTGAGAAGAAGGCGGCTGAAGCAAAGAAGAAACCTGCTGCAAAGAAAGACGACGGCAAGATGATGTCCATCGAGGGCAAAGAAGACGAAAATTTCGAAGACTTGTTCTGATTGGTTCGGCCCTGTGATGAATCATATCTCACTCATGTTGTAAATCAGAGTAAGTCGAGCAATCTCCTCGATTTCACGGGGAGAAATCTTCGTTGCAAAGCACGCTTTGAGTTGGGAAGACTTGAAGTCGGAATCGATGTGGCGAGGTCGCTACAGGGACTGTAGCTCAGCTGGGAGAGCGCCGCACTGAAGATGCGGAGGCCGCTGGTTCAAGTCCGGCCAGTCCCACCATATTCTCATTCGACGCCGTCGAGGACACGAATTTGCATCTCGTTGAGGGCAGCGACGCCTGCGGTTGCAGATTCTAGGAGTGCGTCGAGTTCGGCGCGGGTGTAGGTGAATTCTTCTCCAGTTCCTTGGACTTCGACAAACTTGCCGTCTGCGGTCATCACGACGTTCATGTCGACGTCGGCATTACTGTCGAGGATGTAATCCAGATCGGTGTATACTCCTCCGTCGATGAGACCAACGCTAATCGCGGCAAGGTCGTGTGGCAGGACTGTATTTTCGTGGGCTTTGGCCTCTGCTGCGCTCAATTTTGGCGCTTCGACTCCTGCCTTGATTTGGTCATGTTTGAGTCTCTTGTTCGCTGGAAGGCAGCGACCTGCTGCGATGAGCCGGCGAATACACAGCCTGAGAGCGATATTTGCGGCTGTGATAGAGGCGCAGCGAGTTCCGCCATCAGCATTCAGCACATCACAATCGACTGTGATGGCGATTGGGCCGAGCGCTTCGAGGTTGATGGCTCCACGTAGGCTGCGAGCGACGAGGCGCTCAATCTCCTGTGTTCGCCCCTTTGCTCCGCGCCTTTCGCGCTGGAATCTCGAATCGGTCGAACCAGGTAGGAGTGAATATTCAGCGTGAACCCAACCTCTGTCGGCGTCCCGAGGAAACCATCGTGGGAGTGAGGAAGCAACGGTTGCACAGGCGAGTACCATTGTGTCTCCCTGACGATACAATACCGAGGCGTCTGCATTCGGCGTGAAATCAAGGGTGACGTCAATATCTCGGATCTCATCTGCCGCTCTATCGGATGCAATGTCGCCTGACTTCATCTTGGCCATGGCTCGCCGGCCGGAATCTTCCGTTAATATGTAACGTGGGATTAATCCCCACTCGGGAGCGGTAGATTAGCGCTCAGCGACGCGCGTGTGAAGGGCGAAATGCGTCGACGATTTTCGAGTCGGTGGTGATGTATGGGCCGCCGATGAGGTCGATGCAATATGGTACAGCGGCGAAGATTTCGTCGAGAATCTCTCGAATCGATCGAGGTGAACCTGGTAGGTTGAGAATTAGGGTCGAACCTCGAATACCTGCGGTCTGCCGAGAGAGAACTGCAGTTGGAACGTGTTTGAGCGAGGTTGCTCTCATTTGCTCGCCGAATCCCGGCAGCATCCTCTCACATACCGCTTCGGTAGCCTCCGGAGTCACATCGCGTGGAGCAGGGCCAGTTCCTCCGGTGGTTATGATCAGCGAGCAGCCCTCATCGGACAATTCGATCAAGGCCTGCTCGATGGATTTCTGCTCATCTTCGACGAGGCGTCTTGAGATTTCCCAAGGTGAGGTAAGCGCCTCGTCGAGGAAGGCTTCGATTGCCGGCCCGCTGCGATCTTCATACTCTCCAGCACTCGCCCTGTCAGAGGCTGTAAGAACGCCGAATCGACAGGGCTCACCAGCGCTCATCGTCTTCTGACAACAGCGCTGAGATGAAAACCCAGTCGGTCATACATCCTCGCCTTCGGAGGACTATCTTCAAAGACCTCCACGACCGGAATGAATACCCCGGAGACGATGTGGTGTCGAGCCTACCCCAACCCACACTGAGCAGCATCGTGCTCGCGGACGATTCTGAATCTTCGGATTCTGGTCGGCCACTGGTTCAAGTAGGCTCGATGTATTGCCTCTGAACATAGGTGAGCTGATGAGTGAAGAAGGAAGGTATGCAGCACAGATTGCTGTCGTTAAAGAAGAATGTGAAGGCGCGGATGAAACTGAGATAATCAATGAGTTCCGAAGGTATGAGGAGGAATTCATGATTCCACCTGAGGACGCTCTACGTTCAGTGATACGCAAGTTCCAAATCGCTGCTGGCAAGGAGGTTTCGACTATCTCCTCCCCCACGCGAACAGCCCCTCCTCAGAAGAAGGTTACACGCTTCTCCGAATTGAAAGAGGAAGACAAGAACGTCACCATCGAAGTCGCAGTTGTCTCTTACATTCCAAAGATACAAACTGTCCGCGGTGAGGAACGTCAGATCGCTTATGGATGGATTGAGGACAGTCCATGGGAAGGAGAGCGCGAACGCTGGGACTTCACAGACTGGGGCGACCACTCAGAGAGGCTCACACCTGGGTCGGTCGTCAGACTCGAAGGTGTCTCGGTCAATTTCTGGAACGACCGCCGAGCCCTCAACATCAACCGACCGAGCCGAGTCACCGTTCTGAAGGAGGGTGGCCAACCAGTCACCAAGATTTCAGACGAACCGATTTCCATCGCTGATGCTGGAACTGCCGAAGGAATTGTCAGCATCGTCGCGCGCGTCCTTTCGAAGAAGGATGATCAAATCGTCAAGAAAGACGGAAGTGGCACCCTCGATATCGTCCGTGGTCGCCTTGCCGATCCATCCGGAACAATCGGCTTCATCTCATGGCGTGAGTTCAATCACGAAGTTGGCTCTCTTGTCAAGATTGATCGCGCACAAGTTCGCCGATTCCGTGAGACGCCTGAAATCAACATCGGCGACCTCACCAAAATCGAGCCATTTCACGACAATGCATTCGCGAGCATGGATGATCTAAAATCCTCCACCCGCTCGACTATCGCTGACCTCAGAGATGGTGCTCGAGACATCGAAATCACTGTCCAAGTCGAGAATTGGCAAGCGCGTACCTTCACCAATGCCAATGGCGAGGAAAAAACGGTTCGCAGCGGCGATGTGATGGATCCAACCGGTCGTTGTCGCCTTACATCATGGGGTGAAATGAACCCAGAGCCTGGCTCGTTCCTACATCTCACCGGAGCTCGTGTACAGTTCTGGCAGGGCTCGCCAGACCTCGTCGTCGATTCAGCCGACCAAGTTGTCGATCTTTCTGATCCACCTTGGGAGAAGATTGACCCTGCTGACCATTGGGTGGAGGTCGATCTAACCACACTTCTGGGTGGTGGTTCTCGACGGGGTATACGAACATCTGGAACCGTCGTTGCCATCGGGAACAATTCAGGCATTATCGAACGTTGTCCAGATTGTCGCAGGGTGCTAAGAGACGGCGCTTGTGCAGACCATGGACCACAGCGAGGCGAAGAGGATGTACGAATCAGGCTCGTTCTCGATAACGGAGTCTCAAATGCTTCTCTCCTTATTGGGAAAGATGCCACTGAGTCCTTCACCGGAATGGATCAAGATCAGATTAAGGACGCCATCAATGCCAACACACAGTCGGGTTACCTTGCAACTCTGCGCGAAAGATTCCTTGCTCGCAAACTCACCATCAACGGCAGGGCGATGGTAGACGGACAGGGAGCCATTCTGATGGCTGATACAGTCGAAGTCGACACTCAGACTCCAGAAGAAGCAGCGAAAGCAGTCATGAATCGCTGGGGGGTGATTCTGTGATGTCCCAACCCGCACGCAGAGTTCGCCAAACAGCGGTACGCCTCTTCGCTCAGGAATACATGGATGCCGACCTACCTGAGGAGGGCGCAGGCGAATACGACCCCTCCTTCGTCATCACCAAACTCGGAGCGAAGGTCAATCGAGCTCTCGTTGGTGGAGTCATCGACAGAGTCGAGCGCCGAGAAACCGATAACGGCTCATTCTACACGGGTCATCTTCGTGATCCGACCGGAACACATCGCTTCGAAGTCGCTTCTTTCCAGCCTGAACTTCACGCTGACATTGAAGAGATTCTCAATCGCTTTGAGTCCGGTGACCGATTCCTAATGTTGCTCGTCGGTCGAGCACGCTGGTTCGAGACCGAGGACGGCGGTGTCTTCACTTCATTCCGCGCCGAGGAATTTACCATAGTCGACAAGGATCGATACACTCACTGGCTCGTCGAGGCATCGGAAGCAACTCTCCGTCGCCTCGATGCCTTCGAAGCCTCGATGGAATCCGATCTAACTCCAGCAGCCCTCGAGGCTTCGGGAGTTCCAAAAGATCTTGTCGATGGTACGATTCTCGCACGGGGTCATTACGGCGAATTCGACACAGAGAATTACCGCGTAGGAGTCCTCCAAGGACTTTCGATGGCGACTGGCTCTGACATTTTGATTGAGGCACCACCTGCTGCTCAACCCACACTAGAGCAGTCATCCGACGCGCCGTCCCCCGTAGCAGAGGCGCCAGCCTCTCCAACTCCAACTGGAGAAGTCGCCGATGTTCTCCTCGCGACAATCCGAGCAAAGGACGACGGTGGCGGCGTGGATTACGATACGCTCGTCCACGCTGCAATAACATCAGGACACAGCCGAGAAGCCGCTGAGGATGCAATCGATAACCTTCGAGACATCGAGTGTTCAATCATCGAGCCAAGATTCAGCTACTTCCGTTTGACACCAGAATGATCATCGCAATCTTGCGATGACCTGCTCTGCCTCGGTCATCTTGGCTCGAATGCGAGCAATTGCATCTGAATCTGTAACCGAAGCGGCTCTTGAACCGCTAACCGGTGTTTCACCGACTTGCTGGAAGGCAACATCTCGAGCGCCCTTTGCCTCAGCAATACGCGCCGCGACTAGCAACAATCTCGTGCTAACCGCCTCGTCTTCAATCGGCCAACCGCGGCGCACCGCGATTCGTAGAAAGAGGTCTTCCTCAGGTGCAGACCAGCGGCCACCATGACTGTTGAGAATGGTTCCAATCATCCGCTCGATATCATCGATCATCCCGACGAGCGTCTGCAATGCCGAAGTATCCCGCTTCCCCTCAGATTTGGAGAGCATGTCGGCAGCGTCCTCAACTAAGTGTTGAGGCAGTGCCTGCAAGAAATCCACAGGAGTATCGGGAACCTCGATTAGAATCACTTCTTCTTCGACGGGGTCACCAGAAATTTTCGGCGCAGCCGCTTGTGCTCCAACAGACGAAACATCCGGCAAGCCATTTCGCCTCAATGACCGCTTAATCTGCCCCCAACCTCGACCTTGACTCGCAAGAACACCAGCAACACGTCCCATCAGAACAGTGCGCGTTCCAGTCAATTGTAATTCGAGACGCCGACACAATCCGTGCAACTTCTCGCGTTCCATCTCGGCGAGGTTCTCCACAGTCAGTCGTCGAGAATCATGATTCAAGTGCAACCAAAGTCGCTGGCGCCTTTCTTTGTGAGAGCCAGACGACTTGATTCCGAAGACCTTCAGAGTCTCTCCCAATTCCTGATGTGACATTGCTTGAACCCCATCCCAACTAAGGTCATAATCAGCTAGAACTTGATGCTGAATCAAGCGGGCACGGACGACTTCAACTGAACCATTCTTCGTAAATCCAGCCGCCTCCGCGCGGTTGCGCAACTCGACCAAACGAGCCCGATACAATTGGTCGAGTAATACTAGATCAACTGACATCAGAACCACCGATTCGTCAACAGCCGGTCCTTCGCCGTCTTATCGCTTACCCATCCAGAAGCGAAGTCCAAGCGGATTTGTGAGCAAAGCAAAATTCGCCGTCACTCTTGCAGATCGATCCAGGCGTCGGTTGCTGGGCCCTCTCGAGGATGTGCAGGTAATTCAGATCCAACAGACTCTAGCATCTTATTCCAATCATGGGCCAAAGAAACAGTCGAACTCTCGAGTTTTGCCAGAGAAACAACCCGCTCAACAGAGAGAGTGTGCCAGCCATTGTTGGAAATCAACTCGAGTCGAATCTCAGCGTGAACATCAGATAGAATCATCTCACCTTCCGGATTATGGAATGTATTCTCCATCGCCAAATCGAAGTTTTCCTCTGCCAAACGCATGATTGCGCCCACCTGCCTATGACGGACGAGCAAAGCCACCCGGTCCAACTCAGCCGCAGACAACGAACCAATCAAATTCTCATGTACCCACCAAACGGTCTCTCCCTCACGTTCAGAAAAATTCTCAATCAAACGACGAGGGAAACCTCTTCGAGCAATCAGTACCACTAGATCAGAGTAAGGGACGGGAAGGTAACGGTCACCTCCTCGTTTAGCAGGATCAACCCCCAAAACGTGCCGTCTTTCACGTCGGAATTTCGAATCGTAGACCTCACGTGAAGTGACGAATCCATCGATTTCGCCATTTTGACGACGCTCTTCCATCCAGATTGCCAAATCGGCCAAATCAGTAGGAATCTCGCCGAGTTCGTAAATCCCAGCGAAGGCGGTAGGCGAGAGAACCCGCAAGCCTCGACGAGCCCGCCTCAGTTGCCTTCTGACAATCCGCTCCTCACAAAGGATGATTCCGCCCTTCGGTTGGTGCCACACATCGTCCTCGCTCACCAAAATTCTCGCTGGACGACGTGGAGTCCTTGCACCGACTACTTGACAACCAGCAGAAAGAACCTCCATCATCTTCCCATGAAGAAGCGAACCGGGAAGCGCGAACAAGTCCAGTTCGCCTTCCTTCAAACCCTCTAATCCAGCCTCTATTGAGGTCACAGCGGACACTTCAAGTTCGATATCTGAGGCCGCATCAGAAGCCAAGAAATTTTCCAAATGTTTTGATGTGAGACAGTGCGGATGATCCAGTGATGCGACGGTTAGTCGATTTTCCACAGCGTCCACCTCGAGGGGGGGGCACGCAACGTGCCCAGCCGCGGGGCCGCACTCTCGTTGATATAGGCAACCCCTCACGAAGAAACTCCATGGTCTCACTTCGAAACGTTCGTCGTAGCCTTGAGCGGCGTCGAGATCTCGTCGATGAAGCTCTAGAAGATTTGGTGCAGGAACGTATGACTAAGAACGACGCGCCTGCGATGAGCCTAGCCCGTGATATTCTGTTAGCAGGTGGTAAGAGGATTCGTCCGGTACTCGGATTGCTGGCATACGAGGCCGTCGGCGGCGAGGATGTCGATTCGGTAATGGATCTCGCTATCGCCGCCGAATTGCTCCACACAGCGACATTAATCCACGACGATATCTATGATCAATCTAAGACTCGGCGAGGAGTTCCAACCCTACATTCGACCCATGGAATATCTCATGGTATCATCGCTGGAGACTATCTGTTCGTGCTTGCATTCTCTCTTGGTGGCCGGTGTGAAGAACGGATTGTGGAGCAGATGGGAGAGGCAGCTGCGAACATCGCGGCTGGGGAACTTCTGCAACACAAGCACATAGGGGACCTCGGAACGACTCCAGAGGATTACTACGCAATCATCGATGGCAAGACCGCCGGTCCTTTCGCCAGCGCTTGTGCAGGTACAGCGATGTTCGCCAACGCACCCGATGAAGTCGTTGACGCACTCTCTGAATTTGGATGGGAAGTAGGTCGAGCCTTCCAATTGGTTGACGATTTGTTGGATTTGACTGGTGACTCCACAATGGGTAAACCGCGCGGAACAGATGTCCAAGATGGCAAGATGACTCTACCCATCATTCACGCTCTGACGATGCTTCATGGTGTCGAGCGCGAGCAACTCGCCGATGTTTTACAGAATTTCAGCGAGGACCGCTGGGGTGAGTTGACCGAGTCGCTAGAGATCGCTGGTTCGTTTGATTACGCACGACAATTGATTCAGAATCACATTGACCGTGCGCAGAACGCTCTCGAGCGACTCCCCGAATCTGAGGCGAAGTCATTGATGGCCGAGATTGCAGAGCAATCTCGCAGCCGTCGGACCTGAGGTGGCTAGGATAGGCTGCGAGCCGTGAATTCTGGTGATTTTCATGGTTGAGCGAATCGATTGGGATGTTATCGTCATCGGAGGCGGGCCAGCAGGTTCGACTGTTGCTCGTTACGTTGCAGAGGGTGGAAAGGACGTCTTGGTAATCGATGGCCGTGAATCGATTGGTAGCCCGTTACAATGTGGAGAGTTAGTCCCGAGTAATGACGAGATGAGACGGCTTTGTCCTGATGTCCCCGATATCGATGATTTACTTCAGACGCCCGAAGCCGCGATTTCTCTACGCACTTCTGAGATGCATTTGGTCCCACCATCGGGTCGGCCACTTTGCTATCCATTCGAGGGGCTTATGCTAGACCGAGTTGCCCACGATGAGTGGCTTGTTGATTTGGCTAAATCGAAGGGTGCGAATTATCTCACGAACGCCAGAGTTGAATCTGTTGATGGCGAGACTGTTACTCTGCGAGATGGGCGAGAATATTCTGCTAGAATCATTGTCGGAGCAGGAGGTCATAACGATCCATTGCGCCGCAGTCATTGGGGTGAATCAGGCCTCAAAATCCCAATCAAATTCGTCTTGATGGACGGGGATTTTGGAGATGCTGTTGAACTTCACTTTGGCTCGATGGCACCGGGTGGATATGCCTGGATGTTCCCCAAGCAAGGTGGAGCAAATATCGGTGTCGGTATCCAGAATAAATTCGCCAAAGATCGCTCACTGAATCTATTCGCTGACGAATTCATCGGTCGCTATGGAGAAGATATCACATTCAGAGGAGCAGGTTCGCTTCCGATGTCGGGAACAATAGATTGTTTCGTCAAAGATAATCATCTACTCGTAGGTGATTCAGCAGGAATGGTTCTGCCATCAAATGGTGCAGGAATCACCATCGCGATGATCGGCGGGCGCATCGCCGGTAAGGCAATTGTTTCTTACTTTGAAAACGATGCATCTCTGCACGAGTATGAGGTCGAGTGGAAGCGTCAGATGGGCGCAGTGATGCGTAATTCGAAGCGCTCATTCCGAATTGGTAGCTGGATAATGCGACTTCCGGATTGGGTTCTCAATCTCGCATTCAATCCATTGACCAAGCCATTTGTATGGCGCTTCGTAACTTGTCGAAAGCCATTCATCATTTTCTGAATCAGTGGGTTAGCAAAGGGCTTGACGCTTGTGAAGCATAATGTGAAGATTGAAATATTGAGTTTTAGATTAATTTTTATGGGCGGAATAAGGATAGTTGATTCGGAGCAAGAATACGAGAATGAATTTACGGCGAGATTCACGAATTATTCTGTAGAGGAATTAGTAGACTCATTTAATTCGGATCAACCTAGTCAAGGTTGGGTAAGTGCTAGAGGAAGATTTCTTGCTGCATTGCGTCAAGCTTTTTTAGATACTGATATAGATTGTACTAGTTTTATCTCTGAAGAAGGTATGTCACTGGATTATCCAATAAGGCTAGAAGGAAAAATCATCTTTCAAGTTAAAGAAAATCAATAGAGCAAAGGGTAGCCTCTGAAAGGGCGGACTGATAACCCATTAATTCAGAAATTAGATAAATTCTAAACCCATTTTTGTAAAAATCGATGTGCTGGGAATAGGACTATATCTCAAATGTCAATACACAGAACATGGTCGAGATACTATGTCCTCATTGCGATGAAGAAATAGAGTTGGATGACGACTCGTCCGGGGTATTTGCTTGTCCATATTGCGATGGGGAATTTGAGTGGAATGTTGATCCTGCCCCTTCAAAATCAGGTGGAAAAGCCGCTGAAAATAAGGGTCCAGAAGTAAGTTTCAGTGGTGATGATAATAGTCTTAGAACCTATGCAATAATCGCAGTCGTTTTGGGCTCATTAGCTGCTTTTAGCGCTATTTGCACTGCATTCCTTCCAATTTTCGGACTTTGTAATCTTCTTCTCGTTATGCCAGGAGCAGTTATTTCATTCATGAACAAAAACAAACTTGGGAGATTTCCCGAAAGTTCTCACAAAGGTATGGTTAATGCTGGGTTTTGGCTAGCTGTAGCAGCCGGTTCAATTACTATTTTGGCTCAGATTGTTTGGTTAGTAATGATCTTAATTGCCCCTGAATTAAGTGGTGAATGGTTCCTTTGCGGAAGTGGAGAAGAGATTCCAATCGAATGGGTCAATGACGGAGACTATGATTGCTGGGATGGTTCTGACGAAGGAGTCTGAATCTTCATACAATTTTTGACGAGAGTCTCGATACTACTCAATCTAGAGTTCTAATCACTGACGAGCTTGCTTTCTAGCAGCCTTTCGCCTTCGGTTATGACAGACCTTGTCTCATCACTATGAGTCAATAGGTACCCTCTGATTCAAAGTTCAGCGTAGTAGTCGATAACCGCCTCATTCAGCGCTTCTCTAGCACTATTCTCATCCACGGTTAGTGTGATTCCATCCCGCCTCAGTGCCTCCCCATCGACAAAGACATCGAGCACTCGGCCACCTGAATACAATAGGTTTGGAAGAAGCCTCCTTCCATCTCTACCGATTGGTGACATACGTATGTCATTGAGATCCCATGTAACCCAATCAAGCGAATCCTTGGTTGCTAACTGCCATGTCTCCTCAGGGACGAGAACTCGTGCATTCCAGTGGTCGTGCTTCTGAACTAAACTCGCAGCCTTCGCCTCCGATCTCATGTCTAGTGAGTTATTGCTCGCTGAACCATCCGTTCCCAAGCGAACATCGACCTCTGCTTCTTTCATCGCAGGGTAAGACATCGTTCCCCCACATGCGAGTTTCTGATTGGAGGTTGGACAATGAACTGCGTGAGCATCATGCCCTGCAAGTATTCTCATCTCTTTCTTGGTCAGCCAGCCGCAGTGGGCACAAACGGTGGTCCCATCGGTGAAGTAGTCGAGAGAATCGAGATATTCTACAGGATACATTCCATGTTCTGCGTGGCAATCGGCGACTTCCTTTCGGGTCTCGGAAGTGTGAATGTGGAGGGTGCAACCAGTCTTCTTGGCCAAATCTGAACCCTTCAGCAGAATTTCTTCGTCGCAGACGTATACCGAGTGTGTTCCGACACCGTAATCTATCCTTCCAGGCCTCGGTGAAGGTCCTGTAATGAGGCTCTCAACATGACGCAAGGCATCTCCCGAGCCGGGCTTGAAGTTAGGAGTCAAACCATCGGTTATTGGTCCACAAAGAGTTGCCCTG
>Ga0208946_1000095_pt1 | contig 17088 bp, 18 predicted proteins | sample AOAMet2_C49A8_80_2_FD_188075 | JGI IMG/M metagenome (GOLD analysis project Ga0208946, IMG submission 188075) | Ammonia-oxidizing marine microbial communities from Monterey Bay, California, USA - C0912_C49A8_80 (SPAdes) | ecosystem: Environmental > Aquatic > Marine > Intertidal zone | place...
CGGCAGCGATAATTTCCTCAATCAACTCATCTGGAACTGGTGTTGGAAGAAAGTCTCGAGTGGATCTTCGAGAAGCCGCGAAAGTGTTGAAATTTCCAGTATCGAACTCTCCGGTTTTCGTATACACAATTCGTTCCATTCACTCACCCATTCGAAATTCACTCGCCGGCTTACCGCCAGCTAGATGCTCGACGATGCGGGCGATAGCCGCATCGTCGTCAGGAATAGTATACCAGATACCATCTGGATAAATGACACAAGATACACCCTGTTCGCAGCGGTCGAGACAACCTGCTTTGTTCACTCTAACATCGTCGATTCCAGCAGCGCGAGCAGCTCGCTTCAGCCGCGTCATCACATCGAGTGAGTTCTTCGCAGCACAACATTCTCGTGGCTTGCTTGGGTCACGCTGATTTGTGCAAACGAAAGCGTGTAAACGAACTTCTTTCGACATAAATTCACCTCAAATCTCATCGAATTTCGCGGCCAAAATGAAGTCAGATTCGGTTAGTCCGTCAATCTTGTGTGTCCAGATGAGAGCCTTTACTCTGCCCCAGCCGAATTCAAAGTCGGCGTGATGCCCTTGTTGCTCACAGATGGCGCCGGCGGCGTTGACAAAATCAAGTGCTGATTCAAAGTCACGAAATGTCCACACGCGTTCAAGATGGTGGCCGTCTATAACATCCCAATCGGCATTGACTCTCGACTTCATCTCCTCCGCTTCCTGTACGGTCATTGGTGGTGCGCCGCCTTTGCAGGGAACGCATTCCCGATTCGCGAGGTTTGACATCGCTCATCCCCAAAGATGGCTGTCATCCGAGCCGCCATCGGCTTGGCGTTCGGCTTGTTCGTGAACGTTTGAGCGCCGTCGCATGTCTTCTTTCTCGAAGGTTAGTAGCTCCTCATCCTCAATGTATGATTTGCGAAGGTGAGTCACCAGACGCACTTCGACAATGACATCGCGGGCAATCGAACGGTATTCTCCGTCCGCATCGAGCATCTCTACCGCGTTTCGTGAGGTGGCGAGTAGCATCCCACGTACCCATGGGTCAACATCGTCTCGCAGTGCGCGGGCATCGATTAGTAATTCGATTAGGTCATCTTTGCGAAGTCCACCCCTTCTATCGATCAACGGACCGAAGAAAATGTCCTGTCTGCCGTCCAGATTCGTGGCTCCATATTCCTTCGCAAGACGCTTCGCCCAGTCGGGTAGGTCGTCGATTCTCTTACCGCGGCGTTCGCCGGTCATGGGGTCGCGTACGGATGGCCATAGAAAAGCACGCTGATTGAAGAAGGATGAGCGGAGCCGCTTGGACGGAGGAGAGGTCATGGCTTCGGTGGAGTGGCGTAGGATTCCGACTGTTCTGTATCCACAGGAGGTCTTGGACAAGGCATTTCGTCGCGCCAGCAAGCAATCACTCCTAGTCGAGGATCCTGACAAGTATCACCGTGTCCGTAAGCAGATGGCGCGGATGGTACAGGCTGCCAGTGACACGATTGCTGAGACTTTGTTGAAGTGGGTTGACAAGTGGCCCAGCCTCAATGCGCAATCTTCCTTCGATCAAGCACTGGTCGATGCGGCTGTTGGAGCGGACGAATTCCGCCAGAATCTCGGCGCAATTCAGTGGGCCGCTGAGAGAGTCCGCAAAATCGCCGGCGAATCACAAGCGAAGATGCTGAAATTCCGTTCAATCGAGCCATTTCACGCCGAACGCAGGCATGCATACGGACGGATGTCATCAATCATTGAACAAATCAGCGATAATATCCTCTGGTTGGGAGTGGCCCGCGACATTCTGCGGCAACTCCCATCAATTGATGCCGCAGAGCCATGTATCGTTGTCGCGGGCGCGCCCAATGTAGGTAAGTCCGCATTAATCACTGAACTTTCAAGCGGCGAACCTGAAGTCGCCGCTTACCCATTCACTACTAAGCGCCTACACGTAGGGCATTTCGAACACCGCAGGCGCACCTACCAAATGGTCGATACACCAGGGTTACTCGACCGTCCGATGACCGATCGTAATCAAATCGAAATGCAGGCCATCGCTGCTTTGGAGAATGTAGGAGATGTTGTTCTCTTCCTCATCGACCCATCTGAGAAGAGCGAAATTAGCCGTGAGGATCAGGAACACCTCCTCGGCGAGGTCCGAGAACTCCTCGCCGAGCGGCCACTCCTCCTCGTCCATTCCAAGTCCGACTTGCACGAAATGATTGAGGGAGATGAGGAAATCATCCGCATCAGTTCGCAAACAGGCGAAGGAATCGATGGACTGCGAAGCCTGCTAATCGATTCAATAGCCGCAGATGAGGTGGACGATCCACTTGCTCTGCCAGAGACATGGCATCGTCAGGTGGAGGAGATCGAGCCTGTTGGCTCGCCAGAAGAGATTCTAGCACGCAGAGAAGAAGCGATGCGCAATTCGCCCAGACCTAAGCGTGGTCGGCGAGACAAGCGTTGAGTATGCGCAGCAGCGCATCATTCAGCGTGGAACTGAGCCCCACAAGTGACGCAGTAGATGGTGTGGCCACCGTAAGATCTTGCAAGACCCTCGGCCCTAATCTGAGCACCGCATGTTTTGCACTCGGTAACTGCCATGTACCCTCGAGGGTCAACCAGTTCTTCAACCCTCTCGGAGCCTTTGTATGGTTCTTCCAATGACTGATTACACTCTGTGGTGAATCTATCAAGCATCGACGAACTTCTTCCAGAAGAGCTTGATGGGGAAAATCATCTCGAAACCACCAATCATCAGTAGGATTCCTATGAGAGCGAGCATAATCTCGCCGACAGTCGAGATGTGAATTGAGGTGCTGATAGTCACCAATTGGTCGTCGAGATTCGCTCCATCACGTCCAGCGCTGGTAAAGCGATAATCGCCTGGCTCAAGAGAGAAAGTGAATTCATCGTCATATTCCGGACCTCCTGCCACGAATTCGAAATCATCCGCCTCACAGGTCGTCAATCCATTGGAGTCCGGTGGACAAGATTCTGCATAGTCAGCGTCGACAACGCCGATCCAAGCCTTTGCCGGCTCGCTCCACTCGATAGTCACTTGAACATCGAGTAAATTGAATCCCCAGGGGACATAGAAGTTAGAGCCGGTCATTCCGACAGGACACCCTCCTGCGTCGTCGTCCAAACATGGAACAGTTGTAGCGCTGACACGCGTCTCATCGAGGTCGATTCCAACAAGACTCGCGGTGACCAGAATCAGGCATACGAATCCGACGAATCCGGGAAGGACTCCGAGGACTCGAACCATCTTCATGCAGATTGCCCCATTGTGCTGAGTGTTGAACCTGACGATGCCTCGTCGTCACAGAGATGTGAGTATTGCGAGAAGAATCGCAATCGCTGGGAATAGATAGAGCATGATTGTCAGGCGCTTCCTTGACGCCATTCGCTTTTCATTCGTCGCCTCGCACTCCTCGTCGGAGCACACAGGAGGTTCTGCGTTGAGCGGGATTGGTGCCCAGCAGACTGAGCAGTGCCTATGTGGGCTGACTCCAGATGCGCTGGTGGTTCGCTTACTTCGGCCACGCTCACGTGCTGCCGTCTCTCTCGCTTGAGCTGCTGTTCTTGTTGCGGCCTTTGCGATTCTGTCCTTTCGACTCATGTGAATCACTCATTCTTCTTCGGACTCGACCACAGTGCCCTCGAAAGACTCGCCTTCGATGGCGGATCGGATGATGGCTGGTTTGCGTCCGTCGAGGATACACAAGGTCATCCCAGCTTTGGCGGCGTCGGCCACTCCCATGGGGTCGACGACGCCGGTTGGTCCTGCGCGATTGTGTTCGGCTGGCCCAACGATTTCCTGTAATTCATCGTGGGTCAATGAGTCGTAAGAGCGGGCGTCCGCGTCTGTTCGCGGGTCTGAAGTATAGACGCGGTCGACATTGGTGCCGATGATGCAGCGGTCGGCTCCGCTGGCGATTGCTAGACGGATGGCTACCGCATCGGTCGTATGACCAGGGGTTGTACCACCCATGACCACGACCGGTCTCTCGTCAAAGAGCATGGTCGCTTCGTTAATTGAATGAGGAATGGTTCCCGAGACCATGACTCCGGCGTCAGCCAACGCCTCTCGAACCATTGTGGCGTTCAGACGAGTCGCTGCGATGCCGATTCGGTCGAGGCGATCCTCGTTATCGACAATTGGGCGAGCAAGGGCAATTCCCTCCCTCGCCGGAGCGCCTCCGCCGACGACAATTCCTATTCTATCGTCGACCGTAACACGGTCGCGGATGATGCCGACAAGCTCCTCGAGCCACGCGTGTCGCTCGTCTACCTCGGGCCTCAGAAGGCTACCTCCGAGGGCGAGTACTATGGTCGCCATCGTCCATTCGGGGATGAGTGCCCCTTTCAATGCCTTCGCTAGATACGCGCGAGAGGGTTGAAATGCCGCTCGCTGCGGCCTTTCGGATGGAGGCTTTGCCATGGCTGATGACTTGGAGATGCAGCAGCGAAGGTTGCGTACGAAGAAGTCCCTCGAGGAGCTTCAAGGCATGCGCGGGATGGGCACCGAACTCGTCACTGTAATCATCCCGCCTGACCGACTGATTAGTGATGTCAGAGGTCAGCTAGGACAAGAGTCTGCTCAAGCAGCCAACATCAAGTCGAAGTCGACTAGAAAGCACGTAGGAGATGCCATCGAGTCGGCTATCGCAGTTCTAAATCGCTACAAAACGGCGGGAAAGAACGGCCTAGGAATTTTCGTGGGCCACGTAATCGTGGGGAATAACAAGTCTCGTTTGGTCACTGTTGTAATCGATGACCCACCAGAGGTTTTCTCATCATTCCGATATCGTTGTGATTCAACATTCGAACTCACCCAACTCGAGGACATGCTGATCGATCGTACCTCGTACGGACTTTTCGTCATCGACCGCGGCGAAGCCGCTTACGGAATCGCAACGGGTAAGCGCATCCATTGTCAGGAGGAATTGCAATCCAATATCATGGGTAAGCATCGACAAGGAGGTCAGTCAGCCCAGAGATTCGAGAGATTGATCGAGGAGGCTGCTCATAATTTCTTCAAGCGGGCCACCGAGCACGCCTGCAATTACTGGCTACCAAATATCGCCGACATCAAAGGAATCATCGTCGGTGGCCCTGGCCAAACCAAGGATTTCGTCGTCAAGAACGACTATTTCCACCACGAGGTCAAGAAATTGGTTCGCGAGCCCTTCTTTGACGTGGGGTACTCGAATGAGAGCGGCCTAAGGGAGCTAGTTCAGCGCGCGGGCGCGCTGATGGATCAGATTGAGCTTGATGCTGAGCGCAAGATCGTCGACAATTTCCTGCGCGAGGTTATGCAGGCTCATCCCAAGGCGACCTATGGTGAGATGATGATTAGGTCGGCGCTCGATCAGGGTGCTGTCGATATGCTACTGCTTTCTGAGGGGCTGAAAAAGCGGCGTGTTGGATGGAGATGCAAGCCCTGCAAGCACGAATGGGAAGCGAGTCAGAACCATCGCTCGGAGATTCCAGATTGTCCGAAATGTGATTCGGAGGATATCAGGGAAGATCCAGATAGAACCATGGATATGATTGATGAATTGACACAATTAGCGGGACACACTTCTGCCAAGGTGCGTTTGATTTCGATGGATTCCGAGGAGGGTGCGACCCTTTACACTTCATTCGGCGGAATCGCTGCAATGCTGAGGTACTCTCTTACTTGAGGTGGACGAAATGCGAGATTTGGTAGAAGCGATTCGCCCCCTTCTCAAAGCGGTCATGTCTGATTTGGATGTGGGCGAGGAAGATTGGTCTGGGCTGCTCGCCGGCTCGACAGTTTCGGACTTCGCTGATGTTGCGATGCCGTGTCATTCGCTGGCGCGGGTTTTGCGTCAGTCTCCGGCTGCAATTGCAGAGGATGTGTTGGCTGGTTTGGGTTCGAGTACCGCGGGGATTTGCACGATCAGTTCGGTCAATGGATTCCTCAATTTCACCGCTGATAATGAGTGGTTGTCGATGCGTATGGAGGAGGCTTCTGCAGATGAGCGGCTCCGTGTTGCCGTCGAAGACTCCCGCATCATTGTCATCGACTATTCTTCACCAAATGTCGCGAAGCACATGCACGTTGGACACCTTAGATCCACTGTCATCGGTGATGCACTAAATCGTATGTTTACCTACAAGGGACATACAGTCGTACCCGAGAACCACGTTGGTGATTGGGGCACCCCATTCGGTATGCTGATCGAGCATCTTATCGATATCGGCGTCGAGACTCCTCCTGACGATATTGATCTCGGTTCATTCTACTCTGATGCCCGCAGTAAATTCGATTCCGACGCTTCCTTTGCCGACCGTTCGCGTAAGAGAGTCGTTCGGATGCAAGCGAGTGAGCCAGAGACGATTGCCCACTGGCAGATGCTCGTGAATCGCTCGTTGCTCCACTTCAACGATGTCTACCAGATGATGGGAGTTCTGCTGACTGATGATGACCTTGCTGGTGAGTCAAAGTATGAGGCAGCGCTGCCGGATGTTGTCGATATGTTAGCAGCGGCAGGGCTGCTTGAGGAGAGCGAGGGAGCTAAGGTCGTCTATCCAGAGGGTTGGATAAATCGCGAGGGTGAGCCGCTGCCTCTGATTATCCAGAAGGCTGACGGCGGCTACAATTATGCAACCAGCGACCTCGCCTGTATCATCGATAGAATTCAGAATGTCGGCAGCCGAGATTTCCTATACGTAGTCGGGGCCGAGCAGGCTCAGCACTTTGCGATGGTGTTCGAAGTAGCGCGAAGTGCTGGCTTCATGGACGAGTCAGTCAATGCTATTCACGTTCCATTTGGTCTCGTTTTGGGAACAGATGGCAAGAAACTCGCAAGCAGGACTGGAGGCGCTGTGCAACTCAAGGACCTGCTCGTCGAAGCGGTCGAAAGGGCTGATTCGCTCATCGCAGAGAAGAACCCTGAACTTCCTGCAGATGAGCGAGCCGAAGTTGCTCACATGCTTGGAATCGGCTCTGTAAAGTATGCTGATCTCTCCACAGATCGTGCCAATAATTACACATTTGACTGGGAGAAGATGCTCTCCTTCGAAGGTAATACAGCACCCTATCTGCAGTACGCACACGCACGCATCTGCAGCATTTTCTCCAAGGCAGAAATTGAGCGAGATAGTTTCCGTAATGCCTCAATTTCGCTCGATGATGAGCGCGAAGCAACACTTGCCAGAGCAATCATCGCTTTCCCCCAAGCGCTTGACCTGGCCTGTTTAACCCACTCGCCACACAAGTTAGCCACACAACTCCACGCAATCGCCCAGGCATTTGCTTCATTCTACGAGTCCTGCCCCGTCCTAGCATCCGAGGGCTTGACCCGAGAGAGTCGATTGGCTCTTTGCGATCTGACAGCCAGAACTCTCGAAACCGGACTGTCACTCCTCGGAATTAGCGTCCCTCAACGAATGTGAGTGAGCCAAAGCCAGAGCGATTTGAGGCAATTCGCCTCGCGCGACCTTGAAATTGGTGATTCCCTCGCGCTGTCATGGTTTCAGTAGGCGACATGGCACCCGATTTCGAATTGATGGCTTTCGACAAGACGATGTTTCGACTCTCCGATTCAATTGGAAATCGAGTAGTAATCTTGTTTTATCCCGCGGCATTCACAGGCGTATGCAGCAAGGAAATGTGCACCTTCACGGATTCGATGAATCGCCTCGAAGCCGCCGAAGCCGAAGTCCTCGGTATCTCGGTCGATGGCATATTTGCCAATGCGGCATTCGCTGATGCCAACGAAATTGGCTTCCCACTTCTTTCAGACACCGACCGCATCGCAATCGATGCATACGGCGTAGGCATTCCATTCGTCATGCCGGATTATATCGCGGCCCAGCGTTCGGTCTTCGTAATCGAGGCAAATGGCCAAATCAGTTATGCTTGGATTGCCGAGAATCCTGGAATCGAGCCAGACTACGAAGCCGTTCTATCACACCTCGAAAAGTGATCCGAGAGCGCGATGTGCGCTCGTCATTCAGTTACCATAGGCAAGATGGTAGACAAGAGAGCCGTAAATGATGCCTGAGACTGCCAGGCTCTCCTCGTTGAATCGGCTCATGTCATCGAGATAAGTGTGGTATTCGCTCGAACCTGAGCCATAACAGACCACGGCTCGACCATACCGCTTGCCATCCGAGTCGTCCTCGTCGATATTGTAGACGAACGGTGCGTGATCGGAATTGTAGGGCATGTCGGTATTTGCGAGTTTGCGGACGTTGATATTGTAGCTGTCCGCTAGGTCTGGATGTTCTTGTTTGAACTTCGCCGTGATTCCTTGAATATGCTCGACGTCGGTCTTATGATTACCGAAAAGAGTCACACCCGAATTGCGCTCCGCGTCGACATGATTCATGTCCAAATTGATGTAAAGTCGGAGGTTTTCATACAGGTTATCTATGTGCTTATCCACCCAGTTAGTCGATCCATACAACCCCTCTTCCTCGCCCCCCCAGGTGCAGAAGTAAATGGTGTATTTTGGGGTGCCGAGTTGGCTTTCGATGAGTCCGAATTGTCGAGCCATTTCGAGCACGGTCGCCGTACCGGAGGTATCGTCGACCGCTCCTGGGCCCATGTAAACGGTGTCGTGATGGGCCCCGATGATGACCAGCTGTTCTGTTTCACCTTGGATTATCCCGCATGGAACCTTGATTGTGGCTTCCCCTGCATTTTCGACGAAGGTGAGGAATTTGAGCCTGCCATCTTGGTTGATTACATTGTCAATAATCGTCTGACCAACACTTTTGCTAACCATGATGAATCCCAAGTCGATTGGAATGTTTTCAATTTCTGAAATTCCTACTGATTTGAAGTAAGGAACGCAATCATTGGCGACGAGTTCGTCGCAGTTCTGACGCTCGTTGATGAGAATTAGTCCCTCGACATCATTCTCCGATGCTCGCTTGAATAGAGGAGTGTTTGACTCCGTTTCATTGGTCATGTGGATGAGCGCGACTGCGCTGGCGGCGCTGGACCAGTCGGCGCTCTCATTGCCAGTTCCCAAGTCGACTACCTCGATATCATCGACGTAGCGTATGAAAGATGAGCCAGAGTAACCTTGCAGTACGAAGTCGGATCTGTGATCGAATTCGATGAAATCGGCATTGATGTCGGTTGCTCCACAGGCAAATGCCGGGAGAGTTTCTCCCACATCGCCTGCGTGACAGATTCCCAGCTCTGGCTCATCATCAATGACGAACATTGGGACGTCGAAGTCTTCGATAGTCGATGGAATCCCCATCGTTGTGAAATTGGATTTGATGAACTCGGCTGTATTGTGTTCTTCGTTCGTTCCGGACATTCGGCCTTCCCACTCTGGATGGCCGAGGGCGATGAGGCTCTCAGCGTAGCCTCGTGCGCTGGTAGGGTCGAACTCGATGAGTTCGTAATCAGGAGTTCCTTGAATCCAGTCCACGATGTCGTCACCGTATAGGACTGCGCCACCCATGGTGCCGACAAGCATGATTCCGATTACTGCGAGGACAGAGACTGGAAGTTGCTTCGTGCGCTCAAACTGTTCTTTTAGCCTCGAATTGAGGCTTGTTGGGCTTTCTTCTGCCGCAATTTCAGCCTCGATGACCTCATTCATGCAGATGCCTCGCAGAATTGCCGCCGCCTTGGGCGCCTATTGAACCCAACCGCTAGCGGTACCTATGATGATTCGATTCACTGAGAGCCGATTTCATCGCCGGTCCAACGGCGACCTAGATTGTGGTCGATATTGAGTTGGTCAAGGATTCGAGCAACAACGAAATCGACGAGGTCTTCGATGGACTCCGGCTTATTGTAGAAGCCGGGACTTGCGGGCAGGATAACTACGCCCCATTCGGATAGGTTTGCCATTGCACGCAGGTGGGGGGTTGCGTAGGGGGATTCACGAGGGACGAGGATTAGTTTGCGTCGCTCTTTCATCGCGACGAGGGCGCTGCGGGTTGCGAGATTGTCAGAGATACCCGCAGCGATCTTGCCGATTGTTGTGCCGCTCGATGGGCAAACGATGTAGGCATCGAAGCGGGCTGAGCCGGAGGCGGAGCGAGCGGCGAGGTTGTCGTTATCCTCGAGGGTGATGAGTGAGTTAGAGGCGAGTTCTGCGGGAGTGATTCCGCATTCGAGATTGAGGTTGATAGCTCCCTCGCGAGTGATGATAAGATGAGATGACCATCCAGCCTCGCACAGGGCATCTAGCAGTCGTACCCCGTAACGCGCGCCGGATGCTCCAGTGATGGCAACGACTGCTTCAGGCATGAATCTCCCTCTTTCCTTCCTCGCTTCAACCTGCCTCACAGAGAATCGCGCAAGGCGTGGGCGAGGTATTCGTACTGCTCTACCGAGTTGTAGAGATGTGACGAGATGCGGAAATAGCGCATCTCGTGGTGTGGCCAAGGGAAGACTGGAACCTGAATTCCCCAATCGTCGAGCAGACTGTTGTGCAAGGCATCGCCGCGGAAATCCGGTGGCCCTTCGTAAGTCCCAGGTAGGTCGATGGTGGCCATCGCTGTTAGCATTGAATCGGCTAGTGGTGGCTCTGTTTCTAGAGTCTCACAGAGGATATCGCGGCCATTGCGTGCGAGTGAATTATTGTGTTCCATAATGGCTTCAAATCCTCCTGAAATCATCGAGCCGAGAGTTTCGATGGCCTTCGGGACGCAGAAGATTGCAGATGGGTCAGAAGTTCCCTGCCAATCGTATTCGAAGCGGAACTTCTCTACCGGTGGCATGTCTGCCGCGTAACCGTGACTGATTGTCAGCGGTTTTGTTGATTCACGCTTGTCCTCACGGATGTGAAGGAAGGCCGAGCCCTTTGGGGTACACAGCCACTTGTGGCAATTGCCAGAGATCCAAGCTGCATCCAACGAGGTCAAATCGAGCGGCACCAAACCTGGTCCGTGTGCTGCGTCGAGCAAAACATCCACTCCGCGCGACTGAAATTCATCCACTAATCGCTCGAAAGGCATTCTAATTGCAGTCGGGCTCGAAACGGTGTCAATCATCGCCAGAACGGTGCGAGGGGTAATCGCAGCGAGCAGTGGCTCGATGATATCATCCTCAGACTCACATCTGAATGGCAGTTCGACGACGACTACCTTCGCCTTCCAACGTCGAGCAACGAATTCAATCGCATTCCAACATGCTTGGTAAGCATGGTCTGGGACAATAATCTCGTCACCTGAGTTTAGCACAAGGCTGCGCAGCACGGTGTTTATTCCGCCAGTAGCATTGTGACAAAAGGTCATCCCATCTCGGTCAGCGTTGAGAAATTCCGAAAGAGAGCCGACCGCTCCAGCCATCATTTCGACAGCATCGCGCTCGAAAAAACGGACCGGATCTGCCTCCATTTGCGTACGAATTCTCGATTGCTCTTCGAGTACTACAACAGGCGTTGCGCCGAAGGAACCGTGATTCAGAAAAGTGGTTTCGGGGTCGAGTGACCAGTGGTGAGAAAATTCGCTCCCCGCAGGTCTCAGGCAACCAACCCCGGAGTCCAATCCTCAGGTTTCATCGGGACGCGTCCGAGAAATTCCTCTGCATGAACCAGCAACGCCTCTTCGAATCGAGCGCGGTCGAGTAGACGTCCTTCGAGGTCATGAGTGTGACCGACTGCAGCGAGAGAAGTGGTTGTGCCCGCATCGAGTCCACAGCAGGTCAATGCTTCGATTCGACCCTCGTTCGTATTGTAATTGATAGCTAATCCATGGCGGCTGACCCAGTGTTTGAAGGCTAGACCGATGGAGCAAATCTTGCGGTCCTCAAGCCAGACTCCCATCATCCTCTCGTCGCGATATCCTTCGATTCCACAATCTGCGAGAGCAGCCATAACCCAGTCTTCGATTCGGTTGATGATACTGCGAACGGATTGCTCGTCCTGTTGCCATTTGATGATTGGGTAGCCGACGAGTTGGCCGGGTCCATGGTAGGTCATTCCACCACCTCGGTCGACAATTGTCGTAGAGTAATCGGCTAGTGCTGGATCTTCCAAAGCTCCGTCGCGCTTCGCCTTTGGTCCAAGGGTTACGACTTCTGGGTGTTGGACGAGGATTAGCGTGTCGGGAATATCGTCCTTGATGCGCTGTTGCTGCATTATTCGCATTGCTTCGTCGACCGCTGTGTGCGGTTCGATTCCTGCTAGAAGGATGCGCAGCGGTCGCATCTTTGTTGCCTCGTTTTCTTCTCCGCCTCAGGCTGCGTGAATTGCGTGCCCGAGGGTCTTGAGGATTCCCTCATGGAAGGCCTCTGTCATTGTCGGGTGAGCGTGTACCACGTCTGCGATGTCCTCGAGCAGTGCCCCCATTTCGAGTGCAAGGACGAATTCGCCGTGGAGTTCAGCCACATGGCTTCCCACGGCTTGAATTCCAAGTATCACGTGGTCGGACTCACGCGCAGTGACGCGGATGAATCCACCTGTCTTCTCCGCTTCGAGTGTGAGTGCACGCCCGTTGCCGGCGAGTGGGAACTTGCCGGTGATTATCTGCTCTCCTCGCTCCTTTGCTTCGTCGGGAGATAGGCCGACCGAGACAATTTCTGGCTCGGTGAAGACGATTGCTGGTATTGCCACCTTGTCGAATTCTCGGTGGTGGCCGGCGAGGATCTCAGCGACCATCTCACCTTGTGCTGATGCCTTGTGGGCGAGCATTGGCTCGCCGGCGACATCTCCAATCGCATAGACGCCGGGAACATTGGTACGGCACTGACGGTCGATTCGGATGAAGCGGCCTCCGGTGTCCATTCGCACTCCCATATTCTCTATTCCCCAGCCCTTGGTATTGGGGCGGCGTCCAACGGTTACAAGCACCTTATCGACCTTGATGGTCTGCTCTTCACCACCTTTCTCAAAGGTCAGGTGAGCCTTGCGACTGGCTCCCTTGCCCTTGATTTCAGTACCGCGGGCTAGAGAGTTGGTGTGGATTGTGACCTTGTGTCGCTTGAGCCAAATTTCGAGTGGTCGGCGAATCTCTTTGTCCATGATTCCGAGAATCGAATCCATTCCTTCGACGACCGTTACATCGGTCCCGAGTTTGCTCAGAGCGCAGCCGAGTTCGAGGCCGATGTAGCCGCCACCAACGATGGCTGCTGACTTTGGTAGATTCTGTAGGTCGAGGGCACCGGTGGACGAGAGGATGAATTCCTCGTCACACGGCATGAATGGGAGGTCGATATGACTGGAGCCGGTGGCGATAATGACGTTCTCCGCTTCGATTTCGAACGGCCCGTCACTTGTTTCAACGGTACATTTCTTCGGTCCGGTGAAAGATGCCCAACCCTTCACGAGCTCGGCCCCCGCTCCCTTGAGTAGAGACTCGACGCCTTTGTTGAGTCGGGTGACGATGGCGTCCTTCCAATCGACAAGCGCGGCCATGTCAATTTCCGGTTCGCCAGCCACAGACAGTCCCATGTGACCGCCTTCGCCGGCGTGTTGCCGCAACGCCTCAAAGCGCTCAGCAGCGTGAATAATCGCCTTGCTAGGGATACATCCGCGAATCAGGCAGGTGCCGCCCGCTTTGTCTCCCTCAACGATTACAGTGTCCAAACCAAGCTGAGCGCTACGAATTGCTGCAACGTAGCCCCCTGGTCCGGCTCCAACGACGAGAACCTTGCATTTACGAGTGTCAACCATTCTTTCACCTCACATGAAGATCATTGCAGGATGCTCAAGTATACGCTTGAGAGACTGCACAAGAGCCGCTCCATTGGCTCCATCGACGATTCGGTGATCGAATGAACTCGAGACGTTCATGATGCGGCGGACGACAATTTCGCCCTTGTGTACTACGGGCATCTCGCGCGCCTTGTGGACACCAAGTATAGCGACCTCTGGGTGGTTGATGATAGGAGTCGCACCAAGGCCACCATCGCGGCCGAGGCTGGTGATTGTGAAGGTTGAACCAGTCAGGTCATCGAGTGTTGCGGTACCATTGCGGGCCGCTCCTGAGACACGCTGCATCTCTGCTGCGGCCTGCCAGACATCCATCGCTTCAGCGTGTTTGACGACCGGGACGAAGAGTCCACGGTCGGTCTGCGTAGCGATTCCAAGGTTGATGGCTCCATAACGGCGAACCAAACCATTGGCTTCGTCGTAGTGTGCATTGCATTCGGGGTGCTTTGGCATCAGCTTGGCTAGTGCGAGCATTATGAACGGCAGATAGGTGAGTTTGGGTTGCTCTGGCGAGCGCGTCGCATTGAGCGTCTGTCGCAATTCTTCCAACTCTGTTACATCGATTTCCTCGAAGTAGGAGAAGTGCGGAATGTGGCGCTTTGAGAGGGTCATTGCTTCAGCAATTTTGCGGCGCAGGCCGACGACCTTGATTTCCTCTACATTGGTTCTGCGTGTCGAATATGCGACTGGTGCAGCTCCCTGAACCATTCCTCCAGCTGCGATGAATGCGTCTAGGTCTGCGTGGCGAATGCGTCCGGCTGGTCCACTGCCGCGAACCGCGCTCAGATCGACTCCTGCCTCGCGCGCACGTCGGCGCACAGCAGGACTCGCCAGTGCCTTGCCACCTGCGCTAGGTGCCGGTGCAGAGACAGCGGGAAGTGATGCAGGTGCAGAGATTGACGGCACGGGTGGTGGTGCCACTGGTGCCGTTGCAGCTGCCGGAGCAGGTGCAGCAGCAGGTTCTGGTGAAGGCTCAGGCTCAGGCTCTGGTGCAGCCTTCTCCGCCGGTTCAGTAGCAGGAGAATCTCCGTCACCATCGAATTCGATTAGGACGGCGCCAACAGCTACCATATCGCCAACTCCACCATGCAGCGCAGTAATCTCACCATCGTGTGGTGAAGGAATCGTCACAGTTGCTTTGTCGGTCATCACATCGACCAAAGCATCGTCTTCGGCGACCTTATCGCCGACCGAGACGTGCCACTGCACTACCTCGCCTTCTACAACTCCCTCTCCGATATCCGGCAATTTGAACATTCGATTCGTCATTTTTATTCCTCCATTACTTTCTTTATCGCGTCAGCGATTCTTGCGGGACTAGGCATGTAATCCCACTCAGTTGTGTGCGGGAATGGTGTATCCCATCCCGTGACTCTCTCAATTGGGGCTTCGAGGTGGTAGAAGCATCGCTCCTGCACGCTCGCAGCCATCTCAGCACCGAATCCACTCGTCTTTGGGGCTTCGTGAACAATCACACATCGCCCCGTCTTTTCGATAGAATTGACGATTGCATCTCGGTCCCAAGGAACCAGCGTTTGTAAATCGATTAGGTCGCAGCTGATGCCGCAGTCATTGATGGCCTGCTCGGCAACGTGGACCATCGCTCCCCAAGAAATGACAGTACAATCGCTGCCCTCCATGGCCAACCTTGCCTCGCCCAAGGGAACTGTGTAATGTGCCTCGGGAACCTCCGCTTCTGGGTGGTCTTTCCAGGTGGGGACATTGTGATGGTCGCCGTAGAAGGGGCCGCGATAGCAGCGCTTGGGCTCGAAGACTACGACGGGGTCGTTGGATTCTATTGCGGCTATGAGGAGCCCCTTCGAATTGTATGGGGTCGATGAGTACACCACCTTCAGTCCGGAGGTGTGGGTGAATTGTGATTCTGGGCTCTGCGAGTGGTGGTGACCCCCGCGGATTCCGCCGCCGGCTGGCGTTCGGATGGTTATCGGACACCAGAATTCGCCACCGGAGCGGTGGCGAACCTTGGCGATTTCATTGACAATCTGGTCGTAGGCTGGGAATATGTAGTCGGCGAATTGGATCTCCGCCACCGGGCGTAATCCGTTGATTCCCATTCCGAAAGCGATCGCCGCGATTCCGCCCTCAGAGAGTGGCGTATCGAAGACTCGATGTTTTCCGTGCTTCTCTTGCAGACCGTCAGATGTACGGAATACGCCGCCGAAATATCCAGCGTCCTCTCCGAAGAAGAGGACATTCTCGTCACGCTCAAGCATATTGTCGAGTGCAGAATTGACTGCTTGAACAATGTTCATTTCGACCATTTCAATCATTGCTCCATCGCTTCATTTCATCCCATTGTTCCTGCAGGTGCCAAGGGACGGTCTCGTAGACCTCGGTGAAGATAGTGTCAGCAGATGGGTAGGGGCCGTTGGCCAGATCGCCGTGGGTGACCGCTTCCTTGTAGGCGGCCATGACCTCGCCATCGATGCGCTCTTCCATCTCAGTTTGCCGCTCATCAGACCATTCGCCGATGGCGATAAGATGGCCTGACAATCGGTCAACAGGATCGCCGCCAGGCCAAAATTCGGCCTCATCACCGGGTCGGTAGCGGCTCGGGTCATCGCTCGAAGAATGGGCGCCGGCGCGGTAGGTTAGCACCTCGATATGAGTCGCTCCTTCGCCGGCCGCAGCGCGCTCGCGCGCCCACTTGGTAACTGAATAGAGTGCGAGGAAGTCATTTCCATCGACGCGAATACACGGGACATTGTACGCCAGCCCGCGAGCAGCAAAGGTCGGGCTGCCACTAGCGATATTTCTGTGAGTTGAAATCGCCCATTGATTGTTGACGATATTGAGGATGACTGGAGGCTTGAAGACAGAGGCGAAATTGAGGGCGTAGTGGTAATCGCCCTCAGCACTGGCACCGTCTCCAATCCAAGTGATGGTGGCCTCGTCAAGCCCTTTGTACTGCGATGCCATAGCCACTCCAACAGCTTGGCTGAACTGAGTCCCGACTGGGCTTGAGATTGAGATGAATCGGCCTTCCTTGTAGGAGTAGTGAACCGGCATCTGCCGACCTTTGATGTTGTCTTCGACGTTACCGATGCAGTGGCATATCATGCTGACCATGTCCCGCCCGCGTACGAACTGGGCACCCGGTTGCCTGTAGGAGGGGAATATCCAGTCCTGCGTCTCGAGTGCCATCGTCTGGGCGATGGCAATCGCCTCTTCTCCGAGCGAGCGCATGTAGAATGACAGCTTACCTGTGCGTTGCATCTTCATCATGCGCTCATCGAAGATGCGCATACGGACCATGTGCTCGAGTCCTTGGCGGAGTTCATCGGGAGTTAGTTGTGGATCCCATGGTCCGCTGGCATTTCCCTTGAAATCGAGAACTCTGACCAATCCATTTGCCAAGTCGGTGGTGTCAGCAGCGACGCAAGTTGCAGGGTTTGGACGAGGTAAATC
>Ga0208946_1000096_pt1 | contig 17024 bp, 25 predicted proteins | sample AOAMet2_C49A8_80_2_FD_188075 | JGI IMG/M metagenome (GOLD analysis project Ga0208946, IMG submission 188075) | Ammonia-oxidizing marine microbial communities from Monterey Bay, California, USA - C0912_C49A8_80 (SPAdes) | ecosystem: Environmental > Aquatic > Marine > Intertidal zone | place...
GAATTTGGGTTTTATCTGTTGAATTCACGCAGATAGTGATGTGAAACAATCTTATTATTCTTGATTTTAGCTATAAACATTACACTTGATTCAGCAACATCTGGCTCTATAGCAGTATGAATTCCTACCAAAACCTCATCATTTTCATAGTAGGCTGAAAAGTCAATACCTATCAAATTAGTACTCTTACACCAATCGATTGTATCTTGTTTATTTACTACCCAATTAAATCTATCATTCGACCAGACAAAATCATCAGATAATATTTCTGATAGACCTTCAGTCTCTTTATCGTTGACAGCCTTTATCCATAAGTCGCTATAAGTTTTGAAATTTATTGACATTATTATTTCCATTGATGTTGTTAAAGAAATTTAATTATAGTTCAAAATAAATCTCCCTTACACATCAAACGAAATTTGAACTTTAACTCAGTTCAAATTGAAATATAATAATAGTATGAAAAAACTATTCCTACTTTTAATTCTATCCTTTTTCTCAGCCCAAAGTTTTGCGGGGTCTTGTCCTGATGGTAGTGAGCCAGTAAAGAGTGTTTCTGATGATGGCACATATTTTGTATACAATTGCGGCGGAAGCAGTAATAATACTCCCTCATCAAATAATTCCTCATCAACAGCTTCAACCTCATCTGACGCTGGAATCGACAGGTATGGCGGAAGGTCCGAAATCCCTGAAGATGCTAATCCAAATTATCAAACACTTTATTATTTTTTAGATAGATATTTGAATGAATGGGATAGGTTTTACAAAAGATGGCCAAATGATGAATATAAATACAATATTGAAAAATCAAAAACCCCCTATAGTTTTAAATTTGATTTGAGAAACAACAAAAATGTTAAAAATCAAATACAAAATACAGCATTGCTTAGTTACTTACTATATGAAAATGGAAAGATAGTTGTTGATGAAATAACACCCAAAGAGCGTTTTGGAGAGCTATTTAACAATCAATCCAAATTACAATCTCAATCAGCAGGTAAAAGCATTACTTCATATATTTTTGGTAATGCTATATGCGAAGGTTATATATCCGGTATTGATGCAAAAATTGATGATTGGCCTGCTGCTAAAAATACATTATACGATAATCAAAAATTAATTAATTTATTGAATATGAACGCTGGAGATCATAAATATGTGGTTCAAAACGGAATAATTAATTCAAATCGTTGGTATAACAGTTATCCAGTTGAAGATATATTACAAAATGAGCTTCAAGGTTCAAAAAAGTCAAGCCCTAAACATAACTATCATGGTTTTTTAACTAATCTCATAGGCACATATGTACTTCATAAAAGCGGAGATGATTTTCAAAAACTATTAAATAAAGTTTTTCAAGAAAAAGCTCAAATTGAAGATAGTGTTTTTTTTCTTAAACAAGAGAACGCAACTGTTCACGATAAAACATTTTGGAATCAATTTTATGGAAATAGATATGATTACTTAAGAGTTGCCAGGGCAATACTTAATGATTGGCAACAAGATACTTGTGTAGGCAAGTATTTGAAGAGTGTTTATGATACTGCTATTCCTAAAAATAAGAGATACTCTTCAGGATTTAGATTGGGGTACACCAAAAAATACGCAGGTCAATTTCATACTCACTTTCAAGGAATAAATAGACCAATTGTTATGATGGATGGATTTGGAGGTCAAATTTTTGTAATAGATTTTGAGAAAGGTAGAATTATTGCAATACAAGCTATCCACGATAATTTTAATTTTGAAACATTAGTTTACAACGTTCTCAAAAACGATTAGTTTAACCTCCCTCACACATCAAACGAAATTTGGACTTTAGTTCAAGTCGATGCGTAATCAATATGTTTAGATGTTGATGGCGCGTTACCGGCAGGTAGTACAGAGTAGAAAAATGTTACTCGCTCTTGGGCTATATAAACAATATCTGTATTACGTGGCACCCATAGTACGTCTCCAGGACCAGCTTCGTATATTTTGTCACCGACTTGTAACTTGAACTGTCCCTCGAGTATGTTAATGACCTCATCATAAGTTATATGCCAAGGTATAGAGCAATCTTCAAAAACGCCAATCCCGGCTCCCAGTTTATCGGAAAACGACACATTGACTAAACCGATGGTTTTCATGCCGTTCACAGGCTCAAGGTCGAGGTCTTTTTTACGGAATATCTTTGTTTCTGACATAACGTCTCTCCTTATTGAGTATTTAATACTTTGTAATTGTAATAGTTATATTCGAGAAGGTGATATAAAAAAATAGTAGGTATATCTCATATCATATTTATTAAGACTCTTAATCCACTAACGGGAGGCTCATTACTTTTGGCTAACTATTAATAAACCCTCCCTCACACATCAAACGAAATTTGGACTTTAGTTCAATCTGGAATATTTTATGAGCTAGAAAAAAAGTATTTACATCGATAAGTATTCAAGTTAGACTTTAATCAAATCTGAAGTGTTTAAATTATGAATCACAAAATTATAAGACCTATTAGTCAAAATGAAATTGAGCAGTTTGACCATGACGGAGTTATTTTATTAAAAGAAATGTTTGATTCTGAGTGGATTAGTACTTTGAGTCAAGGACTGGATAAGAATATTGATTTGCCCTCAGCTCGTTCAAGAGTTTGGGATAGAGATGAAAATGGCCGAACCATGTTTTATGACGCGCAAGCATGGCAAAAAATTACTGAATACCAAAATTTTATTTTTAATTCGCCAGCAGCAACCATCGCTGGAAAATTAATGAATTCTAGCAAAATTAATTTTTACTTTGATGCAGTTTTTGTTCGCTCGCCAGGCTCTCAATTTGCAACACCTTGGCATCAAGATGAGCCATACTGGTCAGTTGATGGTTATAACACCTGTACAATTTGGATGCCACTTGTTCCAGTTAAGCGAGAAAATGCATTAGCTTTTGTACCCGGCTCCCATAGATTTGATTCAACTTTCTACCAGTTCAATTTTGGGAGTTTAAATCCAGATGAAATACCTGATGTCGATGAAACGAATTTTGAAGGCATTACAGATGTCGAGTTTCCAGATATTGCTGCGGATCCAGAAAAGTATGGAGTAGTTAGTTGGGATATGAATCCTGGAGACTGTATAGCATTTAACAGTAGAATTATGCATGGCGGGTCTGGAAAATTGGACGAGGACACTGAATTAAGAGTTTTTACCTCTAAGTGGATTGGCGATGATGTTTTCATTAAGTTTCGAGAGTGTGGAATGGATCCAGATCATAGCGAAGTTATGACTAAACAAGGCCTTAAACCTGGAGACCGTCCAGGAACAGAACTATACCCAGAAATTCATTTCTCTTAAAAGTAAATCTCTCCCTCACACATCAAACGAAATTTGGACTTTAGTTCAAGTTGTTATACAATCATAATATGAAGAAACTACTCCTACACCTATTCAACATTTGGTAAATTAGCTTGGGCTTTATTGAAGTTTTCTTCTTCAAAAACATCATCAGCAAGTTTGTTATCAAAATAAGCTTGATAAGCTGTCATATCAAAATGTCCATGTCCACAAAGATTAAATAGAATAGTTTTAGATTCACCTTTTTCTTTACAATCAAGAGCTGCATCCATAACTCCTTTTACTGCATGGTTAGCTTCAGGAGCAGGAATAATACCTTCTTGGTTTCCGAAAATAACTCCTGCTTCAAAGCACTCTTTTTGACCATAAGCTTTTGCTCTCATTAATCCTAGTTCAAATAAATGACTTAAGTGGTATGACATCCCATGATATCTTAATCCTCCAGAATGATTTGCTGGTGGTAAAAAATCAGAACCCAAAGTATGCATTTTAATCAATGGGGTCATCCTTGCCATATCTCCATGATCATAAGCATATTTCCCTTTAGTGAAAGAAGGACATGATAATGGTTCACAACCAATAATATCAATTTTTTGACCTCCTCGGAGTTGCTGACCTAAAAATGGAAACATGAGGCCTGATAAGTTGCTTCCACCTCCAGTACAACCTACAATAATATCAGGATAGTCACCTGCTTGTTCCATTTGTAAAATAGCTTCATTTCCATTGACAGTTTGATGCAATAGTACATGGCCTAAAACACTTCCCAATGAATACTTAGCATTACCTCCGCTTTTCACAACAGATTCAATGGCATCTGAAATTGCTATTCCAAGACTGCCAGGGTTATTTGGATTTTCATCTAAAAGTTTTTTTCCAAAATCAGTTATAGAAGATGGACTTGAATGACATTTTGCGCCAAATGATTGCATCATTAATTTTCTATATGGTTTTTGATCAAAGCTAACTTTGACCATAAAAACTTCAATATCAATACCAAACATTTGACCAGCCCATGCCAAAGAGCTTCCCCATTGACCAGCTCCAGTTTCAGTATATATTTTTTTTATACCCTCTTCTTTATTATAAAACGCTTGAGGTACAGCAGTGTTAGGCTTGTGACTTCCTGTAGGACTTACACCTTCATATTTGTAATAAATTTTTGCTGGAGTATCCAAATATTTTTCTAATCTTCTTGCCCTATATAAAGGAGAAGGTCTCCATTGTTTGTAAATTTCCCTTACAGGTCCAGGAATCTCTATTTCTCTTTCTGTTGAAACTTCCTGCATAATTAAACCCATAGGGAATAAAGGCGCAAAATCATCTGGCCCAGCAGGTTGTTTTGTACCTGGATGTAATGGTGGTGGTGGTGGACTCGGTAAATCAGCATTTATGTTATACCAAGTTTTAGGTAGTTTATTTTCTTCTAATATATATTTTATTGAATCTGTCATAATTTACCTCCCTATTAATTAAATTATCATTCTAAAAGAATGATACCTCACACATCAAACGAAATTTGGACTTTAGTTTTAATTGACTTATAATCCTATACACAACATTTAAATTATAAAAATTAGGAGAAAATTATGAATATATGCGTCGTATCAACTTTTGAAGGTAACACTGATGACTATATGGAAATGTTTAACGCTACAAAAGAAAAGGCAGGAAACTTTATGGAAGATTATCATTTGGGCATTATTAGAGAGGGAAAAGTAATGTTAATGATGCAAATAACCGATATGGAAAAAATGCAAGAAGTAATGACCTCTGATGAAATGAAGGCTTGGGATGAAAAGTTTAATTGTGTTGATGAAGTCTATTCTTTAGAAATAATGAATTAATGAAAAAACTCTTTCTTTTTGTGCTTCTATCTCTAGGTTTAACTGCCATCTCCTTTGCTGATGGAGTTGATGATTGGCAAGATGTAGACTTTAATATCAATAAATTAAATGAACTTAATCAGTGTATGAGTTGCGATTTACGTTCTACGAATTTTAATGGCTTAAACTTTACTGGAGCTAACCTTACTGGAGCAAACTTTATAGAGGCTAATCTTACCGGTACAAATTTCTACGGAGCAAATTTTGAAGGTTCAAGTCTGTATGGTTCAAACTTTGAAGGTGCTAATCTTGAGGATGCTTCATTTTTTGCAGCTAACCTTTATGGTGTAATACTTAAAGATGCTCGGCTTATAGGAGCTGATTTTAGGCAAGCAGACTTAAGTAAAGCTGACCTAACATTAGCTAATCTTACTGGAGCAAATCTAACAGATGCAAATCTCTCAGGGGCCAAACTGAAGGGCGCTATTCTTGACGGTGCATTTTTTTGCAATACCCAAACTCCTTGGGGTATAGATAACTCTTCATGTCAGTGAAATAAATACTACCCCTCACACATCAAACGAAATTAAGACTTTTATGTATACTAGCTTTAACTAACTTATAGCGAGTGATTCATGACACCAGATGAAAAAATTCAAGAACTTAATTTGATATTACCTGAACCGATTAAACTTCCTCCAAATTTAGAAATGCAATTTTCTTGGGTTCGGGTAAGTGGAAATAGAGTATTTATATCTGGCCATATAGCTCTTAACTCAGACGGTTCAATTTCTGAAGTTACTGGCAAGGTTGGAGGAGCAGTTACTGTTGAACAAGGTTATGAAGCAGCACGTCAAACTGGCTTAGCTATATTAAGCAGTCTAAAGCAAGAGCTTGGCACACTTAATAACATAACTGCTTGGCTTAGGGTTTTTGGTATGGTTAATGTTGAGCCAGGATTTGTAAAAACCCCTCCTGTCATTAATGGTTTTTCAGATTTGATTATTGATGTTTTTGGAAAAGAGATAGGCAATCATTCACGTTCTGCGGTTGGTATGGCAGAACTTCCTTTTGGAGCGCCTGTAGAAATTGAAGCTGAGGTTGAAATTTCTACGTAACAAGTCACGTAATAAGCTCTCCCTCACACATCAAACGAAATTTGGACTTTGGTTCAAGTTGACAGTTAAGAAAATTAACTCTCAATAATTCATTTTGTATTTGAAACGATTGCTTTAATCCAGCTCCTTTCTTCTTATAGTGAATATGCCTAAGATAACCAAAACTAAGCTATTAATCATCCATAAAGGTGCCACAATGCTGTCTCCACTGTTTGATAACTGCTCAGGACTCAGGATAGCAAGATAAGCAAACATTACAAAGGAGGCAAGTGATAATAAACCCGATAGCCAATTAGGGAAAAGGTTGGTACATAAATATCCCAATCCAGTGAAGAACATTCCAAGATACATAATAGACCAGCCTGTCCAGGCAATCGCCTCGCCAATTAAATCAGATTCAGCACTTAGTTCTGCACTATTTATAGCATCTGAAACAAGCCCCATAATCAAACCAACAACTATTAATAGTAACCCAGAGTCAATGTATGTCTGAACTTTTATAAAAGCATTTTTTTCAAAATTCCTTGTCATCATAAAAGCCAGTGGGATAGTAACCAATCCATAAGCTGCAATTTTTTCTGTATGACCCTTACTTAGAAGACCTGTGTCGCCTAGAAGTATATAAACAGCGATTGAACCGAGACCAGCGATTATAAAGAGTATTCCATTAACCATTTTATCCGTCATAATTTACCTCTCTATTAATTAAATTATCATTCTAAATACACATAAAGAATGATACCTCACACATCAAACGGAATTTGGACTTTAGTGCTAATAGACATATAATCCTAGTGTGAATAAACGACTAGCAATTTTATTTGGATTCTTGACTACTTTTTTTACGAATCGAAGAATCACCAATATTTATATAGTATTACTCATCCTGTCATGTTTAATACCAGCAATTATCATAGCGGTTTTTGTGGTGTAGAGGATTTGGACTTTAGTTTGAATTGACTTATAATTCAAATATAAGGAAACTCAGTAAAAGGAAATAGATATGTATAAAGTTGCAATAATTCAGGAATCTCCTGTTTTTCTTGATAAGAATCAAACTATTCAAAAAGTAATATCACTCGTAGAGAAGGCAGCAAAATCTGAAGCAAAATTAATTGTTTTCCCCGAAACCTTTATTCCAGGTTATCCAGATTGGATGTGGCGTTTAAGGCCGCAAAATGATCAAGATTTGACTGATGAGATTCATGCAAAACTGCTGAGTAATTCTGTCAACTTAAAAACAAATGATTTAGATAGTATTTGTGAAAGTGCCAGAAAAAATGACGTCACTATAGTTTGTAATATTAATGAGCGTGACTCTGAAAATAGTCAAACGACTATTTATAACACAAATTTAATCATAAGTCATGAAGGTAAAATCATTAACCGTCATAGAAAATTAATGCCCACTAATCCTGAAAGAATGGTCTGGGGATTTGGAGATGCTTCGGGATTAAATGTGGTCGACACCCCTTGTGGCAAAGTCGGCAGCTTAATATGCTGGGAAAATTACATGCCTCTAGCAAGATATGCTCTCTATGCTCAAGGTATTGAAGTATATGTTGCACCAACTTGGGACCAGGGAGATGATTGGATTTCAACAATGAAACATATTGCCAAAGAAGGGGCTTGTTGGGTTATTGGGAGTGGAAGTGCTATAAAAGCGAGTGATATTCCTGATACCTTCCCTGGTAAAGATTTACTTTATCCTAATCCTGATGAATGGATTAATACTGGAGACTCAGTTGTTGTTGCTCCTGGTGGCACTTTGGTTGCAGGACCCATGAATAAAGAACAGGGAATATTGTATGCTAATATTGATGTCTCAAAGTCCTCAGCAGCTCATAGAAAACTTGATGTAGCAGGTCATTATTCTCGACCAGATATTTTTAAGCTAATTGTGAATAATAAGCATCAAAACCCAGTTAGTTTTGAGTAGCTTCTATGCCTTTCTCACACATCAAACGAAAGGACTCTAGTTCAGGTTACTTTATGGTTGGCTTTCCCAGATAGATTCCTTGATAGCCGGAATCAGCATCGATGGATTAGGCCAATCTTCGCAATGCTGATAGCGGTGGGCAAGGCGAATTACGCCTGATTGATCAACGACAAATTCACCAGGCAACTGCCACGGGCTATCTACCAGCGCACCGTCTGTGCCCTGACGGGACTGCTGTAATTGGGCGCCAGTCTCATAATCAATGCGTAGGTATTCATCCGGCGAATCGTAGATTATTTGAGAGGGTTTGCCTTCCAACAAGTCGTAGGCTTCATAGACGCGATAAGTCGGGTCACACAAGACAGGACAAGGTATGCCGTGCTTTTGGCTATAGTCTTTAGAACGCTCAGGTTCACCTTGCCCAATCACGACGACGGATGCACCCAACTTGATGTAGTCCGCATATTCATTTTGCAGTCGATGAGCACGGTCAATCCCACAACTACAACCGTAATGCCGCCAGAACAAAATTAGGGCTGGACCATTGCTCCAAAAATCGCGTAGATGAACTAATTTTCCGGATGTGTCTTGCAATTCAAAATCAGGAGCTAAGTCCCCAACTTGTAGTGGCACTTTAGTCCATCTAAGGCGTGATGGACCTTGCTTCCAAAGGGCTAGCCATTCTTTTTCTGCGGCTTCAATTTGGTTATCTACTAATGATGTCATACTTCCCTCCTTCTACTGGATAAATTATTTGTGTAAAGCGGCCTAACTATTTATTATTCACCATAATCATACCTGTTTTGACCTCGTAAATAGATATATACACCACCCCTCACACATCAGAAAGGAATGGACCTTAGCTAGTTTTTTAAAAGGAGTGCACTACCCCTCTTTAACCCATTGCTTGTAGTTTAAATGGTGTTCTTACTACACCCATCTCTTCGGCTATTTTTTTAGCTTCGTCCGAGTTAAACATTGCCATCATGCCTGCTGGGTCAAAGACATCTACTACTACAATAGCGGTATGGTCATCTACTTTGCCTACTTTGGCATTTCTTGAGAATTGTGATCTCATATCAGCCAAGTCATCAAAACCTTTTTTCCAATCATCAAACGTTCCATTATTGATTTCAATCATTACCATTGTGTTCATTATTTTTTCTCCTAAGTTTTTTAATAATAAATTTTTTATAACACTGTGTAAACTTAGTATATACCTAGTTACTAATTTAGGTCAAGGCGACTTATAATCTTAGTATGAATAATCTTCTTAAGATAATAGTTCAAACCTTTGCTTTTGTAATAGTTGGTATTTAATATGGGTTGGATAGTGATATGAAAATTGACCAGGCTAATTTAACCGATATACCACAACTTTGTATTCTGCTAGACGAATTGTTTAGCCAAGAAGCAGAATTCACGCCTGACCATGAATTACAAGGAAGAGGGCTAAGTAAGATTCTAAGCAATGAAGATATTGGAGTAATTTTGGTTGTCCGAGAATCTGATAAAGTAATAGGAATGGTGAATATTCTTTATACAATCTCTACTGCACTGGGTGGAAGAGTAGGGAATCTTGAAGATTTTGTAGTTTTACCTGAATACAGAAATAGCGGGATAGGTTCAAAACTCCTATCATATGCACTTAATTTTGCGAAAAAGAGAGGTTGCCAACGAATTACCTTACTTACTGATGATGATAATCAAGATGCCCATCGTTTTTATCTTAAAAATGGTTTTTCTCGTTCTTCAATGGTTCCATTTAGGCGAAACACAAGAAATACTTAAAAGGATAATATGAAAAAACTCCTTCAACTTATATTCTCATTAAAGAAAGCAAAAGAACAAGTACAATTTGACAAACTTGTTGACGAAGAGAAAACATTAAAAGATTATAGATTGTTGGCAGAGCGTTTTAGGTCAGACCAATTTACATCAAAGCAAATGACAGAAGAATTTAAATCCAATCCTGAATTTAAAGATTGGTACTTTAAAAATTATATCGCACTAGAAAAATGGAGAAGTATATAACAAAACTACTCCTACTCTTATTAATATCCCTTTCCTTTAACTCCTATGGTGAATGGACGAAAACAAATATGGATGTTAATGGTGTTAGTTATTACATAGATTTTGAAACAGTCAAAAAGCGAAATGGATATGTTCTTTGGTGGGAGATGAGAGATTTACCTGAATCCAATGAAGATGGAGATATGAGTACCCAGATATTCATTAAAGGTGATTGTGAATCATCTCGCAATACATTCTTACAAATCGTTACTTATAAGAAACCAATGGGAGATGGTAAAGCTGAAACTTTCGGTGGAGGTGTTATTGACATACAAGACATAGTGGGTTGGTACTATCCACCACCTGAAACTGTTGCTTCAAGTATTTTAAAAACAGTTTGTTCGTTAGCAGACCAATCATCAATGAATAATTACCAAAGCAAAGTATTAGAACTTATTGCTGAATATGAAAGCTATGAATGGGGTGACGGTGATTTATCATATCCTTCTTCAAATCGACTTGAAGAAGCTATAACGAAAACGTTAGAGGCTGAAGTTATTCAATGAAAAAAACACCAGATCAAGTGCAGAATAGCCAAGGAATAGAGCAAAAATTACTAGAGCGTATAAAGCTTTGTAAGTTACCACGTCTTCAAAGACGAAGTCTGCCTTTCGAATGCTATTGGGAAGACTCAATCTTGATTCAAGAGCAAAAGCTTATTTTTTCCAACCAGTGGCTTGGGTTGGGAAGGGCTGATAGATTAGAAACTTCTGGAGAATATGAAGTGTTTGAGCTTTGTGGTCAAGCCTTAGTTTTGATACGTGACCAAGACAATATATTGAGATTATATGCAAATACTTGTCGTCATAGAGGCGCAAAACTATTGGATGGAACTGGCCAATGTCAAGCTATCAGCTGCCCTTTTCACGGCTGGACATACACCCTGGATGGCAACTTAAAGTATGCTAAAACAATGTCAGAAAACCCTAATTTTGACTTTTCAGAGCACTCCTTAATTGAATATAAATTAAAAGAATTACAGGGTTTTCTGTTTGCTTTCCTTGGAAATCAGCCAACAGATTTAGATTCTCAACTTGGTGATTTTTCTGAATTACATCAGCCTTGGTCTCTGAATGAATTAATTACAACTAGGCGTGAAGTTTTTGAGGTGCAGTGTAATTGGAAAGCATTTTTAGATGTTTTTAATGAATACTATCATTTAAGTAATATCCATCCAACCAGTATCGATAACCTTTACATTAAGCCTGAAGAATCAGATAAAACAACCGGAGATTACGCAAGTCAGTTTGGATTTACCACGGGCACAGGGGCATTACTAGAAGCTCATCAATCTAACGCTTTGCCAAAAATGGAAAATTTAGGGGATCCCTGGAATCTTGGTGCCCGATATAGTTGGGTTTTTCCAAATATGACCTTTGCAGCAAGTCAAGAAGCAATTTGGGTTTACGAAGCAAACCCAATTACTTCACAGAGCTGTCAGGTTAGACAAAGTATTTGCTTTCCAAAAAATACAACAGAGCTTCCTGATTTTCAAGAAAAATCTCAAGCTTATTATCAGCGACTTGATGATGCGCTTGATGAAGACATTTACGCACTAGAAAATCAACAGAAGGGTCTTAATAAATCTCCTTCTCTTCAGGGACAATTCTCAACATTAATGGAGGCAAATGTTGCAACTTTTGCTCAATGGTATGCCAATAAAATTATTTAATATGTATAGATTATGAAAAAATGAATATCGATTTTTTTAAAAAAACAAGAATTTTAGATGGTGGTGTGGGCCAAGAATTATTGGCAAGAGGTATGGAGCCGAATGGTACTCTTTGGAGTGCCAATGCTTTACTTCAAGAAAAATATCATCAGCTTTTACTTGATACACACCTAGATTTTATAAAATCAGGAGCTGAAGTTATTGTAACAGCAACATTTACCACTAGAAGGCTGAGATTAAGAGACAACAATGTTGAAGATAAATTTAAATATTTAAATACTAAAGCAGGGGAGATTGCAAAAAAAGCAAAGGACTTAAATCCTCATATTTTGGTTGCAGGAGGATTACCCCCTCAATACTTAACTTATGAATCAGACACAAGGTCTGATGGAGAGATTAAAGAAAATTTTCATGAACAAGCTAAACTATTAAGCCCTTTTGTTGATTTTTTTTATTTTGATGTTTTGAGCAGTGTCAGGGAAATTCAATTAGCCATTGAAGCCATAATAACTTTTAATAAGCCTTACTTGATAGGTGCTCATATTTCAGAGGGTGTTAAATTGCCAAGTGGCGAAAAAATTTCAGATATTATTTATAAAATTAAACATAAAAACCTTCTAGGATTAATGCTCTCATGTGTATCACCAGAAAATTACGCGAAAAACCTTGATGAAATAAAAAATCTAGGTGTCCCTTTTGGTTTTAAGCTAAATGGATTTGTAACAACTAAACCTAAAGCTGGTTATACAAGTACTTTTAATAAAAGTAATACAGGAAATCCAAATGAGTTTTTAGGTCAAAGAGAAGATCTAACACCAGAAAAAATGTCAGAGTTTGTAAAAACTTTTAAAGAAGCTGGGGCTACAATTTTGGGCGGGTGTTGCGAAACAAGACCTACTCACATAATGGAGATGGCTAAACTTAAGTAAGTTATAGATAGAATACAATAGCTCCATCACATATCAAACGAAATGTGGTTTTTGACTAAGTTTAATTTAGAAATAATCTAATACCATCTAACCATTCCAATAATTCCTGCTGTTGCGTAAAAGAACTGTAGAAAAAGTATCCCTTTATGACTTCCTAGGTATGCCCAATATCCAATTGAAAAGGCTGACACTAGCAATAAAAGAAAGCCAGTAAATTCGACCCCAATATTCAATGCCACCATCATTGAATACATTATTGCAGTTACAACCCCAAACCATTCTAATGTTTTACTTTTCATAATAGTATCTCCCAAGTTCAATAAATAGGAACAATAGTTCCCTTTAATAAAAATATAAAATTATAAAGCAATAGAATGAGACGGGCTCATCTTGTGCTCGGCCATGTATTTATATAACCTTCCTCACACATCAAAGGAAATTTGGATTATAGCTAAGTTCAAATTGACATATAATTAATTTATGGTTGTATAGCTTATGACTGTAACTGAAAAATCTGCCCAAGGTTAATCTGAGGCATTAATAATTATTATCAAAATCAAAGGAGAAAATGATATGTTAGGAGAAAAAATTGGTTCAATTTCCGGACCTGTATCAAATAAAGTGTTATCAGCTGAAGGTGCATTACCTAAGTTCAGCACTTCTGCAGAAGGCACTGGAACACTTGCAGGAGCAGAAGTCCAAAGTATGGCAACTTATAGTTCTACTATGAGAGCAGATGGCACACTTTATGGCGAGTGCCCTAATCAAGGTGTAATCATGACACAGGATGGAGTGGCTACATTCAGGGCAACAGGAATGGGTACTTTTACAGCTGACGGCGGGTCAATCTTTAGAGGGGCGTGTTATTTTCAAGCATCTGCACCATCACTTTCAAGTCTTAATGGCGTTTGTTGTGTTTACCATTTTGATGTTGATGCAGAAGGAAATTCCACTTGGGATATTTGGGAGTGGAACTAGTTTGAAGTAATCTTTTTAATTGTTGGACAGAAATAAAATAGTCATAGAGAACCAGAAAAAAAATAAGGCCCTTATACAGGGCCTTATTTTTTTAACCCTCCCTCACACATCAAACGAAATTTGGACTGAAATGTTCTTATTCTCTTAGTCTAAAGGGAGGGTATTGATCAGTTGTTAATAAAAACACGTAAGCATTAACCCTTAATGACCATCGCAAGAAACCCTCTACAAAATCAAATATCCCTTTCGGGTATCGACCTGTTAATAGAATAGCAAACCAAGCAAAAAAAGTGCAAAAAACAACGGCAATGAATATAAATATTAAGACAATTATGTGTGGGATAACTAGAATCCATTTGAAAAGTGGCATCCACCTATTGAGATCTTTCTTAACGTCTGGATAAGGTATATCAACTTTTACTGCTTGTTCATCGTCAGTTGAAGGGTATTCGTCCCTCATTAACAACCCATAGGTAGCAATTCTAAGCCAGAATTTAGTAAGAGCGAGATTCCAATCAAACCACCACTTTGGGTATTTTTCTCTAAAAAGAATCATTAAAGCTACTGCCAGTGACAAAGCTTCCGCATAAGAGGAAATAAGAGCAACCACTATGATTATTGGGATGACTAAGACCAACCTAATAAACGCTGATGGTTTATTAGATATTTCTGAGTAATCAATTTTTAGGTTTACTGGGTATTGCTTCATTAGTATTACTCCATTAGATAAATAATTATTTAAAAAACTCTATATAGACTATATAGACAATCAATATAAGCCATATCATGCCAACATTGTCTCGAATTCGTAGTGAGTGTTTTTCTAGCTTTGTAAGATTGTTGTCAATACTATCGAGTTGCTCATTGATAGTGTTATTTTCATCATTCATCTTTATTCTCGTTTAAAAAAAATTATTAGTATTTAATTTATCTTTTATCTTTGGTAAATGTTTCATTAAAGATGGCATCTACTCTTCTTCTAAACTCATCTTGAGTGTAAACATCTATAAATAAACCTTGAACATACTCTTTAAATTTTTGAGTTTTTTCTAGATGCTTTATTAACTCGTCTTGAGTATCTTTCAAGTTTGGTTCTAGTTCAGATATTTCCATGATTTCCTCCTAAGAAAAAATTATTGATTAATAAAAAAAACTTCTTGTATCTCTTTGTTGAATGCTAATGCAATTTTAAAAGCCAACTCTAGAGATGGCGTGTACTTATATTTCTCAATGGCGACCACTGTTTGTCTCGAAATACCAACTAAATCAGCAAGCTGTTCTTGTGTCATTTCGTCATTATTAAACCTGAGCCTTCTGACAGAATTTTCTATGTGAATCTTTTTCTTAAACATTAATATCTGTAGAGGTAAATTTTTAAGAAAAGACTAACAATACTTGCTATAAATCCTGAAAAAGTAATAGCAATAAGGCCTGTGTTGATAGTAAGATTAAACCAGCCTAATAAGATAAGCGTTATTACAAGAGAGATGCCAAATATAGCACTACTAAGCTGTAAGGAATAGAGTTCATAAATTTTATCCCTTTCATCATCAATATCTTTTTCATATTTTCCAGTAATAATTGAGGAGAGTATATTGAATACAATATGCAGGGCAATAATTAGAATAATGCTGATTCCAATTCCCTGAGCTAGTATTTTAGAGACCGACTCTATAGTCATTATTGAGGTTTCATTTAACTTAAACCACATCCAAACCATCGCAATTAATGCACCTATTATCTCTGCCAAAGTATTTCTAATTTTTAAATTCATATTCATATTTATAAATTATCTAATATGTAAAGTATAACATACTTTATGTAATATATAACATACATAATGTAAATAATATATTACATAAGTCTATTAAATTATATAAAATCACTCGGCTATGTATTTAAATACCCTCCCTCACACATCAAACGGAATTTAGATTTTTACTAAGTTCAAATTGAAATATAATCATAATATGAAAAAACTATTTGTACCTAAGGAGGGGAAATGAGCAATTCAGACAGTACACCTATTCAACCAATCAGTGGCACTGTAGTTCCACGTTTTGCTGGACCTTCCACCTTTGCTAGGTTGCCTGAACTTCGAGATGTTTCACATTGTGATGTGGCTATTGTAGGAATTCCATTTGACGCAGGGACTAGCTATCGACCTGGAGCTAGATTTGGGCCACAGGCCATCCGTCAGGCCTCAAGGCATCTCCGTACCCAGTATCATCCGGCATATGACACCGAACCTTTTGCTGAACAGCAAGTGGCCGATGCTGGGGATATAGCTTGTAATCCTTACAATATTGAAAAAGCAGTTGTGGAAATTCAAAAGGCTGCAACAGAGCTATTAGGGAAAGTAGATAGAATAATTAGCTTGGGAGGAGACCATACAATTGCCTTGCCTTTGCTACGCGCAGTCAATCATTATCATGGCCCAGTCGCACTCGTTCACTTTGATGCTCATCTAGACACTTGGGATACCTATTACGGAGCTCCTTATACCCACGGTACACCATTCCGAAGAGCGGCTGAGGAAAAACTTTTCTTAGAGAGTGCATCTATGCATGTTGGTATTCGAGGACCTTTGTATTCTAGAGATGATCTAAAAAATGATAAGGAATTAGGCTTCAAAGTTATACATTGTGATGAATTCCAGAGCGAAGGGATAGAGCATGTTGTTAAACGCATTAGAGACCGTGTGGGAGATAATCCAATGTATTTATCGATTGATATTGATGTTCTGGATCCTGCTCATGCACCCGGTACAGGGACACCTGAGATTGCAGGAATGTCAACACGAGAGCTTGTAGGAGTGTTGAGAGGATTGGCAGGGTTAAATATTATTTCTGCAGATGTTGTCGAAGTTTCTCCAGCCTATGATCATGCAGAATTAACCTCTTTGTCGGCGGCAACCACGGTTTTTGAAATTACAAACTTGTTTGCCTATTCCAAAAAGCAAAAAACTTAAATTAGCTCTAACTAATAATTAGAGTTTATTGAGTTGATATTTCTTATGAATGAAATTAAGACAAAAAGACTGGTCTTAAAGAAACCAACAAAAAAAATAAATACGAAATTAATTGCATCTCAAATTGGAGATTGGGAAGTAGCAAAATGGCTATCAGATGTTCCTTATCCTTATACAGAACAAAAA
>Ga0208946_1000100_pt1 | contig 16906 bp, 20 predicted proteins | sample AOAMet2_C49A8_80_2_FD_188075 | JGI IMG/M metagenome (GOLD analysis project Ga0208946, IMG submission 188075) | Ammonia-oxidizing marine microbial communities from Monterey Bay, California, USA - C0912_C49A8_80 (SPAdes) | ecosystem: Environmental > Aquatic > Marine > Intertidal zone | place...
TAGAGACAAGGACCCCGTTTTTTAGAACCCATGGGGCTTTTTTACAGAATCTGACCCTTAATTTTTTTAAATAACGAGTTTTAAGCTTTAAGCTAATAGGAATTGGACTCCAGCATTATTGGAGAGCATTCGAGTTTTTTCAATTAGCGAGGAAAATATTTTTTAAATCAACATCGAAATTCGGAAATTCAAAAATTACCAAATTGTCATTATTAATTATAATAATTACACCATTAATCTTTTTAGCAACTCCAATTGATATCAAAACCAAATTTTCTACAAAAGTCCCTGCGTCCCAGAAAAACGGCGTCAAGGCTTTTCCAATCCAGTCCATCCTCAGCAAATGTGGAAGTATCATAAATAATTACCGTTTGATATCGGACGGCTCCAAGAATTCGTCTGAGACTGTCCTTTGCCCCGCCAGCAGCACAATTCCAAAAGTTTAGTACCATTCCAAACCACAAATTTTGAATTACGAAAACAATTGGACAGATTGCTGTTAAAACGAGTCCAGCGAAGATTGCAAAATAATATTCGCCCGAAATCGTAATAATATATTTTCGTAAGACGTTCCATCGGTTGTCTTGAACTAGGGTGTCCGAGGTCGCGATTTTTTAAGGTAAAAGTTTTAGTAAAACTTTACCGTAAAACCCAACACAATTTTGGTAAAAAATAAAGTTTCTGTTTTTTTGTATATGACTCAGATCCGTTTTTGGTGGAGAAAATGCTACAAAATGCCTCTAAAAAGTTGGAAATTTTCCAAAAAATCCTATTGCGATTTTCTATCAATATTTTCAGATTATTTTTTTCCCACAGTTTTTTTGTCAAAAATATTTTTTTTTGTCTTACGCATATGGTTTTGCACAGGGACGTTTTTCTGGAGCAAATCTGAATCAAAAGTTGTGTCTGACCTCGGACACCCTATCTTGAACGATCACGTCGATTATTAGGAACAAAATTATGGTAGAAGTACAAATATGAAGTAGAATTTGCGCTACTTTTACCATTCGCTCTCCAAGAGTTGCCGCCCGCTGATTTCTGATATAGCTCGTCATATTGATATGATGTAATAAAGGACTAAAGGTAGAAAATGCCGAAAGACAAACTGATATTAATCGCATTGACGCCGTTTTTAAGTGGATTTTTCCCGGTACAGGAGAGCGGATTTTTTCAGATTATTTTTGTTCATCTTGAAGCCCATAAAATTCTGTAAATACGAGGGCCACTTTTTCGAAAACTTTAACCCCCTCGTAGGAACTAGGCCTATTTTTGCCGCTATCCCATAGAGAAAAAATTCACATAAAAGAAACGGCGTCAGTGCCATAAGAGCAATCCAAATTGTTGTTGGGTACGCCGAGTCGCCATAATACATTTCTGCCACTGGAGGGTGTAAAAACTCGTAAGCAATAACTGCATTTTGTAAAATCAACTGAATTGATGCTTCTCTTGCCATTACTCCTAGTCGAAAGGTTTGATCATCACAGACCACGTTGTAATATTTCTGCAATTGTTTTTTCATAGACGCCGTTTTTTATAGAACCCGATTTTATTAGCATTTGTCGTAGAAATTTTAAAAGTTTTACCGATCCATGATGCGTCACCTATCATCAATATTTTGGGTTACAATTAAAATCTTGAATTAAAAAACGGCGTCATTGTCAAAGTAAGTTCTTCGAGTGGTGTCTCAAAATTAAGTACATTTAAAATTTCCTGTTGCGCGTAGAATATCGTGACAGCCATTACAATTTCTTCAACAACAACCAAGGCTGGAGAGATTAGAATGTATACTACGAATGCTAATTTTGCTCCGGTAATGTTTGCAATAACATTTGTAATGCGTTTTTCACCACCATATAAAGCTAATTAAATTTAATGAAAGTTTTAGGAACCAGGATACAAACCTGAAAAAACTGGGCCAAGAATAATATTAAATATCATTGCCCAACAAACGGCTTTCCTGGCAGATGATGACCGCATGTCACGTAGACCAGTCACTCATCGTACCGTTAGAATTGGTTAGATACGAAACGAGCGGAAGCTGTACAAAAATATGATGCGAAAATATCGGACCGGAATGATCAAAAATAAATCTTGACCATAAAAATGAAAAAAAGTTCTTATTCTCTGGTTCCTATTTTCTGGTTGAGAATAAATACAGGCAGTTTTAAAAAGGCCAACGCCCGCCAACGAATATAAATTAATTTTAACGGTTCCTGAGTTTATAATATCAGTTATATAATCCAACAAAAATGGAAGAATAAGTATTCCGTTGCGAAGGCCACTGATGATTTTACGTCGTATTTTTCGGTCACTTTCATTGATCAGTTTTGCAATCGTTGCATGGAAAGTAGCCGGAAAAAATTGTTTATCATTATACAAAGTAAGAGCCGTATCCAATGGTATATTGCTACAAATGTCGTCGGTGGGCTCTTTAGTTTCCGAATCCGAAAAATCTTTTCCAGGGAGTTCATACTTTGATTTTACATCAGCTAAAATTAGGGTGCGCACCGATTTTTTAACAGAAACGTTTCAGACGTTTTTTCAAATAGAAATGACCCCTGAGTGCTCAGGAGCAAATAAAATGTCCCAGGGAGTTCACAAAAATTTTGTTGTCAGAAATAATTAATTCCTTTCGGGTTAGGGTTACCTAGGTACGCACCATAGCCATTATACAATATTATCAGGCAAAGGCGAATCTCTGCAGAGGTCTGTCGGTTACCTAGACTAGGTAAAATAATGTCGATAAATGTAGTTAATAATCACATCACAAAAAATATTTTAAAACTGTTCTGGTGGCATTTATTCACTCAACTGGCATCACAACTTGCTAGGTTAAGATGCGTCGAGGAGAGAAAAAAATTTTGTGGCGGGGGCCGGCGGCAAAAAGTGAGTTTTTAGTTTTGGCACAGGCTAAACTATAATTATATCCGGTAATACTCGGCTATTATATGTCGGGTATAATTATGTTGCATATCTTTCATGCAGGTATATATAATAGTAATATAATAATTGTAGTAATTTTTTCACCAAATATAATTTATATTAAAATAATTAATAATACCTACTAATTTATATTATAAAATATCGACGAAGATTAGAGCAATTTCCGGGTTTAGTAGTTTTTTTAGCCGTATTTTTCGAAAACTTGACAAAAAATCGCGAAATGCAACAGTCCGGGCGTAACAGTCCGAGAGTGAGTATTCTATATCGTATAGTTTGTTTTTATGCGTTAAGTTCATAAATATGAATTTGCCTTGTGGGGCTATGACTCATCGCGGGTATGAGCCTTCGCCTACATACTACGTTGCGCAGTAAAACGGCCGGTATTTTAAAATCATGATTTAAAAAAAGGAAAAAATCGCCCGCTGGCACAAAATTGACAAAAGTGTCAGTAGTTATGTATAAGGCGAACACTTGTGCACGCCTCAGGCATCCGCACGGTGGCGCCACTAAGTACCACGATTTGGCGCACTTCCACGTGGTGACGCTGTAGCATCTGGCGACCGTGGCGACCGTGAGCAAACTTAAACCCTCGGGGCATATATTTATGTAATATAAATTTATAAAAATTTACAAATTTATAAAAAAATATATATTTATTTAAATTTATAAACATCCAAACTACAAATTTATAAAAACCTGAATTTATAAATATCTAAATTTATAAAACTCTAAATAATAAACATCTAAATTATACATTTATAAAAATATAAATTTATAAAAGTCTAAATTATAAACATCTAAATTATACATTTATAATTATTTTTATAAATATCTAAATTTATAAAACTCTATATAATAATCATCTAAATTATACATTTATAAAAATATAAATTTATAAAAGTCTAAATTATAAACATCTAAATTATACATTTATAATTATCTTTATAATCATCTAAATTTATAGAAATATAATACTAATAATATAGAGAAACGTAGAGATATGGCCTAAATAGACCAAAACTGGGTCTAAATAGGCCAGTTATTTTGATGTTTTTATTTTTCATAAAAAATAACAATATGAATACGGATGTCAGCGTTTGGTACATGCCAAAATCACTCCATACTGCAAAATGTGTAATAAATAAAAAATAAAAAATAATATAGACATATTTAGTAAAATCATAAAAGTTTATTCATTTTCAAGTATTGCAGTTTGCATATATGTTTTACGAGCAGAAGCATTAATTTTTCTTTCCATTCCCAATAGTGTGACCGTTGTAACCAAATTTATAATTCCAACAACTACAGAAGTGGCAGCAAATATCAATGTTGTTGTCTCATTGATTGACATAAATGATTTCGTAAAAGCAGGCATGTCGTTACATGTCACATTGATCCGTATTCCAGAGGTGGTATTGATCTTTGGAATACTGGGGTTGGGGACAATTGGTCTCGGTCCACGAAGTTCAAGCTCCTCGAAAATTGTATTGGTTTGAAGATCATACAGGTCGCATTGATTGCAAAGATAACCAATTTCACCATTGTTACCATATGCACAGACAATGTTAAATAAAGTGAGGAATTTCATTGTTCCGGTTGAAATATTTTTAGCCACCTTAGCTTATATAGGTGACTGTCACGTGGTTGAGTTCGTATAAGTTGACCGTTAGGTGATGATCGAGGGTTATTCGCGAGATGGTATAATTTCGTTCATTTACAATTTTTCAGATGAAGGCGACACATGTTAACAAATCGCGTACCAATACACAAAAGAAAGCGGTATGTAAAAAGCGCGTGAAGAAGGCGAAGAAACTGAAAGTTGGACGTAACAGCGGTCTAACTGAATTAGAAAAAATCACCATATTTCTTGCCTTTACCTTTCTGTAAATGTTGTAAATAAATTTCTATAAATAGAGAATAATTTCATAAAAATTTGTCATTTATAAAAATGCATTTGATAACAGCACATGAAATACCCGACTCTAAGTTGGAGAAACCGTTTCGACTAATTGTTGGTGGTGGCTCGGGATCTGGAAAAACCGAGTTTGTAAAAAAACTCGTTAACGAAAATCATTTTTCAAGTCCTTTTGAAAAAATAGTTTACTGTTACCCAGAGTACTTGGTTGATGTACCAGCGGAATTTGATCAAATTGTTGAATACCAACCCGGAATATGCGATTTAGAATATTTTGCTTCATTGCCTAAAAATTCGCTTGTCATTTTGGATGATATGATGAGTGAATGCGGAAATTCTGATGAAATCATGAAGTTATTTTCCGTGGTTGCACGTAAAAGAAATTTGTCTGTTATTTTTATTGTTCAAAATATTTACGACAAGGGTAAACAATTTAGGAATATTCGACTGAATGCTACAGGATTTGTGCTGTTCAAATTTTATGCAGCTACAGATATCACTCGACGTATATTACGAGATCTCAGTTGTGTAGATCTAATAAGAAAACGCCATTTGGATCAAATTTATGCCGAGAAGTTTGCATATATATTCATCGACGTGCACCCAGAACGTCATTCGGACTTTTGTACGATTCGAAGTAACATCTTCGAACGAAATTACGACTTGTTTTATAAGATGGAATACATTGCTATTCCAAAATCTGAATTTATCAAGTACTTTAAAGTTGTAGAAGCTAAAAAGGGTACAATAAAGGCAATCAAGAATGAGATTAAGATCAGGAAATCAACCAAATCCAAGAAACGAAAGCGAGAACCCAGCCCCTCAGAGACAGAGTCCAGTTCGAGCTGTGGATCCTCCGGCACAGAATGATAAACAAAAAGCATTTGATACTGTGTACAGCGACTTACAACAACCTGGTTCGTTTTCGCGAAAAATAATACGTTATCTTCGTAAAAATAAAACACATTCCCTGCATAAATCTGTCCGAAAAAACTTTAAACGTCGTCGTATTATAACACATTATCCTGGTCAAATTGTTCAAATGGATCTGATAGACTTACAAAAATTTAGTGGTTCAAATTCTGGCTATCGATGGATATTGGTAGCATTGGATTGTTTTAGTAAAAAATTGTGGATGCGTGCACTAAAACGTAAAGAGGGTGGTGAAACTGCTACTGAAATGCGGTCAATATTTCATGATATGGACTATCCTGTTCAAACAGTTATATTCGATGAGGGTAAAGAATTTTTGAACAATGATGTTAACATGCTATTTGCACAGTTCAATATACACTCTTATCATATACGAACGAAAATGAAAGCGGGTGCAGTTGAAAGAGTAATCAAAACAATAAAAACAAAAATTTGGAAAATATTCACAGAGTCTGGGCGAAAAAGATGGGTAGATAAATTGGAAGACATTCAATCTAATTACAATAACACGTATCACACGACAATCAAAATGACACCAAACGAGGTCACAAGCCACAATCGAAAACAAGTATTTAAGAACATGTTCCCACACATTAATGACAGAATTACTTGTCGCTTGAAAAGGGGTGACAACGTCAGAATTGCGCTAAATAAAGAGATTTTTGATAAATCATACAAAGTAAATTGGTCCGAGGATATATTTATCATTGCAAAGGTCTTTCAGCGGTCAAACGTTTGTTGGTATCGTCTTAAAGATCAAAGTGGAAATATTTATCCAAAAGGAAAATATTTTTATCAACTGAACAAAGTATGAAGTTTGTCAATTACAAGGTTGTACTCAAGGGTGATACCATAACCATTCCATTGGATCGACCTTGCAAATGTAATATTGGTGTGGTTGAGATATCAATCCCTGAAATATCTTCACACAAAGGAGAGTTTGACAACACAATCGACATTACATGTGATCAAATCGACTCTACCTTTGACAATCCAGACCGTCTTTTGCGACGAATTCCGTTTGGGAAAATTGAGCCCAAGCAATATTATCAAACTTGGACTGCAAGATTCATGCAAATGAATATTGTCGATTCGCAAGATAATTTTTTAACAATAAAAATTAAACGAACGTCGAATCAAAACGTTTTGTTCTACCCAAAACAAGAAGATAGGGAGATCCTTCTAACACTAGCATTTTCAAACGTTGATCCAGCCGAGACTTGGAGAATGTATATATAAAGAGATGCATTGTCACTATCTCTCATTCATCATGAAGACGCCCGGTATAGGAACTCGTAATAAACGCTTTAGAAATCTTGTTGGTCGCGGAAAATTAAATGGACGAACTTCGCGTAAACCAACTGTTAAAAAACGTACCAAGATATCAAGGAAGCTTCGCTCTAGACGAATTAAAAAACGTCGAAATAAAGACATTTCCTGAATTTATTGTTGTCAATTTGGATAATCGCAACGAAAATGGAAGTCACTGGATAGCATTCGCCATCTATCAAAATTATGTCTACATTTGTGATTCCCTTGGTGGGATAATCCCCGATAAAAAGTTTCCTTCTGCATTAATTGATTTTTTACATGTTTTATTATTTTCACGTAACCTTGTTATAACAAAACAATTGCAACCACTTGACTCTGATAAATGTGGCACCTATTGTGTTGTTTTTATCAAAGAAATGTCAAGCCATCATTCTTTTGCTTCCTTTGCGCAACTTTTTACTAGTAACCTACAACAAAATGACACCATTGTATCTTTTCTCTGCAACCAATAAAGTATATAAGGAATATTTACTGAAGTTTATTTCATTCATAACAAAATGTCAGAGCAAAACGCAGAGCATTTGTGTACTCAACGGTTATATCCAACCGTTAACAATGAAGATTTTTTGGAATTTCGCATACCGCCAAATTCAAAGGGACACTTGGATTTGGCTAATGTTTTATTGCACTTTGTAGCAAAGCCACCTGCTGCTGGTGATGGTTCAACTACATTAACGGGGCAAAGCTTCTTTGGACCTAAACAGTTTAGTAGCGTGGAAATTCGTGTCAATGGGGAGGCTGTTAGCAGACGATCGTGTGCAAATGAATACTTTTTGGGTTCCATGTTTCAATATAATAGTAACTATTCCATTGACTATCAAGTCTCGGCTTGTCGTACCGTAGGGATTTTTGATCCAAACATGGTAACCACTGCTTATCTGACTGCATTGTCAGAGGCCGATAAAAATGATTATAAATATACACGATCAAATCCAAGCGGTGAATATGAATATGAAATTCTAATGCCAATAGATGCCTCAATATTTTCGTCAAATGAGTTATTACCATCAAATACTGCAATTGATATTAGTTTTGAAAGAACAAGTGCAAAATTCTGTTCGATTCTTTTCAAGACTTGTGACCAAAATGATTCTGTTGTCGATCTGAAAGATACTTATTTGGTTTTGCCGTACAAGAAGAGTGAAGATATGTTTCAATTGGAGCGCAATGCAATAAGTCGCCCAATAAAGCTACATTTCGACGAGTATGTCATCAAACGATTTAACATCCCAAAAGGTACACCCAGTGTGATGATGAATAACCTTATTAGCGGAACACTTCCAAGCAAACTATTTTGGGGGATTCAAACTATGGACTCGTATGGCGGATCATTCGAACATGATTCTACGTTATTCAATAGAAATAATGTTATCAAAGCAAACTTATTTGTGGACGGCAGAGAGGCAGATGGCTACCCAGTTACATTAAGTGGAAAACATGTTGCCCAACCGTTTGTCAAGTACTTGGAGAATACGAATCAACAATTGAATGGATTTCTAAGTAGAACTTTATGTTTTAATGAATTTGAACAATTTACATGCATCTATTCAACTGCATTTGATACCACAGAAAGCGGATCACTTTCATTTGAATTTGATTTTTCTACCGCTGTAGACAAAGATCTTGTACTTATTACTTGCAGCCTGCATCCACGAACTATGAAAATTGATCACAACCGTAACTTTCAAGTTATTTAATAAACTTTATTATAACTTCCGTAAATAAACACAGAGTATGATTGCAGAAACAGGGGTATTCCATCCATTTATTTGTCTTCTATCGCATGCATTGTCAAAGGATGTTGTCAAGACGTCATAGTTGGTCTTTAAAATATCTCTTCGAAATCTCCAGTAATGTTCCAAATTAGTCAAGCTCGCAGTCACCACGCTTTGCGTTGTTGATGGTTTGATATACTCCAATTTTTCGGTGCATTTATCACGAACGAAAAATCCAACATTTAGTGAAACTTCAAATGGTAGCGCGATTGTTTCAATAATATGATCCATAAATTTTAAAATGTCATATTCTGGTGTGTAAAGTTTTGTTATTTTGTATACACAGGGACTCGTCACTAGGCCATTTGGTACAAAAAGGTGATCCCGAGTTTCATCCAAAAGTCCATAACTTTGTAACGTTGTATATTCTTCTTTGGTTGCCAAACTTTTGATATCCAAATTAAAATCTAGCTGTTCAACAATTCGATCAAGAGTTCTCTCCGTTAAAAACATTTTTGCTATACTTTTTATTTGGAACATTGTTTTTATACGAGTTGCTCGGCAGCGCCATAATTTGTATATAAGCAGACTTAAAGTTGATCATTATTTCATTAAAATATAAAAATGTCAGAAATTATCTTTTTACCAACACGAGTTAGTTCTTTTCCATCAAAATATACAAAACATGCTTGTTATATGATTGCAAATGGGGAAATACGTGGCGGTGCAGGGTCACTAAATGGACCCATCATACTAAGAGGACAACTATTATCAGCAAATGTTAATGTAAGCACATAATTTATTTAGAGTTTTATGGTAAAATATATTTTAGAAAATATTTTGGGCAATGGCTGGGGAAACCCCAATCAAAGTAAAGATTTCCGAGACACCACTGGAACCAACCAAATATGAAAAACAACCAGCATACAAAATCTTGGATATTTTAGACTGTTACCAGCAAAATGGCACAAGTAAAGTAATGATGCGTGATAACTGCCCAAGAATTAATTTAATCTAATAAATAAATTTCCATATATCATCTATGTTTTATATATTTATAAATATGCATAAATATCACATAATTTATAAATATGCATAAATTTATAAACAATTGGATATTTTATTACTTTTATATTTCATGCAAATAATCCAACATTAGCGATTGCTTTGCAAGTAATTATTCTTGTCTGCATTTTGTTGTCAATGATGTATTAAATTCAAAAGTGGTCTAACTATTTTAGTTTATTATAAAATCCAAACAAAATACTAAAAAATTCATAAAACAAAAATAGATTTGTAAACTTATATATATTTATAAATTTATAAATCTATTTTCCGAGAATTTCTTCAACAGTGCTAAGTTGTGGTTCAAAGTAAAGTACAGCGCAAACCATACGATAAGGACGCAGTCCGGAGTGATCAGAGTAGCCCAATTCCGTTACATGAGAGTTGTACCAGTTTTGTAACAAGCTTGCCTCGTCAATTCCTTTTAAAAAATCGGTTGCTCGTTGGTGTTCTTCGCCATCGGAAAGGAACAAGTCATCAATTCCATCATCGTAAAATTTTATACCTAGGATTTATGTTAATTTACGGATTCTTTAAATTTATAAAACTACAGATTTTATAAATTTATAAATTTACCTGTCCAGCGACTGGCAAACTCGAATTTTAGATCGTTTTCTGGTGTAAGGAAAAAGCCATGAAAGTCAACAGCAAACCACGTTGGAAATCTAATCCGATGCAAAATTGTTAGAATGAATTTGATTGGGTCATCATCATCAAGGACCTTTGTTATTTGTATTTGTCCGTTGTTGTGATGCTTTTTCGGTTTGCTCGGCCAGATGACAATATTTTCTCTAAAATTTATAAATTACAACTATTTATAATTATTTATAATTACAACAATTTATAAATTCTATAAATACCTGAGCATAGGTGTAAATACGTTGGATCGCTTCATTGCATATCCGTTTACAGCTTCTATTTCAGCTTCATCCAATACAGGCTCACGTCCGGGTTCAACTAGTGAGTAGATGGACTCCATATCACGCTTAAACAAATTGAACAACATTTCTAAATGAATAAAGATCTATATTTATAAATTTATAAAAATCTAAATTTATAATAACATTTATAAAAAAAAATGCATAAGATATGAGATAATTCAGGGTTTGATATGTCGTTCATGTGGGCGGACAGTAATTTTGTCGTCGAGCAAGTTTGCTTTTATAAATGTGTTGGTCAAGCCAATTTTCTTTGCCATGTACGTTGATATTCCCCCATTGCGTGGGCGAAACATTCTATTTTCCACCAGAATGTTTTGATTTTCATACAGGACGTCTTTGTATTGATCGTATGTAAAATCAGACTTTGCTTGAACTCCCTTGGCTGCAGATTTGACTTCCGTGCCATCAGTAGCATAATAAGTTTTCGGGTTGAGACTATAAATTTATCAATTCATAACATTTATAAAACAATGGATTTATAAATTTATAAAACCAAACATTTATAAACTTACCAAATGATCTTGCCCGTATCTGACGACCATTCCAGTTTCATCTTTCCTGGATATCGTGCGTCATATGCATCACTTGGATCCAAGACAAACCACTTTGCTTTTGCACTTGGCCATTCCGATTTTTTATCATCTCGCACAACGTCATCCAATTCGGCGATGGAAGATAAACAGATGCTGTCCGTATCTAAATGTTTAAATTTATAGATTTATCAATCGATTTATCGATTTATAAATTTACCAGTTTATAAATCTATAGATTTAATAAACTATAAATTTATAAATTTGGCAATTAACAAAAGTGGGAATAACAAAATCTTACCGCTGTAAATTAGTTCGAACGAGTCTTCTTCTAGAAATTCGTATAAAAACATAACAAATTTCATCAAAATTAATTTGCTCAGTTGCAATACTGTGTTGCCACAGTGAATTGGGTACTTTTCGGTTATCTTTATACAATGTTGTTTGATTTCATAAATTTCATCAGACAGCATTGTCTTTTCTTTGAACGACATTCGATTTGTATAACGCCCCAAATTATCCAACGCTGCCAATTTGGTTGAATTGAATTTTTTGGGATTCTAAATTATATTTATAAATTATAATCATTTAACAAATATTTATTAATTTTTAAAATATTTATAAATTTATAAATTACATACCATGATCATTTGACCATACATACTATTTGAAACCAATTTGATGGCCGTCGCCTTCCTATTCCCCGCGGGATTACCACTTTTGGCTTCAATCGTCGCCTTGACTCGTGCATGGTATACTCGGTCATGTACGTTTTTGTAACATTTATATTGCTGATACTCGAAGACACAGTGAATCTAAATTGTACGTTCATGAATTTATGGATTTATAAATTTATGAATGTACTGATTTACAAACATTTATAAATTAGTACATAGTCTACCTTTTCAACTGTAAACCCGTTATTCACATACCACTGAATAACTTTCGTATGTAATAGGATTTGATTAGCATGCATTGTCTGCACCAATGTTTTTCGAGGAAAGGTTTTCTTCATCTCAGGTCGCCGCATCCATTCCGGCAAATCATCCAACTGAATTTCATCGTGACGGATAATTGGGAGCCAATTTAACTCAATAAATTTGTTTGATGTTTCTCCAGGAACAATGTCGACAACTGCAAATCCATAAACACCGCCGCTTAAGATTTCAGTGAGCATTTGATTCGGCATAACAGTAGTTTTGTAGAGGAGTGATGAAATTGATGATTTTGGTATATTGGTTGAACGCAGCTTGTACCATTCACAACTTCTTATGCGTATAATTGTAAATCCTTTTCTCCGTAAATAGTCATTTCTATTTCGTGAATATGTCTAAAGATTTACAAATTTATGAATAAATTATAACGTTTATAAATTTAATGGAAATTTAATAGAAATTTATAAAAAATAAATAAAATTTATGAATTTATAAGTATTACCTCGGTTGTCATTGCCTCTTTTCCACATCGTTTACAACCATGCCAAGCACACCCATCATATTCAAGGGCATATTTTATATCATCGACTACACAGTATCCATCTAGGGAGAATCGTCCGATAAGAACTTCTTCGGAATCCCAACCAGAAATTATACGACACCGCTCACCATTTTTGCTGATAAATCGGCTGTCGTTTTGCATGTATCCAAGCCATTGGATACTTTCCATTGAAATTTTCTTGTTTGTCATTAGAGTCTTTGTTAGACGACCGTTTTTCATTGTCCATTCGAATCCGCGTCCTGTCGGCATATCGTCCCGAAATGTCGACGGGTACATGGCGTTGATGTCAAAGAACATCAATTTTTGCCAAGGGAGACCTAAATTTTGATGAATTTATAAATAATTTATAAATTATGATTAGAAATTTAAATATATAATTTATAAATTTTTAAAATAATAAATAATATAATTTATAAACACTTAGCGAATTTACAATTTATAAATATAAAAATTTGTAAAGGATTCTTTAATTTATAAATTTGTAGATGATTCTTATAAAGTTAAAAACTTACCGTTCTTATTTGCTTTGGCCGCTGCAGGTGCTTCTTCGTTGTGGTCCAATGTTACGTGTCTTTTGTAAACCATTACAAGACCACCGATGGTTTGCGATCGGAAAATTTTTGTTGCATCCGAATCCGGACTGAAGGAAAATACAGCAGGCGCATATTGGTCGTACATTTTGTACATCGCCTTTCTCGCAAATTGCGGTAATCCCAAGCACTGCAATGGGCAAAGGCCAAATTCTTGTTCAAATACATGAAATTGATTTATCAAAGCATGTGCAGTTGGTCCGACGTCACTTAAGTTGTAAAACTTCAGATAATCTTCAAAGTTGTTCCATTTATGAGGATGATCGTTGGGAAGCGAAATGTTTTGGTCGAATATTGATTTACACTTTTCATAAATCTGTGGATTTATGGATTTGTCAGCCAAAAAGTCCTCAATAGGTGGAAATTCGACACATTGTCGAATTTCCTCAATTGTTTTGAATTTGGTATACGGATATACCATTTTCTCCGCGTCGCTACCCCATGTCTTGAGGTATTTGTCCAATGGCATAGGACTTGTAAATAACATCAAGTCCTTGAAAACCAACCCGCCAGCAGATAACGAAACATATTGACTACCTCGTTTAAGAATATTGATTTTTGACAATTCGCAAATCTAAATTATGAATTTATTTAACGAACATATAAATTTGTAAATTTAAAGGAAATCTAATTTTAAAGAACTTACCCCAAGATCAACAATTGCAGGGACCATGTACTTCATTACCATCTGCAAGTCATATCTAGCAGAATTGTATCCGAATATGGGTAGTGCCAGATAATTTTCAATTTCGTAAAGTTGACTGAACAATTTGCGTCTTTTCGGTTCGTAAAATTTCAATTTAGACATCTCAATTTTTAATTGTTGGCAAACAATTTTCAATTGCTAAGAAATATATGAATTTATACAAATATTTATAAATTTATATAATTTTATAAATTTATGTAATATATTAAACATACCTCATCCAGAACCATTCGTGTCAATTCAGAGTGACAAAACATGAGAAACTCCTTCACAATATTTATTCGAGCGTCTTCACTGCTGTCGGATATAACCCATACTTTTTCAGTATGCTCTCCATTGATAAAGCTGTTTACAGCTATTGAAAGCAATCGATGGTCATCTTTAATATGCTGTTTATCGGAAATTATGACATCCGACGGTGATAACGTGCTTTCAATATCAAAAATAATGAAGTTTTTATTTTCTGGATATTCATCAATCCACCCTAAAATTATAAGTTATTAAAGTTTATAAATTTATATATTGTAATAAATATACATCAAATATATAAAAACATATACATTTTTAAATTTATAAATACCTTCTTTTTTTGCATATTCCAATGGGTGTTCGCAGTATTTGTAACACGTTTGTATTATGGTTGGATTATCCTGGGCCTCTTTTACCGTTTTGCATGTCCGCTCGTGATTCTCTAACTCCTTCTTGGTTTTAAAGTGAACCAAACACCCCTTTTTATAATTAAAACAACGAAGTAGTGATGAAAAGTAACTTTGCTCTTTTTCGACGAACAAATGCACACCTGTTTCCATTTGTCTATTTTAGGTTGAAACTATATGTTATAAATTTGTAAATATATGAAATTTTAGAATTTATAAATTTTAGAATTTACAAGTATTATTTTATTTATAAATTTTTAAATATATGAAATTTTAGAATTTATAAATTTATAAAATTTTAGAATTTACAACTATAAGTTTATTTATAAATTTGTAAATGTTATCAACATTCCTGTGAAGGTTTATCTTTATTTTGTTTTTCTGGTTACCGGCTCTTAGTTGACCCCATTGCTCATGATTGTCTTTAAGAACATATGTCCAGACATTTACACAAATATTGAACATAGCTTCTGCTTCATCATACGCACCATATGTAAGAGGACACGGTGTAATAACCAATTTATTATCAACCGTGGTTTGGACAAAATCAGCGTGACAAATTCTTGATTGGCCGATACCAACTTTATTCAAGATGTCATCTAGTCTGGATAATTTATCAGCGGATTCATAAATTGCTCGTGCAATTGGTGCTAATTCGTGTTTCTCCGTTAATAGTAAAACCTTATTCCGAATTTCCTGGAAAAAAACCTCGGGACCTAAATATTTATGAATTTGAGAAAATCACATAGTTAAAAGAAATTTATAAATTTATGAATTGATTATAAATGATAAGTTTATAAATATTGCTTACCTGCACCAAATCGTACTATTCCACAATCTTTTCGAATGCAAATTGTAACTTCCAGAAATTCGGCCAGACGTCTATAACTAGCATCGTCGGGTAAACTAAACATCGTCTCTCGGTTTGGCAGTTGGTTAAATAGTAAAGCGCATTCGGTCTGAAATTCAGCATCCTTCTTCACGCGCATTATCTCAGACCGTTTTTTAGGAAAAACATGACCAAAATATTTGCTAATTTGTACGCCCCATAAAAAATTATACGGGAATTTTCTATCAGCTCGAAGTTTCATGATGAATGGAGAATTGGTTCTCGTTTTTTCCTTATATACAGAGAATTAGAGCACCAAAAATTGTCTCAATGCCAATTCTTTCCCGATTTTAAGATTTTATCAAGGATAATTGCCACCGCTAAGAACGATTAAATGGAGCGTAAATTTATAATTTTGAATATTTAACTCCGAACTACAAATGAAATTATAATTTTGGAGTTTCAAGATTTAATCTTTGTATTGTCTCAGTGCCAATTCTGGACAATTGCACTCCGTAAATTATAAGCAGCTATTATGGTAAATGAAATATAAATTTGAATTTGAGATTACAGATTATTCGCGGAAAACATAAAATAAAGTAAAAATGCGAGTTCACAATTTGTAAGTTTAGTATCTTCCAAAATTTAGTGCTGTCAAATGCAATAAATCGGCTTACAATGCCAAATTTTATAAAATCGTGTAATATCTATGAATTTATTTTATGCATTATAATTTTATTTTTTATAAATTTATATTTTTATAAATTCAGGTTTTTATAAATTTAAATTTTTATGAATTTATTATTTAGATGTTTATAAATTTAAATAAATTTATATTTTGTTTAAATTTATAATTTATACGTTTATAAATTTAAATAAATTTATATTTTTATAAATTTGTAAATTCTTATAAATTTTTATTACATAAATATATGCCCCGAGGGTTTAAGTTTACTCACGGCGTATATCGCCAGATGCTACAGCGTCACCTCGCTTAAGTGCGTCAAATCGTGGTAATCAGTGGCGCCACCGTGCGGATGCCTGAGGCGTGCACAAGTGTTCGCCTTATACATAACTACTCACATTGACGCCGTTTTATTTAGATTACCTGAATCAGAACTTTTGCGGCTAGCTATGTTTTAAGATTAGTAGGGTCAGGACCATAGTTTCGAAAAAATCCAAAAGCGTAAAACGACCTTGTGCAAATATATTATTTCTAGCGGTAGTTTTCTCTTATTCAGGTAAGACCAATCA
>Ga0208946_1000101_pt1 | contig 16838 bp, 22 predicted proteins | sample AOAMet2_C49A8_80_2_FD_188075 | JGI IMG/M metagenome (GOLD analysis project Ga0208946, IMG submission 188075) | Ammonia-oxidizing marine microbial communities from Monterey Bay, California, USA - C0912_C49A8_80 (SPAdes) | ecosystem: Environmental > Aquatic > Marine > Intertidal zone | place...
CGCCAACGGTCGAAACTGGCCACTTGGTATCAATTTTGGTACCAGGAGTACCAGATACACCAGAACAGCCAGAACGCCCACTGCCAACAATCCCAAAACCACCACAGTTGCCCGTACCTATCCTACCTGTGCCAATTGTACCACCAGAGCCAGTCCTACCACCAGTGCCAGGCGTAGCACCACACGTGCCAATCGGTGGAGAATATTTTCGGCCCCGGTTGACCCCGGTAAAACTTGAACGACAAAAAAGTGACCAAGGTCAGGATGATCTTCAAGGTCGACTCGAACGTCAACGTGCGAAACACCGTGCTAATAAAAGTGGGCCAGCAATGGTGGTGGTACCGGTTTACAAACCAGGTAAAAATGGAAAAAATAATCCCTCGTATATTTTAATATTAAATTGTAGATAACGAGGAAGACGGTAAAACGGACGAAACAACCGACTTTTTTTCACCAGCAGCCACCATAGGTAAGACTAAATTAGCATTTGTAAAATTATTAAAAAAATAGTGTTAATTTAATATAATTTACAAATTATAATATAGACGCCGGCGAATTCAAAAATGAGTCAAATGAACCAATAATTGAGCCAACCGATAATTTTGCAAAAAATATGGGTAAGTTCTTTAAAATTCCAAAAAACTATAGAAAAAATATTTATTGCATTTTTAGAACTCACCGGAACCGATTTTAATGTGGTAGCACCTGTGGGTCCAACCAGCACACCAGCCAATGACACAACACGTCGCATTTTAATGGGAGAGCCTCCGTTTGAGAACATTTCCCCAATTAACCAATCACAAGGTAGACTTACTAAAATTAAAAACCTTGCTTACTAGTTACACCATAATTTGTTACTAATTGTTATTACCATTAGCTGGCTCAACTGGTAATTTATTGGAGCCGACTAACGAAACCGGCGATTTCCCTCTACCACCGTTTCCAGACGTAGAAAGTCCAATCGGTAAATTTAGAAAATAATGTTTGTTTAATATAATTTTAATTACATTTTTAGCCCCATCTGGTGCTTATAATCTGCGACCTTCATCCGGTGTGAACTACCGCGAAGCCTCAACGGACTCATCAGCCCAAAATGTTGATACAACAGGCGCTTCAAATACTGGCCGTAAGTTTTTACCACATAAAAATATAAATAAATATAAAATATAAATTATATTTTTTTGCTATAAATTTTTTGAAAGTAATGGTTTTAATATATATTATATTAGCGTTACGTGGTTACTATTTCCGTGAGCGTGTCGGAGTCAATTATGCAGAATCGTCCGCCGAGGGAACGGATGAAGTTCACAAATAAAAAAAACATTTTAGTTTCCATTGTTAGAAGTTCACAAATAGAAAAAAAACATTTTAGTTTAGATTTTTTGATACAATGTTTGACCAATTTTAGAGGCAAATAGTTTTACCTTATCTTTGTGAATAATTTGTAAAATTTGCCAGAAAAAAATATGTCAAATTTTTGTTATTTAGCCAGATTTATACCTGCCATGCTAAGAACATAAAAATATATATTTTATTGATTGTTAAAACGGAGACATAACGAGCGAAAAAAGTTCTAAAATTTTAGGATTAAACATCGTTTTATAAAATAAAACTTTTTTCAGTTACTTTTTTTGGCGAATTTATAAGACATTTTTATTCCCAAAATTTCAGAACTTTTCCCGGTCAATTTGTCTTCATTACATTTTATTAATAAAATCATTTTACAGAAATTATATAAGCGGAAGTCATTATTTTGCAGTATTATTTTGCAGCATAATTTTGCATTTTATTTTTAATCATCAGTGTAAAATAACGGGAACGGTCCAAAACGGGGAAATTCACCAAATATATTAAATCCAACACGGATTTTTTCACTTTGTATAAATGGCGAATTGTTTATAACGCTAATATAGAGATTTGACAACCCGTTTAAAAATACAAATATAATAATTTTATCAAAAAATTGTCAAATCCCAATCAGTATCCGTGTTTGACAGACGAGGCATCCTTTAAGCAGCGTATGTACCGGTCTTTAAGTTCCAATTGACTTGTCAATCGGGAGTTTGTTTTAGCGTCCTAGGATTAATAAAATTATGTTAGTCAAGGTCATGGTCAAATACTTTTACCCCAAAATTTCGGAATAAGACGAATATTTCGGTATTGTTTCTGATTGATTTGCAGCATTTTCCTTTTTCATAAAGACTCTAAATTTTTTTGTAAATACAAAAGATAAAACAAATATTTAAATAAAATGTTTCGGGTGTGGGAGTTATATATTTTACCTGAGTTACTAGTGCAATGGAAAATTTGTTATGACGTCGGTCGTATTTAAACGCTCGAGCAATGTGTGGTGCATTGATTGCCTCCTCGTACTGGTCATCTATTACTACTAGCGAATATTTTTTGACAGTATGAAAAAAACTTTGTCCGGGTAAGCCATCGAAGTAAGTTACGGCCACATCGGGAAGAATTTTGTGCCAATTTAGTTCGTTTCTACTTCCTGTACATCCAAAATAATAAATATTTTTAATTGGTTTAGAAAAATGTTGGTTTTTGACGAGTTCTAATGCAAAACTGGTTTTGCCCACGCCAGAACTTCCGCTGACAATAATACTGGCAGGATGACGAAATTTGTGGCTTTTTACTAATTCGCCTAAAATTGAAAAAATAGAACCGATTTAGTAATTTTTTTATAACCTGTAATATGTCGCATGATTGCACACGTTCGATGATGAACTTAGTGCCGTGTTTGCAGTCTTTTGGGATTTCAACTTCAATACACCGTATTTTTAAAATTCTATCTTGCAGAGATTTTAGCAATTCGCGATGATTGTCCTTAGTGTATTTAAAACTGATTTTCTGACCCTTTTCGACTGTCCGGAAATGGTGAATATATTTATTTTCGTTGTCAAATATGTTTATCTCTAAAACCTCGGCGGTACAGTATACTGATTGTGACGGATGATAAAAAGCAAAGTTTAATATTTGTGCGGCAATTTCCATATTACGTAGTCACAATAAAAAATATGCACCTTCACAATGCAGGTCAGATCATGTTTACTGTGTAAATATTTGTGTAAGTTCAAAAACACGCTAAGGATATGGAAAAAACTCAAAAACATCACATTTAAACATGGGCTTATTTGCTTTAGTTGATTATTCGTTAATTAGAGAACTTTGTGACAAAATAAAAAAGGACAAAAAAGTATTTACCGGTAGAGTTAAGGAGGAATTGGATGATGAAGGGGCGTCCACAAAGGACGAAAAAATCAACGAAGTTCGGCGACTTCTTTTATCCGGGAAGCGGAAGACAGAAAAAGAACAAAAGAAGGGAAAACGTAAACGAAAGGGAAAGTCCCCAGAACCCCGCTTTACCCAATATCCAACCTCGGAGTCCGAGTCCAGCGACACCGGAAGTTCGACCGGAAGTGGAAGTACCAATACCTCCGAAAACGATTTCGACGCAAACCCAGCTGGAAAAACCGGAAACGACACTGACGCCAGAAGCAATTCTAAATAAAATTTATACGGATCCTAGATTTCCAAGTTTCGGGATTCTATTTTGTATGTTTCAAATTTTATTCTGACTTCCAATATAAAAATAATAACACCGAATCCGTTAATAGCGCCTACAGTGGAGACATAAAAAAGTTTTTAATGCAAAAAGAATCACTATCAAGACATCGTAGGAAACTGCACACATTTAAACGGCGCAAGGTTTTTGTTAGCGGTCCTTATACCCAAATTCAGGCTGATACAATTTTTTACCGCAACTATTCACGACAAAATAACGGCTACAAATATATATTATGTGTAGTCGACTGCTTCAGTCGAAAAAACTGGGTCAGACCACAGCGAACAACAACTGCGGAAGAAACAGCAAAAAATTTGGACTCTATAATAAGTTCCATGGACTACAAACCTACGCAATTTTCATCAGGTTTGTAGTTTTTTAGCAAATTATCAGGATAATCGATGAAACAATTTTAGATCAGGGCAACGAATTTAATGGAAAGCATCCCGCAATTTTCAATATTTTGGTAGAAAAATACGGAATGGTAATTTTTACGCTCAAGGACCCAAAGAAAGCTAGCATAGTAGTAATCGGATTCTAAATAATTTGTTATAATTCTGAAATTTTTCAATTTTCTGACGTATTTTTTTAAACATTTATAGATTCGAATTTAAGAACGTTTTATCAGGACACTTAAAAGTCGTATCGAACGTTACTTTACTGAAAACAATACTGTCCGATGGGTGGGCGTCCTGGAACAATTGTCTGAGGGAATTAACAACTCTATAAATCGATCAATCGGAATAGAACCCAATAAGGTCACATACAAAAACCGGAGGGAAATATTCGATAAGCTTTATAGTCCTCGAGCGCCACCTCCCGAATGTAAATATGTTGTTGGCAATGTAGTACGGATCCCAATTAAGAAAACTATATTTGACAAGGGTTATAAACCGTCCTGGTCAAAAGAATTATATAGGATTTCAAAAAAGTCAAACGACGGATCAGTCTGTTACTACCGAGTTGAAACTTTGAATGGTGATAGTGTCGACAGAAATTTTTATGAGCAAGAACTGAATTTGACTATTAGAAATGCGCTTCCTCCTTCTACACAGTAGCATGCCTGGATTCAATATCGATAACGATACACTTTGCTGGGAAATGCCAAATTTAGAATTTAACGCCAATGGCCAATTTGCCCTGTCTAGCTTGGTTATTATGGCAAATCCGCCGAGCAGTACTGAACCTGTTTTAGTTTCGACAAGTTTGGTAGAGCGTGACGAATATAACACAGACGGTATAATTTATGTCAGTCCAACCAAAACCGGTCGAATTTCGTACACTGCTAAATCTTTTGAATTTTGGAATTTGGACGCAAGCCGCCCACGCAATCTAATGTTTACTTTGCGTGGTCTAGATTTGAAAACATTAAAATTTATCAGTGTGATTCTAGCGCTTGCCTAATAATGGCACGACTTGGACTTTGGTAAGAAATACTCATATTTTACAATACAAATATTTTTATTAGTAAGACCAGATACGTACCTAAGAGACTGTCCGGACGAGGTGGCAGAAAACGACGCCGAAAAAAACGTAAAAATGGAAGCCGGAAACATCGAAAAAACCGTTAATGGGTTATGCAATTTCGGTGGTATTTTTCAACTGGGACAACTATCCCAGGTAAAAATACTTTCACTTCCGGTTTCTTTAATCATAAATGCTTACGGCCATTGGCTTGCTATTTATATTGATGAGCATTCAGTCGAAATTATGGACAGTACAGGCTACTTGGGTACGGGCGGACTTCACCAAACATTAAGGCGATTTCTCTCTGGTCATATTTACAATAAAAACTTCAAAATAACTCCCCGACTCCAGGCTGACGATTCAAATGTGTGTGGTTTGTATGCAGTATCGTTTTTGTATTACCGCACCACGACAAATCAAACGCTCTGTGAGTTTTGTAAACTCTTCACAGATGATGTAAATAAAAATTGCAAAACGATAAAAAAAATATACAAAATCATACAAAACATTGAGAGAAAATGACCGATTTTTCTTGCTTACGCGAAAATCACGATATAATTCGTAAAGAGACCGAACGCTTGATAGAAAAATTTAATTACAATCGGCTGAATCGTATTTTGCTTTTTCGCAGCATGGCTGGTATTAACTTAGAAATAATTGGTACGTACCTCTATACGTCGATATATAAAGATGCAAGTAATATTTTTTTCAGCATTTGCTAACGGGTGGTTTTTGGTTAAGCAGTCGTACGGTAATTTCTTCCATATGCAATTACAAGATTTGTTCAACATGGCCGAAGACGAAGTTCTGGTTAAAGAATTTACGTTATTATTTTCATGGCTCAAATATGGCCCTGAAAATAATAATTGGAAGGTAGTTACTTCCGGCGGCATGGAATTCAAATACACCCTAGATTTGGAAATTCTGGAGCGTCATTTTTGCCTTCCGCGGTTTTTCAAAGTTCGTCACGATGGAGAAATGTTTGAAACGAACTTGGGCGATTTGTGGCAGCTGATGGGGCGCGTCAGCAAACAACGCGGGCTTGACCGAAGTACTCTGATTTCAAATGCACTGTGCAAATATTATGAATAGTGTTATTAACCTTGAAAACACGACAGTTACTTGCAATAAATTTACTTACGCTAACACAAAATGTTGAGTTTTTCTGAAAATTTTGCAAATGATTCCAAGGGCGTCGAGGGCGCCAAGATAATTAAACGCACCGCCGAGTTCAACAATAAAACGACTGGGTTAATATTTATATGTTTTAAATTTTACGATTACCAAATTTAACTAAAATTTCAACCCTACCGAAATATTCGTTGGACTTTAGTTTCGGACCCGACAAGAGATATTTGAAACTAGGCGAGACCCAATTATCATTGCAAATAGATATACCAGAAAATTACTGGCCGGACAATGATATTGTGGCCAAATTGTTTGAAAATTTGGACGTGTCCTTGAACCATGAGGTTGTAACCCACAAGTCTACGTCCTTGGATTACGCCGTTTCTAATCGATTTTGGAATAAGGTCACGTTCGATGATTCCTATGTTGCCAGTACTATGGATAGTAATGGAATTTTTGATCCAATGTAAGTATATTTAAATTGGGTTATGGCATTTTACCCTGTATGGGATTTAGGGATCTGGATAAAGATCAAATGAAGTCCTCGTATGCTAGAGATGCCCTTTCTACGGAATTATTCTCTGAAATCGAACACGAAGGTGAAACGTACTTAATGCCATGGCGGCGGTACTATTTTTCTGTCCCATTAAATACAGGCTTAGCTCGCACTACGGACTGTTTACCTAGTAACATACCAGTCAGACTGAGATTTCAAAGAGCCCCTGCAAGTTACGCTCTAATCAAGATCTCGGATAAAATTACGATAAAACAGAAAAGTGACACAAAGGTTACAGCTGAAATCGACTACACCTATAATGAGAGTGTCATACCAATTCTTAATCCAGTCATGTCACTGTACTATGCTTACTCTGGAGAATTGGAACAATCCATGTCACGAATTCGCACGTCAAAGATTGAAATACCCTTTTACGATTATGTAACGCGGCGTACCGTACTCGATGGGGGATTATCAAATTATGATGTCAATCTGGTACAAGGGGACTTGCCGAAATATATTATTTTTGCATTATCAGATTTGGAGCGACTAAATGGCAGCGAAACATTGTCATTAACAAAGTTTGTTCAGGGTGAACTTGAGTCTTTTGACCTTATATTCGATCACGAATCTGTACTTGAATTTCCTTTGGAAGGCAATGCGCACGCTCCTGTAGCATTTTACCAAAATTTTTTACGACAAACTAATCGGTAAATCTTATTATGTTATATATATTGTTATAATATACTGTATAATTTTAGTTATTATAATCCTTGGTCTAGTGGCGTACTTTCCATGAACGATTTTAGAATAGCCAGCTTTCTCATTGTGGCAAATTTGGAAAAATTAAAAATAAATCAAGGCATGCTGCAACTGAAACTGAAGTATAAGAGTACACAAGATAAGAAACACGTTCTTTTATGGATGCCAGTGTACGATCGCAAGGTCGTAATTGACCGCAATCTCGAGGTTACAGTGGAATAAGATCAGAAATTAATCATAAATCATTGATGATAATTCACCATCCAAGCGTTCGATTTCACCTTCGAAAAGCACAATTGATCCGTGATACTCGTCCTCTAATTCCCCATATTCTGTATTGGCACCTATATTATAAATAAATGTATAAATCTTAAAAAGGAATTACTGTTTACGTTTTATTTTTTGTCTCAGCTGGGAAACTTTTCGTTTATTTCTTTCATGGCGACTTTGCAACTCAAACAATTGACCATCCTTGCTTTGTATTTGTTCCAATAATTGGTTTCTTTCCTGATATAATCCAGTTTATTTAACTAAATATTTATTTAACTACACTTACATTTCGTTGTTGTTGAATAACGGAGCGATTTGATTCATTTTCTTGCCGCAATAGCTCGATAAGAGAGCTAAATATTTGAAATAAATTATAAAAAACTTCGAAAGAGAAAAAACAAGCGAGTATTCGACATGAATGAAAGTTAGAGAAACTAAATTACCGGAGCTGCTCGTTTGTATTATCAGCTGACATGATCGTTACGCGATTCAAGGGTGACACTAAATTTGATTTTTTTAAATGTTTTGCGTTTCACCGACGCTACAGAGATCTAGTAATTTCTCGTGGGTCAAAGCCAAGTCAACGTGAAATAACAAAAATAAAAAATGAACTCTCTGAGGATGTCAAATCTCTTACAACTTCATATGGTGAAAACATTTCTCTTGAAATAATTGGAAAAATTGAGGAAATTTATCATATTAAAGTGACCATTTGGGTCAAGAAAAATCAGCGCGATTGCCTACGCGTGGGCTGGGAAAGCAGCGCAGAACACTACGACAAACAACTTACCGACTACTTGAACATTTACAGCACGACCTTTGATCAATTTGCTAACCCTGATTTAACTCAACTCGCTCTTATAATGGACGTTCAACAATTTACAAACAAATATCAATACAATCCGGAAAACAATACACAATCGTCACGGAAAATGACTTTCTTCCAGGCGGTGGTTTCGGAACTCCAACCTACGCTTGTTGGGGATAAGTTTCTTAAAAAGGTCAAGTGTTTTGAAGAAAAGTGGGGAAAACCTGAATTTGATTTTACAAATGACATCAAAAGATTTCATAAAATGTTTGGGCTTGGCATACAACTTTGGACGTCAAAGTTAATTGGTAGCAGGAAGATACGAAAAAAGGTCCACGATACATTTTGGAAGAAAAAAGTTGTTTTTGTACTTGAAGACTTTGATGAACACGAAATAATATTCACACATTGGACACTATCCTATATTTTTGACATTTCCTGCATAAAATATTACTCCTGCTCAAAAAAGAACTGCTTCTTTGGAACAAGTGATTATTACAAATACCAAAGTCATATTCTGAGCTGTCGCGATGAGACTATAGTTACCTACCAACAGGTTAAATACAGCAAACCTGATGACCATCTACGATATGAACTTGTAGAAGAAAAGATTTTACCCAGTCCGTCGTATCACAACATGAATTTCGCAGTTTACGACGTTGAATCATTGATGCAAAAGCCGGAAGACTTGGCTATTACAGGACTTCGAAGTATCCATCGTTTGGCCACCATCGCCATTGTTTGTAATTTTGGGGAATCTAGAGAACATTTCCTATACAGGCGCGAAATGAGTCCAGATGGGTTAGAATTTCTGGTCGAGGAGTTTGTTGACCGATTATTGTCGTTACGGCTGGAGATGCTTAAACATATACCACGTTCCATTACTGACGGGTTAAAGAAATACTACGGGGAAATGCAATCGTCGGAATTTAAAACGTTTTCGCCAATGAAAAAGTCAAATATTAGTGCAAAGGTCAAATTGTTGAAAGACATTGTTTGTCTCAAAATTTATGCTTGGAACGGAGAAAGGAAATTGGGTTCAACCAAAATATATTTACCAAATTTATGATAATTAGGAAAAATTTGAACCCTAAACAGATACGATATGAATATGCTAATAACACCGCTCGTTCACCGATTTTCCAAAAATCACGATGATTTTAGACGACTGACATGTACAAAAAGGGGTACTGGTTATATGGAGATTCGGTGTGGCTTTTTGATATTTCGAGATTTCTTAAATTATTCATCGCCGATGTCCTTAGGAACGGTTAAAACGTACTAGTAATTTATAGTATTTTTTGGAAACAATTAAGTTAACCTATTTTGACAGAAGCATTTGGAAAAAGTTGTGGTGTTGAAGCTGTATCAAAATCAATCTTCCCTTATGAAAAATGGGCAACAACAGCCGATATTACAAGGTCAACCGTATTTCCAAAGTATGTTGATTTTACAAGTTCGCTCCTAAGGGTTCGCGATGAAACTAATATCATTGAATTTTATGACGTTGTATCCAACAAGCTTCAGACTGCAGAATGGGAAACATTTAGGTAAGACGGGTCTTTGGGTGAAGATTGATTTTACTAATAATAATTAGGGACATCGAGTGCTATTATGGATTTGAAGACAACACGCTGTCTGAGCATTTTTTATTATGTGATGGTGAACTGTTGGAACTTTCTGACAGGTCATATGATTATTTATATAATCGGCTACATACTTCGCCGAGAAAGTATGAAATTTCAAAATCAGATTTCGATTTAAAACATTCTAATATGATGGAATTTCTCGCTGAGTATAACCTCGACGACTGTAGGAATGGTATCATCGTCTTATGGGCAATAAATAGGTCATAATATTTTTTACCAATACATGATAACCACAAATAGATTGCTATGCCAAAGTATCGAGAGATACTCTTCAGGATTTCTTAAAGATTGGAATGTAAACGTCCATTTATCCATGTCATTACCAGGAGTTGCCCAGAGCTTAGCATATAAGTTCTATAATCCGGAGGCCATTCCGATTTATTCATTCGCCCAGCCGTTTAACGATTACAACCGGCAAATTAGAAGTCAGCTGCATGGGGGTATGACCATGCTTTTCCATCGTATGGTTGAATTAAATCCACAAGAGCGAAAATATCCAGCGTCCGTTTATGACGCCAAGAATGGACAACCATACCAACGACTGGTTTTTTATGACTTCAATAGTCTGGTAAATATTTAGTTTCAAATTAAACCTATAATTACAATTTTTCCAAGTACCCGTTTGTTTTTCAACACGCCATGCCAACCGGGCCAGGGTTGCTGTTCGAAAAAAGGGGTGACCTCTTTAACATAAAATCAATGCATCACTGTGAAAAGCAGTCCTCACTGATGGCAGTTGAATGGTTGGAATATGAAAATGCAAGAGCCCAGATTAATTATCCAGGTCTTCGAATACAACATGCTCTTAATGGTGGCGAGAAAGTAGTGTCCGGATTTCACGTTGATGGTTATGTTGAAATACCAATGGCAGATGGCACAATGTACACAATTGCATACGAATTTATGGAAAAGGATTAAGAAATTAATTGGTATTTTTACAGAGTCACTAAAGTGTATAATAAGTATATTTCAAAATCCTATTATTTCAAGTTGCCACGTACACAAATGCCCTAACAAATGTACGCGATATCTGGGTACAGCCCAAGCCAATTTAAAAGATTTTCAACGGCTGGCTGACTTACAGCAGGTTCTAGATGATGTGAAGGTCATGCGAAGTTGTGAGTGGATGGCCAAGAAAAAGACGCAAGTCTATAAAACCAGATTTCCTGCCAAACTGAGTGTGTTTTTGGGAGAAACTAAAATAACACAAGCTCAAATTCTACAAGCGGTCAAGGACAATAACTTCTTCGGCATTTTAAAAGTAGACATCAAAAGTCCACCTGAAGTGGTGGAGAAATACAAGAGATTGAACTTTCCATTCATTTTTCGAAATCTCGAAATATCCGAATCAATGTTATCGGAAACTATCCTGAAGTTGGCTAAAGAAAACAACAGAAAATTTCCTCAAACGTGCATCACACTAACGTATAACGCAAACGATTTTATTGTCACGACACCCCTGTTGCAATTTTATCTACAGCTGGGTATGGTGGTTACCAACGTTTATTGGGCAATTCAGTACGTCCCAACGAAGCCGTTTGAAAAGTTCGTTAAGGAGCTTGTCGAAGTACGAATACAAAGTGTCATAACAGAAAATCCATCATTGGGTGATCGTGCCAAGTTCACGCTGAACTCGTGTGTCGGGCGCTTTGGGTTGAGTTTTAAATAATGATGGCCTATTAAAATTTCTTTTACTAAAATACATTTTACTTAAAACTTACTAAAGAATGAATTTATCAAAACATCGCAATACAAAATTTGTCCGGAAGGAAAACTTGCAGCGAAATATCAGAACGCCTCTGTTAGACAATGAACATGAGATGGTAACAGAATACAAAGTTGGAATTCATGAAGTAGTGAAAAAGAAACGGCGAGATGTTGACAAGATACCAGGAAATTGTTTTTATCTTCGTACGAGTCACCCATTTTTGATTCATAGAGATTACTCGCTAAAAACATAACTCAGTTCATGTTAGTCTTTTTGTTTACCAGTTAAGTAAACTATGGTTCTTTCAGTTTGTGCTGACTTTGTATGACTATCTGATACCTGACACATTCACACTCTGTTACATGGGTTGGGTAAAGCATACTTACTTTTACTAATCGGTAACATCAGTTACTTACATTACGATTTACCCAAAAATAGACACAGACTCGTTGCTGCTAGCATTAACTGCTGACAGCATTGATGATTTGGTGTTACCCGAAAAGAAAGAGGAATGGGAGACCAAGGTAAAAAATATTTGGTTTGCCGATTCAACGCCCCGAGGTCAAAAGACCCCAGGATTTCTTAAGAAAGAATTCTCATCTTCAGATGGTAAATACATTGGACTAAGGAACTGATTTCTATTTAAATAATTACGATAATTTACTAAAATTATTGATATAAAGATACTGTATATAAATCAGGCCAGCGCTAAATGTTACATAATTAATGAAGGTCAGAAGGTGAAGCGCAGCCATAAAGGAACGCCCAAACACGTGAACTTACAAACAAATGACTACGAGGCTGCACTATTTGAGAACAAAATAAGACGAGCTGAATTTAACCGCATTGTGACTGATGTCAGAATCGGAAGTGCGACTACCAAGACCACAAATAAGCGTTCTATTAATCCCATATACTTGAAAATGAGAGTTGAAAATGATCTGATTACTGTCACACCACACCGTAACGAACATGGTTATATATAGGTTTTTGCCAAAATAATTAGGTGTAATTATATTTAGAATGAACTTTTTTGTTCATGAACTGAGAGATTTAAAGGAAGCTTTTCCTGATACCAAGGGGACATTTGAAACCGATTTCAAAGATTTTGAATTGGAAGTTATAAACAACTTCGGCGCCCTAAAGAACCATGCCCACTTCTATCTTGGTAAATGCCATTTATTTATTTTTAAAAACTTAAAATTATAATCAGATACAACAATCCGATATTTCCCCAACCAACCAAACCCAAAAGCACCAGATGTTCCAGCTGCACATACAGCTTACCTAACTGTCTACTATGGTGATGGAAATACCATCAATAAGATAATAGACGATATCGTCGAAGCAGTTGCACCGAACATAGAAATCAAAATCGGTTAGTATTAATTGAAGTAGGTAAATTAGCAAGATAATATAACAACTTAGATGCATTCTTCCTGTCATATGATTCAAAAAAGGGTGAACCAAGAACAGCGTCCGACTTGCGGTTGACATATCCGAATACTTGGAAAAGAGTTTTGAAATATAAAATTAAAAATGTATTAGTGAAAATATATTATTTACGTATTCAAACTCTTTCATAGGGCGCAGTTAATGAGACGCGCATAATAACGAACTCTGATGATGTTTCAGCGTTAAAAGCTGAAGTAAATGACACTAGCATGAGAAACTTATTGATCAAATCACACGATCTGTCACGGAAGGTGTTTACCCACAGTCAAATTGAAGTTCATAGAATTGTTTCGTTGCAACTAACGATTAAGAAGCTGCCCTACCAATACGATTAAGAAAATTATTACATCGTAAATATGTAGAAACAAATTAATCACACTGATTTAAAACAAAGTTTATCGAAATAGAATAAATATTATAACCATTTAATCACCCAAAAAATTTCATTGCTAGTTTTTCAGTCACCAGTATATACGCGTTTGGTACTAAATGTTCCATCGAATAAACACATTACTTCGATGAGACAGACTAAGTACCATTATTGCCGGCTAAGTTGGCTATAGTCCGTAGCCACGTGCTTCGACTGCAGGCTGTGTTAGGCCCGTCTTACCGTCTACACGTGGGCTGGACTGCCAACCGCCACTGGTGAAAGGACAAAAATATAATATCTTAATGCATCACAAAATTATATCCGAGCCAAAGTATTCTTGCTTATGTTGCTATGATAATGCTAAGTCAGAAATTACTATTGAGTATAATTATTTGCCACAATTTTATTATTTTATTAGCAGGTGCACAAAAACTTATTCATGGTCATAATTTATTTTATGCAATGTTTGGCGATTCGCGTAGTGATACTTCATTAACATGCGTTCTTTATCGTGTTTATCCAGAACCATGGAAAACAAGCTGCCGCAATAGAACCGTGCCAGGGTGTTGTTACTCTTCTTCGCTAATGAATAGTGCTAAAATCGAATATTAATATTTTGCCCGTTGCAAAATTTCATTACCAATGTAGCCTCCGTCAGCAAGCGGGATGATAATTTAGCAAACAGCGCGTTACACATTATGTTTAACTCATTTCGTTGAGTTTCATTTTCTTCCAACGAAGCAGCCAAGACAACAGTGGAAAGCAGCGATAAATGACAATGATGGCGCAAATTCATCCCTTTTAAAATAAAATGGTTCAATCGTGGTGGTAAGTAGCCTTTCTTCAGCTCTTCGTATTCATTCACGAAATTTTGAACTCGTTCGCGTTTTGTCATATCTGCACGCGGTGGTAGGTCATGTATAATTTGTCCCATAGAGCGTTTATAAACATTTCCCGATGGGTAAATTATTTTACTTCCTATTAAAGACTCAATTACATTTGGATGGTAGAAAACGAAATTACCTTTTTTCATACGCTGTTCGTAAGAAGTCTCATAACATGGATTATACGTAACAGTATAGTCCGTTTCATCTTCATCGCTCGATTCATACATGTGCTGCACATCGCTAAGGAGATCCAGCGGTTGGATCATTGCCAATTTTCGTTCTTGGGATTTTGTTCGAGTTTCAAAATTAAAAAGTTTTTGCGCCCGGACAATACATTCTTTGATTCCAATCTTTTTTATCATTGCTACCAGATCATAACTTGTATACGTATTCAGCGCATCTGCTTCCGTTTCTTCATTATCAACTGCCTCATCCATTTTATCGGCAGTATCTTTATCGCCACTTTCCCCCTTTACTTTAGACCGTGTTGCATATCCTTTGTCAACATTGATATCCTTCACGCGGAAATAATCGACTTCTTTCCGCACCGGTTTTGCAACTGGGACTTCATCAATGGGTTCCCATAGGGGTACTCCACCATTTATTTCATGTTTGGTCCATTCTTTCTCCAATAACAATTTAATGGCCGATTTTTTCATTCCCAAAAAATAATTAAGTTTTCTGGGGTACAACGGATCCAGGCATATAGAGACCGAAATTGCTGAAATACACGGTCAATATAAGAATGATGAAAAAATATCTAAACCTTCATCGCCGTACTCAACAAGGTACAAGTTTGATAAACGTGCAGGCAGATCTTCAACAATGCGGGGCCGTACAAGGCCGACAGATATGCCTCTGATCCATGTTGACCTTGATACACCGTGCCTATTGCGAATGATATCCTCCGTTGAAACCGTGTTAGTACTTTTTACGAATGACATTCTATAGAAGGAACAATGGATAAAATAAATCGCTGTAATTTATTTTCACAAAAAAAAGAAACTAGAAAAAATATATAGATGTTCCTGACATTGTGAACCGATACTCGTTATCATACGAGTAGGTAATTGGAGGTACAGCAGGTGAGGTAGGTTCTTCGGCAGGTTCTTCATTCTCCAAAACAGGCTGTTCTGGTGCATCTGGCATTGTCTGGTCATTGGCAGTAGTGTCTTCTTTCTGTAGAACAGTACCTTCTTCTGCATCTGGCATTGTATTGGCAAATCGGAATTGCATTGGAGAATCGGAATGTTTGGGCGAATCCAAATCCATTTCAGTATGTTCATTGGTTAGTGATGGGGCCGGCGACGCAACCGGTGAATGACGGTACTGGTCAATGTCTTCCGCAAACTCACCAATTTGGTCAATTTCTTCAACTTCTAAGTCTGGACCAAGAACTAAGCGTTTGATGGATTCTATCAATTGCAAATTGTCAAAATCCAATTGATTTGGATGTAGGTGGCATGCGTGAAAATAATCCCGCGTATTCACAATAATATGACAAAAATCATTGTTGTTGCCACAATGATCATAGAAAAATCCGTCATGTAAATAATCGGAATAACCATCAAACACCAGAGCGCGGACACCATGGACATTCAATACCAAAGTAATATCATTAAGTCCCCATTCCGTGCGACTCATGATATTCTTTTTGACATTTCTATGCATAGCGTCCGCATTCGAATCGTCATCACGGGGAAATTCCTCTCGAAATTTCTCCATCTCTTTTTTATAATATTGTTCGGCAGTTATTTTTTTCAATTTTGTTACAGCGGGAGCATCCTTGTCCCGTTTACATAAAATATATCGTACCAAAGACCCTATATAAAAAACACCAGTTTATAACAAATATGTTACAAAACACGTTACATACAAAAACCGTTACGGTGTGTGGTGTAACGTTGCCATTTACTGAACTGGTGCGTGTGCGCCGCATTGTTAAACTTTAATTGGATTTTTGGAATTCGCGCTTTTAATTTTTTGCGTTTTGGAACGAGTTTGGAGGATTCGGGACTCTCCACAATTATCAAATTATCACTCATAGTATTCTAAATACGTGCAAAAAAATTATCACTGAAAGTTATTTCATTTATAAACTACTTTATTTTACATCGGTAACATTTCCTGTAAATACATCTATAGTTATCCGGGAGGACATAACCCTTGCTTCCCAACAAGACAATTACAGGTTGTTCTTGCCATGTTCTTATACTGATGTAAAATAATCGTACTATATAAATGAAATAACTTTAAATGATGAA
>Ga0208946_1000103_pt1 | contig 16672 bp, 16 predicted proteins | sample AOAMet2_C49A8_80_2_FD_188075 | JGI IMG/M metagenome (GOLD analysis project Ga0208946, IMG submission 188075) | Ammonia-oxidizing marine microbial communities from Monterey Bay, California, USA - C0912_C49A8_80 (SPAdes) | ecosystem: Environmental > Aquatic > Marine > Intertidal zone | place...
GAAATATCCCAATTGACATAAAAATGCACCAAAAATACTGAAATTGCAAGAAAATACCCAAATTGCCACCCAAAAATACCCAAATCAATAAAACCCATTTTCCACTTCGCCTGGCGGCATCTTTTTCGCCCAAATCGCATCATTAATGAATTTTTTATCACAAATAAATTTGGAGTTTGGCCAGTCTTCATATTTGATTCCCAAAATAATTAGGAATTATTTTTTTATTTTTCAACCCAATAAACAGACTATCGAAATCGATCAACTGGATAAAAACGGATATCTGGCACATGATGAAGGAAGAACAAGGGTCAAGGAACGCGTTTTTTAACACATTTTTTGGCATAAAAAATTGTCAAAAGAGCTTTTCCTCAAGGGCAAACAAAACAAATTTATAGATATATCAATGACCCCGGAAATTTACGATTATATGCATTTTTGGTTTAACCCGTAAATAATGTTTAATTATTTCACACTTACGTTAGAAAATGATTTTTAAATGAGTGCCAAGGAAATTTGCAGCTTTTTTTAGTATTTGCATTTTTATAATCTCAACGTCACCTTGAACACTTATTTGATGTCAAATATTGCTAATACGTGCGAATTTGGCCATTTGATGATATTCAGTATCCTTTCTTTGACTAGACTATGACTGATCATGACTTTGGACAGGAAACGATGTTTAGAATTTTGACAAAAATTTTGGCAAAAAATTCGCTCTTTGTCAAAAATTACAATTTTGCGCAAATATATCAACCCAAAAATTTGGGCAAAATTTTCAATTTTGGGTAAATTTTCAATTTTTGGGGAATTTTCAATTTTTGGGGAATTTTCAATTTTTGGTAAAATTTTCAATTTTTCCCACATTGGCTATAACACATTTCCCATAAATTTAAAATGTTCGGTTGGAACTGCAACGTCATAATGTTGCTATTTTTAAGTGTAGCTGGTAAGTGGACTGGTAGACTCTAAGTGTCTATGACGGTGCCCCGTCACACACCCTATAATGGTCAAAATTCACAAACGTATATGAATATCTAATTTTTGGGGGGTTAGAAATGGCCAAATTCGCACTCAAAAATTGGCTAAAAAGGGCCAAATTTGTACTCAAAAATTGGCTGAAAGTTTGGCTAAGAATTGGCTAAATTATTGGCACTAAATTTTCACGTAAATTTTCAAAATTGGCAAATTGGTCAAAAATATGCTTTCGTTAATTTTCAAAATTGGCCCAAAATATGCATTCGTAAATTTTCAAAATTGCCAAAAATAATGGTCCAAAATTCCACACCATATATTTTGGTGGTCCTTATGACCAGGTCATATTGTCGTTAAACATCAAAAATGAAAATTAATGAAAAAACATAATCATAAATTATTTCCGGTCATCCTATGATTTTTTTAATATTGTTAAAAAACGTAAAATGAAGTGTTTCGCGTTTGATTCACGTCCGGCATCACAAATTAAAATTTTCTTTCGCGGTGAAGAAATGGACTCGAGTGATAACCAAATAGACAAATGCAAATCATCGACTGGCTTCTGTAACTCCACCGCCACATTTAGCTTTATACCGACCGATTCAAGGTAAATAGTAAATAATAATAATGTTCATCAATGACTTTGAAAATATAAAATGCTCGACCCGAAGTCGCCGCCCCGAACAAAGCAAATTAATTTTTAATAACGTTGGCCGAGATGACATTTTTAGTTGCGCAATTGCGAAAGAAACAAAAACAAACTTGGAGCAAATTACTTTGTTCCGTAAATTCTCGATATAAAAATTCCCCCACAAATAGTGACATAATTTTGAAATTGGCCCAAAAATCGTCACATAATTTTGAAATTGGCCAAAAAATCGTCACATAATTTTGAAATTAGCCCAACAATCGTCACATAATTTTGAAATTGACCCAACAATCGTCACATAATTTTGAAATTGACCCAAAATGGTCACATAGTTTTGAAATTGGTCCAAAAATTGTCACATAATTTTCAAATTGGCCAAAATATTTAAGTAAGTCCATGTTCTTTAAATTTGCTCATATATTTCAAGATGAACCAAAATTGTAAATGAATTTTCGAATTATATTTTCTCAGCTGTAAATATTCAATATTACGACATTTGTAGGATGAATTGAGTCCCCATATCAATAGCCGATATCGTTGCGGTAATCATTTCACACTCCAAATACAATTTCGTTGCGCCAAATAATTATATTCTGAGCTTTGACCAACAAATTTTTTTTCACAAATCAATGAATCAATTTTTCTCCCGACCGGAGACAATTGTATAGATCTCACTGGGGCAATTGGTCCGGCAATATTTTTTTGTTCCCACCTGGCTGATGTGCATTTTTTGCCCTTTTCAACCCCTTTTTTCAGCCCTAATTCGTTTATGGGTGTCGGTTAGACTATATATTTTGTCGATATATTTTCTTTGTCTTTTATTCCTTTGCTGTCACCCCCTGCCGAGGCGAGCCCTGAGAGTTCCCCCGCAAAAGGTCAATCAAAAATATAAAGAATAATATAAAAACCGGAACTTTTTTTTCAAGAAGTAACTAATAAAACAGCTTGAAGATATACTTTTGGACCGGACCCGGATTTATTTTTCTTTATCGTTGTTTCTTTTTGAAGTTCACTTTGTTTTATTTTTACAAATATATTTTCTATGTCGGATTACAAAAAGTTTTATGGATATTTTACATATCATGATATATCACCGGTGACATTGATGCGATGTCCGATAGACAAATGCGCCGCACTAATTGACCAGCCGTTCAAACGATTACTTGAAAATATATTCAATTATTAGATTTTTGGAAGTAATCGAATTATAGCTATGGACGAAAAAACGGGGTTACAGAAATGCATATTTTGTGCCCAAATTCATACAAAAAATACCCAAATTGGCAAACTTGAAAAAAGATAACTTTCAAAAAAGCACCTTGAGTCATAAAAAACTAAAATTTGTCTTATAGGAAATTCGAGCAAATTGAATGTCGCGTATTTCACGATGCAATGGCGAATTACTCAGTCGTAAAAACTCGAAGTTACCCCTTCCAAGCACCCAGTGCCGAGTTAATTGGACCAGAAAACGGACAGGTAAATTACCGCATTTATTCCGCTTTTGTGAACAATATAAAAAAATATTCCGGTACTTTAATTTTTCTTCCATCTCCCGGGGAAGGATTGACACATTAAAGGGGGAGTAATCTCAAAATTAGGGTGTCTTAATTTTCTTTGATAACGGCGGATTTCCGACTCACTGTCAATCAATGGGCAATAAACAAAAATAAATAAAATTGGGGTCTGGAAAGTACGGATTAATCCTTTGAATATTCCGACACATTCGCAATTAAAAAATAAGAACTAAAAATGAAAATTAAAATATAGTAAAACAAATTGGAGAAAAAAAATTTAGTAGAAAAATGAAAAACCAGATAAAAAATCAGCAAAAGAAATAAGATTAAAACCGTGAAAGTAAATGACAAAATGATACATAAGCTTACTTAATATTTTTAAACACATAAAATAAATGGATACAATTATAATTGGAAAATTGTGTAAAACTAAGAAATTATATAAAACATTAGGTACTGGAAAATACCGAAGAATCCTTTGAATGTTCTGCCACTGGCCATCCCCAGCCAAACGTCTTTTACTGGAAAATTAACAACGGCATGGAAGAAAAATCATTTTCCCCTCTCAAATCCGTCACAATCCTGCGGCGTGCCAGCAACATTCCCTTCCAAATCTCCTGCCGCGCCGAGAGCACGTTTAATCGCCGCAAAATTGTTTCCAAAGAGGAAGAAGCAAATTTGGATGTTATCTGGGGACCGGAGATGGTCTACGACGAAAAGGACCAAGTTTCCATATGTGAGGGTTCCAGCACCACCCTTTCCTGTCCATTCCAAAGCTACCCACCGCCCCTTTTCACCTGGGTTTTGCACCAAGGTGACCACGCAGTTGAAAAATCCACCGATGGCAGCAAATATACCATTGAATCTGCATCCCCACGTGATACGGGAAAATGGACATGTACAGCGAAAAATCCAGTTACCGGTGCGGAATCATCGCGAACAACTAATGTTAATGTCGAACTCAAGCCGACATTTTCCTCGCCCGATGTGCAAGAAGTTGGCAAGAATAAAACCCGCCCGATTGTCATGTGCACATTTCAACACACATTTTCGACCGAAAATTTTGAAAAAATCCAATGGACTTTGAAAAATGACACCCACCAATTTATCCTCGATCGGTTAAATATGAAAATGCCAAATGAAATTGGAACGGCGGAGCCAGTCACAAGTGGGCGATATCAGGCGAAGTGGACCGATGTAACTGATAAAGGTGCAACCGCATTGCTCACCATCAATGATGCAACTGAAAAAGAATTGCAAATGGATTTCATTTGTGATGTTAAAAATTCGGTTGGAATGTCACGTAAGTTTTTTTTCGTAATAATTGTTATGGCCTAATTTTTTTCTACCATATATTCAGTTAAAATCATATTTTTAAAAACCATGGTTACAAAATCGTTTTCTAATTTTAAGATTTTTGCATGTATTTAAAATCATGTTTTTTAATCGTGTTTGCCTTTTCAATCATTTTTTAAAATCATTATTTTTTTTAAGTCCTGTTTTAATCACTTTTTAAGGATGTTTTATAATGTTTTTTAATTGAAAAATACTATGTTAATAATGTTCATTAAAAACATGTTTCTATCTTTTTGTTTTAATTATGATCTTTAATCATGTTTTTACAATGCATTTAAAATAATGGTGTTATAAGTTATAAATTATAACTTTAAATATGTTAAATTAAAAACATTCTAAAAGGCCATTTTTAAAATAATATTGTCAAAATAAACATTTTAAACTGATGTACATAAAGTCCTGTGTCAAAAATGTCTTAAATTCTTTAAACACCATTAGCCGCGCATTACTGAAATTTTAATAGCCACAGCGTCTACTCGACCTGTCAATACTAAACCAAAGCATTTCAGATTTTGTGACCGAACAAAAAAATGATTTTTTTTGCTGAAATAAAAATATTGATTCCTTTTTTTTAACCGAAAAAAAATAATAATTAATTTCTAGGTCAAACTATCCGTCTTACTTCATCAATGTCGCCGCTAATGGCTGACGTTTTGGTGGTTAGCGGGAGTGTGGTTGGTGTACTGGTTGTTGTCGTACTCTTGACAGGCTTAATTTTGATTCAATGTCGACGAAGGCGCCACTCGACTAAATCACCACCGCCAAGAAAACTAACACCGGATTTAATTCAACACAATGTGAACTTGCCGCCGCCATTAGAACACCAATTAGACCACCGACAGGTATTCTAAAATAACCTTTTTTCACCCATTCAATTATAGCGAAAATCTTTTAAAATCAGGTCTACAATGCCTAGCACGAAATGGTTACGTTTTTGCGATTTTTTTTGGAAATTTTCGAAAAATGTCAACTAAAAACAACACTAACCTCGACAATTCTTCAAATTGTTACGTTTTTTTTGAAAATATTATCATAACGATTTGGTGGTAGGCATTGTATCTTGAAGGTCATGTTTTTAAATCCATGGTTTTATATCATTGTTATTAAATTATAGTTTTGAAAACATGGATGAAATTAAGTTTTAGTTGTATGCTAATTTTTCCGTAAACTATTTTTTATAATATATTTCAGCTGAAAATTGTGACAATTTTTAAAAGTTAACATATGGTACAAATATTTTACATATCCGAAATTACTAAGCTATCGAGTTTTAAAAATTAACGGAAAAAACTGCCGTCTTATTTTGGTCTTTATTTTCAGAAAAATATAAAGTACCGAATAGTTTAATTTTGTCAATTTGTGAAAAACACCGTAATATACTTTTACACTGAATATTACAAAAAATGCTTTTAACTTCAATTATAAAAATAATTTTAAGGATGCCGAAATTAACATTTCCGACGCCGTGTTAAACCGTTCAAATCGACCATGGGGTTCCTCCCAAAAACCTCCATCAACCTGTTCTGGCCCGGATGATGGATATTCCACTGAGCGCGGCGCGGGAGATTGTTCATCGTCAAAAACCGAATCGGGATCGCGACTGCCAAACGTTGTCGTGGAAGCGAGCCACGAAGTTGACTCTTTTGACGGCGAAACGTATAATTGTCAAAACTATATTTCTGAAAATCGAGTTCAAACGGAACGAATGTACTCGACGCTGCAAAATTCAGCATCACGATCGTATGGACGCTTTTCAACATTACAAACCAGAACACCTCAGGTAGGATTTATCGAAAATTAAAATCTCGGAAAAAATCGAAATTTTCGACTGTCGATTTTTGTCAAAAATGTGGACTTAAATTTCGATTTTTGGCCAAAAATTTACGGTAGTACATTATGGTAAATTTATATTTTAGGTACAATGCAGTATCCGACCATCTTCAGCCCAACCTCAGTTTATAGCACCATTGAGTGAGAGTTTGGACGATCTTGATGTTCAAGCTGACCAAAAACAGACCTCTTCCGAATCATCCTCAGATACATACAACAGCAGTAATCAGGTAATTTAAGGTTCCGTCTACAAGGACGTAATTTTACGAATTAGTATTTTTACGAAAAAACTTGAAACAATATTCATTAATTTTCGTATTTTTAGCCACTTCTACGAAAATCCGATTTTTCCGCCAATGTGTTTCTTCAACAACCTCGGCCGTATACGGCTAGATCCGTTTCTCATGTATGAAAAAGTGTACAGTATAAATAATGAATTTCATCACTTTTTTACTTACTGCCAAATTTCACAGAAAATTTCACTGTGAAATATTTAGTTCAATAGTTGAGCTTACTTTTTTTTTTATTTTTCCGTACTGTTACAAAAACATAAAATATAATATAAATATGCAAGTTGCAGAAAAACTTCATTAAAAACTTGTTTTGTTGCATTCGAAACTTTTCTGGACTAAAAAGAAATCTCGGACTTGAAAACTTCACTTGATGAAGACGATGAATCACGTTCGGACTACAATTGTATTTTATTTTTCTTTGGACTGCAAGGAAAATGCTTACCAAAAGTATTGCTTCATATGCATCTCGCTCTGAGGCTTCCATTTCAGACAAGGAAATTGCACTAGAAAAATATATGATATAAAGATTCCCGCTCTTTCGTAAGCGTTTTCTGATACTATTTTACTTACATTTGATAGCTTGATCGTCTTCGTGGGAGTTGTAAAAATGGCATATCCCAAAATATTGAAAATTACTACTACATGTACAAAACTACTACAAAATTATTACTAGAAGTAGCAGGAAATTTCAATATTTTTTTCCGATTTTTTTTTTGTTTTGAAATTTTTCAAGAAATTTTCAGAATATAATATTGGTAAAATTTGGTAAATTATCAGTGGTAATTTATAGAATATTGATATTTTAAAATTTTCGATACTTTTGAAGCAGATACGCCATTTTAGAACTCTAGTCTTCGTAGGTCTTGTAAAACCGCTTCGTTGATAATTACGGTTGGAGAATTTTGAATCGCTACGGGTGGTTTTTCCGGCATCAAAGTTGTACGAATTCTTTCAAAAATTCTATGCAGAAATCCGACAACAACGGAGAGTATACAATCAAAAAATCCAACAAGATTAGCTAAACTAAGACCCAGGGCTAAGGCAGAGGCACCACCAACATGCGATAAGTATTGATCCCAACTACGCCGCATGTGTAAAAAATACAATTAAATTTAACTGAAAAATATTATTTTTTTACAGTCCTATACGTCTCGACCTCCAAGTATGAATATTCTCGATTTTCGTTCATATAAATAACGGCTGCAATAATATCCGTCGTTTTGATCTTCAAATCTCTAATTGTAGGAACTAGCAGGGCGTTTATAGTCAAAAATGCAGATCCACAAAAAATATAGTTTTTGATTTTAAAAATGCTTCTATAGTGCGGAGTTAAAACCATATAGAACACAAAATTCAATTATTAATATGACCACCATTTGACATTCATATGTCCGGGACTTTCAAATTCAAAGTTGCTTATCAGTTTCCGGTTCCTTGCTAGCGCTTCCGAGTACTTATATTTGCTATACTGTACCATTCCACTTTGTGGCCGATTTGCCGAGCACGGAAATTCACAGTCACATTTTGTATTATAAGTAAAACTTTTAATTAGTGGAGCTACACAGTCAGCATAATCAAATAGCGAGCAACTTCGGGTTGATGTTAAATTATAATTAGGCATGGCACTAATTATACATCTGCAATTATCCTCCATGGCAATCGCCAGGCATTCCGTTACACAATGCATGTAGGTGTAGTTTCGGTAATACCGTAAATGGTGGCCATCATTGACCATGCATCGGGAGTATGGATTTCCTAACTTTTGTTCATGAACTTGATGAAATGCAACAACTGGTACTACTCCTGGTCGCACAGCAATTGATTGAAGTGGATCTATGGCAGAGTTGTAGTTTAATTTCTTATCACAAATCGAAATTTTGATCAAAAATGTACTTTTTTGTCAAAAATCGAAAGTCTTGGTAAACAAATGAATTTTCGTCAAAAATCAAAAGTTTTGGTCAAATTTATTTTATGACAATTTGTTTCCAAAATTATTTCTTTTCAGTTTATATTTTTTTTGTGCGATTAATCTAATTTTTCAGGTAGCTCAAAAATCCAGATTTTGGGACAACTCTGATCAAGAGTATCTTCGTAGGGATGAGAATAGAACAGCGTAAACCCGGAGTAATATTGATACCATCCAGCGCGACTGTCAGTTTCATTGTAAATTCCGACAAAAGATAATTGCGCTTTTCTACCGTATGCTACCATTTTACCGACATGCCGCCCGTCAAACTTTAAACATAAACCAAACATGGTGTAGTGATACGTCCACCGATCGGAGCATTTTCGGTTCATAAACAAACACCCAACCATGAAAATATCCGAAAATGTATTTCGTGAAAATTCTTCAAAATCGATACTTTTTAGTAATTGCAGTGTATAGTTGTCAGCTCCACGTTTGTGAAATTTGCCAGTATAAAGCTCATTCAATGCTTCGAATGATAATTCTGGATATCGCGAACGTATTTTCCACTCACTATGAATTCCATTGCTGCAGAGGATAAGTTTTGGGAACTGAACGTCATCAATGTTCAGAATCACAGTTTTAATTGATGAGGGGTAACTAGTTTTAGAATTTGTCTTATTTTTTTAACTGTGATTCTTTTAACACGAAATTGTTTAACACAAAAAATTTTTAACACGAACTTTGTTTAACGTGAATTTTTTAACGCGAAATTTTTTAACACGAAATTTTTTAACAAGAAAGTTTTGGATTCATGGAACACGAAATTTTTTCTTCAAATTATTATTTTTTTCGAATTTGTGTGTTAAAAAATTCGAGTTAAAAATTCGTCTTAAAATATCGTGTTAAAAATGTTGTCCCATGTTAACTTGATTTTTCTCTAGTAGTACAAACCTTAAATATTTCATGGTATTTTCGTAGATCATATACGACGAATAAATGATTCCAAAGAAAATGACAATCATCCAAATACATTTTCGAAAAAGACAAATATGAGGCGATAATAAATATGCGTAACCCGTCGGCGCTGCGTGTTTGTTTAGATTTCGAATCATACTCTGGTATGGTTTTTAACACAGATTTCATCACATGAAAGTTGTTTTATTTCATGCATATAATACGTTTTCCATTATAGCGACAGGATTGTCAATTTTATGGATTAAAATTCGAATTTGAACATTTGTAGTCACTTCAAGTATTTACCGAAGTATATTAATTAGAAATACTGTTTATTAGAAAGTGTACAGTAGGGTGTTCAAACTAAAAGTGGCTCTCGATTCTAATGATGTAGATTCTAATGAGCCTAAGAAATAATTAGCCTACCTACTAGGTGGCTTCAATGGTTCTTCCAATGGAAATCGTTATATTTTTCCAGTTTGAACATGCTAGTGTACAGAGAAATTATTTTTTGTTATTTTTTGCATTTTTGTAGAATTCTTCTGCTTCATCAATCGAAGTCAACATCGAATTTCCCAGTGTTTCGGGTAGAAGTTTGACCGTAACCACCTGTACGATTGACATAACACCAAATATTGCATATGGCATCCATGGAAAATAATTGGCGGTGTCGTTCACCAACGGCGATAAAATTCCGCCAATTCGCCCGCCAGCTGAACATAATCCAATTGCAATTCCTCTAATTGGTGTTGGATACAATTCACCCGTATAAACGTAGACAAGACCAAACGTTCCGGAAATACCAAATTTTGCAACAAATGCCGAGATCTTTTTTAGCATATAATATTTGCTCTCCCCATGATCGCCCAGTTCTTCCCCAACCATTAGATACGTAAATAATGCGGTTGAAACACATCCAATAGCAGAAATTGTCATCATAATCATAGTGCCTCCACGCCGTCCTATTTTCTTCGAATCGATTATGAATGGCAAAACAAGATAACAAACAAAATCGACCATTCCATAAATTAAATTTGTTACTAAAACGTTGCCGCCTAACGCTCCAGCACCTAAACTTAGTCCGTAGTACACCATTTTTGTTGAAAACCATTGAACTAATTCAATAAGCGTCGTCCGTTTGATTCCAGGCGTTTTGAACAAATCTAGCTGGGTATAAGAAGCTGCGCCTCCACCAGACATTTTCTCTTTTACTGAGTATTCGAGTTCATCGATGAAACCGTCATCAATGTTTACATCGGGATATTTTTTACCCATTTTTCGGACTCCTTCTCGACCTTCATCAAACCTACCGGTTGAAAATAACCACGCATTCGAGGTTGGTAAAATCCAATAAAATGCAATGCAAAATATCAATGGAGTAATGGTCAAGATCACCATTTGGTGGTGCCAGTTGTGCAGAACATATCCAATAACTGACAATGAAATATAGCCTACAGCGCGTAGCAACTGATTGCCAAGACCAAACCAAGTACGATATTTTCGGCCGACAATTTCAGTTGTATAAATAAATCCACTCGTTGCAGCTGCAATAACAAAAAAGGATGATAAAAATCGACATGCAGCATAAGTCCAAACGCCAGCGGATTCTCCAATGAAAATTAATGGTGCCTGAACCACGGAGAGCCCAAAACATGTGACCATAATCGTTTTTCGCCGCCCGATTCTGTCAATAACTGGGCCGAAGGAAAACACACCAAAGAGTAAACCAGCCATAACACAAAGCGTTAAATATTTGTCAATCCATTGATTATCACATACCAGTTGCCACTCAGTTGTTACAGTACTTGTAAACATTGTCGTTTGGAAAACACTTTCATATCCATTTCTGCACGGAATTTGGCTCGTCGACGAAAGATTTTTGGAATCGAAGCATGTCTTTAAATCGTCAAAGGCAGTCTTTCCGGAACATTCGGTTGGCCAAGAAATGTTGTACATCTGACATTTGTCCTTTGGTGCAAACGTTTGACCTTCCTCAAATGTCAAATTGTATGGGTGATCATCAAGCACAGTGCGGCACCTGAAAACATTGTAGATTATTTGATTACCACCGCTGCTTATCAATTACTATAGTAACTACTGTAATAGACCCGTATTTTTGGGGGTTTTGAATCCCTGTTGATGCGTGGCTTTACCTATGATCGGGACGTGCTTGTGTTATGACGGATCCAACAGTTACCATCCCATAACAAATCCATGCCCACGATGCCATTAAAAACAATTGAAATTGGTACATGCTTACTTGAGGCATCCGAAGGAAAATGTAATCAAAACCAAGATTTTCCTGCTCAAGTAGGATCTTTTTCTCTTCATCTAAATAATTCAATACTGGAAATTTGGAAAATATATAACCATTTTAGTTAAAATATTCGTAGAACATTTTTAGTTACAATATTATTTTGTTGCAAGTAATCATTGCGAAATAAACAAAATATATTTAAAAAATTACCTTCGTTTTGCACCATTTTCAGATACCGTGAAGTTTACTTTTTCACAAGGTAAATTATGAAAATATCCTGAAGTATTCTTTAAATGATGTGAATTCCTAATTTTGAAATCGTTAAAAATATATTTCCGTAAAGTGCCATATAAATGCTCATTTATTTGTTGACGAAATATTTGTCATCTGTGGAATTCTTTGTTGGCTCATTATGGAAAAACTTTGTATTTAAAGAACTTCACTAATAAGCACGTCAATCAACGCCTGTTCGACGAACTTCCATGGAATTCCAAAAATAACTTTCAAATTTAAATTACCGTATGTTAGGGTGTCCGAGCCTTGCAGTCCGAGGTCGCGATTTTTTAAGGTTAAAGGCTCTGACCGTTCAAATTTTGGCCAAAAACAAACGGTTTATATATATGAGTCTGGTGGAGTTCTGGTGGAGAAATCTTAAACAAAATCTTACAAAAAATATTAGAAAAATCTGAATCAAAAGTTGGGTCCGACCTTGGACGCCCTATCCTATGTATAAGGTATACTTCTTTATATTTATAGTACGGTTTATAGTATAGTTAGGTACCGCACCGTGGAAATTTTTAAAAATCCAGATTTTTTATACCCAATTTGTGCTTTAAGCTAAGAATCGAGACTAGGAGTGCAAATCGACTCGCAGTGCAAACAAGCTCGCCAATGATCAAGGTAAACTGTTTTCTATTATTTCGAAACTTAGTAAACTAAAATTTTGTCACGAGATTACATTGGTCAAAATTCTTTCAAACAATATAAAATTAATGTTAGTTAAAAAATATGACTCATAATACTGCATGGTATTTGTTGACGAAATATTTGTCATCTGTGGAATTATTTGTTGGCTCATTATGGAAAAACTTTGTATTTAAAAAACTTAACTACTAAACACGTCAATCTACGCCTGTTCGACGAACTTCCAAAACGAACTTTCAAATTTAAATTACCGTATGTTAGGGTGTCCGAGGTCGCGATTTTTTACGGTTAAAGCCCACCAAATTTTGGCCAAAAACAAACTTCCGGTTTCGTATATGAGTCAGAATCTGAGTCACTCAGATCCCACCGAAGAACATTTTTTCTGGTGGAGCTTAGAAAAATCTTAGAAAAAATCTTAAAATATATTTACACACACATATAACAGTTAATTCAAGCCATAAATGTCTGTTCGGTAAAATTTACACAAGAATTGTGCAAACGGACCACTGTTTTGTAATAATCTTGAAAATTTTAATTTTCAATTGAACATGATAAAATTACTAAAGTGTCTATATTGTTTTATTTTGGTAATTTGCTTAATATCATTTATACTATGGAACTTGTTAGAAGGTACAGATACATCACCTACTCCAAAGCAGAGTTACAAATAGTTTTGAAAGAATTTTTTTAGAAAAAAAAAACAATCGAAATTTTCGCCAAAATGTTGATACAAAATTTTGAACAATTGATATGTTCATAAGAAACGTAATTTTTGTAAAAAAAATTGACGTTTTAGTTAGAGAATTGAAGTGCTCATCAAAAATCAAGCTCGTGTCAAAAGTTTCTGTCTCCAAACCTAAATTTTAGTCCATAAATCAAGTCCAGAGTACGAAACATTTATAATGTCGAAAAAAGTGCAGAATGAAGGATTTTGTGGCGACTTTGGCCGATCGAAACCAACCTGGGTGTTTTTAGTTTTTATCGATGATGAAAAGTGGACAAAATTGCATTTTCAGTATTATTCTATGATTCAGAACAGAGTGAAAACGATCGACTTTCAGTTTGATTTTATTAGGAAAAGGGAAAAATACGTAAAACGTTGTATTACAAATTCACCAAGTTTATTTTTTTTTCGAAATTTTAATATTTTGACCAATTCGGAGCGGATACGTCCAAAATAGAAAAAATGGGATATTTTTATACCAATGTTATTTTATACCTATTTTATTTTACACCACTTTTCACCACAAAATTTCTTTTTTTACACCAATATTTTTGGTTTTTTACACCAAAAATTTTGTTTTTACACCAATTTATTTTAGTGCCATTGGGATTCGAACCCGAGCCCAAAATCAATTACAAACTGCGCTCGGGTTCTTTAACCACTACGCCATCGGGCCTCAAAAAAATCCCCCTTGGTGTATTGGTAGAGCGTCTGACTCGTATTCGAGAGGTCGCGTGTTCGAATTTATTTTAGACCAATTTTTACACCAAATTTTGAAATAAAAAAAACATTAAAATAATTTGGTGTCAAAAAATGATGTAAAAAAGGTAGACCCGAAAAAACTGTCACCGTGGTCTAACGAATGTTCTATGATCATTTTTACGATAGTAATTTCCCAAAAAGAGCCGATTCTGATAACCCATTGAATCCAATCGAAATTCAGCATTTTGTGGGTCAATATAGTAATGCCGATTTGATATTTCTCCTCAATGAGCATGACTTTATAAATATTGGAAATCTACTAAATTTGGATACAATTTGTGACTTATATTCAACAACACAATCTAATATTTTATGTGTTCGCAAAAAAGATTTCAAAGAAAAATTCGCCAAAAAAATTCCAAAGATTTTTATCCAAAATAATTGGTACAATTGTGGCCCAGAATGGTCAAATCCCATTATTTTCCGTCCAACGACTATTTTCCAAAAGGTCACCAAAAATATAACGTCAATTTTGTTCGAACAATCTGATTATAAAAGATACGATGAAAGCGATCAGTTTAGCAATTCTGCAAGTTTTATTCCTCGGAAATATTTTATGACTGAAATTCCAAAAACATTTTCAAAACACAACAATCTTCCTCCAGAATTATCACTAATGCCAACGGGATCTTGCCAAAATTCCGCATTGGTTATCATCGTAAAATCAGCAAGGGCAAATCTTCGAAATCGTTTTATGATTCGTTCAATATTTTCAATTATCCAATCAGAAACTAGCGATAAATTTAGTCTATATTTTATTATTGGGCAATTAGATGACCAATCAGATGCTGTTTTGTCCGAAGTGGAAAAACATGGAGATATAGATGAAAGTTTAAAATAATTTGTTCGATTTTTGATTAATTTTTGTTTGGCCAAAATTTCGATTTTTGACCAAAAACACATTTTACGTTAATTATTTTAAACTCTACTACTGTGATTGGTGATTTTCATGATACGTATAAAAATTTGAGTTTGAAAACGTTTACGGCGCATTCATTTATCAACTCGAATTTTTTTGAAACATGCAAAAATTATTATTTTGTTTTTCATGATGACGACACGTTTGTTAATTATAAATTGCTAGTTAACAATATTAAATCGGGGAAAACTCAAGAAATGGATTTTAGCGTGAAATATTAACGCACATTTTTTATTTTTTCGTGTGATCTATTACAGTATTCCCTCCCCGACTGTTACATTGTGCATTTTTTTGTCAAATTTCGAAAAAAAAATACGTACTAGCACTACTAAACCCGGAAATTCCCCCCAACTGTTACATTGTTTTTGACATTTTTTCTACCAGTCTGGGAGTGATTACTGTATAAATAAGTTAGATAATGGTTTTTCGGTTTGACCAATTAGAAACGCGTAGAGTGATGCGCGTTGACCAATTAAATGCGGAAAAAAAGACCTGGGTAAAAATATCAGATTTAAAAATACATTTTTAAATTATTTTTACAAGATAGAGTTTACCCAGATGTCGAGTTCTATGGTCCATAGACTATGGATGAAAAAACAACCGAAAAAAATTATCTAACCGATAAATAGCTCGAGGTTCTCGTAGGCGGGCGATTGTTATCGTAAAATATAATAGTAAAGGTGAAATAACTAGCAAGGTTAAATGAAGATGCCATTTTTAACATTTGTTTCAAAAATTTTATGTAACATATGTTACATATGATATGTAACACATACGTATACCTATATATACAGTAGTGCAATACTTATAAAATCCATTAATTGGAAATGACATAACGTGCTTATATGGTAATGGGTATTCTGATTTTCTCCGTCCGGGGAGAATTGGAAAATGGAAAGTGTCAACCGACCAATACCCATACGGTTATCTAATGCCGAAGTTCTGTAACGGACCCTGCGCATTAATATCAAAACAGGGTTCAAAAAAATTATTCAAAACTGCATCGGAAACAAAAAATCCAAGGTTCCCATTGGAAGATGTTTTATTTACCGGAATTTACCGGACATTAGCGAATTTACCTGATCCAAATCTTTTACCTGGCGTATGTGAACATCTGATGACAACGAATAAACTAAATGCAAAATTAAATACACTCAGAAAAAAGGTGAAAAACGAAATAAAAAAATAAAAATGTAAAACAAAAATTATCTAGGTCAATCAAAATCCCCCAAAATTGAAGGCAGGGACTCTACTAGAAACAGGAAATCCTGGATGTTTTAATAAATGTAACAAAGAAGCGGCTTTCATGATGGATGGAAGTTGTAATTTCTGCAACGGTTTTTGTTGTCGCGCCGATGAAGTAGGAAATACCTGTGCCCAACAGCTAATCCAAAAATATGATTTTCCAACTCAAATAAACCATTATTGCTTAAAAATTTGAGGTACTGTAGAATTGTTCTTATGACGATTATTTGATGTACCTGGATCTCTTTTGTATATCTGCAAGTTATCTGCAAACAAAGGTTAAATCGCGTTATTATAATTATTACTATCATGCGGTGGGCCTCTGTAGCTGTATTTGTTTATTTATAATAAAGAAAATTGA
>Ga0208946_1000104_pt1 | contig 16408 bp, 13 predicted proteins | sample AOAMet2_C49A8_80_2_FD_188075 | JGI IMG/M metagenome (GOLD analysis project Ga0208946, IMG submission 188075) | Ammonia-oxidizing marine microbial communities from Monterey Bay, California, USA - C0912_C49A8_80 (SPAdes) | ecosystem: Environmental > Aquatic > Marine > Intertidal zone | place...
TAGGGTTCCCATTAATATTTGTGGACAAAAGTTCGAGTTCAAGAATACCCACAAGGAACCAGTCACGGAATTGGATTGGGATAAATTCGGTTTCAAAATTAAATCCCGCCGCCAACACCTGGACAACGATACTGAGCTTATGAGTCTTTTCATAATCCTTTGGGCGTTGGATAACAAATTGGATGTACCGGATGACCTGTTGAACGTTTTAAACAGAGATCAAGTGTTCAAAAAGAAGGCCATTATGTTACGAGCATTCCGGCGACCTTCAGGGATATACCAGAATTGGGATGAAGTTTTTGATAATTTACGTATCAAATTACGATACACCCGTGGGAATATTGTTCGAAATATGATCAATTTTGGGGTTTACTCGATTTTCATGTTAAATTTCCGACAAGGGTCGGTTGAAATGCTAACAGACGCAGAGTGTTCTAGAATTCCTGCAAGTCGAAAACGTCCCCTAAAGGTTGGTGATATTCCGAGAAATAACTGGAATGACGATTTACCAGCCCATTGGTTTCTCCGAGCAGATTCAGTCGAACTTAAATCACCTGTGTGCTCAATCATCAATGGTTTCCCATTAAATTGGGCAAAAACCAAAACCATCAGGGATGAAAAGATTCGGTTTAATATCCAAATTCTGATGGGATATCGCGTTTTTTCCGGGAATAATCACGCTAAAGGATGTCAGATTTTACACAGCTGCCTGGACCAGGCTCCGAATAGAGCGGCTATCTGCTTAGGAGCGGTTAAAGTTGTAGGCGACAAATCATCGGAAGTTTCCCTGGAGGAAATCCAAGATTCGGAAAATTTTGCGAACCTTAAGGATGTTTTTGGAGAAACCAAAATTACTGAAGTGATTGCCACACTTTTGAATATTTTAAATGTTCGACTCTTTCGGCCGGATAATCGGTTCAAAAAATTCGACCGAGAAATGGAAAACATTTCTTTCTGTGACTGGCCGTCCATGATGATTTTATGGATTATTGAAAAATTTCAACCTGAAGGTTTGTCAATTTCAATCGTCACTCAAGACCAATACTCCATGGCTCATTTCCTGAACTCTACCATCAAAGGAAATTTTGAGGTCCATGAAAACCTACTCAAATGGTCCTGGAACCAAATTTGTAACCCAAAAGATTTATTTGGGGAATTAAAATTTTCAAAGTAAGTCTTACTATAAATATTTGATTTCAGTTTTGAAAATATTGGGAAAGAGCATTTGGTAAAAAATTTTTTATTTCTAGTGGCCGAGTTCGAGGATTAATCCCGAGACATGAACTTCCAGATTGTAAAGCCACCCTTATGGTTTTTGCGGCGGTACGGGAACATGGCCGTGAAGAGATCATTAACATGGACATTGGTGATGAACCAAACACAAATTTTGACAGTGAGATTGATATCCGACTGTGGCATATTGCGATGCTGTTTCCTGAAGGTACGAAGGAAATGTTACATCCGGTCCAAGCAGATCCAGTCCAAACGCAAGCGTTTGTAAGACCAGCGAAATTTAAATTGTTCAATACTGACTCGGACCGAAGGGATTGGCGAGATAATAATGAACTCGACCCATATCAGTGGAACGGAATTGCCCACCTCCCACCTTCAGACCAGACGAATAGTTTATATATTGACCATCAGGGATACACCTTATTCGCGGCTCCACGTCTAATCAAAGGATTAGTGGCAATGAAAGGATGTGTGGACATTTGGGGAAGAAATTATAATAGTGCCCCAAAAACCCACTATAGGGATGGAAATTACTGGAATGCCCAGGATAACAGAGCCATTGGCATGCGAAATGCTGGGCCTGATCGGATGGACCAGAAGGAGCCATCTTACTTTACGTATGGAATGAGGAAGCATATTCCAATCGCCTCGAAGGGTGAAGCAGTGAGACTTCCACCGACAGTATTAGAGGTAAGATAATGAACCTTGTTAAAAGTTACTAATGGGGTGTCTTATTACAGAGAAATTTCTAGTTTGAAATGTGACCCCTTTTAACCTTATGGAATGAACCTTGTTAAACGTTACTCTGAGGATGCTTTATTTTGAAATATTTCTAAGTTGAAATATGACCTCTTTTAACCTAATGAAATGGATCCTGTTTAAAGTTACTATAGGGGTGTCTTGTTTGAAAAATTTACAGTTTGAAATATGACCCCTTTTAACCTTATGGCTTATTTTAACATGTAATTTAGGATGTGGCTTTCATTCGAGTTATGTTCTCAGAGATCAGCCCGGTTTTCCCACCGTCCCAATTCATGGCTACGGATGCTATTTTTAATTACAAAGATGACCATAAGGTAGATTTTAATCACCGAGATTCGATTCACAAATTCGAACAATTTGGCTCATTTTCACATGACACCGGCCGAAAACGTACATGGAAAAAGGCGAATATGTCATATTATCGACGAGATGGGCCAGCGGCCAAAGTTATTAATGACGGAGCAGGTGCTTCGGGTACACAAGTCCAAAATTCAAACCCTAAGGTAAGCCCATTGGAAACCGTATTAATAAAGTTTCTGGAATCAAGCTTCTGGTGTTAATTCTGGTCATAATAACTTGTTTTAGGCTTTCACCAAACAATTAATCCCGTCAAGGCCAATTTCAAATCAAGAATGGGAACTTAAGGAAGTTCCCCATGATCAGAAAGTTGATCGCATGGTGGTTAGGAAAGAGGATTTCCTGAAGGATTATGAGGTTCAGCGGAAATTACTGAACTGTTTGAGCCGGGAACAACTATATAACATGATGAGCACGATCCGAATGGACCGATGGTTGCCATCAGAGACCCTTAAGGAGGCGCTCAATGAAACTAAAATGGTCATGAGTGAAGCTCAGCGAGTAAATGTGGTCGAAGTCGTAAAATGGACCTCGGAATTTTGGAGCTGGTTGTCAACGTGTGAATACGTCAATGTGACAAAAAAGGAAATCCGCCTAAAACCGGGTGTTAGCCCATTTACAATTTGGAAAAACACCCTTAGGGGTGAGTTTGTTTTTCCCCCTTGGGAAAATGTCAAAAAAGGCAGAGCTGCCGAGCCTGAAGGTCCTCCTCTTACAATCTGGCTTGACACCAAAAAGTAAGTGTTGTTTTACTTTTAGAAAGGCTTAGATATTAACTAGGCTAAGAATTATTTGCTAGAACAAGCACCATAAATTGTTTTTTAAGCACGCATACATCAAGACCTAGTTTTATTCGAATTTGAGAAAATAGTTCTGGAATTAAATCTTGACACATGCCGCAATTGTCTGCTTTTACAGCAGCTTAAAAAATGTTTTACTTAAAAATTCCGAAATATTGTGTAGAGTAACACGCTGCTAATATTTTCCTTAAGGAAATTCAAATGTCGCTCTCAAGCGATATGGACTGGCCGAGACGCCGAGTGGCTAAAGGGAAAAATTTTAGCGGCGGAAGAACCAGAAGATTTCTTTAGAGCGTTATGCTCACTCTCCTCAAAAGAAGGATGGCCAGTTCCACAAGATGTGCGAAAGGCGACGCTTGACCTTGATGATGATGATCAGGTCCTTTTTGCAGATTATTATGAACGAGTAGAAAAGTTTCTTGTTCTCCTCTGGAATGTACTCGTCTCGGAGGACTTTTGTAAAGTTAAAGAAGATGGCAATATTTTGTGGACTTCAATTGAGTCGGGAGATGAGTGCCTTAAGGTAGTACGAAAAGTTTTAGCCGAAAAAGAGTTGGTTAAAGAGCAAGAACGTACCCGCACCAAGGAAGCGACAATCTACAAAAATGTCTTCAAATAATTATTTTCGTTTTTCTGTGAAATAGTTCTAAATTGATGTCTTAATAGAGGCCTCATGTCCCTATTAAGGCATCGGGCAATGGACTGCCGTGTCTAATTACTGCCTTTTCATGTTTCAAGTCCAGAAACTGCTAAATTCTGACTTTCTTCCTTAAGGAAAATTTTTTACAATTTACATTCCACTATAACCTTAAGGAAGAATAGTTAAAAAATTTTTTCTTCAGAAACATTTTTTCATCAATTATGAATAAGTTATCGGTTCAAATAAAGGAAATTAAAAATGATGACTATTTTATTGTTTTATTTGCATGGTTTTGCATATGTAACCTTAAGGTTTTGATTATTGCATAAAATTGGAGCAAAATATGCTTTTATATGCATCCTCAGGGATTAGAGTCGTTAATGACTCATTATTGATACTTATATAGTAAGGAAGTTGGAAATTAACCTTATGGTTGTAGAAATTTGTCTACTAGAGTCACTTCTGCTTGGAAAAGTCAAGTTGTACCGTGCTAGAGGCTTTTCAACCCTATGGAAGATCTTGAAATAGTCTTAAAGTTTGAAGATCTCCTCCTTTGCTTAAACAAAGAACAAATAAGCTGTTTTATTAAAATTTTCCAGATCTCCGAAGTAAGCACCATAAATATTTAATAGAATTCCTTAAGGATATTTTATTATTTGTTCCTTCTGGATGACAAAAAATATTTCTTTATAGCAAATTGATATCAGATCATCTCGACTCGAAATGATGTTTTTACTTGCAGTCTTTATCAGAAGCATGAATTTTGGCCTAGTGTCGCCAATAATTATTCCTTAAGGATCTGAACCTTAAGTTAGAATTCCTGGAAGTCTCTACTTTTCTTGGGGGGCTCTTTTCCGACAGAACCTAATCGAGTACATTACCCTTATGGTTGGAGTTTTAGTTTTTAAAGGAAAAACTATTATTCTACGGATGTTATTATGTATTTAACCACCTTCGGTTGTCCTCCAGAAAAATCTCCATTAAGAAGAATGGGGTACCAAAAGGCATGATTGTGTCAAAAAGTAATTTGGTAAAATCAGAAAAAACACCATTTAGGCTCTATGTTTCACTTATCAGTGATTCAAAAATTAGGATTTCTTTGTCAAGGAATTTGTGTAATTCTACAAACAAGTTTTAAAATTTTTCTGCCTAACATTTATGGTGCCTAGTTTGTTAAACTTAAGTGGAGATAAGAATAAATCCTTAAGGTTCTATACTATTACAAAGAGTTTGATATTTGAGGAAAACATTGGAGTTTTCAGGGAAATCTGCTCTTTTCAGGGAAAAACTCTGAGGAATTGAGGAATAAACGAGAATTTCCAGTAGGACTTACTAAATTCCTTCTAATTCTTAGGAAAATAGTCTACCTAAAGTTTTTCCTCCCTAAGGTATTTTGAATACAAAATTATTGTTTCAGCCATTAATATATCAAGAAAGGCCTTGGTATGATGATATGTCCTACTGGATCTCTTGTAGTTTAAGAGGGAAAGTTATTTTTGCGAATACAAGTTTTTCGTGGAAAAGTGAACAAATGTTCCAGAATTCGCTACTTGCAGGCCTACAAGAAATGAAAAATTGTTGTTGTAAACAAAAATGCTCCATAAATTGTTGTTTTGGAGCTTGCAGGCCTGCACGTCTATGGAAAATTTTCTAGACGCAAGACATAGTCAATAGCATTAAAAACGACTGTTTTTTAAATCAGCTCAAATAAATTGAAATAACCTTAGGGTTTAGTAGTCGTATTTTGTTAAAATCCTGATTTTGTTTAAAACTTCAGGTTTCTGGATGAACTTCAAAGAGAATTTGAACCAGGAAAGTCCGGTTCAGGTGATGTTGGATAAGAATTCCGAAAAAGAACGATATGCAGTAAGTTAAGGGTTTGGTTTGATTGGGATTTCCGAAGGATGGATTAAGCCATCTTTTCGCAAATTTTATGATTTAGGTTTAGGAAGGGGGGGGAATTAGTATTTTTGGGTTTTCTTACTTTAAGTTCTACAAACTTCGAATCCAAATAAGCCTGTTTATCGGTATCCTGCACTTCTGGAGAAGATTATTTTATATGCCCTCAAACTTAGGCAACCTTTACGCCAAACTATTTAACTTCTATAGCCTGAAGGCTCTAGGATATGGGGTTGGCATAACTCTCCTATTTTCACCATTTAAGACTTCTATACCAAGCTTACATGATAACAGGTACTTTATGGTGGCCGAAAACTGTTAGTGTTTCTTAAACCTGAAGGTTCTATTAATATTCTCCTATACCACCCTTTAAAAACTTCAGTACCAACCTTTCACTTAAAAAAGGTGACTAAAAATTTTTCTTGGAACTTTTGTGAAAAGTTTTATTTAGGCGAGATAAAGAACTAGAATTCCCATTGAAAGAACTTGATTTATCCTGGTAAAGGAACAAGCTCAACTAGGGAAAGAACTCTAGTTCTCAGTACAAGAAATAGTTTTCTTAGGAACTAAATTGTACCTGAAAAAAGAAATCAACTAGCTAGATTACTTAGAACCTTATGGGTGAAGGAGACTAGCTTCCTAGGATACTTAGGAAAACTTCTTAAAAAGTCCTTTATTTTCGAAAACCCAGAATTGGAGTTAAAGAAAAGACTGTCTGAAGGGGACTGCCTTAAGGTAAATTGTGGTTTAAGTTGGGCTCATTGGTAGCCAGAGAAACTTAGTAGAATATAAATCTCTAATAAGGACAGGACTTGTACCGATAAGTCAGAAGTTTTTCTCCTCCTGAAAAATGTATTAATACATTCAGAACAATTTCTTAGAGCTTTTTTGCCGAGGAACCTTTGGCCAAGCCAGGTCAGACACTTTGAATTGAGAGTTCTAATATATGATGCCTGATTAACTTTAATAGGGACATCCTTAGGGTCTTTCATATTTCGGACGCAGTAAAAAGTTATTATTACTGTAGGGAGACGAAACAGTTATCTTGACGAGCTTAGATGAGTCAGATGCATGTCAAATTCGAATTCTAGCTACTGAAGTAGTAGTATTAACAGAAAAGCTAGACAAGCTGACAAAACTAGTCTTGCCCTTGTTAGAAGAGGGGAAGCCAATAACTTTGCTTCAAAACTTTTTGAAGCTACATGAGGCTAAATTGGTGCTGCAATCAAACAGGAAAGAATTGCCGAAATTGCTGAAATTTATTGCAGAAAACCTCGTAAGGGACTTCGGAATAGACTATGTTCATATCTGGCATATTTGTGTTCCGGAAGCTCGGTCTAAAAATTTTGAGAGCGTCACTGAAATACGAGTAGTGGCCTCAGCAGACTTTCTGATTGATATCTTGATAAGGTTTGAAATCTGCTCAAATTAGACCTTGAGGTTACTAATTATTTTCTAGGAACAAATCCAGGAAGGGTCATGCGCAACTAAGTATTTTGGTTGCTGAAACTTTGAAGATGCTGGGGTGGTTTTTGGAGATTATTTGGTTGCCCCAACTACCGACCCCACAGGAGATTTTGCTTAAAATCCGATACCTAAAGGAATTGTTGATAGCAACTCTGGGTCATAATCTTACCATAGTGGACAGATTAAATGGTAAGTTACTATAATTATTCTTAAAATTAAGAAAGACCAGAGGCTAGGTCAGTCTTCTGCTTAAATAATTCAATGTTTTCAATTTGCCTAAAAACTTGTATACTTTAGACACAATAGGGATTTTATCCGCCAGGGAAGTGACATGGTCAACAGCGTTAGAATCGATCATAATTGTTCTACCAGAATACCTTATGGATTTCGACTCGCATACGGACGAACTGTCATCGGCCATTAAGATTTTGAACCCTTGCGTACGAAGTGTCCTTATAGGCAAAAAAGAAGATCTAGATTTGCCCTTCTGGAGTTTGGAAGAAATGCCGAAATACTCGCCATAGTGGTCAGTTGACCTTAAGGCTAAGGCAATTTATTTCGATCTTCACTATACTAAGAAATATTCGCTTAAATAAGCACCATAAATCATTTCTAAAGCACACATACATTAAAATCGAATTGAGAAAAAATGTTCTGAGTGACACATGCTAAAATTTTCTGCTTTGATAAGTAGTATAAAAAACTTTACTAAGTCCAAAATGATTGTTTTGAATATTGATATTTGCTGACCCCAATTGTTAGCATAGTGTGTCCTCTTTAAGAATTGAGGAAAAACTTTTCTTAAAAGAATGTCCTTGCTAAGATTGTAAAAAGCTTAGGATTCAAGTTGACTAATAGTAAGAAGACCTGAAGGGACGGAAAAGTGAGCAATATTTTTCAGCTAAAGGCTTTAGTCTGTCGCTGCTATATTAAAATTTTCGCAAAGAAGGCACCATAAATGTTGAGATGAATTTACAATTCATAAACTTGCCTTAAGGGGAGCATCCCTAAACCTGGGTTTATGATCACTGGCGAGCTATTAATATGTTTGCAACATGAAATAGCTCATTACTTCTAAGCCTGTGCCCCTTGTCTAAAGTAAAGTTGTGCCTTATGTTTCATAAGGCCCCATGCCCTTTGTATGGTATAATTCAAGGGGTAACTTTGATCGACTTAATTTTGAATAGGATTTTAGTCCAAAAAATCCTAATTAGACCTAAAGGTTAAAAAATACTTCTCCTACTAGGAGAATGGCCGTCCTAAAGGAATGAGGTTTCTGGTTTCAATACATTTTCAGTCACTTCCGGTCTGAGATAAACTACTTAAGGTCTTCTCTGCTTCTTATAGTACCCTCCTTTTTTCTGTCTCAAAATTCTTCGTTCAGTAAGAACTGATCGAACTCAGCGAAAATTTTGCTAAATAATTATTCCTGTTATTTAGAAGGAAAATTTTCACCAGTTTTATTCTAAAAACGCTATCTTTTCTAGAAATATGTGGTGATTGGTCAGGGTATAGTAGCCCTAGAGGGTTTAGAGTGGTCGGAACATTACTGTCGTGTATGTTATTATTGCGAAGTTATACCGGCGGAGATTAAGCTGAAAAACGTTTTCTTGGGAAATATCAGTTGAAGGAATTTTGGGAAAAACCTGACCTAAAGGGCAATATAAAAGTTTGAGACTACTCTAGCTAACCTTTTATCAGTCAAATTTATCAGTCAAAATTTTCTCAAGTTTAAACACCATATAGGTGATCTTGAGTTAATTGGCTAACCTGAAGGTTAAGAAGACTAGGTTTTCTTGACTTCAATTATGATAATAAAGTGGGTTAGTCTAAAACTCCCTCTTAAAAGCACAAAAGCTCGGTGTAAAAGAGAGGTTAGTGTTTAACTCACTAAAATAACGTAATATGGCTTAAGAATAATTGATAATTGGCCAAGGCTATTAATTTAAAATCTTGATGGGAATCGTATTTTAAGCCTGGATAGGTTTTCTTTGAAACACTGATGTTAACCTTCATGTAGAAAAATCCTATAGAGCCTATCAGGGAAAGTTTTATATACCAGGGTTGTTTCATGTTAAGAAACTTAGGTGCCCCCACGTACGGGAATTAGATTTTGATCACCCGAAAACTCTTCAAACATCCTTTTAGGACCTTAAGGGCAGTAGTCCTTTTCTCAAAAAAGAAAGAGTATATGGCAGAAACAAAAATGGGTGAAGTTCTTTGTATAACTTTCACTTGGGAATTTACTCAACATACTGTTTCTCTATCCTAATTGTTTATCATTCTTGTGTCAGATCACCCTTAGGGAGTAATGGATTTTCCGGTTATTAGCAAGTGGTAGTTCTATTGGTAGTGATTAACCAGGGAAAAATTAGTAAAAACTGACCAAATGAGAGGAAACCCTTAGAGATAGAGTATATAATTTTTCTTAACTACTGGCTAAACTGACTTGTACCACTTAAGATACTATCTTGAAAATCTGTTCATGAGAATCTGTTCTAAGAGTCTGGGACTTGCTTTTTCATAAGCTACCTCAGGGTGACCTTTACCTTTATTCTTAGACTGAATGTCGGTTTTTGGTTCCGCGATAAAAGAGTCGTTGTCTACGACAACATTATCGGATGCGACCCTTACGAATTCCCTTAAGGAAGTAACAGTGCGTCGAATCCCTGTTAATGAAGGTAAATATTTAAAAAGTTATTGTGTCAAAGCAGGCACCATAAATCTTTATGAGAAACCTGAACTAAAACTAAAAATAAGCATTTAAGAAAATTGTTCTTATTATGCTAAATTTCATGTTTGAAATTCCAACTATTTGATTGAGAAATGAGTTTCCTTATGGTGGGCACCATAATTGTTTGGTTGAAATCTAAAGATTTTTAAATTCGTTTAGTTTTATAAACTTTGACGAAAATATACTAAACTCTTTTAAAATTTTACTTGAAACCACTGATGTGTTTCTCCTTAAGGTCAATACAATAGAGGTATTGCTTCGAACTCTGCGGACCCTGATTATGATCAGCTCCAAAAGGATGTTCAAGATGCGGAAATTGAATTGACCCGCTGCCGGGAGGATGAGGATGATTCCCGAATGGAATTACAGGAGACTGTAGAAATGGCAGTCATCTGGAAAGAACTTGCGCAGAAGGTCCAGCTGGATGGGGAGAAATCCCTAAGTGAGGCGGAAGTTGATATCTATCGAGCAGACTCCAAAGAGTCACTCGATAAGTTGATTTCGGACAAAAGAGTCCGAAAAACAACTAAAACCAACCTTAGGGTCACTGCCCAGAAAGGTTTGGATTATGCTCGGGAACAACTCCGAAAACATTCGGCGAAACCTGGGAAAAACCGTTTTGTGGTAGAAGGGGAGGATTTCTATGTGGAAACAACTCATGCAGTGGACCTCCCACAACCAAAACAGGAGTCTCTGGAGACCTTAGGGATCCAATTTCGGGCTTTTTTCAACAAGGTAAAAAGTTCTCCTTTTCTTCTTGTCTGCTTAATGAGTTTATTTCAGGAAAATATCCGAAAGTTAGACTCCGAAGACATTCTGAATTTCTTGAGGAAATACCGTAAGGCAATACCGACAGGTCACCCTAATTTTGCGGCCTTCAGCTTCGTAATGGATGATATCTCAGAGGCAAGTTTCTTATAAAACTACCTAAAGGCTTTTTCTATTTTAAGGACAAAGTAGGGACCATAATGTTTTAAATCAAAAAGTGAGCTATTAAATACGCGAAAGTTACTTAGTTGTTCTCTTTTTGCTTTAAACATTTGACTAGCCAGATTTATTACAGTAGTCGTTTTTTAATACTAAGAAATTAACCTACAGGTTTAGGACATGGACATGAGTCGAGTAGCCTTGTTAAACATGCTACGACCGTTGATGTCACAAGAGACCCAAGGGCAGGTCAACAGGCTCTTGAATAACATGCAGTTCTCGGGAGAAATGGACCTTTATGAAATGAAGTTATCAGCCCTCCGAAATCGCCGGGTCCTTCAAATGAAGAAGGACAAGAAGTTACCTTATCAGCTAAAGGCTCAGGAAGACTGGGACCTTTTTACGTGGGGGCAACGTTCTTCAAAGGCGCGGGGAAAAGTGGGCAAGCGTAACAATAGGGACCAAAATCGCCAAGGCCGAAGATCGGGAAAAGGAAAGCGAAATGGGATGACTTCGCGACGCAGCAAAAATAATAACCCTTCAGGGAACCGAATGGCTAGAAGCCAGGGTGGGGGTCGCCAGAATAACCGACGTCAAAATCGGCAAAATGGTGGGAACATTACCAACCCTCAAGGCCTCCAAAATGGAGGGACCTTGAGACGAAACTTCAACAACAACCCCCCAGCTCAGGCTGAAAGTTAGTTGGTTCCTTTAGTTTACCCGTAATGTTTCTGTATTGTATTTTATTTTTTATTTCTGAATTTTCACTAGGTTTTCTGTACCTCTGAATGACATGCGCGTTTTTTTTTTTTAACAAAACTCTGTTTATTAAACTCTGTTTCCTTTAGAAATTGCATGTCGAGGCTGTCGAAACAGACGAGTATAGCCCAGCCTTGAAGCTAAAAGAAAATTCACGAGGAGTTCCTACTGGCTAAATTAAGTTACCTTAAGGTTGTTGTGTCGGAAGAAAACTTAAGCTTTCCTATGCTGGAGGGCGTTAGATATTGAAGAAAGATCTATAAGGCTCCCTACTAGAAATTACTAAATTTGGGATATCTGGGACAGGGATATCCCAATGTTAGTGGGGCGGCAGAGAAGGTACAGGCGGGGCCATGAATTAGCCACTACCCTTAAGGGAGTGAGGCCCTCGCCCTTTCATATTGAGAGGATCGGCTTTCATCAAGAATTAGTCACGTTTCTCTAGCAATGGGATTACGGGAAACCTTGTTATTCCTGAGGTTTCCCTTCTTAGCTTATACTTAGAATCCCTCCGAAAGGAGACTTGTAAAAACCCCTAAGGAATTTCTAGCCTCGGGACATCTTTTAAGGGTATCTGTCCCAAGTACTCTTCGAAAAACAGTAAATGTTTTATACGAGGTATGGTGTTATACGGTTGGGTGTTTTCTCTTCTCCTAAATAAAGAGGGGGGCTGGTCGAGATTTTGTGAATTCAGTTTTTACTTTCCAACTTGCCTACCTGAGAATGATTTTCCTTTAGTTAAAAACAAGGAATTCCCCCTTTTATTGTTTTAAGAATGATTAGATTCTTTAAAAGCGAAAATGGCTTGATTGGCGCTCAAGTCTCTTCACCCCTTAAGGGAGAAGACAAAGTTATTAATGGAGTTTTCCAATTCTTTGCATTGATGAGCTTACAGAAACCGGGCCAAATTGGTCGTGAGGGTTTATATTATGTTGAAAAAGGATTTAATACTTAGAATAACACTATGAGGGTTGTATGTCCACCCTCAACTCCGGTTAGAAGAAACCTTAGGGAAAACTGAAGGACGAAAGACCAAAATAGTGTTTCTATAGATTCAAGGATTCTTGAAGTAAAATTCCTAAAAATTAAATCCTTCCAGTAGCAGCTGCTATATCCTACATTTCAAGCCTATTACCTTCAATTATAGAACCTGACCTTTTTGAAGCCTGGCTTATTGTCCTGGCAGCATTTGATTCCGAAACGGACATAGAAGTGGTCAAACTTGCCTGTACTCATTTTATTGACCAAGCGGTCATAGAAGGCCTTGTCCTTAAGGAATTTCCTGAACAAATTATTTTTTGAATTAAAAAAAAAAAAAAAAAAAAAAAAAAAGGAGAAAGTTAGCTCATTGTCTTTTTAGAATGGGGAGTTTTCTGAAACCAGCGTCCTGGTTTCCTTCTTTTATCTGGGTTCCCCCAGGTTTCATAGAAACTTTGATTAATTTCGCCCCTCCTAGTGCGAATGCAAATTGCCGGGACTGGGACCCGTATGAGAAAAAATGGTTTAAACACTTGCTTAAACAAAACTCCTGGAAGAATTTTAAGCTCCAAACCTGGATGCATCTGCAAGCCATTGACTATTGCTTAATGGATGCCAAGAGCTTGTTAGACTGCCATCTAGACGATGAACAGGGTCTTACCCTTAAGGGGAAAAAACAGGACTTGAGGCAATTTTTCTTGGTCATTCAAAGACTGATCAACATCACTGACTCCATTAAGAAGGATAATAGAATTTTTAACATCTTCTGGAATCAAGTTCCCTTTCCCTTAAGGGAGTTTCTTAATGGTTTTATTTCCTCCAAACCTACTAGTGACTTGGGAGGTTTTGAATGGCAGGAGACTGAGGATTTGTTAGATTTCTTTCCCTTAGCTGTTACTTATGTTCATCACTTCTGGGAGCTCTGGGTGACCTACAGCAAGCATCTTTATTCTATTTTCTCGTGGCTCCAGAAAATGGGGAAAGAAGAAGTCACCATATTTGAACTGAAAAACTTTTCAGTAGGAACTGTCTTCTAAAAAAGTTCTCTATTTAACCTTTGGGGTCTTATACCCTATATACACAAAGTACCTCGTTTTAGTGTGCTTTTAGTTTTCCTGGGCTTAGAATGGTTCGAGACTTGTCGGAAGAGTCTTCAGAAGAATCCCAATTAGCGGGGTATGCTTCACGGTACTCAAATTCTTCGGGACTCATTACCTCAGGGAGTTCCGGTCCGCCAAACTATCAATCGCTGGACCTACCCCCACCCTACAGGGAAGCGACCAGGACAGATTGGCAAGTCTTACGTAGGTTAGTCATACTTTGGGAGTGGCCCTTAAGAGTAACCTGTTATTTTTAGCGAATTTCCGATGGGGCGTTTTACACGTGCAGGAAAGGGACCGTATCCGAACCTCAGTCGTTGGACTGATGACGAAGGGGACTCGGTGAACTGGCCGTTCGAGATTTCTGCTGAAATGCAGATGTTTCTCACGCGTTTCATTCTGGGACCGATTGATATTATCTTCAAGGGATTGAGTGGGGCTACCCCTGATGGGGATGCCTCTCGGAAGTTTGAGTGGTCAAAGAATCTCTTATTATTAGGTATTTCTGAACCTTTAGGTCGAGATTGTAAGAATTATCCTTTAGAGATGAACAAGATCGAAGCTTTCCTTAGCCCCCTTTCAACAACTATGCCTATGGGCCCTTCCACCACCACCTATCTGAGGTATGGGGCAATCAGGAATGGACTGCTGCTCCTTAAGAACAATGCCACCTTTGTCGAGCTCCTGAAGGCTTTTCCCCCGGACTCAGATGCCATCAAGAGAATTGAGTCAGATGTGGCGAACTTGGAGGAGCAGATTTGGGTCTTGTCAAAGCGACAAGGGGACCTTAAAACTTTAAGGGAAAATGGCTTAACGGCAGTGGATTTTTTCCAAATTGAACAAAATGGGGAGGTTTATGCCCGAATTTTGGGAATCCTGGAAGAACTTCAGAAGTAAGCACGAAAATCCCATGGATTCTACTAAGGATACTTTTAGGGAAATTTGCCGACTGGCAACAGAGGCAAAATTGCGAATCCAGCAGTGTTCCTGGATTATTCGAGCTGCCTTCGGACTTAAAAATGGGGCTCAAGCGGCAAAGCTTGGACTGGTTTTTCACTCGGGGGCTGGAACCCACCAATTGGCCTTTTTCCTTAGGGATATCTCCGGCAGGAAGGGCTGTTTCTTGACCAAAGTAGTCAAGAAATCAGACTCTTCAACCATCACTTTTTTCTCAATGGGAGGGAAAGTTTACCAACTGGCGTTTTGTGCGGGCCTCAAGGAATATCTCTGGATTCGGGTTGACCTTACGTCTCTCAGGGACTGGTGGTATGAACTGCCGGGGCTGGGATCCCATTCTAACTGGGAATCTGCAGGATTGGCTGAGTTCTTAGTAGTGGAAATTCTGGGAGACTCCCCCGACGTTTCCCCAACGACTTGGGGAGAGATGGAACAACTCTTTGAGGGACCAGAGAGAGATTACGACAGAGGTGTAGTTGAAGCCTTGTTCAATTTTAATCTCTCCCCTCAAGAAAATCGGACGGCTCGACACACTGCTCGCCTAAATAAGAAAAAGGGGGGGAAAGAAGATAGCCCTACAGGTCGGTAAAATTACAAGGGAGGTAACTCTTAAAAACTAAAGTTTGTTAAGAAGAATCACCCGTCGAGGGAAAGGCCCCTAAAAAGCCTAAAAGGAATAAAATCCCGTACAGACCAAGGGTAGACCCGACGATGAGCCGAAACCACTATAATGATGTGGTTGACGGTTGGTTTGCTATGTTCAAATCCCCCTCATCGTCGAGCTCGAGCGGGGTGTCGATTCCAGGCTCGAGCCGGGTGCGGAAGCGCCTCAAGAGAGAAGGGGCCCTGGTGTCGGACTCAACCGTGTCATCAGATGTTTTTGGTGAAGACGACTGGAGAAAAAGATTATCCGAAATGCGGAATGAATCTCAGAGCGAGGACTTATGGCTGGATTCCCTAGCCACAAGGGTGATTCCTCCTCCACCACCGTTGGATGATATGGCGGTTGAACCAAGACAGCCTATCCGGCTGAACGGGGTGGATGACATGGAGCGGTATTTAAAACGGTTTTACTTAAAAGAAAAGTTACCTTATGGTTTAGGGACCGAGCACGGGTTGTCCGAATCTCGCTAGACTACCTGGGCCAACTTGCAGTTTCAAACCAAGACCTGAGTCTGGAGTACGAAGAGCCAGAAATGCAATTCTACTGGCAGAATCATATCCTCCGGCGATGGAGGGATGTGAATCTATCCACCTTAGGGATGCCGCAACCAGACTTGGTCTTTGATCGAATCGAACTGGGCCTCTGGAGAGGCTATATCTGCGCCCTCACGGTAAACCATGAGGTTTCGCTCATCTGGAGTGAGGAACAAGCAGCTATGGTACCGGTCATGTGGGATGAGCGAGCGGATAATATGGTCCCACTGGCTCTGCCTTAAGGGCATTAAAGTTCCTCCCTCTGGAAAAAGTTATTTTTATACTCATAACAAATTATATTTTTATACCTGATTATTCTGTAAAGCTCAAATTTGGGCTCCTTTGGATTATTTTTTCTAAAAAACGCCCTTAAGGTAGGTCTGCAACTATACCTTAAGGGCTCAGAGACTGCTAATTGATAAAACTTGAATAAATAAATTTCTAGTTACATGGTCTTTTTAAAATTTTACTTGGATGACATTTGGTAAAGAGTTTCACTTATTATAACCAATTGTTATCCTTCGCATTTATTGTACGAAAAGCTAAACGTTCAAAACGACGTAAACAAACAAAAACAATAACAAATGTGTGATTAGTG
>Ga0208946_1000109_pt1 | contig 16149 bp, 16 predicted proteins | sample AOAMet2_C49A8_80_2_FD_188075 | JGI IMG/M metagenome (GOLD analysis project Ga0208946, IMG submission 188075) | Ammonia-oxidizing marine microbial communities from Monterey Bay, California, USA - C0912_C49A8_80 (SPAdes) | ecosystem: Environmental > Aquatic > Marine > Intertidal zone | place...
CCTTAAGGGAATTCGTTAAAGTCGCATCCGACAATGTTGTTGTAGACAACGACTCTTTAATCGTGGAACCAAAAACCGACATTCAGTCTAAGGGGAAAAAATAAGGGCTACTGTGAGAAGAGCCAAAGTGTTATGTTCATAATATCCAAAAGTCTTTGAACAGGTTTTACTAGGGAATAAAGAAGCTGGGTTTTCTCTATTTCCCAGCTCTGAAATTTTGAAGCGTTTATCGTCATGAATTTCTGCTACAAAAATGGGCCAGTCTTCAAATACATGAAAAACGAGGCACCAGTTATTTTTCATGGCTACTGCCTTAAGGTGAAGAAAAAAGAGATCCACCATGGGAAAGGGAGGAAAAACATAAATATTTTCCTCATCGAAATTTTTAACTCCCAAAAAATCAAATGCCCACGCCTGGTCCTCCCTTCCTAATGAAATAAATTTAGGAAGTTTCGCATTAAAAGGGCGAGCCGCCCCATCTAACGTGAATTTGAACCCACATATTTTTTCTAAATTATTAAAAACTTCTTCCTTAAGGATTTCCTCTTTTTGGTCAATCTCGCGGGATTTTTCATCCGCCGCTTGTTCTAGTGTAGAGACCCAGTCAATAGTGACAACCATGTTATTATCAACAGCTAACTCATTAATCTCTCTAATAACGTTATTTAAGATTGGATTAGAAGCGCCATTTTCAAAAGTTTTTACCACTGCCATATTGTCACAGAGAAAATTTATCCTGGAATCCTTAAGGAGAGAAGCGTAGTGAATAAGGACTAATTTAATAGTATAGGCTTCTTTAATGTGGATGGGTTGAAATTTTACCCAATTATCCCACTGGAAATTTCTGTTTATCCCGAATTCCTCAATAACTATTCCAGCTGCAAAAAGAGAGGCGTCAGTAAAAACCGAGATTTTCACTCCCGCCTGACCTTTTTTAAGCCATTTTCGCTCTGTGGTAATATACTTAAGGTTTAACCAAGTTTTTAATTCTTTAACAATCCTATTATCCACATTTATAAGCCTAGTACCCTTCAGGTCCGCTTCACACAAAACTTCTGTAATCCTCCTAATGTAAAGTCTCATATTTTGACAAACGATCATAAAAGAACACATTCGGCCCCGAATTTTTTCAAGATCTTTGAACGATACTTGGCGACTATTTATAATTTTCAGGGCTTCACAACAGAACTTTTCCCATTTATCTTCTGGAATCCTGATGGTCTGTTTTTCTGTGTTAAGAACAAACCCTAAAAACTGGATTTCTTTAGAAGGAATAAAGGTGGACTTCGCTCTATTTACAAATCCCCCTAAGGTTAGCATAATGGCGTTACATAAATAAGCTCCCCTTGAGGCTTTCTTTCCATTTATAATATCTTGGATATCCTGGTCTGTTAGCCCTCTTTCAATGACCAGTCTATCATCGAGATAGAGAAAGGCTAATACCCCTAAGGTTCTTAAGTATGAAACTCCAATGGAGTTTATTAATTGAAAATCACCTGGGATCCTAGGAAGTCCAAAAACTGCTCCTATGAATCTGAAAAAATGACCTCCCCATTCAAAGCAAGCTAGATTTCTGCTGAATTCTGCTAATTTTAATTGGAAAAAACCACTTTTATCATCATATTTGACCATATGGTCGTCTTTTTTGATGTATAAAAGAACTTTAGCAATAGAATCTAATTTGCACGGAATAGTAAACCTCTCAATGGCTTTAATTGGGCCACCATCATAACAAACCCTAAAATTATCTGTACCTTTAGGGACTATAACTAAACCAGAGGTGAGCATGGCACAGCTTTTAACAACATTTGAATTTTCCGGGCCTAAGTATTCTAATGAACCGTTACTAATTAGTTCTAAAATGTGTTTTTTAATAGTATCCTCGTGGTCCAAAACTTTAGCACTATTTTTCATTCGGAAAAAAGAGTCTCTGAGTTCCCCTCCCTGTTTTCTCATCGGGGCTAAAACTCTGGTGTGTACTTTCTTTCCAAATTTTCCCTTTTTTCCATGCCAATCAAGTCCCTTGTCATGTAAGGCTCGGTTAAAAGGATGTGTGACAAATTTCGTATAGATACATTTCCTTCCCCTAAAGGTTTTGGGCTCCCTTCTGTCAATAATAGCTAAATTACCAAACAAATCTACCCCACTATGTAAAATTCTATAAGCTAATTCTTTAGTTTTTTCTGAGGGAATGGCATTTAGAATGGGAAGCCAAGCTTGAACGTGATCATTATAAGTTCCACACCTGAAATTTTCTTCATTTCTGAACCTTAAGGTTTCCCACGGGGGAACAATTCCTGTATCCAGAACATCCTGAATAGAGTCTAAAAGTGATAAACTGTATTCTAACCATTCAAAATCAGAGCTTGGGTAATCGAAAATTTTTCCTTCTAAATTAACAGCTTTTATATCCGTCAAATTTTTTGGTCTGAACAACCCTTGGTCAACCCAACTGGTAACCCTAGCCCCTAACTGTCTCCAGGCCATTCTACAACCAAAAAAGGGAATTAATATTTTAGTGAATAGTAAGATTTTAGCTACAGTCAGGTAAATTGTTAAAAGAAAGTTCTCCTTTATGCCAAAAAATGGCGGGTGGCATAACTCTCATGTGTCTTTTTGAAGCTTGGGCCTCCAAGTCAGGCCAACCATTTATTGCTAACTCTAGCAGATTTATCAAAAACGGGCGGCCATTGACCTTTAGGTTGGGGAATTCCCAAACTAGAAAAACCACTGCCTCTACTGTTCTCAGTAAAGACATTTCTCTTTCTGATCTCGAAATATACTGGCCCAGGTGGCTCCAGGCCTCTCTAGCCCTTGAGGGGTAACCATCTTCGAATTTCTTAGGTAAAACCTGCGGAATAATGTCCGTGGCTGCTTTCCATTCCACCGCATTAGGTCTCTCTTTGGCCAATAGAAAATTTTGTAATTTCAAAGAGGCTGTCAACGATTTTGAAATTAACCCCAGTTTTACCGAGTTACTCCAGTGATGAGTAACTGGTAATTCTTTGTCAAGTGCTTCTAAACCCTTACGGGCCGCCTCATTCAGGCATTTCGAAATCATACTCTTAAAGAAAATAATTTTTTAGGTTTTTTGCCGGCGAGTATATTACAATAAATACAGAAAAATGAACTATACTAATTCTTCCCTAAGGTAGAACGAGTCTTTCTAGGTGAAGAATTAGTAGCAGGGGAAGAAGGTACTGGTTCGGCGTCAATAACTGCTGAGTTAACTTTAGGCTCATCCCTATCGACTTCAATTTTCACAGCCGAGTTATGTCTCCCCGAACTCCAATTTTTATTCCGGGAGACTTTCTTCGGCTTAAAACGATTGTTTCGATTCGGTTTGTTCCAGGATAAACGGTTGACCTGGAAACGAATCGAGGATAGAGAATTTAAAATTCTCCGTTCCTAAAATTTTTTTAAAAATTAAAATTCCTCCTTAAGGGAAAATAAAAACTTATATAGGCACCATAAATAGTCAAATGAAAACTTTAGTCAAAAGAATATATTCCCTTTTTAAGGTTGACTAGCCCTAACAAATTTTAACATTTTTCATAGATCAATGTCTTTTTTAACTTTCTGTTTATTTTAAAAAATTTTTACTTAAAAGCCAAACTTACTTTTCGCTCCTTAAGGTCATCCTGCCATCGATCCACGATGCCCTCTATTTTGTGCAATTTGTGATTTCCACAAATTGTTTTATCCTTGAGGACACGCGAAACTTTGGTAACTGGAAACGACGAACGAAACATTCTAGGAAAACAATAGAACTCAGTACCTACTTCTAAATATTTTTTAGAAGGTGGTAGCAGAGAGTTTTGATTTAAGAGCTAAAAATCTTTCCATTTTCGCCGCAGATGTAGAGGAGTTCAGACTTCGGATTTGTCGAATATTTTCCTGGAAATCCTCTGGAAGGTCCGATTTAACCTTAAGGTCAGAAAACCATTTTGGAAGATGTTTTGGTACCACTTCTAGGTTCCAAAAGAGGACTTCCAGGCCTTCCATTTTGTCCATAAGGACATCCACTACATATGGGCCCATTAATTTAACAATAGGCGATGATCTATCTAATTTTGAATCGATCTTCGAGAAATATTCCGGAAGGATCTTCACAATCGATTTCATAGCATTAGACCAAGTCACCTCTCTGTCGGATAGCGTCGCAATCGTTGCTTAAAAGAAAAAAAAATTTTTTCAAAATTTCAAAGTAAGCACCATAAATCTCTTTCTGAATTTTAACAAGAAACAGAACATTTCAAGACCTTAAGGTTGATTTAAATTTTTCATGTTACCAAATCGAAATCAGATCATCTCGCCTTGAAATGAAAGTTTTTTAATTTTGACTTACTATTTATTCTGTCCACTATGGACAAACTCTGTCCCAATGTAGTGATCAGGAGCTCCTTTAGGTATCGCACTTTGAGGAGAATTTCCTGAGGGGGAGAGAGCTGAATCAAAAGGACAGTTTCCATAAGCCATCCCAGCATTTTGAGCGCTTCTGCTACAAAAATAGCGGTTTGAGCATGTCCTTTTTTTGTTTTGTTCCTAAAATAATTAGGACTTTAAAACATGATTTTGAGGTTTAAGCAAGTTTACCTTAAGAGAACTTCAATCAAGAAATCTGCTGAGGCCACCACTTGCTCCTCAATAGTGCCCTCAAATCTGTTGTAGAGCACTTCTGGTACACAAAAATGCCAGATCCAGACATAATCATTACCAAAAGCTCCCTTAAGGTTATCTGCTATTAGTTTAAGCAGTTTTGGTAATTTGTCTCTGTTAGATCTTTGCACAGATTTTGCTCCATTAAGTTCCTCCTTTAAAACCAAAGATGGCTTGTCAGTTTCCGCAAAAGTGGTGACTAATTTAGTTAAGTCTTCCAACTTTTTTGCCAACACAACCACGTCTCCTGTAAGAACCTGAATTTGATTAGCATTTGATTGCTCCGAGTTCGATGAGACGATAGATTCATTTCCCTGAATACAATTTTAAAGATCTGTTTCTTAATTTAAAACCAACCTTAAGGACGCCTCCATCGAAGACAAGTTGTGCATATTGTTTGTATTCTTCCAGTTTAACACTGCTAATACCCACTAACTCGTCTAGCACATCCATTATTTCATCAATAAGGGTCTCATCACGAATATTTGCCCTTGAGACCAAATGAGAAATTTTTGTACTTAACAGTACATCTCCCATTTCAAACTCAGACAAAATATCTCCACATAATAAGCCCAGATTTTTGATCAACCCTAAGGGACAAGACTGGAAACCTAATTCGACAAGAAATTCCAGTTTTTCACAGAGATTTTTCTGGCCTCCGACTGTGGACATCGGGCCTAGATTCTCTACAATTTTCCTCAGGGTTGTATCAAAAATGGCTTTTGCCAGAACAGACAGATTTTCTTCCCTGAATTTAGAAAAACTTATAAAACGCCCTGATGGAAACTTGAATTACCTTTCTTTTGCTTCCGTAAAACTCCCTTCTAAGTTTCTTCGGACTTTGGGCGAAATATTTGGCTCATTCCATGGAACTGGTCTTTTCATACCTTCAGGTTTAGTGTCCCAGTTTTCCATTTCCTCCTCTAAGGACCCGTCTAGTTCGTTTTCGGAAAAAATTTCACCCTCTAGCGGGGATGAAAATTCTAGGAAACAAAAATTTTATATTATTGCGTAGGTTTTTTAGAATCTCACCTTCCTCAAGCTGTGATTGGTCATCTCTCAAAATGGCATTTTGTTCTTCCTCCAAATTTTTAAGCTCTAGCACTCGCCTAAATGTATTTCGTTACGCTCGAGCGCCCCAGTTTGACTATTATCATAGAGGGTCTGACCAAAAATCAAGTACTTCCTAATTTTCACGTGGAAGGTTGGTACAGAGAGAATGGTTGTGCTCACACCCATACTGTTGTTTTACAACAAAGAGTGGATCATTTGTTAATGGACATTTCCCATAAGGGTCAAACCTTATGGGCATATCATCATGGACCATTACCCGGAGTTTTGGACGCCCATGCTACTGAAATCCTTGAGGATTTGGCTGCACAAATAATTTTGATTAACCGATTGAATAAAGTTATTTGGGTCCGATCCCGCCGAAGCTAAGTAAGTCAAAAAACACCTCTAATATCTATCCCACCCTTTCCTATATAATTCAAAAATTCATAAAATTTGCAGAAATTAGCTCAATCCAATTTCTGGAAATCTCAATCATTCCCTGACCCTTATTTACTTACTGCATAGCATTCTTTGCCGGAATGTTCTCCAACTTTTTTCCAATCGGACTAGTCTGGTCTGGACTTGTAGTAAAGTCCATCGAAAAATCTGAAGCCTTAACTATTTCCGACTTCCAATTTTCCGAGCTCTTTCCCTTAAGGTTTTTCTCACTCATTTGACCTATTCTAAGACCAATCGTATCTTTTTGAGTAATTTTATTATTCTCTTCTAGAGACTTTCCTACAGACGTGCAGGCCTACAAGCTCCAAAAACAACAATTTATCAAATTCGATTTGTTTATCAAAACAATTTTCGTCCTTTGCAGGCCTGCAAACGACTAATTCTCGAACATTATAAACATTTATCAGAGAAACATTTAAACCAATGGCTGTAAATGAGTTGACCTGGAAACTCAAGTATTTTATCCACTCCTCTCAGGAAGATTTGAAAATTAAAGAGGAAGAAATAACAACCGTCCTACCTCCTGAAATTCAATCTGGATATTTATCTGGTCCTTTACTAGGTCCTCATTTACCTTTCCAACATTTACCCAGTGCTCCTTTTGGACTCGGAAGCTTTAAGCAATTCAAGGTTTACCTTAAGGAAATAGAAAATAGTTGGCTGAAAACTGAACATTTTATTGATGAATTGTCAATTGTTCAAGCTCAAATTCCGTATCGCGATAAAAACGTCATAACAGGTAATAATCGATTATGGCCCAGTACCAAAGGCAAGAAAGAAAATATAACAACGCCCTGAGTTTAAGAAGAAAATATTTTTTACTGAATTTTTTCAATTTAACATTTATGGTGCCTACTTTGCAAACAAAATTTTTAACAAAGTAGGCACCATAAAAGTCTAAATGAAAACGAAAAACTCCTTAAGGGCCATTATTTTCAATAATTTTGACAAAACTTTTTTCTTAATTTTGGATAACCGCTAATTGAAACATAGCTCAATTATGTTTTTAGTTTTTCCTTGTTTACCACGGCATAACAATTATTTAACTCGACTTCGTCGGTATCCTTCTTATTCAATCAATGGGGATTTCTTGGAAATTGAGGAAATGTATGAGGTGTACGAGCCATTGGAGGATGTTGTGGTATTTTTCCTGAATAGCCCTCTCCTTCACCACTACGGCTATTTTTCCACCTTAAGGGTGGATAAATTACAATATCTCAGGCGCTTACTAAAAACAATGCCCGCCCTTAAGGTTGAACAACACAATGGAATTTTAGCCCTGGATGCTTTCCATCGTTTCTTAATCTCAATAAAGGAAGAATTAGCCGTTCGAATGGAACGACTACACTTCATTATGCTAAAGGAGCTTGAAATAGACCTAATGTTCTATACCCACAAGGTAAAGACAGGTGGCTATTTGGATCCTTTCCATAATTTCCGGCCTCGTGATTATCCGAGTTTTGACCCCGAAGTTTATCATGGGTTAAAGAAACGTCGCCGATGTTAAAACTGTTATTTATACTGCGTTTATTAATAAAAACAACATTTAAATAATTGTCTTTTAATAACCATCCTTAAGGAAATAATTGAAATTTGCAAGGAAAACTCAAGGCAATTTATCATGATATTCAGTTTCATTGAACCGACAGTATTTTTATTTAGCAGTTTTTTGAAGAAGATTTATAAATTTTCTTCCCTTAAGGTAAAGATAGGAATGTTTTTCAAATGTTGAAGACAAAACCTTAAGGTAAAGAAAATTCGCAGTTTCCTATATGAAGAAAAAATGAGAAGGCATTCCTTAAAATTATTTCCTATGAATGCCCGATATCTTAACAGGGACAAATATCTCTGTTAAAATATCACTTTTAGTCTAAGAATACTTTTAAACAGAAAAAATTCATTTATAAACATTTTTGTAAACAGCGGCCTCTTTCGCCTTAACCACTGCTTTTGTTTTGATCAGTTCCAAATCTAACAAAATTTTATGAGCTACCTTAAGGCAATCGCTCTCGGGTTCATTTGTGGTCCAAACAATTTTTCCATTATCCTGGAGTTTACAAAACTCCTCAGTCGAGAGTGCATGCCAGAAAAGGACCAGAAATTTTTCTGTTCTTTCATAATACTCTGCAAAGAGTACTTGGTCATCTTCACTTAAATCCCAAGATGCTTTTCTCACATCACGAGGGACCGGCCACGCCTCCCTGGGGAGTGTCCCGATTGCTCGGTAAAAATTTTCTGGCTCTTCTGAGTCAATGATTTTCCCCTTCAACCATTCCGCCTCTCGGTCAATCCATTTTGTTTGGGAGCGACATTCCCATTTCCTTAAGAAATTTATTAAAATTTTATCTTTATCCTTAAGGTATTTTTATCACAAACTTAAAAACTGGTTCGTTCAGAGATATGTGGCAAAAGGCTACAATTAAAGTATATATTTTTCAAGAATGAAAAAATTTTTTCCCCTTTAAGGCTCAGTTTTTTGAAAATTAATTATGGTAAAATAAGAAAAAACCAATCAATTTGATTTTGAAAGGTGAGAATCAAAATTCCCAACTTTTTTCCGAATTTTTTTTAAAAAATGGTAAATATTAAAATTATTTATGGTACTTACTTTTTCGTGTCAAGCCAGACTGTCAAAAAAGGACCTTCAGGAACTGTCGCTCTGCCCGTTTTAATATTCTCCCACGGTGGAAAAACAAATTCGCCCATCAGGGTATTCTTCCAAATCGTTTTTGGGTTTACTCCCGCCTTCAATCGGATCTCCGATTTTGTGACCGTAATATATTCACAGGTGGCCATCCACTCCCAGAATTTTTCGGTCCAACGGACGACTCTAGACGCGTTTCGGATCTGAATTTTCGAAAGTTTCATTTCCGTCTTGTTGAACATTTCCTTAAGGATATCCGCTGGTAGCCATCTGTCCATTCGAATTGTAGACATTATATTATATAATTGGTCCTGGCTTAAGCACTTCAACAATTTGTTTTGGACCTCAAAATCCTTTAGGAACTCTTCTTTCCGCACAATTAACAATTCCGCCTTCAGGTCCAAAGGAACTTCTTTAAGTTCCCACTCACGGTTCACCTTTGGGCGTGCTGGTATTAGTTGTTTTGTAAATGCCTTTAACAAAAAAGTTTAAACTTAAAAGAAACCTTAAGGGCATTTTAAAAGAGTTTTTAAGACTGATAAGGGATAATCAGGATTTTTTGGACTAAAATCCCGTTCAAAATTGGGTAGATCAAAGTTATCCCTCGAATTATACCATGGAAAGGCCATGGGGCATTTTATAAATAAAAGGCACAATTTTACTTTAGACAAGGGATACAGGCCTACATGAAGTAAAGAGCTATATCACGTTGCAATTTGTTCAAAAGCTCGCCCGTGATCTTTCTCCTAGGATTAATTTGGAACTCCTTAAGGAAAAAAGGATCTTAAAAATATTTTTCTAAATATTTATGGTGCCTACTTTGCGAGAAAGAATTTTTAATCAAAAAATTCTAATAAAACTGGTTTTGAATCTTAGTTTCAAGAGAAAAAAGGCTCAAATTTACCTTAGGGTTCAGTTTTTTCATCTGTGCACCTGAAACTCCAGCTCCTGAATTTATAACTTTTGCCGCTGGTCCGTCACGGCGGAAATATGACATGGTAGTCTTTTTCCAAACTCGTTTTCGCGTCTTATCCTTTAGGAATTTTCCAAAATCTTCAACTTTATGAATTGAATCGCAAACATTAAAATCCACCTGCTGGTCATCCAGAAAGTTGAAAATCGGATCTGTAGCCATGAACTGCGAGGGTAGATAGACTGGACTTTTTCCCGAAAACGTTGCTTGGATAAATCCAATATCCTATTAAAAAATAATTAAAAATTTTGAACCTAAAAGGAGAAAATTCTTACTTCTAAAACAGTTGGTGGTAACCGTACCGCTTCCCCTTTTGACGCTACCGGAATGTGTTTTCTCATTCCATAAGTAAAATATTTTGGCTCTTCTTGATCCTTACGGGTGTAATTTTGAACTTGAGCCTTGTTTTCATCTGGGTTCCAATAATTTTCCCCTCTATAAAAGGTTTTGGGGGAACTATTAAACTTTCGGCCCCAGGGGTCTACGCAGCCTTTCATTGACACCAATCCTTTTATCAAACGTGGCGCCGCAAAGAGTGTGTAACCCTTATGGTCCAAGAAAAGCCCGTTCGTGCTTTCAGACGGCGCAAGATCAGCAATACCATTCCATTGGTAATCATCTAGCTGATTATTATCCCGCCAATTTTTACGGTCCGAATCTGAGTTAAACAATTTGAACTTCGCTGGCCGTATTAATGCTTGCATTTGGATTGGGTCTGCTTGGACCATGTGCAACATTTCATCAGTTCCTTCAGGGTAAAATCGGGCAATATGCCAAACTCGAATATCAATTTCACTATCGAAATCCGCGTTTGGTTCATCACCAACGTCCATGTTCAAGATCAAGTCTGGGTTATGTTCCCGTACCGCTGCGAAAACCATAAGGGTCGCCTTGCAATTTGGCAAATCATGTCTTGGAATTAGACCCAGAATTTCACCACTAAAAAATAATATTAGATAAGTTCTAAGATTAAAGTTATTAATCTTAAAATTAACTACAGGGAATTTCAGACAAATTTAAAAAACTTACTTTTGGAGTTCTAATTTTGCCAAGAAGTCTTTTGGGTCACAAATTTGGCTCCAAGTCCAATCTAGGATATCTTTATGGACTTTGAAATTTCCCTTCAGGGTGGAATTAACAAAATGTGCCAGCGAGTGTTGATCTTGGCAAACCAGAGAAACCGAAATTCCTTCAGGGTGTAATTTCTCAATAATCCAAAGTAACATCATCGAGGGCCAGTCACAAAACGACAAGTTTTCCATTTTTCGGTCAAATGTTTTAAAACGGTTGTCCGGGCGGTAAAGCCTGATGTTGAAAATATTGAGTAATGTTGCTACCACTTCCGATAGTTTGATATCTTCAAACACTTCCCCAAGGTTCGAAAAGTTTTCGGATTCTTGGACTTCTTCCAGGGAAACTTCCGTTGATTTGTCCCCTACAATTTTAACTGCTCCTAAGCAAATTGCCGCTCTGGTTGGGGCTTGGTCTAAACAGCTGTGAAGAATTTGTGCGCCTTTTGCATGAGCTGCTCCTCCAAAAACGCGATAACCCATCAGGATTTGAATATTAAATCGAATTTTCTCATCCCTTAAGGTTTTTGTTTTCGCCCAATTCAGGGGAAAACCCGTTCCAATTGAGCAAATAGGTGAACTGAGGTCAACCGAATCAGATCGCACAAACCAGTGGCGTGGTAAATCATCCGACCAATTTTCTCTAGGAATATCACCGGATTTGATCAAACGCCGACCATTAGTCGGAATTTTATTACATTCCTCCGCTCCTTGGACTGGAATTGCTCCTTGGCGAATATTCATGGAAAACACCGAGTCCACCGCGAACTTTATCATATTCTTGACCAGATTTCCGCTGGTATATCGAAGTTTAATTCGAAGATTGTCAAATACTTCATCCCAGTTTCGGAAGATACCTGCCGGGCGTCGGAAAGCCTTAAGGATAATCGCTCGTTTCTTTTGGGTCTGGTCTTTATTCAAGAAATGAATAAGATCACCCGACACGTCCAGTTTATTATCAAGTGCCCAGATAATGATGAACATCTTCATGAGCTGCGAGTCATGGTCAATATGTTGGCGGCGCGATCCCACTGAAAAACCAAAACTTTCCCATCCTAAATCTGACACTGGTTCCTTCAGGGTGTTTGTGAATACAAAGTCTTGCCCACAAACTTTGATCGAGATGCTGAATATAAACATTTTAGCACGAAAAATAAAGATATTTTGTAATTAAAAAATTAGTCAGAATTTTTTAGAAGATAATAGTTCCCATAATTCAAGCCTTAAGGTCTATAATTAAGAATTATATTTATTACCTTTCTGACATCTTGTCCGTAACTGGGATGACCGCGGTCAAAAGATCATAATGTTGGCCACAAAGCGCTGATCCCATTATGAATTTAGCTTTCCCAAAACATTGGGACAACATGCAAAGTCTTCGATCTTGTACTTCCTTAAGGTCATCGTACATGTCCTCCCCCAGATTTTGTTTTTCAAGGAAACTTCCTAAGCAACTTTCCGAGTAAATCCAGTTTTTGTTCTCCAGATCCGAAACTAGACGTCCATCCGCCGCTCGGTCAAACTCTACCAGTTCTGAAAGAGAAAATTAGTTTCAGGCACCATAAATTATTTTAGGTTTTCTAGAATAACTACTTGCCCGAAAATTAGACAAGTGTAAAAAATTCTTTCAGAAAATATTTGGATTAGCAAAACTGGGCTATAATTTTAAGGTTTCAGATTTTTAGTAATTACCTTTTGTTAAAATATCCTCCTTAAGGTGAAATTCGTGGTGAAGCCAGAGCGTATCAAAGTTTAGGAAAAAATATTCCGAGAAGTTCTTCAAAACATGTTCTTCCGACTTCCATAATTTCCAATTTTCAATAATTAAGTCGCGTTTTACCGACAACTTCTCCTCTTGCCAATTAATATCCCAGGACAGGATGATAATGTCCTGACCAATTTTGTAAGAATGGCGGGGAGTTTTTCGCCAATTAAACGAGAAAATATCCTGAACGCACTTAATCGACTCCACAATTTGTAACTCATCCATTTTTTGTCGGAGGAAACGCCATAAGGAATAATGCATCGTTTCTGGATAATTTTCCCATTGCGGGATTTGGAAAATATCGGTGTGTTGGCTGCCGCAGCAGATAACCAATTTTTCCGGGTTGCATACATCCTGAACTTTCCATAAGGTTGCTTGTCTGCTTTTTGGCAAAAAGTCACGCATTTTCAAGGTGAATTTTTCTTTCGCCACGATTTCTTTGGCGCCTTTGGCCAAATAGGACGACATTAGTGGCGACAATAACACCCACGCATGTTCCTTGATCGCTTTAGCAGGTTCAAATAGCGCTTTTTTAACCGCACTAAATAACTCGAAGTACATTCTTTTATGAAAAGTCGTATGAATACTCATTTGTATCCATTGGTACTTCCCTTCAGGCATCCACCATTTCAGTAGAACATTTTTCCATCGTTTGTGCGGTGGGCCGAATTTCAAAGAAAATTTTTCCCAAAATTTTTCTGCAATTTCTGGAGACTCCGGATCTTGTAGGTTGGGAAGGATTTCCGCCAGTTGCAAATCTGACAATAATTTCGAACCCTTCTGGGCTTTTCGGCGGAATTTGTCATTTTTCAAAATTCGTTCAACTAATTCGATTTGCACGAATGTTCGTAATTGGGCCTCTTTCGAATTTTCAACCGGCTGAACTTCGAATACCTTAAGGGATCGTGCCAAGTCTTCGTTTCGTAAACATAAGCTCCATAGTACTGACGCGTAAACGGAGGCCGAAAACTTCTGCGCCATAATTTTGGTAAATGGTTCTGCAGCGACCTCCTTTAAAAACCAAATTACATTTTGTACTCCATTTACATATTTTGTACTAAAATTAACCAAAAAGGAAGTATAGCCCAGGGGTTCAGACCAATTTGCCACTTCTTTTAGGGAAAGTTAAACTTTTTATTTTGTTTTTCCTATCATTTGTTTCATATTTGTTTCAGAAAAAACCCTTAGGGTCCTAGCGGGAATCGAACCTAAGACCCTATCCATTCGACCATTCGGAGAAAGCTCCTGGGCTACAAATCCTCTGGGCAAACAAAAACCTTAAGGGACTTACATTTTGGATCAACGGTGACTTTTTGAGATCAACCAGATAGTGCATTTGCTCCATCCAATCATTTGGGTAGTTCGTGGAGAAAATGTGCTTCACACAATGTAAAAGACGACCCAAATCCGCGCCTCGTTGCAAGAAAATTGAAATTTTTGGGTGGAGTGTGTCCCAATCATAACCAAAAACTTGTGAAACCTTAAGGCTGAATTGACCATTTGGATCCACATTTACGACTCGAACATTCGCTTTCTTTCGGTCTACAATAGTAGGGACTATTGGCGAGAAATATGGTTTGAAAACGGGATCTTCAATGTCCGGGTGTGTCTTATCTAATCCGGCTAACTCAGGAGAATTCCAACAAATAATGCAAATTCGTTGTTTTTGTTGCCAACTCTGATCTTTTTCATGAACAAATTCTGAGGTGAATTTGTCTAATTCCCCAAAATCGTCATTTTTAACCAGATCTACCTTCAGGGAAAACTTTTTGCTTGGAATTCCTTTAATCCATTTTTCAAAGCGTTCCATTCGAGAAGATACAAATTCAGTTTCGTGCTTAAGGGAAGTAATTTTATCCCCTTCCTCCCATCGCACGCCTCCGACAACAGTGCTGACATTTTTCTCTCCATCAGGGCGCACAATCATCATGCATCGAACATCAAATTGTCGTCGCATGGCTAAAATCCAAGAAACCACCTTAAGGATCTTCGGCATTCGGGTACCAACTTGACACAAAAATGCCAAATGCAATTTCCGTGTTTCAGTTACATTCTTTGTACGAGCTTCAACTTGAACTCGGATAGGGATCATGTGGCGTCGTGCAACTTTCTAGAATTTTAAAAATTTAAGAAATTTTTTCCCAAAAGAAAAATTTTAAAGAACTCACCAAAAACTGAATAACCTTCAGATCAGTCGGATCTGCACAAAGATGGCCCCAGCCGCTTGGTTTTTTGGATTTTGTCACCCAAAATATATCATCAGCAAACGAATTTTCAGAATCAAAATTCGGGACCGGGATGAAATTGACATTTTCCCAACCTTTAGGGTTTTCACTAAGGTTCTGGCTGATGAGTAACGACTCAAGGGTAGTATTTTCTGCCTCACTAAAAGCAAGAATGAATAAAAAACAAACTTGTCAATTCTCCCAGATTTTCAAGGAAAAGTCAAGGAATTAAATCTCACAACAGGTATTATGTTAGAATATTTCAGAGAAAAATACCTTAAGGGAGCTTGAGTAAGTACGAAACCAACTGGCTAGTACTAATCTTATCAAGAAACATGAAATTTCATAACGCTCATGTGACTTTTCCCTCAAACTAGAGAGTGCCAGAATTTTAGTTTGGTTTTCAAGAAACTACGGAGAATTTGTGATAAATCACGAAATGAATTTCCGTAAAAGTAGTTCGTGCCAGAATTCTGGTAAGAAAATAAAAGAACTTTGTAGAATATTTGTGATAAATCACGAAAAACCAAAGAAATTTCGTAAAAGAGAGGGTTTGCCAGAATTTTAGGTATAAACTGAAACATTGAGTAAAACCTGAAGGGAAATACTAAGAAATTACGTAGCACTATAGCTTGCTAGTTTTATAGTAAAACTATATTATAGAGTAAAACCCTTAAGGAAAATATGGATGAATCTGGAAGTAAAAAGAGAAAGAAAATAAGATTTATTTTATTTTCAAACCTGGGAGTGGCCGAGGAAAAAACATCTCGGACTATTTTCTTTCTGGAACAGGATTCCAAGCTAACCAGAGTAGCTGATAATGAAGTTCCAGTCTCTAATGGAAAGTCATCCTTAAGGTCGTTAGAAGAAGCTGTAACAAGCTCTTTAATAACATTTTCCGGGGCATCCGGCCCCAGAGAATCATCCATTGTAGCTATATCCAATAAAAGATTAGCAATTTCACAGAATCTCTTATAATCTTTGAGTCTATTCGAAAAAGATTCGAAAAATAAAACAAAAAACTTATTTTATTTGTGAGTGTAAAGAACTCAAACAGAACAGAAAAGTTGGCTCGAATCACGTGAGCCAGCTCGGATATCATCGCCTACTACTAAAGCGGAGCTGTGATTGGTGGTAGCTCTAAGGCAAACACCAAAGAAATATCAAGATAAAACTTGAATAAATTTTTCAAAGTCTTAGAAAAATTTTGGGTCCTTAATAGTTTCTAGCTGTTAGCCCTTGGGCTAGCTAGAAAGGACTGACCTTAAGGTTATGTTTGTTTTCGTAACACGAAAACATTG
>Ga0208946_1000110_pt1 | contig 16046 bp, 8 predicted proteins | sample AOAMet2_C49A8_80_2_FD_188075 | JGI IMG/M metagenome (GOLD analysis project Ga0208946, IMG submission 188075) | Ammonia-oxidizing marine microbial communities from Monterey Bay, California, USA - C0912_C49A8_80 (SPAdes) | ecosystem: Environmental > Aquatic > Marine > Intertidal zone | place...
CTCTTTTTCTAGCTAATTATATGTTTTTTATTTAGGAATTATATTTTTTATTTGTCAAGTATATGTCTTAAGTTTTGAATTATATGCTGTAGTATAGTAAATTATACTACATGGAATTATATTACATTGAATTATTTGTGGGAGAAAATTATTTGATACCAAATAGGCTATATCTAATAGCTTATAAGAGAAAAATAGTTTTCTCCTATGAATAGGGTAAATTAGAAATTGTTTATATCTGATAAGCTAGCAGCTATAGCCTATTTGGTATCAAATAATTTCTTATTTTATGAATTACACCATGACACCAACCAAGTTTTTGTTATAATTTATGCATACATATGCGAGTATGTAGATCGTGTATACGCTTAGGGAGTAGGGTTGGAGGATAAAAAAACGGGACGAGATTAGTCTGGGGCTCGTTTGCCCTCTGGGCGTGTGGCACGATAGGGTGTATGGCACGATTGGGCATGTGGCATAATTGGGCGGTGGCGCGCTATTTACAATTAGGTTGAGAAAAAAATTCATTACAAAATTTTCATAATCGAAAAACAAAAAAAAATAGAAATTATTACAAATTTTAAAAATATGTCAAACAATATGTTGGACGAAGTTTTCGAGTGTAATAGTAATTGTAATTGTTCGGAAAAGGAGATGAGTGTGGATTCAACTATTCCACCACTTGAACCCTTGCCCGTGGTTATGATAGATACCCCGCCGAGCAGTCCGTTCATTGTGGTTGATAGCCCGCTGAGCAGTCCTACTAGCCCGCAGGTAGTGCCAGGATCCGGGGGTACCGAGAGGGAGTCCTTGAAAGCAGAGTTGCGTATTGCTAATGATATGATCAAAGATATACTGGGAAATCTTGACTGTGCCCACGAAGCCAATAGAAGTTTAATGACCCAAATTGAAATAAGTGGGCAGATTCAAGAAGCATTAGAGACGAATGCATTAGTTCACCAGAACAACTTGAATGCGTATGCTGTCACTTTGAATACACTCACCGCTCAAATTGAGCATTATATGGGCACTGCAAAATGCCACCACCAAGAGTGTACTCAAAGTGGCATCATACTCTACTCTTGTGGATGTAAAACTTGTCCAAGTCATTTGACTTTGGGCCCGGCTTATGGTGAAAATTGCTACATGTGCGGGTATGGGGTTTACTTTTATATTAATTTGAATCAGCATCATCAAGGAAACCTTCTGGGATCCCTAGAGTCCTTGGACTTCCGTCAAAACGAATAAAAAAAACATAAGGTAAATAAAAGAATTATTAAAAATTGGTTAATTAAAGAAAAAGAGAAAAAAAATATTGCATTTCTTAAATTTTTAATTTATTTTAATCAATTTAGCCGCCACTTCCCACTTGTGCCATGCTGACACGATTCCAATCAACAAAACAGCTGCCCGCTGTGCGTTTGCCTTTGGCATCACCTGCTGCGCCAAGGTTACGCTCAAGTTGGACGAGCAGGTGGTGCCAACTCTTAATCTAGGCTCTCTTAGAGAGTCTAGTTCATTTTTATTTTTTTGTTTGCCCAAAAATCTATTTTTGTTTGTCTAAAATGGCATTCAAACTGTTAACCTCATGTGTTTCCATTAGCCCAGTAAGTTTTCGGGCCTTTTATCGTTTTCACATTTTTTATTTCAAAAATTAATGTTTTGTAAATTTTTAATTTTTTCATTTTTTTCGTTTCAACCACATTAGATTCCATTTTTTATTTTATTTTCCTTTAATTTGGGAATTTCACAATTTTTTATTTTTGTTTCTCCCGTATCAGGAAGTTTCCAATGCTCTGTAGGTCAACCTTCTTCCAATAGAATATTCTCCATTAGTAATGGTGAGTAGCCAATGACCCGATTTAAGTTTTTTATTTCTTTTCATTTTTTTAATTTCTGAAATTTGTTTTTGAAAAGAAAAAGAAATGGAAAATTTTCGGAGATTTTTTTAGAAAATTATAACTTCTAAAAAACTCAGGAGTAAAATTGTCTTTCTTATAACCGAGTAAACACAGTTTACAGAAAATCGGTCACTCTCAAATTTACCAAAATTTGAAACATACAATTTGTAAATTTCTCAAAAATTTCGCTCTAAATTTAGCATTTTATTTTTGCTAAAATTTTGCAATTTTTCCAATGCAAAAATTGTTTTTTTCTTATGCCCAACATTTTTATTTTTTTTGCGCATCAAATGCGTTCTAGAAAACGCGAATTTTCCCAATATAGATCTTTTACCAATAACTCCGATTTCGCTAATTTACGTATTGTGTAGTCTAGGGATTAATACACCCACGCACGGAAAAAACGGAATATAGAAAGCTAATTTTTGTTATTTTTTCTAAAAAGCGTAATTATTATATTTTACGAGCTGATCTATAAAAACGCGTTGTTTTCGTGCTATACAAAATATGCAAAATTTAATTTTTTTACTATGATCATTTTTTTTTCAGCACCTTTTTTGTGCTCGAATTACGATGTGAAAACCCAGAAATTTTAGGAAATCTAATTTTCACGGATTTGTTCCTAAGTATCGTATACAACAAGTGTGACATTTACTTTTCAAGCTACTCAAGCTACATTAATCCATTTTAATTTTTTTATTATTCATTTTTTTTTGGAAATTTTTGTTTTACTTTTTACGCTTACAAAGAGGGTTTACCGGTAGTTTTTCTTTACTACGGGGAAAATGTAGAATAGTGGTTTTGAGAAAAACTACCGTATTGCAATTTTTCTCTGTTTAATAAAATTAGGGATTTCCGGAGGTATTAAGTTGTCAGGCAAACCTCGTTTGTATGACAACTTAAGAACACCGGAAATCCCCGATTTGTAACAATTTTAAAATTTTGCCTCAGGCATCATTTCTCTGACAAGATAAGCTGTCCGGTAATCCCTCTCTAGTATAAAAGGTACCGATTTATTCCAAATCGGTACCGAGAAATTAAGATATTTGCCAAACTGATATTTTTACAAAATAAACATTTTACAAGATCGAGCCGTGTTGATAGTATCATTTAGAGTAAGTCAATAAACGTTGAGATTCTCAGCAGGAATTATACCGAATCAGTCAAATACAATTTATCTACATTTTACAGAAGTCAACCCTAAGTTGACTATAGTGCATTTTGGTGTCAGAAAGGTCACGAACCTACGCAACATCAAAGAATTACTGGTGGGAAATATTTAGAGATTTTTTGGTTGGAAGTTTTTTGGAAGATTTTTGAACAAATTTTGAGAAAAAATTGAAAAATTTGTTTAAAATCGGAAATTAATTTCTAATTTATCGGAAACTCCATAAACTTGATTTCGTGCTTTTACAATCACTTTCCTGAGAATATTGTAAACTAAATAACATTATATATAGGAAAAAATATTTTTTGGGGAAAGTTGTAAGAAATTTTTTTTGGTGGAAATTTAGTGAAGAAAAGGACAAGAAGTTTTTTTTGACGAAACTTTTAAAAATTTCTTTGACTAAAAATTGGATTTTTTGAAATATTTTTGAAACAAAATTTAGATTTTTCTTGGATTTTTATTTGGAAGAAAAATTGCCAAAATCTGAAACAGTTTTGGGAGGAAATTTTTGCAGAAAAGTTTTTGAATTTTTTTGTTTTAGAAAATTTAATAGGAATTTGTTTTTGGAAAATTTTCCATAAGAATTTTTGGTAACATTATTTTAAACTTAAAAATAATTAAGAAGGTTTGAATAAATTTTGAAAAGAAGTTTTTTGCAGGACATTTTTGGACGAATTTTTCTGGGGGAATTTCAAGAAGTTTTTTTTGACAAATTTGGACGAATTTTGAACCAATTTTTTGGTAACAAATTTTGAAAGAATTTTTTGAGGAAAGTTTTGAAGAAATTTTTAAAGAAATTTTTTGAAGAAATTTTTGAAGAAATTTTTAAAGAAAATTTTGAAGAAATTGTTTGAAGAAATTTTTGAAGACATTTTTGTTGGGAACAAATATTGTTATTAAAGGAATTTTTTTGTGGAAATTTGAAGAAAGTTGAAAAACTTTTGAAGAAAAGTTGAAGATATTTCAAGTAATTTGAACAATTTTTTTTGTGGAAGAAATTAGGGTAAAGTTAGTACAAATTTTAGGAGGAATTTTCTAAGAAAACTTTTAAACAATTTTTGTGGAAATTTTGAAGAAATTTTTTAAGAAATTTTGAAGAAATTTGGAAGAATTTTTTTTAGGAAATCTGGAAGACATTTTGAAGAAAATTTTTGGGAAATTTTGAAGAAATTTTTAAGAAGTTTTTAAGAAATTTTTAAGAAATTTGGGAAAAGTTTTTAAGAAATTTTGAAGAAAATTTTGGAAGAAAATTTTTTTTTGGAAATTTTGGAGAAATTTTGAAGAATTTTTTGAGGATTTTTTTTTTAGGAATTTTAAAGCAACTAGCAGATATTTTTAAAGAAATTTATAATAGACTTGTTAGGAACTTTTAAAGAAACTTTTGAAGAAACTTGTGGAAAGTTTTGTTAGGAAGTTTTTAAGAGATTTTTGGGAAATTTTACAAGGATTTTTTTTAAGAAATTTGGGAAAAGTTATTAAGAAATTTTGAAGACATTTTGAAGAAAATTGTCAAAAATTTCTTTGGGAGGAATTTTTTGGAGAGGAAAGTATTTAGAATTTTATTTAGTTTAGTTTTAATTAGTTTAAATAACAAAATAGAAAAAAAATATTTCTTGGATTTATTATTATATACTAAAATTTTTTGTAGTTAGATTTTTTCGGAAATTTTGTTTCTTTGGAAGAATTAATAATTTTTTATTGAGAAATTTTAGATCAAATTTTGTATTAAATTTTGGAATTTCAATAAATTCGATAAGAATATTTAGAAGAATTCTGTTACGCATATACATTAGATAATTGTGGTTAGATAAAAGGTTAGATAAAAGTTTTGTTAGATAAAAGGGTAGGAATAAATAAAAAAAAGATATAATTTTTAGACCTAATCTTTAGACATAATTTTTAGACCTAATTTTGGACCTAATTTTTAGACATAATTTTTAGACCTAATATTGGACCTAATTGTTAGACATAACTTTTAGACATAATTTTTAGACCTAATTTTTAGACATAATTTTTAGACCTAATTTTGGACCTAATTGTTAGACATAACTTTTAGACATAATTTTTAGACATAATTTTTAGACCTAATCTTTAGACATAATTTTTAGACCTAATTTTTAGACATAACCTTTAGACACAATTTTTAGACAGAATTTGTAGACATAATTTTTAGAAATAATTTTTAGATATAACTTTTAAACAAATTTTTTTTAGAAAAAATTTTTTTAGACAAAATTTTCAGACAAAATTTTCAGACAAAATATTTTTAAGTAAGATTTTTTTTAGATAATTAAATTAGACTAAGCTTGCTTTTCTTAAATCAAAAATTTCCAGAATAAAGGTCTCGGTTTCTAGATATAATTTCTATTTCTGAAAAGAAAAAATTCATTGATTTTATAGCTTTGAAATTTCTAGAAGAATTTCATATACAAAATTTTTTATTTTATTTGATAAATTTTATAAATTTATTATAGTTTTACGGCTATATAAAGCCACTAAAATTGTCCCAGTTGTGACGAAATTGTGACAAGTTTGTGACAATTTTGCAATAATTTCCACCATTTCCAAAATAAATATTAAGGAAAGAACATATCAATTAATTTATTGGTTGGGAAAAAATATAATAAAAGCAGTAGTTAGGGAAGTACTGTTCGAGCACATTTTAAAAAATATATAATCAAGTTTAGTTCGTATTAGCAATTTTTTTGACGTTTACAAAAGGAGATCAGAGAATTCTTTGAGAATATTCTAGAACAAGATACTTGAAAACAACGTTCGTATTTTGAAATAAAAATAAATAAAATGGAACATTTGCCTAAAAACCAGACGGAGCTGTCTCAAGTTCAAACACATAATGAAACAATGCAGCAAATAGCAGAACTACTAAAGGAGCGACAGATAGTCAATGGAATGGAAGCGGAGCAGATTCTAAAATTCAAACCAATGGATATGGACGTTGATGTGGTATATTTACCAACGAATCAAATTTCAGCAGAATTATGGACGGAGATTGCGGATAGTTTTGGAAATTTGATGGAACCTTCAATGGATAAAGAATTTCGGGACGCCACTAAATTATCCCCCAGACAATTAATTAATCAGTGTTTAAAAGCGCATGGTTTTGCCGACAAGATTTGGTCTGAAGGGGTAATAATGATATCAAATAGAGGCTCTCATGTTTTGAAAAAAATATATGCAGCAGAGTACACATTATTAAATGCAAAACGAAATGGGAAACAAGTACTGAAAGACAAGGGAACGAAAGCATGTGTGTTTGTCGACGCCGATGTTTGCAAAAAGTATGATAGAACGAATACACCACAGAAGGAGATTGTTTTGCCAAAAGAGAAATCTATGGCCCATATAATTAGGGAATTGGAAGAAGAAATGGTAAAACTAAATGAATTTACCGAAACGTTTCGATATAAATCGCCCAATGAAGTAATGGCTAATTGGCATATTCTCGCCGAAAAAGGGGATCATATCCATTTGTTGGTGCAGGCAGTGGCGCAGGAAATCGAGAGAAATCAGGAAGAAACCGTAGCAAAAATCGAAGCATTAAATGAAAAAGTAAGGCAATCGAGAACAACCCGCGATCAGGTTGCTATAGAAATGGAACATCAGATGGAAAAAGTACAAAAGGAAAGTGAAAAATACCAACAACAAGTGAAGGAATTGCGAGTCAAAATAAACACAGCAGAGGACGCAAACGAGTTTGGTAGTCATTCAGAGGAAATTCGGAAACTAAATGATGAAATGAATACTACCAGACGGGAGTATATGAAGACGAATGAAGAAAATAGCTTTAAAACTGCGGATGTATTGAATGAGTTAAACAGTTGTAAATTTCAATCCGGCATGTTACAATCAAAGCTGTTTGAGGCGGAGGAAGAATTAATGCATATAAAACGAAAACGAGAAACGGTGGAGAAAGGTAAAGAGTTACATAATGGGTATCTGGAGCTGAAACAAACAATATTAAAAATGTCCAAGGCAGAGGATCCTGAAAAAAGGGATCACAAAGAACAAAAGCAACCATTGCCGGAATATTCATCGGATGAAAGTGATGATAATCAGATTGTCCCCACCCGGGGGCAGCCACTAATTACCATGGCGGGTACAGACTCTAATACACCGCTACCAAGATTAGCTAGTCCGTCAAAATTTGGGATGAAAATGTGGACACCATTAACATCAACAATTTTTCAACATCTGCAAAGTGTTAAAATAGGTATCCAGCAGGCACGTGAACAAAAATTGGACGATAAGCAGATACAGAACTTGGTTTTGATGACACTCCCACCCGAACACCAGTATGTAATAGATTTTATTACAGAGCCTGATCGTCAATCTATTGAAGTATTTTTAAATAAGATAGTGGAACTGTTAGAAGGTAGCAAAACGGAGCAACTGTCTAATTTTCTGAAGGCTCAACGCAAACCAAATGAGAAAATTTTGGGATTTTTCAGTCGAATGAAGAATTTATATATTCACTCAACAACGAAAAAAGAAACAGAACTTGAAGCAGATGTTTTTGGAATTAGGCTTATATATCAAAAATGTTATGAAGCTATGGCTCAAGTACAGAGAACGGAGCTTCAGCGTTTGGCGGATCCAGAAATCACTCAGGGTACACTAAAATTCTCGGATCTATTGAAATATGTGGCCCAGGCAGCCAGAAAAATACCTATAGAAAGTGTATCCCTGAGTGCCCTCGACACTCGAAAGCCGAGTCAAAACCCCAAACAAGAGGGCAGTAATAACGATAGAAAATGCTTTTACTGCAATCGAATTGGGCATATAAAGCGATACTGTTACAAAAGACAAAATGATGAAAAAAGGAGAAACGAATCAAATAACAAAGATCAATCGACAGAGGGCGGGAAGGGCGAAGACGAAGATGGGAGGCCAACTAATTATCAAAAAGCATAAACCTCCACTCAACAAAATAATTGTAGATATTTTATGTGTCCCGACCCCTCATCACCAAGTTTTTGACGTAAAGAACCAAACAATTGCAGCCACGCCAAAATTATTAGCTAGATTTACTTCCAATAAGGTACAATCTCAAGTTTATTCCATTTTGGCGGACTCGGGTGCTTCGATAAGTTGCATTCGACATTCAACGTTGGCGGAATTAAAAAACGAAGGCATTACAGTTAACCCAGTTCAGTCTTTACGGGCGCAACCAACTAGTGCAAATTCAACTTTAATGCAAATCCTTGGTGATGTAATTTTGTCTATAATATTGTACAGTGAAAATAATACGCTAGAAGTTAAAAATATTCGTTTTTCCATATTTCAAGAATTATCAGTATCGGCTATCATCGGCATGGAAGTTTTGCGGGTCTTGGAGTTTAAGATTGTTCGGCAGGATGTATTTTTACACGGATTAAAGGTTGACACGGCGACATCGGATGTTTTTGGTGTCGAAATGACAGTTGTCGATATTCTAGAAGTTAGTAAAGACGAACAGGATCAGGTTGCGATCTTTACAATTCAATTAAGCCGACCAAACGATTACCAAACAATCCCCGTTGGTAATTATCTTATGACTCCATTTTTATCTACACCAGCGAAATGCATGTCATTATCTTCAGAAGATACGAACCTTTTTGAATCGTATTTAGTACATAGTACTCAGTTGAACGGTACAATGAACTTTCAGACGCACGATGATTTTCCTACACTGCATTCCATAATACATGTTAAAATGGAAAAGGTGAAGCCAATTGTAAATAATTTATCAGCAACAGAAAATACGGGAGCTGCGCAATTGAAACGGCTAGCTACTGTTGATCCAGAAAAACTGGAAAAGTTGGTTCAAAAATCAGAATTTCCGATTACAGAAAAATTAAACCTAAAAGAAATAATAATGAAAAATATAGCAGTCTTTTCAAAAGATGACGATGATATTGGAAGATACAATGGAGGTCAGGTAAAATTAGAGCTGAAGGATCCACACGATACTCCTCAATATGTACGACCAAGAAGGACGCCTTATGCGTTGAGACCATGGCTTCAAGAAAAGTTGGAAAGTTTAGTCAAAAAAGGGGTAATAGGAGAATGTTGCGGCAGTCCATTTAACAGTCCGGTGTTGTTGGTAAAGAAACCAAATGGAAAATATCGACTGTGTATTGATTTAAGGAACGTAAACAGAAAATTAAAAGAAAACAAGTACCCCATTCCCCGAATTGCAGATTTATTAGACAAAGTCAGCGGCTCAAAATGCTTTAGCAGTATCGACTTCACCTCAGGTTTTTTCAATATAGAAATAGATGAAGAAAGTCGACCACTGACGGCGTTTAGCTGCCTAAATAAGCAATATTATATGAAACGTCTTCCAATGGGCTGTTTGACAAGTCCGTCAGCCTTCCAATCAATTATGATGAAAGTAGCAGGCCCCATGCTCGCTACAACGGTAATAATTTATATCGATGATCTCTTGGTGCATACTAAGGATGAAAAATCACACTTGAAGGCATTGGATGAAGTTTTCACACGTTTTGGGAAAGCCGGATTTTTAATAAATCCAAACAAAGTCACTTTTGCAACCTACAGCCTGGATTATTTAGGCTTTACAATTAACCAAAAAGGATGGAGCCCTAAGAGGTCAAATGTGGAAGCCATTCAAAAGTTCCCAAGGCCACTAACCAAAACCAACGTCAGATCATTCAATGGTTTGTGCGCCTTCTACTCTAACTGTTTGCCGAATCTTCAGTATATACTTGGGCCTCTCCATGAGATTGCTGGTACCAAAAGTAAATTTATATGGGGTCCGGCCCAAGAAGCGGCATTTGAGGAAGCTAAACACGTTCTAAGTAACTATACTATGATCGCGTTTCCGTCAAATAATGAGAAAGACATATTATATTTAACAATGGATGCATCAAATATTGGTTGGGGCGTCGCACTTAGCCAATCATCTGGTGACGGTACAGAAAAACCTTTAGGGTTTGCGTCAGGAAGATTTCGAGGGTCACAGCTGAATTGGCCGATCCAAGAACTTGAACTTTTCAGTTTTGTTCGAGGGTTAGAGATTTTCCACGTTCATTTGTATTTACGGAAATTTGTTTGGAGAACTGACAATTTATCGTTGAGCTACCTTACGTCAGAATCCATGGTAAAGAAAGAGCCTAAGAGGCTATCTCAGAAGGTGGCCCGATGGATGGACTTTATATCATGTCACAGTTTTTCGATTCAACACTTCAAGGGTACTGCCCCTGTGATGAAGCCTGTCGATGCACTCTCAAGAAATCCAGCAGAAATAGCCTTAGTTTCTGCTCAAGGTTTTCGGCCTAAAATTATCCCCTTTTGGGTACAAAACCCAACCACGTTAGCTGAGCTTCTTTTGTGTCAAAAACAAGATGTGGCGCTACAGAAAGGGAATAATGGGTGGGAAACGTTAACAAAGAAGTGCAGGTTCAGGAAGGTTGTTATTGAAAAAGTCATTTATTTTAAAGGCGAAAAAAAGGAAAATTTACGTTTAGCAATCCCGAAAAAATTAGAAAGAAAATGTTTTGAGCATAACCATTTACCAGAACATTCTGGTACCACAAAGATGTATAGTAGGTTAACACAAAAATACATCTTTCCTAATATGTATTCAAAATTAACTAATTATATAGCAACCTGCGAATTATGTGTTGCCTTTAAAATCAGGCAAAAACCAAAAACCGCCAAAATACCGACGTCGGTTGGAATTTATCCTTTTGCATATATCCAAATCGATTTGCAAGGACCAATTTCCAAGACGTTACATGGTAACCTATATATTTTGGTGACTGTGTGTTTGTTGACCCGATGGTGTGAAATGCGGGCCATACCTTCAAAAACGGCAGAAGATGTTGGTAAGGCTTTAATGGAGATATTTCTCGTCAGAGGACCGCCGTTATCCGTACAATCCGATCAAGGGCGAGAATTTAAAAATACGCATTTAAAAACAATGTTAAATGCTTGTGGGATTCAACTGCAACACGGTACACCGCTACGGCCACAAAGCCAGGGTGTAGTGGAGAGGATCAATCAACGAATCGGCATTGGTTTAAGAGTTCTTGAGAGCGAACACATAACCTGGGATCAGGATTTAAGTGCTCTACAACTTTCTATTAATATGGAGCACCATGAAGCTCTAGGCATGTCACCTTTCGAAGCAGTCCATGGCTATGTTTTGGAAAAACCCAATTTCATACCGGACAAATTTGATAAGGAGAAAAGTTTAAGAGATTTCAATGGGGCATTATGGGCCAACTCACTTGTTGTGCGGATGCATTACGCACTAGGTCAGTTATATATGAAACAGGCCTCATCAAAAAGTACTCAAAGTAGCGGTGAGATAGAAACAAAAGCAATACCTACTGGTACCCAAGTATTAATTTATCACCCACAAAGTGTGGGGGAGGTAGGTAAATTATTTCGACATTGGAGGGGAGTTTTCCAGATAAAACGTCAAGTGGATAGAAATGTATACATCGTTTTTCCGGTGGAACAAAGAAGAAAAGAATTGCTGGTGCACAGGGAGAGAATAAGAATTTTACGGCCAGTTTCAAAAACTGATCAAATTATCGATGAAACTGAGGAGGAAAAGCTGGAAAATACGGATGAAAAAGAGAACGGCGTGATAACGGAAACCCCCTGTAAACGTAGTTCCGGTAGAACTAAACAAATATCATACAAGAAATTTTATTAAAATGGGCCTAAAATTGGGCTGGTTTTTTTTAAACGGGCCCAGTTTTGCGGCCAAGAATATTTTTTGGCCCAACATTTTGGCCCAACTTTTTTTAGCCCAATTTATGGGGCATTATGTAATATCAAGATTAAGCTTGAAAATAATAGAAAAACAGTAGAAAATTACAGGTATGGGCTCTTATCGATACGTTATCGATACGTTTTTTTTCGTTTTTTTAATTTTTTTTCTGTTTTTCGGTGAAATTTATATTTTTTTGAAAAATGGTTTTCAGGCATAATATTGATAAGTGTAATTATGACTGTAACAAAAAAGGGGCAAAATTGCGTAGGTTGGTATTTTTTATCTTTTAAGAAACTGACATAGGTGGCAGGTGCAAAAGTGTAGGTAAGTAGAATATCGTAACAAAATATAATTTCTAGTGGAAAATTCAAGAAATATTCAACATTTTTGGGTTATTCAAGATCCGGTGAAAAGAATGGCGACAATGCTGGTACATGGGCTGTTGCATAAAGACTATACTTGCACAACTACTGAAGAAGTCAAAGTATGGAACGCTCTAGCCAAAGAACAAAATTACGTGAACAATATCATAGCAGATCCGCCAATCAGAAGAATACAAGCAAAATTCATGACAAGCTCACCTGAAGTTGACCCACAAAATTGGTTTTTGCAAGAATTTGAAAGAGCAGTAAAATCTCTTGGAAGCCAGAAAAAATGGTTTAACATAACTACTTTGATGATTTACGTACAAATTATGATGCAGGCCGCGGGTCGCTTTTTGGACGACGAAATGAAATGTTCTTTTGAAAACATTTTGGTTAAATTCATTTGTGAAGATTTTCGCGATTTTATCGAAAATGCTGGGGGTTGGGAAGCATACGTGAAATATGCCAGTCGGGAGAAAAAAATTGTGCAAAATAGAGTTCGAAAAGCTAGGTCAAAAATTGTGGGTATAATCGTGGTCGGAGGAATAATAACTTTAATTGCCGCAATAATTGTGGGACCAAATCTGATGAACATTTTCGGACCATAATGTTAGAGAATTTAAACCTAACACCTTATAACATATCTTAGTAAAAATGATTCTATATTAGTTGACTCAATTATTCAAATTCTATAACAAAATAATTGTAAAATACCATAAATGTAACACTATATCTTAGAAACAGTCCGATTTTTAAGAAAATATGCAAATCGTTAAATATCCAAAAATATTGTTAAACTAACAAGTGGAGATAGATAAAAATGTTACGATATTATTAGCATTTTTTACTGTGTTCGGACCAATTGCGCTCGGAATTTTTAGGCCTGAAATATATGTTGTTTGAAATTTTCTGGCCCGAAACTAGGATTTTATAGTTTTCGGCCCGAAAATAGGTTTTTTTTTAATTTGGCCCGAAATTTAAATGTTCAAAGATTTTGGCCCAACGTTATTGTTTGAATTTTTTCGGTCCAAAAATTCGTTTTTTTTAATTGGCCCAGAAGTTTTGGCCCAAAAGTTATTGTTCGAATTTGTTTGGTCCGAAAACTGTTTTTAAATTTGGCCCGAAATTTTTAAATTCGAAAGATTTTGGCCCGAAAGTTTTGGCCCAAAAGTTATTGTTCGAATTTGTTTGGTCCAAAAACTGTTTTTAAATTTGGCCCGAAATTTTGAAATTCGGAAATTTTGGCCCAAAAGTTTTGGCCCAACGTTATTGTTCGAGTTTTTTTTTCCCGGTCCGAAGATTCGAATTTTTTGGCCCGAAAATAGGGTTTTTTAATTGGGCCCGAAGTTTTAATATTCGGAAGTTTTGGCCCAAAAGTTTTGGCCCAAAAGTTTTGGCCCGGAAGTTTTGGCCAAGAAGTTATTGTTCGAATTTTTTTTCGGTCCGAAAATTCGTTTTTTAATTTGGCCCGAAATTTTAATATTCAAAAAATTTAGTATATTCGAAAATTTTGGCCCAAAAATATTATTCGAATTTTTCGGCCCGAAAATGGGTTTTTTTTAAATTTGGCCCGAAGTTTTAGTATTTGGAAGTTTTGGCCCAAAGTTATTGTTCGAAGTTTTTTGGCCCGAAAATAGGGTTTTGTTTAAACTTGGCTCGGAAGTTTTGTTTGTAAATTGTGGAATAATGTGTCTCTATATTCTAATATCTATTTACAGCTACAAATTATTATCATAATATTACAATGTATACTATTAATTTACTATTAAAAAAAAATGAATCCAATTGTTTTCCGATACAATTGTTTTCCGATCCAATTGTTTTCCGTCCCATAATTCTTTGGTCCATAATTTTTACACTTTTCGACTGGCACAATTTTTGGTTCGGTAATTTTCGAAGAATGTTGCGAATTCATTTTTCGCGGGTGATTTTTAGCCATGACTAATATTTCTGATGTATTTTCCGTTTTTCTGAAATGATATTACTACATTGTGTCTGAAAGTATGGTACAGAAAGTATTATAGAAATAATTTAGAAAGTCGGAAAATTTTGAGAAAAAATCATGAATAATAACGAATTCCAAAAAGAGATCGATGATCTTATTCGAGAATTGACAACAGTTGAACAAGAAAATCATTGGAAGGATGAACAAGAGAGAAAAATGAAAGAACAATTATGCCAAGAAGCCCTATTGCAATTTCAACTACCAAAAGAAGTCGAAGACAACCTAAGATGGAGAAAAGTAACATTGGAACATTCAATCGTAACGATTTCACAATATTATGATGACATTCAAGCACAATGTGTGGTATTGCAGCAGAGCATTGAAAAGGCGGCGGATTGGAATCATCCTGTTTATATACTTCAGCGCCAGTATTTGTGCACACTACAGCGTGTAGCAAACAAGTATAGCATGGATCGCACATCTTTAACTTTGGAGCTTGAAGGCGTTTTAATGCTGATTAATTCCGAATAATTTTTTTGGGAGTTACTACTATTTGAAATTAGAAATTATACTGTTTGTTTTGTGACTAGCACATATATAATGTTAAATAAGTGGGTTAGTAATATATTATTTATTTAGAAAATTATAATGAAAGACGGCTTACAGAATAATTTTCGTTTTGAATCCGCGATGACTCCAGATTATACACTAAGGGATGGAATAAATAAAACGGCTGAGTACGAAAATAATAGGGATATGGAAGTTATAGTAGGAATAATAATGGGCACCCTAATAACTATAATTTTTATAGCTATGGTTGTCTTTTTGTCGATGTTAAATCGAACGAGAAGATATGCTATACAAATTAACAATCAGGAAACAGATCGAGATATGGTTATGGTTAACCCACATGTGGATGAATCACAGGTGATGGCCGTTGACTATAACCCTATACCTCGACCACTTTCGATCATAGAGGAGGACTTTATCAGTATAGGATCAAACATCGCAACCGCAGGTTCTATAAATACCGAACTGGTAGAAACTGTGGAAGAAAACAAAGAGAACGAGCCCCAATATTATGAAACAGGGTATTTTTACAATTCTCAACCGGTAAATCATTACGAAAGGCGGTTGAAGATAGTAAAAATTATCCAATGGGCTGGTTTTGTTTGTTTTCAATTTCAGTCAAGTTCGGTGGATATAGTTGTTGAACCTGCGATCGATTATACTATTTCAGTCGAGCTGGAACAACTATTATCGACTTTAGATGTTATGCACTATAATATATTATGGACTCCTTCGGCACACCAGATCGAATATACGTGTGAGAGAATTATAAGTTTAATAGGAAGTTGTCCTATTGATAGATTTTTTCTTGTTAATAATATAAACTTAAGAATTAAATTGACTAATTTAATTTTTTCAAAAATGATTGAAATTTTTTCAACCATTTTGCCATATAATAATATGGATCAGTACCAAAATTACATTGAAGGCCAATTTAACGGCATTGTTAAATTCAGCCGTATTATTCACAACTATTGTGCAGTTTTGGAATTTCCAATTTCTAGCCCTCCGGGGTTGGTAACTTTTAATGAAACTCACGTTTAAAAATTTTTTTGTAAGATTGAAATATTACAGTCCCTACCCCCAAGTCGTTACCGCCAAATTGATACGTTTTTGTGGAAAATCGTTACATTTTTTAAATCGTTACGTTTTTCGAATAGTGGCGTTTTTTGGAAATTGATACGTTTTTTGTGGAAAATCGTTACAATTTTTTAAAATCGTTACGTTTTTCGAATGCTGGCGTTTTTTTTAAATTGATACTGTTTTTAAGAATCGTTACAGTTTTTTAAATCGTTACGTTTTTCGAATCGTTACGCTTTTTAGAATCGATACGGTTTTTTTTAAATCG
>Ga0208946_1000112_pt1 | contig 15915 bp, 16 predicted proteins | sample AOAMet2_C49A8_80_2_FD_188075 | JGI IMG/M metagenome (GOLD analysis project Ga0208946, IMG submission 188075) | Ammonia-oxidizing marine microbial communities from Monterey Bay, California, USA - C0912_C49A8_80 (SPAdes) | ecosystem: Environmental > Aquatic > Marine > Intertidal zone | place...
CCTTAAGGGAATTCGTTAAAGTCGCATCCGACAATGTTGTTGTAGACAACGACTCTTTAATCGTGGAACCAAAAACCGACATTCAGTCTAAGGGGAAAACATAAGGGCTACTGTGAGTAGAGCCAAAGTATTATGTTCATAATATCCGAAATCTTTTGAACAGGTTTTACTAGGAAATAAAGAAGCTGGGTTTTCTCTATTTCCCAGCTCTGAAATTTTGAAACGTTTATCGTCATGGATTTCCGCTACAAAAATAGGCCAGTCTTCAAACACATGGAAAACAAGGCACCAATTATTTTTCATAGCTACTGCCTTAAGGTGTAGAAAAAAGAGGTCTACCATTGGGAATGGCGGGAAAACGTAAATATTCTCCTCTTTAAAATTTTTAACCCCAAGAAAATCAAAAGCCCACGCCTGGTCCTCTCTTCCTAATGAAATAAATTTAGGGAGTTTAGCATTAAAAGGGCGAGCTGCACCGTCTAGGGTAAATTTGAAACCACATTCCTTTTCTAATTTGGTAAAAACTTCTACCTTAAGGATTTCCTCCTTCTGGTCAATCTCGCGGGATTTTTCATCCGCCGCTTGTTCTAGCGTAGAGACCCAGTCAATAGTAACAACCATATTATTATCAACGGCTAATTCATTTATCTCCCTAATAACATTATTCAAAACTGGATTAGAGGCACCGTTTTCAAAAGTTTTGACTACAGCCATATTGTCACAAAGAAAATTAATTCTGGAATCCTTAAGGAGAGAAGCATAATGAATTAGTACTAGTTTAATAGTGTATGCTTCTTTGATGTGGATAGGTTGAAATTTAACCCAGTTGTCCCATTGGAAATTTCTGTTAATTCCAAACTCCTCAATAACTATTCCGGCTGCAAAAAGGGAGGCATCAGTAAATACCGAGATTTTTACTCCTGCCTGGCCTTTTTTAAGCCATTTTCGCTCTGTGGTAATATATTTCAAATTTAACCACGTCTTCAATTCTTTGACAATTCTGTTATCTACATTAATAAGTCTTGTGCCCTTAAGGTCTGCCTCACATAACACTTCCGTTATTCTCCTAATATAAAGTCTCATGTTTTGACAAACAATCATAAAAGAACACATTCGGCCTCGAATTTTCTCAAGGTCTTTAAACGACACCTGGCGACTATTTATGATTTTTAAGGCTTCACAACAGAATTTTTCCCATTTATCTTCTGGAATTCTGATAGTCTGTTTTGCCGTGTTAAGGACAAAACCTAAAAACTGGATTTCTTTCGAGGGAATAAAGGTAGATTTTGCCCTGTTCACAAATCCCCCTAAGGTCAACATAATAGCAGTACATAAGTAAGCTCCTCTTGAAGCTTTCTTCCCATTAATAATATCCCGGATGTCTTGGTCTGTTAGGCCTCTCTCAATAATTAGTCTATCATCGAGATAAAGAAAAGCTAACACCCCTAAGGTCCTTAAGTAAGATACTCCAATAGAATTTATTAATTGAAAATCACCTGGGATCCTGGGCAAGCCAAAAACTGCCCCTATGAATCTGAAAAAATGACCCCCCCATTCGAAGCAAGCTAGATTTCGACTAAATTCTGCTAATTTTAATTGAAAAAATCCGCTCTTATCATCATATTTGACCATATGGTCATCTTTTTTGATGTATAAGAGAACTTTTGCAATAGAATCTAACTTGCATGGGATGGTAAATCTCTCAATGGCTTTTATCGGACCTCCATCATAACAAACTCTAAAGTTATCTGTACCTTTAGGGACTATAACTAAACCAGAAGTGAGCATAGCACAACTCTTAACAATATTAGAATTTTCCGGACCTAAATATTCTAGGGACCCGTTACTAATGTGCTCTAATATATGTTTCTTAATCGTGTCCTCATGTTCCAAAACTTTGGCACTATTTTTCATTCGAAAAAACGAGTCCCTAAGTTCCCCTCCTTGTTTTCTCATTGGGGCCAAAACTCTGGTGTGTACCTTTTTTCCAAATTTACCCTTTTTGCCATGCCAATCAAGTCCTTTGTTATGCAAGGCCCGGTTAAAAGGGTGTGTGACAAATTTAGTATAGATGCATTTTCGTCCCCTAAAGGTTTTAGGCTCCTTTCTATCAATAATAGCTAAGTTTCCAAATAAGTCAACTCCACTATGTAAAATTCTATACGCTAATTCTTTCGTTTTTTCCGAGGGAATAGCATTTAGAATGGGAAGCCAAGCTTGAACATGATCATTATAAGTCCCACACCTAAAATTTTCCTCATTTCTAAACCTTAAGGTTTTCCACGGGGGAACAATGTCCGTATCCAAAACCTCCTGAATAGAATCTAAAAGTGATAGACTATATTCTAGCCATTCAAAATCAGAGCTTGGGTAGTCGAAAATTTTCCCTTCTAAATTAACAGCTTTAATGTCCGTTAGACTTTTCGGTCTGAACAACCCTTGGTCCACCCAACTCGTAACCCTCGCCCCTAATTGTCTCCAGGCCATTCTATAACCAAAAAAGGGGGGAATTATTTATATATGAAAAAATAAAAAATGGTTTTTAACAGCAGTCAGGAAGGTTATTAAAAGAAAGTTCTCCTTTATGCCAAAAAATGGCGGGCGGCATTACTCTCATATGTCTTTTTGAGGCTTGGGCTTCTAAATCTGGCCAGCCATTTATTGCTAGTTCCAACAGATTTAGCAATAAAGGGCGACCTTTGACCTTTAGGTTGGGAAATTCCCAAACTAGAAACACCACCGCTTCTACAGTTCTCAGCAAAGATACTTCCCTCTCCGATCTCGATATATATTGGCTAAGGTGGCTCCAGGCCTCTCTAGCCCTTGAGGTGTGACCATCTTCAAACTCCCTGGGTAGAACCTGCGGAATAATATCCGTAGCTGCTTTCCATTCTACCGCATTAGGCCTATCTTTGGCCAGGAGGAAATCTTGTAATTTCAAGGATGCCGTTAATGAGTTAGAAATTAAACTCAATTTTACCGTGTTGTTCCAGTGATGGGTAACTGGTATTTCTTTATCCAATGCATCAATTCCCTTACGGGCAGCCTCATTCAGGCATTTCGAAATCATTTTCTAAAGAAAAAATTTTTCAAGTTTTTTGCCGGCGAGTATATTACAAAATTATACAGGAAAAAGGAACTATACTAATTCTTTGCTAAGGTAGAACGAGTTCTTCTCGGCGAAGAATCAGCAACAGGGGAAGAAGGTACTGGTTCGGCATCAATAACTGCTGAGTTAACTTTAGGCTCATCCCTATCGACTTCAATTTTCACAGCCGAATTCTGTCTCCCCGAATTCCAACTACTATTCTGAGAGACTTTCTTCGGCTTAAACCGTTTGTTTCGATTCGGCTTGTTCCAGGATAAACGATTGACCTGGTAACGAATTGAGGATAAAGAATTCAGAATTCTTCGCTCCTAAATTTTTATAAATTTATTGTTCATCCTTAAGGAAAGAATCTCTCATTATTTCATGGGTACCATGAATAGTTAGAATTCAACTTACTTTTCGTTCCTTAAGGTCATCCTGCCATCGGTCCACAATGCCCTCTATTTTGTGCAATTTGTGATTACCACAAATTGTTTTATCCTTGAGGACACGAGAAACTTTGGTAACTGGAAAAGTCGACGAACGAAACATTCTTAAGAAAAAATAGAACTCAGTACCTGCTTCTAAGTATTTAGAAGGTGGTAGCAGAGAGCTTAGATTTTAGGGCTAAAAATCTCTCCATTTTGGCCGCAGACGTAGAGGAATTTAAACTTCGGATTTGTCGAATGTTTTCTTGAAATTCCTCTGGGAGATCTGATTTAACCTTAAGGTCAGAAAACCATCTTGGGAGATGTTTAGGAACCACTTCTAAATTCCAAAAGGAGACTTCCAGGCCTTCCATTTTGTCCATCAGGACATCTACCACATATGGGCCCATTAATTTAACAATTGGTGACAATCTGTCCAATTGAGAATCAATGTTCGAGAAATATTCCGGAAGGATTTTTACAATTGACTTCATAGCCGTTGACCATGTAACTTCCCTATCCGAGAGTGTTGCGATTGTGTCTTAAAAGAAATGATTTATTTTCAAAGTAGGCACCATAAATATATCCATTGAAATTTAAAAGAAAAAATTTTTTAAACTGAACCTTATGGTTGACTAAATTTTTCTTTTTAACAAATGGAAATCAGATCATCTCGTCTAGAAATGAAAGTTTTTGCTTACTTACTATTTATTCTATCCACTATGGACAGACTTTGACCCAGTGTGGTAATCAGGAGCTCCTTTAGGTATCGCACCTTAAGTAGAATTTCCTGAGGGGAGGACAGCTGGATTAAAAGAACCGTTTCCATAAGCCAACCCAGCATTTTAAGCGCTTCTGCTACAAAAATAGCAGTTTGTGCATGACCTCTTTTTGTTTTGTTCCTAAAATATTTTTAGAACATTAGAAAAACTTATAATGTCTTTAAGTTTAAACCTTAAGAGAACTTCGATTAAAAAATCGGCTGAGGCCACCACCTGTTCCTCAATGGCGCCTTCAAATCTGTTAAAAAGTACTTCCGGGACGCAAAACTGCCAAATCCAGACATAATTATCACCAAAATCTCCCTTAAGGTTATCTGCTATCAATTTGAGCAGTTTTGGTAATTTGTCCCTATTGGACCTTTGGACAGATTTTGCTCCATTAAGTTCCTCCTTTAGGACCAGCGAAGGTTTTTCAGATTCTGCAAAAGTAGTCACCAGTTTTGTTAAATCCTCTAATTTCCGTGCTAACACAACCACATCTCCTGTAAGGACTTGAATTTGATTAGCATTCGATTGTTCCGAGCTTGAAGATACTACCGATTCATTTCCCTGAACACAAATGTTTTAGTAAAAGAAAGTATTTCCCCCTGGTTAAAAGCCTACCTTAAGGACTCCTCCATCAAAAACCAGCTGGGCATATTGTTTGTATTCGTCCAGCTTGACACTGCTAATACAAAATAAGTCGTCTAGCACGTCCATCAGCTCGTCAATAAGAGTTGCATCGCGAATATTGGCTCTTGAGACCAAGTGAGAAATTTTTGTGCTTAACAGCACGTCCCCCATCTCGAATTCGGACAGGATATCTCCACATAATAAACCCAGGTTTTTGACCAACCCTAAGGGACAAGATTGGAACCCCAGTTCTACTAGGAATTCTAGTTTTTCACAGAGATTTTTCTGGCCTCCTACAGAGGACATCGGGCCTAGATTCTCAACGATCTTCCTCAGGGTTGTATCAAAAATGGCTTTAACCAAAACGGATAAATTTTCTTCCCTAATTTTTAGAAAAGTATTTTTAGAATTTTCCCTAAAGGAAACTTGAGTTACCTTTCTTTTGCTTCCGTAAAACTTCCTTCCAAGTTTCTTCGAACTTTTGGGGAAATGTTAGGCTCATTCCATGGAACTGGTCTTTTCATTCCTTCAGGTTTCGAGACCCAGTTAATCATTTCTTCTTCTAAAGACCCATCCAGTTCTTCTTCCGAAAAGATTTCACCCTCTAGTGGAGATGAAAATTCTAAAAAATTAGTTTTCTGTTATTGCGTAGGTTCTTTTAGTCTCACCTTCTTCAATCTGTGATTGGTCATCACTCAGAATGGCATTTTGTTCTTCCTCCAAATTTTTTAGCTCTAGCACTCGCCTAAATGTATTTTGTTACACTCGAGCGTCCTAGTTTGACTATTATTTTGGAAGGTCTGACTGAAAATTTAGTGGTTCCCAATTTCCACGTTCAAGGTTGGTACCGAGAGAATGGTTGTGCTCATACTCACACCCTTGTTCTTCAACAACGGGTGGATCATTTGTTAATGGACATATCCCATAAGGGTCAAACTTTATGGGCATATCACCGTGGTCCATTACCCGGAGTACTAGATGCCTGTGCTACCGAAATCCTTCAGGAAATGGTTTCGCAAATTATTTTGATCAACCGATTGAATCAAGTTATTTGGGTCCGATCCCGCCGACGCTAAGTAAGTTCCCAACAACACCCCTAAATTATAAAACCCATCCCTTCCTATCTAAAATATTAAATTCATAAAATTTGCAAAAATTGGCTCAATCCAATTTCTGGAAATTTCAATCATTTCCTGACCCTTACAAACTTACTGCATAGCATTTTTTGCCGGAATCTTCTCCAACTTTTTCCCAATCGGGCTATCTTGATTTGGGCTTTTAGTAAAATCCATTGAAAAATCTGAAGCCTTGACTATTTCAGACTTCCAATTTTCTGAGCTCTTATCCTTAAGGTTTTTATTACTCATTTGGTCCAAATTGGGACTAAACAATACTTTAAGAGTAAATTTATTTTTCCCTTCTAGAGACTTTCCTACAGACGTGCAGGCTTACAAGCTCCAAAACAACAAATTTTTCGAACTCGATTTGTTTATCAAAACAAATTTCGCTCTTTGCAGGCCTGCAGACGACTAATTCTCGAAACATTTAAAAAACAATTAACAGAGAATCATTTATCAATTATGGCTGTAAATGAGCTGACTTGGAAACTTAAGTATTTCGTCCATTCTTCTCAAGAAGATTTGAAATTTCAAGAGGAAGAAATTACCACCGTACTTCCTCCCGAGATCCAGTCTGGATATTTATCTGGTCCTTTGTTAGGTCCCCATTTACCATATCAACATTTACCCAGCGCTCCTTTTGGGCTTGGAAGCTTTAAGCAATTCAAAGTTTACCTTAAGGAGATAGAAAATAGTTGGCGGAAATCTGAACATTTTATTGATGAATTATCAATAATTCAAGCTCAGATACCGTATCGTGATAAAAACGTGATAACAGGTAATAACCGATTATGGCCCAACTCTAAAGGCAAAAAAGAAATTTTTTAACACCCTAAGTGTTTTAGTTAAAATTTATTTTAACATTTTTTCTTTTAAACATTTATGGTGCCTACTTTGCGAAATAATTTAGCTAAATTATTTCACAAAGTAGGCACCATAAAAGTTTAAATCAAAGTGAAAATCACCTTAAGGGAAAAATTCTAAAATTTTGAATAATTTTCCCAACTTTTTGGATAACCGCTAATTGAAACATAGATCAAATGGTATTTTTTAGTTTTTCCCAATTTACCTCGGCATAATAATTATTTGACTCGACTTCGTCGTTATCCTTCTTATTCAATAAATGGTGATTTCCTGGAAATCGAAGAAATGTACGAAGTGTATGAGCCGTTGGAGGATGTTGTGGAATTTCTTCTAAACAACCCTCTTCTACATCACTACGGATATTTTTCAACCTTAAGGGTAGATAAACTGCAATATCTCAAGCGTTTATTGAAAAATATGCCCGTCCTTATGGTTGAACAACACAATGGAATTTTGGCCTTGGATGCTTTTCATCGCTTTTTAATTTCCATTAAAGAAGAGCTGGCTGTAAGAATGGAGCGACTACATTTTATTATGTTAAAAGATCTTGAAATAGATCTTATGTTCTATGCTCACAAAGTAAGAACAGGAGGTTATCTCGATCCTTTTCATAATTTTCGTCCTCGCGATTTCCCAAGTTTTGACCCAGATGTTTATAATCAAGGGTTAAAGAAACGTCGTCGATGCTAAACGTATTTATCACTGTTTTTAAAAGCAATAAAACAAAAACTCTAATTCAAGTATTATAATAATGACCTTAAGGTAAATTTTGCAACTTGCAAGTAAAACTCCGAGGCAATAAATCAAGATTTGTGCATTTATTCATAAACTGGCAGTTTTATGTTTCAGCAGTATTATTTTTTGAAGAGACATTTCCTTCCCTTAAGGTTTAATAGAGGAATGTATTTTTGAAGAAAAAGAAAAAATTTTTAAGCAAAAACCTTAAGGTGAGAAAAAGTAGTTTTCTTTACATCTGAAGAAACCTCAAGAAGGCATTTTTTGAACGTTTTTCCTATAATGCCCGATATCTTAATAGGGACCGAAATCTCTATTAACATATCACTTTAACAGTAGTCTAAACGATTTTTTAAGTAAAGTTTTTCACTTAAAAACATTTTTGTAAATCGAGGCTTCTTTTGTTTTGACCAAAGTTTTGGTTTTTACCACTTCCAAATCGAGAAGAATTTTGTGAACCACCTTAAGGCAATCGTCCTCTGATTCGTTTGTGGTCCAGGTGATTTCTCCACTTTCCTCGATTTTACAAAAATCCTCTGTTGATAACGCGTGCCAGAAAAGCACCAAAAACATTTCAACTCTATCGTAATAGTCCGAAAAGAGTATTTGATCGTCTTCCGTCAAGTCCCATGCAGCTCTTCGAATATCCCTTGGGACTGGCCATGTACATTTTGAGCCAAGTGTTCCAATGGCTTTGAAGAAATTTTCTGGCTCTTCTGAGCCCAAAATTTTTCCTTTCAACCATTCTGCATCACGATCGACCCATTTGGTCTGAGAGCGACATTCCCATTTCCTTAAGAAAAGCCTTATTAAATAAATCCTTAAGGGAACATAACACGAAAAACTTCTTATTTAAGGCCGAATTTCAGCAAGTTTATAGGTCAGGATTTGAATAAAAATTTTAAGACTAAGATTTTGAAAATAAGGAATTTTTTGGTTGGTCTCTACTTGACTTCTAGTGGATCTATTAGACTTATTTCCACTTACTTTTTTGTGTCAAGCCACATTGTTAAAAGAGGACCTTCAGGTTCGATTGCTCTGCCTGTTTTGACATTTTCCCACTGCGGGAAAACAAACTCGCCCCTAAGGGTATTTTTCCAAATCGTTTTTGGATCAACTCCCGGTTTCAATCGAATTTCCGTTTTTGTGACCATTAAATATTCGCAGGTGGCCATCCATTCCCAGAACTTTTCTGTCCAACGAACTACTCTGGACGCATTTCGAATCTGAAGTTCGGACAGCTTCATCTTTGTTTTGTTAAAGATTTCCTTTAGGATTTCGGCCGGTAACCATCTGTCCATACGAATTGTGGACATGATTTTGAAAAGTTGTTCCTGACTAGCACATTTGAGAAGTTTGTTTTGGACCTCAAAATCCATCAGGAATTCCTCCTTTCGTACAATCAAAAGTTCCGCCTTAAGGTCTAAAGGAACTTCTCTGAGTTCCCATTCACGAACTACTTTTGGACGCGCTGGTATTAGTTGCTTCGTAAACGCCTTAAGGAAAAAATTATTTTCTAAAATATCAGGAATTTTTGGACTAATTTCCTGTTCAAAATTTTTAGATCAAAGTTATCCCTTGAATTATACCATGGAAAGGCCATGGGGCCTTATTGAAACAATTCGGCACAACTTTACTTTAGACAGGGGATACAGGCTACTAGTAGTAAGGAGCTATAATTTTTTGCAATTAATTATAGCTCGCCAGTGATCTTTATCCTTGGATTTGAGTAAAAATTTTTTAAGGAAAAGGTAACCAAATAATTTTCTTATAGACATTTATGGTGTCTACTTTGAAAATTTTAAGTTTTTAAATTTTTTAGTTTGTTTTTAGGACTAAGTTACCTTGGGGTTCAGTTTTTTCACTTGTGCTCCTGAAACACCAGTGCCCGAGTTGATAACTTTCGCTGCTGGCCCATCTCGTCTGTAATATGACATGGATCCGTGCATGGCTGTATTTTTCCATGTGCGTTTTCGATTTTTGTCCTTAAGGAAAGTTCCAAATTCCTCAAATTTATGAATCGAGTCGCGTTTATTGAAATCCATGGGAAGGTCATCCTCAAATTTGAATATGGCATCTGTAGCCATGAATTGTGAGGCCGTGAAGGTCGGGCTTTTTCCCGCAAACATAATTCGGATAAAAGCAACATCCTTAATTTAAGTTTTAACTAATGACACCTAAAGGAATTATTTTTAAAAATTCTTACCTCTAAAACTGTTGGTGGTAAGCGAACAGCTTCTCCTTTTGACGCTACCGGGATATGCTTTCTCATGCCATATGTGAAATGTTTGGGTTCCTTAAGGTCCATTCGATTGGCTACCGAGTTTTGGATTTGGGCTCTAAAGTTAAATCGTCAATTATGTCAGTAGAGAGAAAGTGAGAGCGCAAGAGAGTATAAGAGGGCGTGTTATTTTGGGCGTGTATATCAAAAACTTACCTATTATCTGCCGCATTCCAATAATTTGTATCGCGGTAAAATACTTTTGGAGAACTGTTAAATTTCCGGCCCCAATTGTCAATACAACCCTTCATCGCTACCAGACCTTTGATTAAACGCGGTGCTGCGAATAACGAATATCCCTGATGGTCGAGAAAAAGTCCATTTGTATTTTCTGAGGGGGGCAAATCCGTAATACCATTCCATTGGTATTTCTCCAATTGGTTGTTATCCCGCCAGTTTTTCCGGTCCGGGTTAGAATTGAACAATTTAAACTTGGCCGGTCGGATAAAAGCTTGGACTTGAATAGGGTCTGCTTGGACTGGGTGTAGGAGTTCATTGGTTCCTTTAGGGTATAAACGGGCGATATGCCAAAGTCGAGCATCAATTTCACTATCAAAATCCGCATTTGGTTCATCACCAACATCCAAATTCAGGATTAAACCTTGGTTATGCTCTCGAACTGCTGCAAAAACCATAAGGGTCGCCTTACAATCCGGTAGTTCGTGTCTCGGAATCAATCCCAGGATTTCACCACTAAATTAAAGTATGAAATCTGATTTAATGATCCAATTTTTAGTTCAAAATTGTTAATTTAATAATTAATTATCAAAAGATTCTACTTACTTTTCAAAAACAAGATCAGCAAAGAAATCTTTTGGGTCACAAATCTGTTCCCAAGTCCACTCCAAAAGGTCCTTGTGAACTTTGAAATTGCCCTTTAGGGTCGAGTTCAGAAAGTGCGCCATTGAATACTGATCTTGGCAGACCAACGAAATTGAGATTCCTTCAGGGTGCAATTTTTCTACGAGCCAGAGTAATAACATCGATGGCCAATCACAGAAAGATAAATTTTCCATTTTTCGATCAAAAGTTTTGAAGCGATTGTCAGGGCGAAAAAGTCTGATATTCAAAACATTTAGAAGCGTCGCCACTACTTCCGACAGTTTGTTATCACCAAAAACTTCCCTAAGGTTGGCAAAATTTTCCGAATCTTGAACTTCATCCAGGGCGACTTCAGTTGATTTATCTCCTACTACTCTCGCTGCTCCTAGGCAAATTGCTGCTCTGGCTGGGGCTTGGTCCAAACAACTGTGTAGGATCTGTGCACCTTTTGCATGAGCTACTCCTCCAAAAGCCCGATATCCAATAGCGATTTGGATATCAAAACGGATCTTTTCATCCCTTATGGTTTTTGTTTTTGCCCAATTCAACGGAAAACCCGTAGTTATCGCGCAAACGGGTGACCAAAGGTTAACTGAATCTGAGCGTAAGAACCAATGCCGTGGTAAATCATCCTCCCATATTTCTCTCGGAATGTCCCCCAGATTAATTGGGCGGGTTCTGTTCATTGGGATTTTAGCGATTTCAGCCGCATTTTTGACTGAGATTGCTCCTTGGCGGATGTTCAAGAAAAACATCGAGTCCACAGCAAATTTGACCATGTTTCGAACTAAATTTCCACTGGTGTATCTCAACTTAATTCGTAAATTGTCAAAAACTTCGTCCCAATTTAAGAAAATACCAGCTGGTCGGCGGAAAACCTTCAGGATAATTGCTCGCTTTTTTCGCCTCGGGTCTTGGTTAAACTTTTCCATAAGGTCATTTGGTACATCTAATTTATTATCAAGTGCCCAAATGATAATAAACATCCTCATTAATTCCGTATCATGGTCGAGATGTTGACGTCGTGTTTCGACGGTGATACCCAATTTTCCCCATTCCAGCTCTTTAACTGGTTCTTTGTGGGTGTTTTTGAATACGAATTCTTGTCCACAGACGTTAATTGAGATGCTAAAAAATAATATTAATTTTTGGACTAAAAAGTCAGCAAGTTCGTTATTTTCTAATATCTCTCTATTTTAGAACCTTAAGGTAATTAGTTTTATTTGTAATTTAAAGGGGGTTTTTATTACCTTTCTGTCATTTTGTCCGTAACTGGGGTTACCGACGTTAATAAGTCATAATGTTGGCCACACAATGCCACTCCCATTATGTATTTTGCTTTGTCAAAGCATTGCGAAAGCATGCATAATCTTCGATCTTGCACTTCCTTAAGGTCTTCATAAATGTCATCTCCCAGGCTTTGTTTCTCTAGGAAACTTCCCAGGCACTTTTCCGAAAAGATCCAATTTTTATTTTCTAGATCCGCAATAAGACGCCCATCCGCCGCTTGATCAAACTCGACCAGTTCTGAAATTATTAAGTGAAACTCAGATACCATAAAAAGTTTTAAAATCTTGAGGATAACTTTGAGAGGTACAAAATATTTTTTGAATCTCTCATTTCTGAAAATATTCGAAATAGCAAAACCGGGCTATAAAGAAATAATTTTTTACCTTTAGTCAATACATCTTCCTTAAGGTGAAATTCATTGTGGATCCACAGCGTGTCAAAATTCAGGAAAAAATACTCTGAGAAATTTTGATCAATATGATCATCAGATTTCCATAATTCCCAATTTTCCAGAATCAAATCCCTTTTGGACGATAATTTTTCATCTTGCCATTTAATCTCCCAGGATAAAACAATAATATCCTGACTAAGCTTATAGGCATGGCGTGGGGTTTTTTGCCAGTCAAACGAAAAAATATCTCCGACATTTTTGATCGATTCTACAATTTGTAATTCATCCAACTTTTCCCGGAGAAACCGCCACATTGAATAATGCATATTTTCAGGGTAGTTTTCCCATTGTGGGATTTGAAAAATGTCAGTATGTTGGCTACCACAGCAGATGACCAAACGGTCCGGTTTGCAAACATCTTGAACTTTCCATAAGGTTGCCCGTCTACTTTTGGGGAGGAAATCACGCATTTTGATCGTAAAGTTCTCTTTTACTACGATTTCTTTAGCCCCTTTGGCCAAAAAGGACGACATCATTGGTGATAGTAAAATCCAAGCATGCTCCTTAATCGCCTTTGCCGGTTCAAATAACGCTTTTTTCAATGCGCTAAACAGCTCATAATACATTCTCTTGTGGAATGCTGTGTGAATGCTCATTTGTACCCATTGGTACTTTACGTTCGGCATCCACCACTTTAACAAAACCTCCTTCCATCGCTTATGTGGGGGGCCAAACTTTTTTGAGAATCGTGCCCAAAAATTATCTGCCATTTCCGGAAATTCTGGGTCTTGTAAATCAGGAAGCAGTTCGGCTAGTTGCACATCTGACAAAAGTTTCGTTCCCTTAAGGGCTTTTCGACGAAATTTGTCATTCTTCATAATTCGTTCGACCAATTCTATTTGAACAAAAGTTCGTAGTTGAGCTTCCTTTGAATTTTCAACTGGTTGGATTTCAAACTCCTTAAGGGATCGCGCCAAGTTTTCATTTCGTAGGCACAAGCTCCAGAGTGCCGACGCGTACACGGAGGGCGCAAATTTTTGCGACATTATTTTTGTGAACGGCTCCGCAGCGACCTCCTAAGAAAAAATATTTATTTGAAGTAAGTAATTCGTTAAAAAGGAAGTACAGTCCAGGGGTTAAACCGATTTTTTACTTTTTCTAGTGGAAATTTTTCAAATTATTTTATTTTTCCTTTCATTTGTTTCATATTTGTTTTAATATTTTTTAGAAATAAACCTTTAGGTTCTAGCGGGAATCGAACCCGAGACCTTTGGGATCCGGCTCTTCGGATAAAGCTCCTGGACTACAAATCCTCTAAGAATTTATAAAAACTTAAGGACTTACATTCTGGATGAACGGCGATTTGTTGAGGTCCACCAGATAGTGCATTTGTTCAATCCAATCATTTGGGTAGTTCGTTGAAAAGATATGTTTTACACAGTGAAGGAGACGTCCCAAATCTGCACCTCGTTGCAGAAAAATCGAAATTTTTGGATGGATAGTTTCCCAGTCGTAACCAAAAATTTGTGATTCCTTAAGGCTAAAGTTTTTGTTAGAATCAACATTGACAATTCTAACATTCGCTTTTTTCTGGTCCGTGAGTGTAGGAACAATGGGCCGAAAATAGGGTGCAAAAACCGGATTTTTAATGTCAGGGTGCATTTTGTCCAGTGCTGCCAATTCGGGAGAATTCCAACAAAACATACAGATTCTCTGTTTTTGCTGCCAACTTTGATTCTTTTCGTGTTTGAATTCTGAGATAAATTTATCTAGATCACCAAAATCTTCATTTTTCACCAAGTCCGCCTTGAGGGAGAAATTCTGACCCGGGATGCCTTTAATCCACTTTTCAAAACGTTCCATTCGCGACGGCAAAAATTCACTCTCATCCTTAAGGTCAGTGATTTTGTCTCCTTTTTCCCATCGGACGCCGGCGACGACGCTATTTACACCTTTCGTTCCTTCTGGTCGCACCACCATTAAGCAACGAGCATCAAACTGACGACGCATGGCTAAAATCCACGCAACTACCTTTAGGATTTTTGGCATTCGAACTCCAACTTGGCATAAAAATGCTAAATGGATTTTCCGGGCTTCTTTCACATTTTTGGTACGGCCTTCAACTTGAATTCGAATCGGAATCATGTTACGCCGCGCAACTTTCTAGAATTTATCCGTTTAACGAAAAATCTTTACAAGATTTTTTAGAAAAGCTTACCAAAAATTGGATAACCTTAAGGTCAGTAGGATCTGAGCAAAGGTGTCCATAACCACTTGGCTTTTTGGATTTTGTAATCCAAAAGAAATCATCAGCGAACGAATTTTCGACATCAAAATTCGGAACCGGGATGAAGTTAACATTTTCCCAACCTTCAGGGTTCTCACTGAGATTTTGGCTGATGAGCAGAGATTCAACTGTCGTATTCTCGACCTCACTTAAGAAGAATTATTTAGAAACTTCCAGGAATATTTTTAAGAAAAATTAGAAGGTCTCAAACTTCTGAACAGTAGAAATTTGACCTTAAGGAAATACTAACTGGGTATAATTTATATCAACAGTTTGAGAGTTTTCCAGAATTTTCACGAAATTTCGATAAATTTTTTCCCTAAGAAGAGGGTGTGAACAGTCTATTCCATTATTTAAGTGCCAGAATAGGAAAACCTTAAGGTAAAACTATCGATTGGGTTGAGAGCCATTCGACATTTAATTTAACAACTAAGTTGATTCATATCAACCAGTTTGAAAATTCCAGAAATATCGTGAAAAATTCAATTTTTTCAGAAAATCAGGGAAGTGAATTTAAATTTCGTTACTAAGCAACTGAAATAAGTAAACCTTAAGGAAGAACTTCTGTTAGTAGTAAATTTTTTCAAGAAATGAAAGGAATTGAAAAAGAAATATATTCTAGATTTCGCCTTTTAAAAGGAATTTCCTAGAATCTCAAAAACAGAATCTAAAGAAAAACAAACCTGGGCGTAGCTGAGGAAAAAACATCTCGAACAATTTTCTTTCTCGGGCAAGAGTCAAGGCTGACCAACGTAGCCGATAAAGAAGTGCCAGTTTCAAGGGGAAAATCATCCTTCAGGTCGTTAGGGGCAGCTCTGACCAGCTCTCTAATAACATCTTCTGGGGCATTCGGCCCCAGGTCCTCTTCCATATTTTATTCTAAGCAAGAAGTCTATTCGAATAAATTCGAAAAATAAAACAAATATTTTTTATTTGTGAATGCGAAAGAAAAAACCAGAACAGAAAAGTTAGCTAAGACCACGTGGGCCCGCTCGTATGTCATCGCCTACTACTAAAGCGGAGCGTTGATTGGTGGTAGCTCTTGGGCAAACACCAAAGAATTATCAAGATAAAACTTGAATAAATTTTTCAAAGTCTGAGAAAAATTTTGGGTCCTCATTAGTTTCTAGCTGTTAGCCCTTGGGCTAGCTAGAAAGGACTGACCTTAAGGTTATGTTTGTTTTCGTAACACGAAAACATTGATGTTCTAGAGAATT
>Ga0208946_1000127_pt1 | contig 15163 bp, 10 predicted proteins | sample AOAMet2_C49A8_80_2_FD_188075 | JGI IMG/M metagenome (GOLD analysis project Ga0208946, IMG submission 188075) | Ammonia-oxidizing marine microbial communities from Monterey Bay, California, USA - C0912_C49A8_80 (SPAdes) | ecosystem: Environmental > Aquatic > Marine > Intertidal zone | place...
TTTGAGGACAAAAGTCCAGAGTGTGTTCTAGAGGCTAAGGTCGGTTATACATTACATGATTGCAGCTTTGTAGCAACATCCACCTCTATGTCATTTTCATCTCTTGATGTATGCTTGGGAATTCAATCAGAGGGTCAAGAACTCCCAAATTTCTGTTCGTCAAACATGATTAACGTTGAGAAGAGTCTACTAGGTATAGGGACTTCCGGCCCGTTTGGGATAATGATTCCAATAATTTTGACAATACTTCTTGGGGCGGTATCTTACCTTCTTTGGAAAAGGAGATACTCTGAGTCTGAATGAACCAGAGTGATTGTGTTCAATTACAAATATCACAAATTTATCTATGGCCTAGGAATTTTTCAGAAGGAATCTAAAGAAAATTGAGTCGATTCATCACTTTCTTGTTTTGTTTGATTTTTTGTTTCTTCTACTTGCTGAACTGGCTCTGGGATTTCATCCCAATCATCGCTCGGAAGAGATTCATCGAAGGCTGCAAGAATTTTCTTTGCTTCTCTCCTAGACCGGGGTATTCCATGGAGAGATAGGTGATCCTCACCACTGAGTCCGAGCTGCAAGGCTAGTGAGAAGTCCTCTGGATTGCCTCCCAAAGTTTCGTCATGAACTGCCAGCAGATTTGGCCATAGGTCTTCTCTCACTGCTGCTTTGCTCGTTCCCGCCTGTTCCGCAAGAGACTCTACAACTCCTGAGGTTCGCCATGCCTCGCCCCCTCGTCTAAGGAATCCAGGGTAAGTCAGAAATGGGTTAGTTCCGGGACTGGCTTGATTTGCTGCTACTGCGGCTTGTGAGGGCAGCGATGAGCCCCAATACCACGAACGGTAGGCTCGGTTGGTGAATTTGGTTGCAAGAGCCCGGTCGGCTAGAACCATTGCTTGAGAGATGCCGGCGAGCTCTTGAGCTTCGAAGACGGATTGGTTATTCCATGCGAACCATGCAAGCATCTCGTCTGGGTCTTTGTCTGAATTCATTAGCAGACGGTTCGCATGCATTCCATTTTCGGCTGAATAGACTTCTCGTAAGGCACGAAAGACATCGATTTGGGAGTCACGTTCGGCGACTTCTGCGAGCGCCTGAACATCCTCTTTTGCGATGTGTTGGCCGCCGATAGCGGCTGCGGCTTGCAAGTCACGAATCAGGGCGCGCAAGTCGCCAGGATTGTTTTCGATGAGGGCTTCGACTGCTTCAGGGTCCATTGACAAGCCTTCGCCGTCGAGGACACGGTGGGCGATTCGACGCATATGCAATTTACCCACGCGCTTGAACTGAACATTCTCGGCGAGTGCCATCACCCGATCTCGATTTCGTCGCCATTGTCGTCCCGAGCCCCATAGGCGCATAGGATCGTTGCAGGTCATGATGACCGGCTGCTCTGCAAGTTTCAGCAAGTTCAGCAGTTCGGCCTTGCCTCCTGAGTCTCCTTTGATGGTCGCGGCATCCTCTTCCTCAGGGGAGAGAACTTTGTCGATACGATCTTCAGATAACTTTGCAAAACTACCTGAAAGATGGTCGACTTCGTCGAGTAAAACGATTGTTTTCATCGAATCATTATTCCCTCCGGAGAAAGCGGCTAATGAGATGTGTTGGCTGCCCCGAGTAGCAGCCCTTCGGATGGCTGCTGCGTTGCGTTCTTCGGAGGCATTCAGTTCGATAATTGACCAACCACGCTCTTTGGCCACTGCCTTGGCCAGCGTGGTTTTACCAACGCCAGGAGGCCCTGAGAGCATTATACCGCGTTTGTCTGGGACGCTACCTTTGGCCCAACGGTCGAGCCATTGGGCTATGAGTCGGAGTTGTGAATCATTACCTTCCATCTCACCCATGCGTGTTGGACGGTACTTCTCCGTCCAGTCCTCGAGGGTCTCGGCCGCGCTCACATCACACCCCTATCGTGGAGCCTCATGAAGATTGGTGGTCGGCTTCGACTGGAGCAGACGGATTTCAGAATAATTCCTGAATTGTGCCGGCAGCCATTCGTTCGAGAATTTCGTCGACGAAGGCGCGAACCTGCATCTGGTCATCGCGCCTTCGAATCGTCACGCTACCATCCTCTAACGAGGTGTGGTCTACGGTCAGAGCCCATGGAATTCCAATCTCGTCGGCGCGCGCGTAACGCCTTCCAATCGATTTACTCGAATCCATCTCAGCGCGCGCCCGCGGTAGCGAATTGATGGCAGAAGTGACCTCTCTAGCTAGTTCGGGCATTCCCTCCTTATCGAAGAGTGGAAGCACCACGCAATCGACGCTTGAAATGCCTTCAGCGAGCCTCAGGAAAGTGTAGTCCTCTCCTTCCTTCTGAGCTTCTTCGTAAGCGTGATCGAGGACATGCCAGATGATGCGATCGATACCAAAAGCCGGCTCGATGACGTGAGGTGTGAACCACTCGCCGCTAACGTTAGCAGTCTCCGTGCGGCGCTCAACCATGCTGGAATCAATTGTAACACTGCGCCCATCTCCCAATTGCAACTCGAAGGGCAATTCATCTGGCAATTCACTCAGAGCCTCAAGAGCGGCAACTACAGCCCCCGCATCTGCTCTGAATGTTGGACCGACTACCGCGCCATTCGGTGCTAATCTCTCAACGGTCTGCGTACGGGGTTCAGCGAATTGCCTCCAAGCGCGCAATCCCTTTGCCTTCGAGTGCGCCTCGTGACTTTCCAAGTCGTGACAAGTCCGATTTGCAATCCCAACGCACTCGATCCATCCATGCTCACCATGGATCTCACAATCCCAGCAATCCGCTGCGTAATGTGCCATCTCTGTGCTAGCATGCTGACGGAAGCGAATCTGTGCTGGATCGATTCCAACCTCAACAAGGAAATCCCAAGTCCGCGCTAGGAACCAAGCAACGGTAGAGTGTCTGACAATGCCAGCATCGAGGGCAGCTCCGAATCCCATTCGAGTCTCACCAGCATGTGGTCCTTCTGGGTCAGGAACTAGGCTGACAATCTCGGTGCGGCGAGCGAGGTCAACGTGTGGGGGATTTTCTGGGTCGATGAAGTACTCGAGTTCAGCCATATTGAACTCGCGAAGCCGAATCATCCCCTGTCTCGGGCTTATCTCGTTACGGTATCCCTTTCCAGTCTGAATTGCACCGAAAGGCAGCTTTTGTCGAAAGTGTCGATACAGAGCAGGATAGAGCATGAACATGCCCTGTGCAGTCTCGGGTCGCATGAATGCTGTACGACCCGAGCTCATAGCGCCTATTTGGGTCGAGAACATCAGATTCATCGGTTGAGCCGCAGTCCAAGCAGCGTCTGAGCACGATGGGCATTCTATTCCTGATGCGAGAAGCCCATCGACGGCGTCCGCTGCGAGTGAATCTGCGTTTGGATGTAGATGCTCCACCAAGTGATCAGCACGGAAGGCCGAGCCACAAGCTCGGCATTCAGTCATCAAATCGTTGAATTCCCCGACGTGACCACTAGCAACCAAAACCGCCTCAGGAGTTATCGTCGGTGAGTCAATTTCGACAATGTCGCCGTGACTCAACCAGTGGTCAACCCATTTCTGAGTCAGACGACGACGAATCGCAGCGCCGACCGGCCCGTAATCAATGAGTCCAGAAACTCCGCCATAGATGTCGAAGGCTGGCAGCACTATGCCGCGCCGCCTCAGCATCGCCGACAATCTATCGAGCCGCCTCTCCTCAGCCATCTCTAACGGCGAGGCGACCGTCCGCCTGTCTTTCAAGCCATCCTCAAACCATTGCCCAAGAACACCAGACTGAGCACCTGATGAGTTAGAGCCGGAAGACCCTAAATTCACCATTGAGAGGTGCCCAATGCATGTTCAGTACGTAGTACTGTACGATTTATGGAAGCGAAGTGTTCATGTACGGTATCAGTGCGCTGAATCGTCGTAGTGTGAGGCGAAGTAATGCCAAAAATCGAGTATGTGGATGATTCTTGGGATACCGAGCAATTGCTCGAAAGTCTTTCACCACCCGTGCGCAACTGGTTCAAGGACAAGTTCCCTGACTTCACCGAACCTCAGAAACTTGCAATACCACGTATTCTCAATGGCGAACATCTCTTGCTTTGCTCACCCACAGGGTCTGGTAAAACACTGACAGCTTTCTTGACGATTATCGACGATCTTGTGCGTAAATCGTTAGATGGTTCACTAGGCAATTCGGTTCAGTGCGTTTACATCTCACCAATCAAAGCACTGGCAAATGATATTCAGAAGAATCTCATTGGTCCTTTGACCGAGATCCGAGAACGTTACCTACCTGGTAGGGCGAAGGAAATCAAGGTTGGTTTGAGGACTGGAGATACAAGTCGCAAGGAACGTGAAAGGATGCTTCGTAAGCCTCCTCACATACTGATTACAACTCCTGAATCGCTGGGGTTGGCTTTGGCTTCGAAGCGCTTCAGGCCTTTGCTCAATGAGCTCCAATGGATGATTATCGATGAGATGCATTCACTGGTGCCGACTAAGCGAGGCACTCACCTTGCTCTGAGCCTTGCTTTGATGGATAGTGTGATTGATTCCCATGTGCAGCGAATTGGCATATCGGCTACGATGGAACCGTTGGATGCGGTTGCCGAATTCTTGGTTGCCAGCGATTCTCGCGAAAGTGATGCAGAGCCCCAGCATGTTGCGATTGCGAAGGTATCTGGGTCGAGGCGTCTAGACCTAGACATCATCCTCCCGACGCCTCGATTCTCATCTTTGCCGGTTAAGGAGATTCTTGACCACAATGTCGATCGCATCAAAGAAATCGTCGAGGCTCATACGACGACATTGGTTTTCGTCAATACTCGGCAAATGACCGAGACGGTGGTTCAGAAACTGAAGATTCTCGGAACCGAAGGAGTCGAAGGACATCATGGTTCTATGGACAAAGCCATTCGTCTCGATGTCGAACAGCGCTTGAAGCATGGATTATTGCGCAGTGTCGTATCATCATCTTCCCTCGAAATGGGTATTGATATTGGTTCGGTAGACTGTGTGATTCAGGTCGGCAGTCCTGGTTCTATTGCCACAGGATTGCAGAGGATTGGACGTGCAGGTCACCAAGTCGACGGACTGCCGCGAGCGCGATTGTTACCAACATCTCCGCAAGACTTACTCGAAATGGTATCGTTACAAAACGGCATCTTACGGGGATCAATGGACCTACTAAAATTCCCACAAAACTCTCTCGACGTGCTTGCGCAATTCTTGATTGGTCTGACCATCATCAGGGAGTGGGACATAGATGAGGCATACGAACTTGTGACCGCGGCTTGGCCTTATCGGAAATTACCATATGATGATTTTATCGAGGTTCTTGACTTACTAGAGGAGGAACGCCGAGTCTGGGTCGATTGGGAAGAAAATCGCTTCGGGAAGCGTGGCTATGCGCAGATGATTTACTACACCAACATAGGTACCATCGCTCCCAGCAATAACTTCCTCGTTTTCACCTCAGACGGGACTCTAGTCGGTCAATTATCCGGTGGATTCGTTGCGAGCCTTCGGCATGGGGATGTCTTCTTGCTTGGAGGCTCGACATACCGAGTTTCGAGTATTCGAGGAACCCGAGTGAATGTGACTTCAGCTACGGGTTACCGCCCGACGATACCATCGTGGGCGGGTGAGGCAAATAGCCGAACTAACGAATTGAGTTACGAGGTTCTTGACGTGCTTGAGCGATCATCGACTATGGTGCGAATGGGGCGAGACGTCCGTCCGTTGCTGACGGATGTCTATGGATTGAATAGGCCTGTGGCGAATGCTCTGGCGAATTATCTTGATGAGCATTGTGCGACCACTTTCCAAGTTCCTAGCCGCGACCGAATTATCGTTGAACAGGTCGCCGGCCCGCTTCCAACTTACATCGTGACTACTTGTCGTGGTCGCGCGTTCAATCTCGCACTCGGCTATCTATTCGCTGGAATTGCCGTGCGTGACAACATAATCGTCAATGAAATATCATTCGATGAAAATGGCTTCATGATCAAACTGAGTCATGAGGTTGAGATTTCGAAAATCCCTGAATTATTCAAGGATGGTTCGAGTCGAGAGGTTCTTCAGCGATACATGCTCGACTCGCAACTTTTTGCTAAGAGATTCCGTGAGGTATCGAGCCGAAGTATGCTGAATCCTCGACGTATAGGTGCGGAAGAGGTCAGTCCAAAGCAATTCCAGAATCGCGCGGAACAAATCTTGCGTGCTCATCGGCAAATGGAGGATTCAGTACTCATCCGTGAGGCGATGAGTGAGATTCTAACCAGTGACCTTGAGATGAATGAACTCTCTGATTTCATTTCGCGTATGGACAGCGAGAATGTCAGAATCGTCCATCGAAAGGTGAAGATGCCTTCTCCTTTGGGAATGACTCTCTTCATGTCCTCATTCGAGGATTTACTGAGTTTGAGGACTCGAGCTTATCTGATCAAGGATATCGACCCTGAGATTCTTCGTCGATTGCTTGGCGCACGTTCGTTAGCAACAGATCTCGACCGTGAGAGGCTTGGTCAGTATTACCAAGACAAGGTCGCAGTGCCGGACTCTGCAATGGGCCTGTTGAGGCTGATGGACATGGGTGGTGGATTAGAGAAGACATTGATCCATCCACTATATTCCGAGAAACTCAAGAGTCTCGAGTTCGATCAACTGCGTGCTTGGGTCCACGAACTCGCTGAGCGTGGGCTGATTACCAAGGTGCGCAATACCGGTCATTCACAGATTGATGACAAATGGTTCTCGGAACGCATGGCTGGCGTGCACGGTACTCTCGGCTGTCTTGCCGCCTCCGGTGCAGATGAGATGGATGATTTACGCGCCCTCTATACTGGCGGCCTGACCTTTGACATAGGAATGGATTTCATAGCAGGTCAGGCCAAAACTTGGAAACAAACTTCACTTTCTGATCCAATCGATTGTCTTCGCCTCAAACTACTCGATATGCTGGGCTCTGAGGGACCTCGAACCCTGGATAAATTGGCAGACAGGCTTCCCTTCCCACGAGCTCAGGTTGAGTCGGTTCTGCAAGAACTCGAGATGCGCAACCTTGTCTCAATCGGCTTCTTTACACAGACCAACGATGGAGAATACATCCTGCGTGTCGATGAATATCGCATCACTGGAGGGCAGGTTGAGGTTGTAGATTATCGAACTCTTCAGACATTGATTCTCCACAAGTCGTTCCAGCAATACGAAGAACCGGCTGAGGCGATTCGTAACCTAATTCTCGTCCAACGCCGCGACGAGATGTTACATCGGGTGAAGGATTACAGATTCCGTGATTGGAAGGATATCAAACACGATCCGGATGTCATTAACGGACGCTTACTGCATAATCGAGTCGGCTATACAATGGAAGATCAATTGCCTATTGTCCTCGGTTTGCGAGGAGACCCTTGGATTGGTCCTCTAGAAGAGGAATTACTGGCGAAAATTCCGAAGGATGGAATGAGCAGGATGGAACTCTTCGCCGATTACCCGAAGGGCAAGGACCACGTGCATATTCAGCGCTCATTGAAGAGTGCCTTGGGTAACCTCGAACGTCAATTACTAATCGGAAAGAAATACATCGAATTACCGAATCGAAAGCGCTCGCTCGCAGTCTTCCATCGGATTCACGAGCGCGTTAAACCGATGAAATTTGATGAGGCAGTCAAGAACCTCATCGAGAGGATTGGTCCAGTCAGACTCCATACGTTGCGTTTCTTTGTCTCGCGACCAGTAGAAGAATTGGCCGAGGTTCTTCGCGATCTCGAAAATTCGGACCGAATTGTCCGCATAGTCGCTCTGCAACCTGATCCGACTGATTATTACTCAAGCCATGAGGATGCGGAGAAACTCCTCTCGCCTATGGCTGAGGATCGTACCATGCGTATACTATCCCAGTCGGACCCGTTCTGTTCCCGCTTCATTCAAGAGGTTCGACTTATGCTCAAACAGGGATGGTACCATCCTGTTTTCAAGGGGGTAGATCCAGTAGGTCGAATCCTCATGTTTGTCGTAAATGATTACCTTGAAATCAAGGATATCAACATCCCTCACTCCTACCTTGACGAATTCAAGGACACTTTCGACGAGCTATTGGAAAATTATCGGGACAGGCTCGTCGACGTATCGGTGATTCACGCCTTCAACGGTGTTCCAGTCCACGATTGCGATGAGAATGTTCAGCAGATATTGGCGGATCTTGGCTTCGAATCGATGGGTGATGGGGAGCGCTATATTCGTGGAGGTGTAGTTGATCCGATGCCGCGGAAGAAGATTAATCGCATTCTTTTCCACCATCATTCACTACATCAGAAAACTCGCTTCGAGAATGAAACCATGGCGCTTGAACACTTAGAAGAATTGCGCGATGATTTTGCTCTACGTGGTCGCTGTGAAATGTTCCGAGTTGATCTCAAATCGATGGCTGCTGCCCACCAACTCCACCAAGGAACCAACCTTCGCGGCCACCTTGTCTGGGCGCGAATGACTCACTTCCAAAGATTGCTGACAATAAGGAACGTATCTGCTCCTGAGGAAGATGAGGATATTCTGCAATTCTTCCGCGAGCACCACGATCCAACCATATTCATGGAAAGGCATGCGATGAAACGCGGCGAATTCCGCAAACTCATCTCGCCGCTGGTAAGAAGTGGCCATCTTGTTCAGGATTACCGTGGTGGCTTCAAAGCCGTCGAACCGCTTCGCGATTCTGATCTTTGGGAGGTCAAACGCGATTACCTGAGAGACCTTGTTCAGCATTATCCAGTAATCACTCTCAAACAAGTCGAGAGGCTCGCAGGTTCACCATTCTCGGCGGAAGAAATTTCAGATGTGATGCGAGAATTCGAAGAGGATGGAACTCTCATCAAAGGATTCCTCGTTGATGATATGCACGATGTATGCTGGGGTCGACATGCATTATTGGAAGGGACAGATGCAATCACTCGCACGCGTGACCTTGTAATCCCTCCTTCTGACCCACTAATCCACTACTTCGGCAGTCTACTTCGTGAGAGATTTGGCTACGGCTCGGCATACCTTGTGTTCCATCGCGAAGAGCCAGTAGCCGCATTCAAAGCAAATACTAGAGAGGGTGTAATTCACATCACTGATTTCGTTGGCGATTCGGACCTTGAGAAAGAGGCTCTGCGAGTGATGAAGGAATTCGCTTGGGAGCACGATATGCCACTGCGTGGGAAATTGTACGAGCGATTACGAACCCGTTGAAGCCTCAGATTTCGAATCTCCACGTAACTGTCGTGGAAGAAGTTGCATGATATTCCGGTGAAGCTCTGGAAGTAAGTCGAAAAGAGCGATTGCCATCAAAAACATCGCAAATAGACTGGCCGCTTTCGCGGCGTAACTATGGGTGAAATCGAACATACTCAAGCCTAAGAAGTCCCAATTTCGGTACTCATCAGTTAACCAAACAATCCCCGCATTTCGAAATGTATTGAGGATGTGGATTGTCGGTAAAGCGATCAGTAATCCTCGCGCACGACGGTTCCATGGAACTGTTTGAAGTGCGACGATTGCGCCTACAAAAATGATCATCGATTGAAGGCCGGAGCAACTGAGAATGAAGCCGATATTGACCTCTTCACCAGTAGCATGATACATTGGAATGAAGAATCCACCATCCCCCAAAGGCGTTGTCAAAAGAAACATATTCCCATCCCATTCTGAGAGCGGAATCTCGCCGGCTCCATGCAGGTCGACCATCACCTCACCCATCGTATAGGCTCCTAGTCCAGCGAACTCAAGCATCCATTCTGCACTGTTAGCAGTCAGCATTACGAATGCCACATTGAGGTATGGGATACTGTACACAACATGGTAGGGTATCATCGACCAAGCTACCATACCTCTGAACCAGACGATTGATTCTTTTGTTTCAGATGTTAATGTATGAAGGCGGGCGGCTTCTAAGTAAGCGAGGATAAAACCGCCCGGAAGTGCCCCTGCTGTCATTAGGACGAGAACAGGATCTCCAATCTTGACGTAATACTCCGAAAGTAGGTAAATGAACAAGCCAAGCATAATCCAGCCGGCTGCAGCGAGTTTTCCTGAGTATTCTTCTTTTGATTTGGAAAAGGAGACGGCTAGGAGCACCATTCCGAGGCTTCCGATGAGCAAACGGATGCCCTCTCCGGTGAAACCGATGGACTCGGCGACAGTGTCCAATACGGCCCCAATGGGTTCCTGCATTGAACCGACTCCAATCATCAACTCGTAAATAGGATGCCCTCGCCGGTTCGGCTCAGGGAGTATCATGGCCTTCGATTTCGATTCGTTCGCCGAGGATTACATTGGCGACTTGCGTCGAACCCTCGCGGATGTCTCGTTAGAACAGATTCAGGCTTTGTTGAACGAATTGGTTGCTGTCGGTGAACGTGGCGGTAGCGTCCACATGATTGGGAATGGTGGGAGCGCAGCCACACCATCACACAGTGCTGGAGATTGGTCGAAGGAATTGGGAATTCCAACCATTGCCCACACTGACAATATCTCATCATTCACGGCGTGGGCCAATGATACCGATTACTCGAATGTCTTCGCTGGTCAATTAGCAACATTTGCTAAGGCTGGGGATTTGGTAATCGCTTATTCTGGTTCTGGAAATTCTGCCAATGTTCTGAATGGAATTTCAATGGCCAAAGATGCTGGTTGCCGCACCGCTGCGGTAACTGGGGACTACAACGGCGGTGCTGGTGGTGCGTTGGCTGGAATGGTCGATGTGGCAATCGTCGTTCCAACTACCTCAATGGAACGAATTGAGGATATGCAACTAGTCATCAACCACATTGTCAAAGAAGCGATGAAGGCCCAGCGCGGCCAGTGATACCATGTTGGCACCGCACCGCGATTCTGCGGGTTTGACTGATTCTCTCGAACTTGAGGCTCTTCCTGATGGAATCGAGTGGGATGGGCGTATCGCCTATCTCGATCGAGATGGCGTACTGAATATCGGTAGTGAAAACTATGTCAATTCACCTGCAGAGGTAGTGTTGCTACCAGATGCTGGGCCTTCTGTTGGTCGACTTCGTCGGGCTGGATATCGTATCGTCATCGTGACGAATCAATCTCCTGTTGGGCGTGGTCATTGGAACTCAGCGAATTTGGATTCAATTCATGCACGCTTGCGTGAAATGCTACTCAATGAGGATGTGGATGCCCACCTCGACCTAGTGCTTTACTCGCCCTACGCGCCATGGGAAGGAGCTTGGGCGCGCAAACCACACCCTGGTATGTTAGAGGCCGGCCGTCAATTGCTTGATGCGGCCGCTGACGGTACTGATTTCGAGATACTGCGGCTAATGTTTGACGATGATTGGCAGGACAGGCCTGATGAGTCAACCTCATTCATGGTCGGTGACAGAGGTGTCGATATGGCTGCCGCACTCGCCTTTGGTGTAACTGGCATCCGTTGTGATCCCGATATTGGCCTATCAGGGGTTGTTGATTCTATACTGGGGGGTGCCGCGTGAGCGGTACCCATGTGAAAAGTGTCGTCCGAATCGCTTTGGATGACACAGACCATGTCGATCACGCGTGTACAACCGAGCATTTCCAGCGATTGCTGTCAATGCTCCAACTAAGTATCGATGACTTCACGGTCCTCGAGAGACGTCTAGTAAGGCTCTGGCCTTTCGCACCGAAGAGGACGCGAGGCAATGCTGCATTGTCGGCAGTATGTGAATTGGGCCAAGGCTCTTTGGACGATGTGAATAAGATTTGTAAGAAATTCATCGAAGATTTAGCGGTCGAAATCGAGATTGGCTATCCGAGTGAAGGTCAGAGGCCAGACCCTTGCTTGCTTGTATCAGATGTGGAATTTCCTGAGGATTTGTATTGGCAAGCCGTTAGGCGCGAAGTCAAGTTGAAAAATCGTTTAGAAAGTCTGCCAGATAGCGCCAAAATCCACTCAATTTCTCCTCAACCGACTGGGCTTATCGGCGCAAGTTCTGCAATCGCTTGGAATCCCTCACAAGGCAGCACTTGGGAATTAATCGCTTGGCGTCAGTCGGACCGAATCAGAACGAACCGAGAAGTTTCACAACAGTCGATTATCGAGATGTCGGAGAGGTTTCCTGAAACATTCACCAATAGAGATCCTACGACAGGCCGTGGCATGATTATGCCACGCACAAATTGCCCTGTTCTATACGGCGTGCGTGGAAATTCATCCCAAGAGGTGTCAGATGCTCACAAATTCATGCAGTCCCGAGATGATGTAGAGACCTGTGAAGCTTGGGCCATCCATCGAACAAATCAGGTTTCAGACGATCATTTGCTGGGTTATCATAGCGCAGTTGTAAGTGGTTTGCCTAACGAAGTTCAGGGGGGGCACTCCTCAATTTTGGTTTGGGATGGTGAGGTTGGAAAAACTCTGGTAGCCTTCGCTGAAAGCGGACCAGTCAATGTATTATTGCGGAGCACGAGACCGGGTGACGAAGTCGATTGGTTGGGTCTGAAAGCTCCTTCAGGTGAGATTCACCTCGAAAGATTACGGGTTAAATCCACAGTCCCAAGAACTGGTGAGCGACCTGGATGTTGCGGCAAAGCCATGCGTAGTGCAGGCAAAGGTCAGGGCCTCCGTTGCACGATTTGTGGTTCAATAAAAGAAAAATCTTGGAAAATTGAATCAATCTCATTCGACGGGCAAAGTGGTGGTTGGGTTGAGCCGACCGCATCCAACCGAAGGCATCTCGCTATGCCATTGAAACGTTCACTTCCAAGTCCCGCGAAGAATCAAGACTGAGTCGCGGTTGGGAAATTCATGGCCGCTGACAGTCAAACCATTGCGGCAGTCTTGTTGAGCCTCTCTGCCGCAGGTCTGCTCTGGTTCATTCTGCGCTTACGGCAGCAGCGTAGATTGGATGTTGTTGAGGTCGAGAAGGAATATTCTGGGCGAGCGAAAAATCCTGATAATCTGATGGTTCCAGATGATAATGCGATCGCTGAATTGGAACGATTATTGGAGTCGAGTTTCGAATCTGAAGAATGATTATGCAGGGAAAAAACCACTAGTTTTCAACTCTAATTCGTTGTGTTGCTCTCCGTCGACAAGTTTTCTTCGATTTTTGATTCCATCAACGCGGAAGAGCCAAGTCTGTCTCACTCCATCCAATTGTTCACCCCGGCTCCTCCAAGGTTCTCCGATTCCTGAGGGCGATTCGTACGCCTTCGCTGTGAGAACCAATCGGGTATTTATGGCCGCACTGATGATTGAACGAGCCGCTTTCAGATCGCTTGCCGGCGCACGGCCGCTCGATGGACACCAATCATCGATGATGACAACATCCGATTCATTGAGGCGAGAGATGAGTGGTCCAATTGCCGTTGCTCTGGTCAGTAGGTCTTCTCCGAATTCTATGATGAATAGGCGCTCGAGTTGTTGCTCGTTCAGGTTTGCCAATATTTGCCTAGTTCTGATAGGGTCTGGTGCTGTTCTACTGAGCCAAACAACTCGGGAATTCGCCTCTAGAACAGCTGCTGCGAGGCTGAGGCATAGGCTGGTACCACCAATTCCTGCTTCCACAGAGAGGTGGACTGGCCCTGAGTCAAGGTCGAGCATGAGACCCGCTTCGCAAACTCAGGGTGGATGAGGATTGCTATCCTTGAGAGCCTCTGAGCGGATATCCTCAAGGACTCGCCTACGGTCGATTCATCGATGGCTGAGAGGATTCGTAAGCGAGAAGCGCCGGCGTTTGAAGAAAAGGATTCGAATCTCTTCGTCGCGTTACAAGAAGATGGATTCTTCAATACGGCTCTGAATGATTCCAATCAATACGGTCCTCATACGATGATTATCTTGCTTGGTATTGTTGCGACAATCACCGGAGCAGTCCTACTTGCCCTGATGTTCATCTATTGATTCTAGTTATTACTCGATTATTCAATCGCTGCACGCGCGAGCGCGACTGATTCGTCGACGATTTCTCCGCTGACACCCAAGTGGCTCATTGGATTGAAAAGTTGGTCTAGTTCATCAGAGGTGAAAGCGGCGGTAATCTCCACATCCTCGCCACAAACCTCTCGCAGGTGGCGGCGTTCGGCAACGGCAATCATCGAGGCGCTTCTGAGAACCTCATGCGCTTTGTCTCGGTGCATTCCAGCATCGACTAGGGCAAGCATGAGTTTCTCAGCCATGACTAGTCCGTTTTGAGATTCTATATTGGCGATCATCCGTTCGGCATCGACGACGCACTTGCTCATCACTCGGTCAGTCTTGAGAAGGATGTCGTCGAGTAGAATCATTGCGTGTGATAGAGTGAAACGTTCACTCGATGAGTTTGCAAGATCGCGCTCGTGCCAGAGTAGTGCGTTTTGGTAAGACGGGATTATCATCGCGCGGACGATACGGGCGAGACCAGATGCGTTCTCAGCGGTAATCGGATTACGCTTGTGAGCCATTGTCGACGACCCGACCTGCTTTTCGACATCGAACCATTCTCCTACCTCAGCGATTTCCGAGCGTTGTAGATTGCGAACTTCTTGTAGCAACTTCTCGACTGAGGCAGCGACATTTGCCATCCATCCAACCCACTCGATGTAGCGGTCACGGCCGACTACTTGTGTGGTTGCGACCGGGACACTCAATCCAAGATGTTCAAGGATAAGCCTCTGAAGCTCCTTGGCATTCTCGCCTTGGGCTGCTCCTGTACCGACAGCGCCGAGGAATTTGCCAGTGATTGCGCGAGCCTCAAGCTCGTCGAGGCGTACGAGATGGCGGCGAAATTCATCAACGAATACTGCAATCTTCAATCCGAAGGTAATCGGGACCGCCGCCTGACCATGTGTTCGCCCAAGCATCACTGTGTCGCGCTCGCGCTCAGCCAAGTCACAGAGAGTTGCCAATACTTGCTTCAGCATCACGCGTTGTAGAATAATAGAATCGCGAATTTGCAGTGCGACGGCGGAATCAACGATATCATTGCTCGTCGCACCCAAGTGGATACACCAAGCAGCGTCACCAGCTTGCTCAGCCATCGCCTTCGTTAGCGCCATGATGTCATGGCGAGTCTCAGCCTCAATTTCGTCTACCCGATCTGCAGTGACGATGCCAGGGTCGGAGATATCTGCAATCTTATCGTAATGCTCAGCACTCACGCGCCCGAGCTGACAATGAGCCCAAACTAGGGCGCGCTCGACATCCAATTGTCGAGTATGCCGTCCCTCTCTAGACCAGATATCTTTG